>ERZ1370068.7246-contig-6175_pt1 | contig 46789 bp, 72 predicted proteins | sample MGYA00561227_ERZ1370068 | MGnify/ENA primary metagenome ERZ1370068 (study PRJEB38410, sample SAMEA6850437) | metagenome | study: Metagenomic assessment of the ecological functions of the soil: analysis of the soil microbiota associated with the... | reverse complement strand
GTAGCCACTTCGTTCGGTGCCCGTATTGCTACACGGCAAAGTCTGGCAGGAGAAACGGTCAGCCTCAAGGGTGCTCGCTGCGCTCGCATCGCCTCCGGCGACTAAAGCCCTTGACCCTGACCCTTTCCCCTGCCGTTCACTCCGCCATGTCGTCTATGCTGCACTGTTGCACTTCGGACTTGAAACGGCGTCGGCGAAGATTGGCGATCGTTGGATATTGTTTAGGTAGGTTCCATTCTTTTGTTCGAGTGCGCCGGGAGACCGGCAAGAAGTAGGTGGTGAGAGTCCACCACGGTGAAGGAGTAGCGATCCACATCGACCCCGAGTCATGCGCAGATGCCCGCGAGGGGATCGGCGAAGCGTTGACAGGGGGGCGCATAGGCCAGGCTATCGAGCCGTGAAAGAAGAATAGTCCCGGGTGCCGACGACGTTCCGAACATCGGAAGGCAAAACGGCTGGGTACGCTAACCGCGAGTGCCCAGACGACCCGGCGTGGTCGCAGAACCTGGCATGTGCGTACGCTTCTTGTGCGGGAACCGGGAGGTCTCACGGCCGACCAACAGCCAAGTGCTGCTCTGGTCCGTATCGGGAAGGTGAGGAGCCGTAGCCGATGATGCACGACCGTGAGAAGTCACACTCCGCCATAGTAGCTGCGAAGCCGACGAACAAAGCGGGCTCGCCCGTTGCGGAGCCGGTGGAGCCAAGGGCGGGGACCGAGAGGAACGCGAGCGAGCAAAGCACGCACCGGACACAGAGTCGGGTACGCGTGTCACAGGCGCTCGACCGCGTACGGCAAGCCGCAGGGCAAAGGAAGAAGGAGAAGTTCACCGCGCTCTTCCACCACCTCAGCATCGATCTGTTCCAGGGTCGTTCTTCGCGCTCAAACGCGATGCCGCACCCGGCGTGGACGGGTTGACGTGGCGGACCTACGAAGCAGACCTTGACCGAAACCTCACTGATCTGCACTCACGGGTCCAACGGGGAGCATACCGGGCACTGCCATCGCGCCGAACGTACATACCCAAGGCAGATGGGAAGCAGCGCCCACTGGCGGTGGCGGCGCTCGAGGACAAGATTGTTCAGAGAGCGACCGTCGCCGTGCTGAACTGCATCTATGAGGAGGAGTTCCTCGGGTTCAGCTATGGGTTCCGTCCAAAGCGCGGTCAGCACGATGCGCTGGATGCGTTAGTCGTGGGGATCACAACCAGACGGGTGAACTTCATTTTTGACGCAGATGTGGCCTCCTTTTTCGATCCGGTCAGTCAAAATTGGCTTGTCCGTTTCGTGGAGCACCGCATCGGCGACAAGCGCATCATCCGCCTTATCCGCAAATGGCTGAAGGCGGGTGTCCTGGAAGACGGGGTCGTCACGGTTGGTGAGATGGGGACGGGACAGGGTTCGGTGATTTCGCCGCTGCTCGCCAACATCTACATGCACTACGTGTTCGACCTGTGGGCCAACCGCTGGCGACAGCGCGAGGCCCAGGGCGATATGGTCATTGTGAGGTATGCCGACGACTTTGTTGTCGGTTTTGAGCACGAGGCCGACGCTCGCCGCTTCTGGGACGCACTGCGCGCGCGGTTAGAGGAGTTCGCGCTCTCGCTGCATCCGGATAAGACCCGCTTGATCGAGTTTGGCCGTCATGCGGCGGACAGACGCGCCAGGGCGGGGCTTGGAAAACCGGAGACCTTCAAGTTCTTAGGTTTTGTCTTCATCTGCGGCAAAACGCGTCGGGGCAAGTACCTCGTACATCGTAAGAGCCGACGCGACCGCATGCGGACGAAACTCACGGAGATCAAGAAGGAGCTGCGCAAGCGCATGCATCAGCCGATACCCGAGCAAGGACGTTGGCTGGCGCAGGTCGTCAGGGGCTACTATGCCTATCATGCCGTGCCTACCAACGGACTGGAGAATCAGCGCTTTCCGCTACCATGTGGTCAAGTACTGGCTGCATACGCTCCGGCGTCGAAGCCAGAAAGATCGCTTCACGTGGGAACGGATCAAGCGACTGGCCAACGACTGGCTTCCACAACCTCGCACCCTTCACCCCTGGCCAAGTGCGCGGTTTGCCGTCAAATACTCAAGGTAAGAACCGGATGCCTTAATTGGGCCCGTCCGGATCTGTGCGGGGGCGGTGAGCAATCACCGGCCCTACCGCGACCCGCGCCGCGAGCATTCTTCCGTCCCGACCGCCAAACTCGCAGCCGCCGCGCGGGGCCTGTCAAGGCTGGCCGCGTCTTCGCGGCCACCCGAAGGGCCTGCCTGACTGGCCCGAGCGCGGCGGCACGCCGCTGATCGGCTCGGGGCTGGAGGCTGCCAGGAACTGCGCTGGGGCTGGGGGTTAATGTGTCTCACTGTGCCGATGAAGTGTCTTGCAGGTCATGTTTCTGTGTGGTCGCTGCCGCTCTCAGGTTCTTGTCTGTAGTGGACTGCGATCGCGGCTCAGATCTACTGCATCGGAACCTGCGCGCAAGATGCCCGCCGCGACAAGCAAGGGAAGCTCGGCGGCGCTATCAGGCAACTCCGCGTGGTCGCGCCATGCACGCTGCCCGAAGTCGCCGTTACCGTGCGAGAGGGCGATGCGTGACGGATCATGGTCTCGCCAACGAACAAAGACGGGTCCTTTTCTCGAATCGGAGGTCGGCGGGGCCTTGAGCGGAACCGTCGTCCAGCAGAAAGTCGCCACCACAATGGCTCTGTCATCATTGCCGGCGCTCGGCTTCGGCATTTGTGCGCCTTTCAGCGCTTCGTCCTCGACATGCACCGTCGGAAAGAACGGCCAAATCAGCCGAAGGGGGCCCTCTACGTAGCCGTCCACCCTGACCGCGCGCCACAAGGCGGGTTGCCCGCACTTCTCCGATTCACCGGAATGCATGCAGGAATGTGCCCCGAGTCGATCGACGGCTGACCAGCGCGACATTGCGATTACACACCATCTTTGCGCGGATTCACCCAGCCACTAACACAGAAGCTCATAAACATCAAATATCAAATTCTCGACGGTCATGCACGCTTGCATCGGCCGCGTCACACTGCCGAGATCATTTGTACAAGGCCAGCGTGCCGAGATGAAGACCCGCGACATCAACGGCGACCCGATCCATCCTGATGCCCGCAATAAAATCGGAGCAGCTAATGTGGCGGGTATCCTAACCCTCGATGGGCCTACAAGTCGAAAACCAAGCGGCCTGCTTCAGGCGAAGTACCCCGATTCGCAGAGCGCCCAGACTTTCAGCTCCGGTGGGCGATTGTGATGATGGTCGGCCGCGGACAGTGGTGAGTTTCACGATAGATCACCTCGCGCTCGCCAGAAATGTCGATCGCACTGGTCGCTTCGTCCAGAATCAGAGATGGGGCTTGCGCAATATTGGCACGTGAAGGCGCGATACGTTGGCGCTCGCCACCCGGACAGGCTTTCGCTCGTCCGCCGTGTATCGAGCCCTCGCTTCATACGACGCACCAGTATTTGGCGCCGGCAATGGCCAGTACCGGTGGCAACATCGCGGATCGAGATCACGACAGTACCCAAGGCCCCCAAGGCCCATCACCAATGCGAATACCGCGAGCAGCAGCGCAAGACGCCAGAAAGGCGCTTCCTACGGACAACAAATCAGAAGACGTAGGTCACGCACGCTGCACGTACCGGTGGCAGACCTGCTGGTCACAATGGTGAGAAGAGGACGATCAGAAGAACACTCGCACCTGACGGCAAACCTCCCAATGCGACGAAGACGATGGCGACGACACCTCTGCGGCCGGCGAAAGAGCCTCCGCAGAAAAAGCTGACGTGGCAATTTGACGGCGGTTGGCTGCCTGAAATGGAGGAGCATCGCCTATTCGTTCCTGACAAGTACTTCGCTATTCACCATTAGACGCAAAATCGGCCGCTATCGTTCTTATCAATACCGGATCGTCGCCAGCGGGATCGCGGCTTGGCTGTCGTGCAACGAAGCGGAGGTCAGCACGGCGCTGATCGGGATATCCCCATCGGCCACATCGAGATGCAGTTTGTAACCGATCCAGCTCGTCGTATGGCCCTTGGCGTTGCGCTTGGTTCCGACCGCGCAGGTGCGTCGGCAGGTCCGACAGCATCTCGGCGAGGCTCATGTCGGCTTGGCGCTCGAGCCGGCGGGGCGCCTTCTTCTCGACCACCTCGCCCTGTCTGGGCCGGCCGCGTTTGCGCTTCGGCGGCTGAGCCGTTGTCGAAGCGTCAAGGAACAGGTTACAAAGGAACCGCTAATCGCCGGATTGTTCAATGAGGCTGACTGTACCAGGATGCGATTCCGGGCCGCTGAAGACTTGGCACGGAAGGGCTCAGGTCACGTATGAGTTGGTGAAATTGGCGAAATAGCGACAGTTGTCTGGACGTATTCATGCATTCATGCTGCTGATATTACACATTTATGCATGTGGGAACAGACCCACATCTCAAGATTGATCTGAAGCCAAGTCCGCCCCACCTGCGGGTTTTCGCGCTAATCGTTCTTTCGCAGTGCGCCCAGCGCTCCGCCGTCGACAACCCCCAATGAAGTGAGCGCCGGAAAATCGCCTGCTGCGGCGGCAAGCGCCGGGCCTTCGCGAAGGATCCAGCAGATGGATGAACGGCAAAGCCGTAACCTTGCGCGCTGGCGCTCAAGTCCCGGTAACGAGAATCGTCACAGCGAGTGTCCGCCGGGCATACCGCCGGTCAAATCGCCCTCGTTAAAGGATGTTCGGATACGGCATGGCATCTCCGGCGTCAGGTCGGAGAACGGGTGCAGAAGCGGACGCGCTGCTGCCCCTGGATTCCGTATCGCTCCTCCCAGTCCCACGACGTGAGCGGATGAGAGATAGCAGTCCCACAAATATACTTAACCAGTAGAACCCATGCGGCGGATCAGGCTCAATGCCCACTCTCGAGCCGTCGCCGCTGCCCTTGAAGGGTCCTGATCGGGGCAACCCAGGCCTGATCGCCGGCGAGCATACGTTTGAGACGGCCTGATTTGTGAGCCTCGGGAAGAACCCGGTGCAAAGCCGACCCACCAAGCGGGCGCAGTCCGTATCTCAGAAGACGTTACAGGCCGGCCTGTCCTGTGCAAATGATGGGAGCGCCTGTGGTGCCATAAGCTTAATCAGTTCCGCTAGAGCGCCACGGGCTGGCGAAGTCTGCCGCGAGGCGGCGTCTGATCGAGCCATTCGTCACCACCATGGCCAGCTGGATGGTCCGCACCCGTCAGCCTTGGCGCGTTGCGCCAGCGCCAAATACGCCGGCCACCAGGGACTCAGGACCGCTGCACCGGGTTACTCTTTGCAGGCCGAGATTTTGCTGAAGGAGGGCGGCGATCAACTGCTTCGTCGAAATCGACGAATATTGGCAGAATCCCAGATTTTGAGCAACTGCAATTTGACGCGCACTCGCTCATCGCGGCCAGGGTCAGGGAACCCAGCGGCGGCCAGCGCCACCGGCAGCTTTCGTCCCGCTCCGTCGCGCCTGGTCATTCGCAACCGCCGCAACCGTGATGAGATCAAGACCACCGCTCAGGAAAATCCGGTCGGGCCGTCACCAAGGCATCGATCGATTGCCTTATCAAACACCTCATCGAAGTGCTCGGACTGTGGTCGTCAGCCAGTTGACCGGTTCTGATCTCCTCGGGTATCGGCTGCCAATGCCGTAAACGCAGGCCTCCGCCCGTTACAACAGCCCGCTGACCGGGGGCAGCCGCCGCACGAGACATGAAAAACGTCTCATGCGGATCTGGATAACGGCCGCACGGGTGATCTGCGAGCGCCGCGCGATTCAGTACGCAGAGACCCCCGGCTGATTCAGCAGCGATTGGGGGGATCATCGCGAACAGAATGCAGGTTGGCTTCTGCATGAAAGGCGGGTGAGTTCAACCGGATCGCGTGCGACGATGGTCAGGCCGTGGGCGGTCGATAATGGCAACGACAGAAGCTGCCGCGAAGCCGCGATAAGGCTGCCGAGCCCCCTGTTCGTATACATACAGAACGAGGCTTGCATCCGAGCAATCCGGTTTGTCGCGATCAACCGATCGGGCGAGTTCGTCGCGATCGAACAGAAGACGCGGAAAAAACAAAGCGGCCCCGCGCGACCCAGCACCCGCCCAGGCACCCGGCTGGGATCTTCAAACTGAATAGGCAGCTTCCAATATCATTCAGCGATATCGGCGGACTCTCTGCCACTGCTGCGTCGAACTTCGGTTTATCATGTGGTACCAGGAGACCCGCCTTCCAAGCCGGGCAGCAAGGACCCGCTGTCGGCCGCTTGCGCGTCTGGCGTCGAACTCCTGGACCGACCTACAATAGCATCGCTTTCCATCCTGGCCAGAAACATCTGCTCCCACACCCGGGTACCGATCGTTAATTCGAAGATGCAGTTTGTTGGAATATGAACCAACACGGTGGTCTGGTCAACCGCTTGGCGATTACTTCTGGATTAAGGTCGCCTTGCTCCGTTGTGGGAAGCGGTATCAGGCATGGGTCCCTTTCTTGTCAACGTGGTCAACTTATGGTAAAATCAGCAGGCTAATTATCACGATTTTCTCAGAGTTTCGCCGCAATCCTGCTCATCAATGCTGATGGCTTGAGGCATTCGAGCCGGGCGGGCCCCGGGCGTCGAGCGAAGCGATAACATGCCGCCCTAAGGCCACGGTCGCATCGCGGATGCCCGAGCGCCTACGCGGTTCCATACCAATAACGGGCGCCGGCGCCGCGCGGACCGAGCAGGTCATCCAGATCGGAAAAAGATCAGAGGTCGAGCGGACGTAGCGGCAACAAAGCCACTCCCAGTGCTTTCTGGTCGAGCGCCGCAGCAGACACACTAGGGTAAAAACGCAGAGAAGAGGGTCGCGTACGGCACGACGATCGAGGCCCCAGGGCGAACCCACTCCGCAGCTTCCGGGGCGCCGGCCGTGTATTGGAATTTTTCGTTGAGGAGGCTGCAGGTCGATGTACCGGCCAGGATCCATTAACCCTCCGTGCCGGTAATTATAAGTCATGCGCGAAATCGGCAGGAAAGCAACCGTAGGGCGATATTCGGCTTGAACCCGCTGCAGCACGCCATTTGCATGTCTCGAATGTGTCGCGTTAGGCATCGACGCCCCGTACAGGCTCAATAGGGCGCGGAAGACATGCACGTGTGATGGCGTTGATCTTTGCGTCAGCTTCCTGCTCTCCGTGGAACGGAACCGGGACCATCGACGTCATGAGTTACCCGCTTTCCCCAGGATTATCGCGAACATTCACCAAACCCAGTCGGCCGAGCGGGACTGGTGGGAGGATTGAAAGCGGTCGCCTGACGAACCAGGATGATGACCGGGATGCGCTTGTCGGAGGTCTCGACGTCGCAGTGATCCCGGTGGGCATGGGAGCGGCGGATATCCGTGAGGGTCGAGCCGGGTGAGGTCGAGATACTCTCTCCGGCGATCCGAACCCTGCGCAACACGGCGGATCCGTCAGGATCGCCGCGCCAGCTAATGGTAAGTCGGGTGTGTCCCACAAAGGGTCACGCGCGGACGCAGCGGGACCAGGAAGGGGATTCAGCGGGCCGACCACGAGTCGAACAGCGTTGCTCATCCGGCAACGCAGGAGCTCTCGCGCCCAACCTTGCTCGTCGGGACTGAGGCTTCCTGTAACCGCCGCTCCCGCGAGCGTGGCTTACGCGGCGGCGATAAACTGCTGAGGGCGCGGAAGCGCTCCAGTGGGAGCAACACCGCCAAGGTCGTGGGCCCCCGGAATACGAAGCAATCGCCCGATTTGGGGGTACTGCTCGCCAGATGCGGCATCGTGGAGGGTTAAACTCACGCAGCCGTCAGTTTCGCCACGTGGTATGTCTGCCTTATCTCCGGCGACTCAGCACCTCGGCAGCCTTGGATTCGACATCGTCCCCGCGCGATAGCCGATAGACGATCTCTTCATACGCGCGAAGGAGTTGCCAGCCAGCGATCGCCGAGCAGGAAGAGACGACCAGTCCAACGCTCAGGAGTGATCGGCTCAGACAGACGCGCGCAGGAAAACGACGCCCCTTCTGCCCCTTCTGCTGTCCCTTCGTGACTCCCGGATTTCATCTCTTTTTTGTCTTACCCTACGATGCAGCACTGGCCGGCAAACGGGCTCTTGCGCCACTGTCTGCCCAAGGCAGAAGGAACTGGATTCGCCTGAAAGCTCAATAGGCACCCTCCCAAACTCCACGGCTGGTCCTCTGCTTCTGACCTCATCCTTTTGTTCGGCCCCTGCGGAAGCCCATTCCTTCCGTCCCGGCCCGCACATCGTAACCACCGACGAGCGGAGTGGCTGTCAAGGCCGCGCACTTCGCGCGCCCGCCAGGGCAGCTTGGCCTTGACGGCCACGAGCACGGCGGTAAACATCAGAGTGCGTCGGGGCTTGGAATATTCAATCAGAACGCTGACGGGACGAAAAACACGGCGCATCAACAGAGCTTCTTCAATCGTTGCACTTGGTGATTTGATTCCAAGCAGCTATATGCAAAAATTCGCCCGATGGGCAAAAGCGCAGCAAATCCTGCAGTTCCCCGGAGCTGTGGAGATATACAGGCTTGACTTTGGCCAAAAACTTCAGTGGGTTGCTTGATCGTTGAGGCGTCAAATATGGGGCGGATCAATTTCATTACTGTCACGGCAAATCGAGACGGTGACAATTCCGCCGTATCATCCACGCTATCCGGGGCTGCCTAAATTTGGCCAAAGTCAGCTGCGAATTGACCTGATCGGCTGGTTGACGTCACGCTGATGTCTCGGGAAATGCAACTCCTCTGTACTGTGCCCGATGCGAACCGCACCAGGGATCAGCGTCCGTGGACGGAGAGCTGGGATTGGACCACTCTCCTGCAGCTCGCGGAGACTACGGGGTCCGACCACTTTTGAGGCGGGCGTTGAAGTCGGTGTGCTGGGATAGGGTCCCTCAACCGACCCAGTTCGAGCTGGAGCAGCACCGACAGGGCCAAATGTACAAGGACCCTGTTCCTCACCGCCGAACTTCTCCGGCGGCGGGGTGACGAATTCGAGCAAAATGGCGTTTCGGTCGCCGCCTTCAAGGGCGCAGTTCTGGCCCCGGAGGTCGTGTACGGAGACCTTTTTCATCCGGGAGTTCTCGATTTGGACGTGCTCGTCCGCAGAAGCGGATCTGCGCCAGGCGGAAGATATACTGACTGCCCGCGGCTATCAGGCCGATTTTCTAGCAACGACTTATCGAAAGGCCTTCCTCGGCTATCAAGGCCAGTATCATTTCGCCATCGCCAGACCAGGTCGCGGTGGACCTCCATTGGCATCTCTCGGGCAGGGCACCGTTTTCCCGCTCTGCTCGGCGGAGGTTTGGTCCCGGTTGCGGAGCGTGTGGTGATTGGTGGGCGCAAGGTTCCGACCTTTTGCGACGCTTGATCTCGCGCTGTTCTTGGCTGCTCACGGCACCAGGAAGGATAGCGAAGAGCTCAATTGGGTCTGTGATTTCGCGGAGCTTCTCTGCAAATATCAGCATCGACTGGGCGGCGGCAGCTCGAGCGCGCGCATCAGGCGCATTCTTCCCGGTCATTACTGCACAGCGATCTTTTCTCGCCGTCACCCTGCTGGATGCCGCCCGCCCCGGCGGACTTGATCGGTAAAGCCCGCGACAATCCCGCTATACGGCGCTGGCAGATAGGCCGGCTCAGAATGCTCAACGCGCCAACCCGCAGTGGAGATTCGAGTTCATCGGCGGCCTCGATACGCGACAGATTGCGACACAGGTTGTGGCCTGTCCGCAACGCTGTCCGACGACGCGGACCGTGGGAGATCACCAGGCGATACCGCTGCCCAAATCGCTTTGGGGCGTCTACCGTATCTCAGCCATTTCGACTGGCTAGCAAAGCGGCGAAACGATGTTTTGCGACGAAATCATACCACTTCAGATCAGAATGACCACGTGGTGCCGAGGAACGATGTGATGGATTTAACAGGTCCGGCCAGCGATTGATGTAGGCGAAACCTCGTTGAGCTTGGCGTGCACAGCATCGATCGATTTGAGAGCATAATAATGCAGACATGATGGCATAGCGCCCAAAGGCGGCGATTGCGGCATGCGGCGGCGGGTCAGGTCGCCACCGCTGGGCTGCCGTTCCGGACGCAGGCGTTTCGGACGCGAACTGGCGGCGTACGCAGATCTACGCTGGCTATCTATCCATACCGGGCAACCAGGCTTCTTCCCGCAAATTTGGTTGTTCGTCGTCAGGCTTTCTTCGATTGCGATCTTTGCCGCCAGTTGCGGTGGGACATACGCGTCGAGGTCCCGTCTCGGGCAAAGTCGGCTACGGTGGGGAGGTGGTCGACCGCCGGTCGCCGCGTCACCAAGTTGAAGATCAACGACGCCTCAACCGCGCTCGTCAAGGCACGAGTTCATGGGTATCAAGTCCCGACCTGGAACGGCATTTTGGTGCAGCCCTCACCGACTGCCAGCAGCCACAATTCCTGCACTACGTCACGGGTGACTTCTTCTGCTCGGTTCCGCGGTTCGTGGTGCGGCGCTCGGCTTTGCTGAAGTAGTCGCCTCGGTGGGCTGTCCCGGCGCCGCTTTCGACGACACCGTGCGCTTGTTCAATATCTCGTAGGCCGACTCCGCGGTTGACGCGGTCGTCAGCTCCCGCTAATCGGGCTGCGAGCCCGGACGGAACTGCGCTCGTCAGCAGTAACGGCGCCGGCTCGACAGCGTGGCGGACAGATCAGCGGCGTTCGACCGGCATCGGACGCCTTTCTCCTGAAGAGTCGAGACGAGCGCTTCGCCGACGCCGAGCTGGCCGATGACGCTTCGGCAACTATCCAGCTTGGGATTGCGGACAAAAGTCTGGGCAGCCCGTGCGGACGGCCTCTCTGGTCGCGCGGCGTGTGCGCGCAAAGCGTGCTGAACCCGATTACCAAGCTGGCCCAGAATCTCCTCCGCGCCGTCGTCTGGAAACTGGGAGCAGAGCTACACGCCGACGCCTTTGGATCGGATGAGGCGGACGACTTGCTCCACGCGTTGGCGCGAGCGCCTGTGGCGTGTCGTCGAAGAGCAAGTGGGCTTCATCAAAGAAGAACACGAGCTTCGGCTTGTCCAGATCCCCCACTTCGGGCAAGTTTTCGAAGAGCTCCGACAAGAGCCAGAGCAGAAAGCTCGCATACAACCGCGGCTTCAGGATCAACTGGTCTGCAGCCAGGATGTTGACGATGCCCCGGCCGCCGAGATCGGTTCGGATCAGATCGGCGAGATCGAGCGCCGGCTCACCGAAGCAGCGAGTCGCCGCCCTCGCGCTCGAGACTGAGCAGAGCGCGCTGGATTGCCGAGACACCGACTGGACGCTGATGAGGCCGTAGTGCGTGGAGATTTCCTTGCGGTTGTCGGCGACAAATGACAGCAGGGCGCGCAGATCGTCGAGGTCCAGGAGCAGCAGGCCCTGGTCGTCTGCCAGCTTGAAGGCGATGTCGAGCACACCGCTCTGAGTGTCGTTGAGCTCGAAAATCCGGCCGAGCAGGCTTGGTCCCATCTCGCTGACGGTCGCACGAACCGGATGCCCGGCCTTCCCATAGAGGTCCCAGAACACCACAGGGCTGGCCTCCTGGTGTAGCCGCTCATTCCGATCTGGGCAGCGCGCTCTTTGATCTTGTCGTTGGGTGTTCCAGGCAGGGACCAGACCGGACACATCACCTTTGACGTCGGCCATGAACACGGGAATCTCCGATGCGGGAGAAGGCTTCCGCCAGAACCATCAACGAGACGGTCTTCCCTGTCCCTGTGGCACCCGCGACCAGGCCATGACGGTTGCCGTAGCCTGGGTAGCAAGTAGACGAGCTGGTTGCCCTTGCCGATCAGGATCTGCTCCATAGGCCACCTTCAACCGCGCAGTGCTATCCACAGCCGCTTCATAAGCTTCTCGTAAGCGCACACGCCAATGCCGAGTACGGTGTCGAGCACAGAGCTTTGGAAAGTGGCGCAGGGCTGCGCCACTTTTCCTGGCACTCAGAGCGACGCGCGAATGCGGTCGACTTGGCGGAGATGCAGCAGATCGTGCCCAGGCGTAAAGCCGGACCATGTGGTCGAGGCGTTCTTCTCCTCGCTCGGCGTGGACGCCGACGCGATGAAGATCGGCGTCGGTGGCCCGATCGAGCAAGCGGAGGTTGGCGCGGCGCAACACGCCGAAGCAGTTCAAGGCTTCCCGGGCATCCGCATCTCGATAGCCCAGCCGATCCGCCCATAGGTCCTGGTCGTATCCGGTCAACGGTGGACGATCGTGGGAAAGGACCATTCGCAGCCGGTAACCCCACACGAGCTCCGGAATCGGCCAGATGCTGCATCACCTGTCCGACCGACCATTTGCCTGGAGCTTCCGGCCGACCGATCTCGGCGGCCGACATTTCACCGAGCTTGCGCTGCAAAGCCGACGGCGTCTGACGAAGGACCTCCATCGGGTCCGTGCTGCCGAGAAGACCGAGGACGGCTGCGACGTAGGCCTTGGCCTGGTCGCCTGCTGCCGACGCGGGATTGGTGAACACTGACATGTCGCGACCCCGATTCAGGAAGATGACCGCTGTTTCTCCAGTGCCGTGATCATACGCTTGAGAGCCACGAGGCGATAGCTTCGCTCGAGAAGCTCCGCGACAAGACGCCAGTCCACGCTCCCGTCGGCCCACAGACTGACCCATTGCCCCCGGCCGCATGGGCGTGACGAAGAACTGCTTCCGGCGAAGCAGCAGGTCGATGTCCGTCGAGTTGAGATGCAATGCAATCGAAGGACGGCCTTTGACGACTTCGAAGGCGCGCGAACGTTCGTTTCCCGGCGCGGAAGTTGGGATGACCCCGGGACGAGCGCTCGCTGGTCTCAGGGAACGAAAGACAGAGCGCGCGGAGCTTCTGCACCGCCTTTCCAGTGAATTTCACGATCGAGGCTCGCGCTCGAGCTCGTCGAGATAAACAGCCGCCGCCTCGAGCTGCTGCTCGCTGAAGACGCGGATGCCCCGCTCTTCGAACAGCGCGGCGGTCACGCCCTGTTGAGGAATGCGCACGCCGGAAAACGAACCATCGTATGATGAAGCCACTGCCACACGACGGGCTGCCGTCCTTGAGCACCGCCAAGCCAGCACCTTCGGTTGTGGCGCAATCGACGGCCAGCCGAGCACCCTGCAGGAAAGATTCGGTCACATCAACACCGTTGACAGTAACCACGCGAGCGGCTGCCATTCAGGATCGCGCGTCCACCTTCTCCCTGAATCTCAGCGGGAGGGGCGAGGACGCCCAGTCCGCCGGCCAACTCGGGACAGAAGGGAACGATCACGTCGTTCAGCCAGCCATTTCGTGAGGACAGGGCTCGGCGACGTTGCGGCATTGCCGTTGTATCGAACCCTTTCACCGAGCAGGCAGGCACTGCGCAAGAACACGAACCATGAAATCCGCGCTCGCGCGCTGTCATGCCACCTGCGTCGAGACCCACCAGGTATTTCCACCGGGATCTTTGACGCCACCCCTCCGGTCGGGATCGCCCTCTCGCACCTGTGGCTCTTGCACGGAGACGCCTCCAGCTGCCAGCGCGCGCCGGTAGGTCGCATCGACGTCAGCGGACGTAGACATGCAGCCAGGACGGAAACGGCGGCCAGGCGCCGCCGCCGTCGGCAATCATGACGACAGTGTCGTCGACTCGTGCACCTCCGCGTGCATGATGGTTCCGTCGGGATTGTCGTATCGACGCAGCTCGGTAGCGCCGAATGTCTGTTTGAGGAAGTCGATGACCTTCTGGGCGCCGTGGACCACCAGATAGGGAGAGAGACTCGTGTAGCCAGCGGGTTTTGATGGGCCGCTCATGGTTGATTCTCCTCAGCGCTTGCGCGACCGTCGAGTGTGTTCGTATCGTGCTGTTGCGGGCTATTGTTGCACGCGCCGCTGCTCAACGAACCCGCTCCCATCGTTCGCCTGAATGCCCCGCGCCAATCGCCGCTCCGATCAGGCCGCCGAAAAGCATGCCAGACCAGGCGCCCAGCGCGACAGCACTACCAACGCTCGAGCCGTCGCCAACCTGATCGTGCTGCAACCCGAGCGAGATCGCGCCTGAACCCGCGCCGATCGCGGCACCCCATTTCGCATACCTCCACGCCGACTGCCCGCGAGACTGCGATCCGCGGCTGACGTCGACGCGATTCAAGGCCGCGATCGGAATGGAAACCGCGGTCTGTCCTTCGGGCAGGAGCACGAGTGTGTCGGCCGTCACTTGCTCGACGCGTCCGGTCAGCCTGCGCCCATCGGCCACCGAGACTCGCACTCTTGAACCGGCGACGAGGTCAGGATGCTGCTGAGCCGCAAGCGGGACCGATGCCAGGCGAACGATGAGCAAGGCAATTAGCGTGGCTCTGACGTGCGACGGTCTCGATTGCGCGAGGAGGCGCATGAGCTAACGTGTGTTTTCGGCTGGTTGAAGCGTCGTCACTAGACATCAGCGAACGTCAGCGGCCGCGGATGACGCCCATCGACGTCCGCAAAACCGTAGTGCTCAGCCAATGCCGCCCCGACGACGACCGACCCGCTCCAACGCGACGAATCGGGATCTGCAGGCCAATGCCGCGACAGCCCGCCCGGTGAATTCGGGACTCTCGGAGTTGCTCAAGTCGAACACGCCTGCGGCGAGGACAGCCTCCGTCCGGACGAGGCCTGGATAGAGCGAGACGACGGTGACGCCGTGCGACTTCAACTCGTGAGCCATGTCCGACGCCATCTTGTCGGTCGCTGCCTTGGCAATGCCGTACAAGGCGTTGCCCAGGTGCTTCTGCGCCGCCCAGTGGGAGATGTGAACAATGAGCCCGCGACGAGCCGGCACCATCATGCGAGCGGCGTGCTGACTGGCGACATAGGCAGCCCGGACACCCGCGTCGATCATCGCGTTCCACCGCCAGGTCGGCTGTTCCCAGAACGGCAGGGCCCACGTGAACTTCCGTTCTCGACCATCCGTTCGTACCCGCCCCAGGCGGCGTTCACGAGGATATCGAGGTCGTCCGGTGGCCTCGGTGATCTGCCGGAATACGTCGCCAACCGCTTCGTCATCCGTGTGATCGCAGACGAGCGCCGTGATCGCCGAATCCAACTCTGCTCGAGCGATGCTTCGACCGGTGGCGAAGACCTGCGCACCTGCGTGCGCAAGACCGAGGGCCGCGCCACGGCCGACGCCTCGACTGGCGCCGGTGACGAGTGCGACCTGGCCGTCTAGAGCTCCCATAACCTCCCCACCCCCTTAGTTCGACTTTTGTCAGATTCTTCCTTCCAACTTCTCCCTTCAGACTTCAGGTTGCCGGCCATCACCTCATAGGTCGCGTTTCAGGTTCTGAAGCGAGTCGATCTCCTGCTGCCATCTTCCCGCCAGAATCCTGCCATGAATGATGGCCGCCACGGCGAGAAAAGACCCACGCCACCGAGGATGACCGAAACAGTCCAGGGCACACCGCGTTCGACGTACCCGATTAAAAGGAGCCCGACCCCCGGCAGAGCAAGCGCGATTCCCCATGGCCTCGACAGCGCAACGTCTCGCTGCCGTTCGAGCTGCCGTTGATACCACGCCACACAGGTGCTGGCGTTCGCTTCCGTTGACAGCGGCGCCGTCAACCCGTGGAACCGCCGAACACTATACAGACCGATCACTGCCCACAGCGCCAACAGCACTCCTCCCGCCCGCACCAGTGCACTTTGGGGCGTGAAGGCTCCAACGCCGGCGATGAACGCAACTATGGAGAACGGCACGAAGTCGATCCGATTCCGTCTGCGCGTCTCCGCAACAAACTGCGCCGCACGTGCCCGCATCTGTTGCGGTGTCATCGACACGGTCGAGATCGGTTGCGATTTCCAGCTCGACTGAATCTGGTCTTCATTGGTCTCGTTCATGACTCTCACCGCTTTGAAAATGCGCCCTCGAGTATTTCTGTGCTCGATGGACCTTCTGGGCTACGTTTCCCGGCGATATGCCAACCACTTCGGCGATCTCCGCTGCTCTCAGTCCTTCCAAATAGAGCAGGAGGACATCTCGATCGACGGGTTTGAGTTGTTCGATCAGATCCTTGATCTTTCGATCGTACATGCGTCTCATCGACCATGCCGTTCGACATCGTGCTCCTGAACTGATTCGTCGAGATCTTCGGAGACTTGCGAGACGAATGCGCCTACTTCTTCGCTGCTTGCATACGTAGGTCGTTGCCGTGTTGTGTGCGACCCGATAGACCCAAGTACGTAGGGAGCACTGATTTCTGAAGGTGGCCAAACTGCGCCACACCGCGAAATGCAACTCCTGTAGAAGATCTTGCCGACGTGATGAATCCGATTCATAGGCCCCAGCCAGACGGGCCAAAGGTGGCCCGAACTCGGCGGCCACTCTCGCCGTACAACGCATCTTGGTCCGCGTCTCGCGCGCTCGGCGTCATTGCCGTCCCATTCGAGCGCGGCTTCTGAAGATCGCACCATGGCCTAGGTAGTCGCCAGCGGAACAAAATTCTGACAGTCCCTATCGACAAGTCTCGCCAGGGCGTGGCGAGAAAATTTCAGCTCAAGGGCTACGTCGCGAGATCTAGTATTCCCAGAGCTCTGGCGTCAAATCGGACGTGTCGGCCTGATGTTTCTATCCTCCGGGAGGGCACCATGATCTCGACTTTCTTCCAGTAGCACCGTGCATGGGCCATCGCAGGCTCGATCGCGCTGCTCGCGTGCGGCGGGCGCAACGCTCTCGCGCAGACAGGCGCCCTGAGCCCCGGTGTTTTGGAGCATGAGGCAGTGACGCCGCCGCTGCTGTTCCGCGAGGGCTGGCAGCAGCCGCCCCATACGGGGCCGCTCAATGACGAGAATCGCCGCATCACGCCGCAGGCCGTGACCAACCCGGACCTGGAGCTGCGGCTCTACGGCACGGACGCGCACAACATACAGGTGACCGAGCACAACGGCATCCCCGACCTATGGACCGGCTTCACGACCTCGCCCGTGGCACTGACGCTGCGGCACAAGAACGCCTACCTCGATCTGACGGGACTGACGAGGATGCGCTGGAGGACGCGCACGGAGAACCTGCACGTGCTGCATCCGGTCGTGAAGCTCGCGGACGGCACACTGCTGGTCGGCAGCCAGACGTTCACGAGCCCGCAGAGGCCGATGGTGGGATCGAACGCCTTCTCTGGCAATTTCGTGGTGTCCGAGGTGACGTTCGACGATCAGCGCTGGTTTCAGCTCGATCCGGTGAAGGTCGTCACGATGAAGGAAGTCGGAAACCCGGACCTGAGCCGCGTGGACGAGATCGGTTTCGTCGATCTCATGCCCGGCGGCGGACACGGTTTTGCCGGATGCTCCAACGTCTCGTGGATCGAGGTGTACGCGACCCCACGCAAGCGTTGAGGCAGCCCCGCGGAAATCGCACTATTTGCTCTTCTGCATCCTGCTAGCGAGGTCCCCGCAACATCGGGACAAGCGGTGGCGACGAGCCGATTTGAATCGTGCCAGGACCTCGAAGCCGTGACGCTCGTACAGCGGAATGTTTCGAGGGTTCGTGGACTCCAAGTAGGCGGCGACATGATCGTGGATCGCACCGCTGGAGCGCGTAGCCGTCATCAGCGCATCGCCGTGACCTTTGCCCTGATGCGCCGGATCCACGCCGATCAGCGGGAGATACCAGTGCGGCGCACTCGGATGGTAGGAAGCCATCCGTTCGAACATGACGGACGCGTCGGCGCGAAGGGAGGCCGACACCGTGCTCTCGATAATCTCGGTCAGCCTTTGCTCGTTCGGCTGCACTCCCGGCGGCAGCCAGAGCGCGACGCCGATAGTCGTTGGTGCAATACGCGCCGCTAGTGCGAAAACGCATTGCCGCCGAATGCCCGGACGAGACTCGGCATGCTCGTCAGGTGCTGATGTGAGTGGGGCCAGTTCCATCGCGCAATGGGATCCCCGGCGAATGCCAGGACGACGGTGTCGATGGCTGGAACCTCGTCGGCCATCGAGATGGTTTTGACGGTGGGCGATCCCACATTCTCCTCCTTCTGCTACGGTTCGCCCATTGTCTGCGGTGCCTGAACGGCCGGCGGCTGACGGGGATACTAGGAATTGACGCATGAGGGACAGAGCCAACATCAGAAAGGCAATCGCGCATGCACGATAGGTCAGCCGCGCCCAGCGGACCGACAAACGGCGGAACATGCGGTCCAGCAACGCGGAGACGACAAACGCCCACAACGTGCACGAGCCCATGAAGCCCGCGAAGAATACAAGGTTGTCCCTGACGGTCGGTTCCTTCACGCCGATCGCGCCGAGAGCGCTGCCGATCGCCGCCCAATATGCAACGTTTTGTGCGTTGGTCAGCGACAGCAGGACGCCGGAACGCAGGGCCTGCCGGTGATCGATCTCATTGGCGGTCGTGTGAATCGCAAACTCTCTGCGACTGGCCTGCCATGCGTCGCGCGCAAGCCACAAGAGATAGACCATGCTGGCAACACTGATGGGACCGCGAAGCGATTCCAGCTGCAAGAGCAGCCCGATGCCTACCAAACCGATGGCCGCCCAGGTTACGTCACCGACGAGAGAACCAATCTGCACGGCCAGCGCGGATCGGAAGCCGCCGCGCACGCCCTGACGAACCGTCTCGGCAAAGACTGGACCAGGCGTGACGTTGAACACCAGGCCCAGAACGAATCCCGTCATCAGCAGCGTCAACATGGGACGACCTCAGAAGCCTGCGACCGGCGTTCGCCTCGAAAGCCAAAGGCGCGCGCGTCCTTCACCGTCCCGCAGCGGCCTCCGCTGATTGCGGCGCGTGAGCCGATCTGAACAATCCGAGGTCAATCGCGTCGGCCATGGCCTTGTAACCGGCGTCACTGGGGTGCAGGTGATCGCAGGAATCGTAGGCCTGCGAGGAACTTCTTCGGTTCGCTTGGATCGCGCGTCGCCTTGTCGAAGTCGATCACGGCATCGTACGCGTTGCTGGTCCGAATCCACTCGTTCACGGCTTGACGCTTTGCCTCGCCAACGTCCGTGTAGTAGGCCGCTCCCCAGAAGGGCGTCAATGTGGCGCCATAGATTTTCAGTCCTCTGCGCGTGCGCTCGCTCGATGAGCTGCCGGTGGCCGGCAATGATGTCTTCCGCGGTAGGCGTCGGGTTCAACCTCGCGTTTCCGATGTCGTTGATGCCTTCCAGCACGATGATGTGCGTGACGCCGGGCTGACTGAGCGCGTTGAGCTCGAAACGAGCCAGCGCGTTGATGCCGCATTGAACGCCCCTTCGCCCGAGCACGCGATTGCCGGCGATGCCGGCGTTGAGCACTCCCATCTTCGAGCGCTGGTGACTGAGAGAGCAGGCGTCGCGCCAGGTGATCGGGCCACCTGTTGTTCGTCTCGGGCGTCGAACGTGGTTCCGTCCGTAATCGAGTCGCCGAATGCGACGACCACGCCCGTCGCGTCGGGCGATACAACCTGGACGCCGGTCAACAGGAACCAGTTCTGAATCGTGGCGACAGTCGGCAGCGTCGCAGCCCCGACATGATTCCCCGTCTCTGAGATATAGGTCGTCTGCAACGCCGCGGTGTGCATCGTCAGCGCTGCCGGGGTATTCGTCGTGCCGGGGAGATAGAGATCGATGGCGAGATCGGCCATCGGTGCAACCGCGAGTTCCACCGGATCGCTGTAGACGACCGCGTTGGCCGGGATCGTTATCGTGGCACGGCCGCTGAAGGTCAACGCACGGCTCGACCCTGCTTGGATGGTTCCCTTCTTGTCGTGCAACGCGATCGAGCCGGCGCCAATGGTCATCGGCGCAGCGCTGTAGGCGTTGCTGAGCACGACGCGCGCTTTCGACCCGCCGATGCTGGTATGAACGACCTGACGGAGCGTTTGATTCGTGAAATGGGTGAACGGCAAAGGCGCAAAGGCCTGGCCCGCCGGCGGCGGGGCGGCGTTGCAGGGCTGGCGCCGGACATTGGTTGGCCATGAAGGGCGGAAGAGGCGGCGTGGGCGGCGGTGGCGTCTGGGGCCGTCCAACCTCCGCTGTGGACCACGTTCCGACCCAACGATCCGTCGGGCTTTGTGCGGATACCGTGGGGCGGCTGGCAATCGCGACGGTGATGGCGGCAACCGCCGCGGCGGCGATTAGCAACCAGGATCCTCTGCGTGACTCCATGTCAGGTGCTCCTTCTTGGGAGTTGTCTCCAGTTTTCAGCGTCATTTCCTAACGCGGCGCGACATACAGCGTCTGGAGCGACCGACCGAATGCGCCGTGCTCGTCAAACAGTATCGTATCCGTCATGCCGATGCCGTCGGTGCCAAGCGTGGTCTGAGAGGCCATTCCCACCCATTCCGCAAAAGGCAGGCGCTGAGCGGTCACGAGCAGATCGATTGGCACGGACGTCCACGCGTCGAGTGGCAGCACCGCACTGATTCCGTTCGCGGCATCCGCCATGATCAAGACGCGCTGCAAACCGGTGAGCGCGCATGCCCTGGACGAGCGGAATCCGGGAACGGGTCCAGACAGTCGCCGGGCCGAGCTCGCCGAATCCGCCAATCACGAATCGCCACTCGAGCGCGTCGCCATACGGAAAGCGCTCCATCCCCGGAAAACGGGCCTCCACCTCCTTCGATGGAAGGCCCGGCACAGCGAACGAAGAAGGAACGGCGGGGCTTCGGCCCGCTTCGGCCAGGACGTGAAAGGCCGTCGCGCGCAACACAACCCGGCCGCCCGCTCTCATCGTCGCTCCCGAGATCTGGATTCGTGAGCCTCCACGCAAGACCCTCGGTGTGGATCGAGACTTCAGAGACCGGCACCGGGCTGAAGAAGTCAACGGCGATGCGTGCGATGCGCAAGCCAGCTGGTGCGCCCTGTTCCTCCAGCGAGCGAGCAAGAAGAGCGATCGGCGGGCCGCCGTGTTGCAGCCCGGCATCCCAAGGGCCGGTGGTTCGCGGCGGTTGCCTGATAAACGCCCGACCCTTTGTCGATGTAGAACGCACCCAGCATGGATCGCGTGTCGGCGCCGGACTGTTGGACCGCCGGTGTGAACGTCATGAAAGAAGCACGTGCCAGGCTAACGCGGCAGGCCGGCGATCTCGGTCCGGATCTTGTACAGCGTCTTGCCGGCGGTTACGTAGAGAGTCTTCATGTCCGGACCGCCGAACGCGTTGTTCGTGATGAAGTCTTCAGGTATGGGAATGAACTTGAGCAGTTTGCCTTGCGGCGAGATGACGTAGACGCCTGTCTTAGTGTCGAGGGTCTCCGATGTTCCACGAAGTTGATTCATCCCGGCGGATGCGTACAGGTTTCCCTGCGTGTCGATGCTCATGCCATCAGCGCTTCGTCCCGGATAAAAGTTGTAGTGGACCCGCATGTTGGCAACGGTGCCATCCGGGCGAAGATCGTAGGCGCGGATCATGCGCGCCCCTTTGTCGGCGTTGTTCGCCTCGATGAGATACAGCTGTTTGTCGTCCGGCGACACCTGAATTCCATTCGGCCGCTGGATGTCTGGCGCCGCGAGGATACGGGTCACCTGACCGGAGACATCGATTCGATAGACGGCGACACCGCCAGGATCGGTGAAGCATACAAGCGACCTTGGCCGTCGATGGTGACGTCGTTTGGCGACCACGAGCGGCTTGCCTTGGTAGCTCTCGACGAGCACATCCATCTTGCCAGTCCGCAAGTCGGTGCGCGTGACTCGCGGCTTGAATGTGACGCGAACGCCGGTTCGTTGCGATTCGGCACCCTCGCACGCAACCAGCCGCCCCTGGGGATCGATCAGCAGACCGTTCGCATTGTTGCTCTGCTCGCGAAAGGTTGATAACACGCCATTCGCGTCCAGTTTCATGATCCGCAGCGACACCATCTCGCTGATAGTACGTTCCCGTCCCGATCGACAGTGGGGCCCTCCGTAAACGCGACAGCAGTCGCAATCTCAGGTTGTTGCCCCGCTGCGGGCAATGAAACCGAGCAGCGTGAGGCTCATCGCGGCGGCCAGCAGTTCCAGGTGACGATGCTTCATGGCGGCCTCCCATTCGGGTCAAGATGGAAATCCGACCGTTGTTTTGACGCGCTCGGCTTGCCGCAGGTGCCGTTTCTCGTGAGCGCTCTGAATCGCAAACAGCGCACCCAGCTGAAAACGCAACAGCGGGTACGGCTGGCGACGCGAACCTTCACGCGAGCGAGATCCAGCCCGTTCGCCTCACGTAGACATTGCTCCCAGCGCGTGCCAGCCGCTCGAAACTCTTCGAGGACGCGCTCGACTTCGAACCGCTCGGACGGCTCTGGAGCAAACTTGCCGGGCGTCTTGTATCGCTTCTTGCTGTCCGGCTCGACGAAGCCCAGGAACCAGCGTGATAGTGGACCATATCGGAAGGGACCAGTGCCGACGACGCCGGCCCGACGCGCGTCGTTCACGGCCGAGGCGATCGCCTGTCCGAACAGTTTCGCCGAGATGTTCAGATGAACCAGGCACTCGGCGATCGACCAGCGCCCCGGCTGCGAACGCCAGTTGAATTGGGCGGTGGTCAGATTGTCTGCGGAGTTCAGCGGCCAGGACACGGTTCTCGCGGAAGTGCAATTGATGCTCGGCGAGCTCTCCCGTGAGCGGATCCACTATTTGCCAACCTTCCTGCGGAGAAGCGACTCCGCGTCGACCATACTGCGCACGACGGTGTTCATACAGCGCTCAAAATCTCTGAAGCCGACAACACGGTGGCTTGCCGCGGAAACACCTTGTCGACCAATGTAGTGTGCAAATCGAGGTCGAGGTCGGCACAGCAATCTTTGACCACAAACAGGCGGTAGTCGGCATCCGCGGCGTGCAGAAGCGTCGACAGCACAACTCCACTGGTCGCGATGCCAAACAGGACAAGCGTGTCGACATCATGCGCTCGCAGAATGAGGTCCAGCTCCGTTCCAGCAAACGCGCTGACCCGGTGCTTCATGATCACGACCTCGTCTGCCTTCACGGCGCGACTGCTTGATGGATCGCCCTACTGGCGCCTCGAACAACTTCTGATGTTGCGGCGACGCTTTGACTGGCGCCGACGCAGCAAGTTGCGCGAAGCTCTTCGGGAAGCCCCGGCCGGAACCCACTCGAACGTGGACGACCAACAGCCCGGCGGCGCGTGCGAGCTTCAGCACGTTGGCGGCGCGACCGATGAACTCCGGCCTCTTCACGTAGATCGACACGATGCCGGCCTGCAGATCCATGGCTGAGCACGGCGGTTCGGCCTGGGCACCAACGTTGGGGGGTAGAGGCATGCTATCCCGCGATCGGCTTCCTGGCGACCAAGCCCAGGCGCCGATACGGTAATCGAAAACCGCCATATATGCGCGAGTCGAACGCACGCTGAAGCCGGCGCGCCGCAATTCGGCCGTGACGGCACTAGGCATTGAAACCGTGAGCACGTGTCTCTCGGCGCGGCGACGATAACCTTGACCGGTTTTGCGAAACGTGACGATGTCCCGCGTGAGACGCCGGCGCACAGGCTCCTCGTTCACATGGGCCAACACGGCCCAGGTGGCTCCGAGCCGCCATGTCTTGTACTTCATCCGGCGCCCCTTCACGAAGACGTCGAAAATGAGAACGCCGTCGGGGCGAAGCGCTGCATACGCACGTTTGAACAATCCACGGAAAGAATGCGGCGATCCTCCGGGACCAGAACGATATCTGGAGGACCCCGCCGAGGGCCGTGATTGCATCGCAGCGCGAGAGTGACACTTTGAATACCGACCCAACGCGCAAGGTGGCTGCCGGCGCATTTTCTTCTCGAGTATTCGATCAAAACTTTGCAGATTGATCGATGCCGATCGCTGAAAACCCGTTCTCCCCGAGCGTTCGCAGCCAGGTGCCGTCTCCACAACCAAGGTCGAGAACATGGCCGCTGGTGATCCCGGCGCTTCAGCGAAGATCCTCAGCACGCCGGGCCCCGCTGCTCAGCGCGAAGTCGGAAAAGCCGTGGTGCTGAATGTAGGCGAGATCGCTGTCGCAGCATGCTGTTTCAACGCAGAGATCGCAGAGTAACCGTAAAGGCTACCATTATCTGCTTCGGCGGGAGAGCGCGCAGGGGCTGAGTCCACCGGGCGACTCATCGATCCGGCTTGACTTTCGCCTCGACCTCTTGGTTGGCGCGCGAACCTTCAACCCAGCCACGGCGGCAAGCGCCTCATCTGCACGCTTCTCGACTTTCCAGGGTCGTCCGTTTCCCCGGTGCGAGAACGCGATATCGGCAAATGGCCTGCAAATCCCGTTCGAGGCGTAGCCTCGTCGGCGGTCCCTCCCTGATCCGGCGGCCCCGACGTTTCCATGGCAACCGCGGCGTGCCACGCGGGGACCTTTGGGGCGGCAGCGCCAATCCGAACTCCAGAGATACAGGACCGTCGACTGCCAGATCGAGCACCCACCTGCGCGACACGCATGGAAGAACATCCGATCGGCAGCCCGACGCTTCTTCTCGTCGCTTCCCGCCTGATCGCACGCGACATCGTGAACGATTGAAGCCCGCCTGTAGTCGCCCGTATACGGTGATCCGACGATCGTCCACAGGGCTCGAGGAATCGAGCGCCGTCGATTACCGAACCGGCCGGAGCCAACCAGACTTTCGCAGCGGGATCCTGGAAGCTGAAATCTCGAACGAGCGACATCTTTCGATCGTCCGTTCCCTCCTCGGTCAACCAGACGGTTTCCGGATCAGTAGAGAATTCGCCGTGGCCCATAGTCTCGGATCTCGCGATTTTACCGAGTCCCGCCGCTCACCACTGCATTCCAGATCTCGTTCGGCTCGCTGCACCACAGCTGGGACGTCGGCAGCCAGCATGAACCGTTGACGGACCAGGTCGTCCGCCGCGCGTTTGACCCGGTCGAGGTAATCCTGCCGCCCTGTGTATCGCTCGGCTACCGAGAGCGCGCGTCTCCAGATTGTTCCCGCTGCTCCTTCGTGAGCGGAAACGGTTCAAATGCACCAACCAGGCCGCTGAGATATCGCAGCTCGGACAACTGCGGAATGGTGATGTTCCAACCCGTATAGGTTCCCAGTGGCGCCGCCACTTCGGGTAGACGGATGCCCGCGACGTCGTTGCCGTCCGCATTCACTTGAGGTACGAGGATCAGATAGGGCATTTCAATTCGCGGCGGGTCGATCGTGATGACCTTCGTCGTGGCGTATTCCGGTCCGTAGTCCATCCGCCACACTTGCGGCATGTATGTGGCGAACGGAAACGACGGCACCTTTGGAAAATTGACGTCTTTGAGCGCAACCAGCTCGCCTTCTCGACGGATGGATACTGGGAAGATGGCGGCTCGCTCTTGTTGGCGCGCCCACGCGTCGAGATCGAGGAGGAGCGCGCGCGCAAACCCAACGCTGCTGGGCGAAGTTGGTGAAGTGCTGAGTACGGCGACCCACGAGGGCCCTTGACCAACGACAGCTGCCCGGACGAATGCGGTGTCCCCGCCAGGAAATACAGGCGCGACGTCGTCGCCAGCGGCGCGTCCCTGCCGGCCGCTCGTTCGTCGTATGCGTGAGGATCCCGCGCGCGCCCAGTATCGGTGGACGAGAAGGTGTAGAAGATTTTCGGCGTCACCCGCGCCGCTCGGGCCAGCGCCAGCAACCCTTCGTCGGTGAAGGGCGGCAAATCGACCGGCCGCAGAACTGAAAGCACGGAGTTGCCGGCGACGCCCGGCATCGCGAAGCGGTGGTTGAAGCTTCCGCCTCCTGCCCCGGCAGAGCAGAGATCATGAGCGCGTCGAACGCAGGGCGGCCGCGCTCGTCGGCGTTGAAGCCGTCCCGGACGAACTCGCGCAGGAATCGGCCGCTCTGCGAGTAGCCGTATCCGATCGTCCGCTGAAGTGCGCCCGGCGTCTCGCGCAGCGTCGCACCGTCGGCGCCGTATCGGAAGCGTACGACGCGAAGTCGCGAATCGCCGCCAGGCCGAGGCCAGCCACCGGCGATCCTTTCGCCTGATAGATGACTTCATAAATGCCGACCCCGGCGTCTGTGCTGAAACGCGCCGAGCATGCCGTCATCAGCGAATCGCCAGCGATCGCGTGAGATCGGCTGCGGCGCCGCATCCATGCTTGCGCGAAACGTCAGGGTGGCATTCGGCTGACGCGGGTCGATCGCGCAGTATGCCAATCCCATCTCAATCGTCCGCCCACCGTTCGCTTCGATGTGGGTCTCACGGACGAGCCCTTCGACCGGAGCGACGGGAGCCTGAAACGTCAGACCCTGGGACGGCTGGACGTCGAACTGCCAGCCAAGGAATGCCACGGCGAATCCCTGCTCGAGAAGGAATCGGTCGCCGAGATCCCACGACTCTGGGCGAGAGGTCTCGCTGTTGAGCGCCGCTCATGATCGCGAGGGACTGATCGCGGCCGCGATTGACGACCTCGAGGAACACGCTGCCGCGCGCTCGGTCGGCGCGTTTTGGCCTGAAGTACAGGAGGTCCGAGGAGAACTCGACCTTCCCTCGGCATTTTTGGCGCCAGGTCGATGTCGGCAATGGCGCGATTGGCGGGGAGTCGCGGGTCGATCGCAAAATGCACGCGGCCGATCACTCGCTCGTGCGTGCCGGCATCGTCTCGACGTTGGACGTCAATCTTGACGACCTCCGCCGCAGCAACGTGAGCAATCAGCAGCAGAAACCCCAAGCTCGTCCGCCAGGGTATCTGCCTCACTTGTTGAGAAGCAGGAATAGTGATTTTCTCGCGCATAGCCCTATTTGGCTGGGGTCGGCAGTTTTTCCGTCAACCAACCTGAGATGACGACACCGATCTCCTGGTTGTTCTTTTCAAGCATCATCATGTGGCCGTTCCCATGGATGCCAACATCACCCAGTTTGATCCACGTGGATCGAACGCCCGCCTGCTGGAAGGTATTTCACGGTGCAATGGTCGTATGGCGCGTGATAGGACGCTTCTGCAGTGAGAATCAGGATCGGTAGCTTCCGCCAGATTCGGAAGCAGCCTGGCCGGTGCTGCTTTGCATCCAGCACTTGACGAGATCAGGCGCATCAGGCTTTTCCTGACGCACGATTGAAAGATCGGTAGCCTTCATGGCCGATGGTGAATACGCGAGCGGAACAGCCGAAATCCCAGGTGTTGGTCGGGGCGGCGGCATCGCGGAACCATTCGGGTTGAGGAATATTCTCGACGGCGAAGAACGGTGGGCGCGTTCGGCTCGACCGCCACAATAGCCTTGACCAAATCCGGGCGTGTGTCGGCGACTGGCCAGCCGAAAGCGCCCGATTGGGAGTGCGTCAGGAGGATCGCCGGGCCGATCTTGTCGAGCAAGGCCAGAATGGCATCACGGTTCAGCTGCTGTTGCAATGCGAAGTCCTGAATGGATGGCAGCTGCGATGCAAAAACTGATCGAAGACAGGGATCTCCGATCGTCCCCGGCCCTGGCCACTGCGTATGGAGGTGCGCTTGCGGCCACAGGTTGTAACGCTCGGGTGCAACAAAGCGCTTCTGCGTACTGTCGGGATCAAGTTGTGAGGCGCGCCCATACCGTCGGCTTCGTAAGCGGCTCGGCCTCGTCCTGGCTGATCCACCACGTACACCGCGTAACCTTGTCGCAAGAAGAATTGGGCCCAACCCTCGCGGCCGTCTGGCGTACTCCGTAAAGTTGGTCCCCGACTGGCTGCCCCCGTGAATCATGACAATGGGCCACGGATGCGTCTGTCGGCTCGGAATCTGGAACTCGGCGTACAGATGGCCGCTCATCACTCGACGGCCGTTGACGGTAGAGTACTTCTCCGGCGAACAGATAGCCTTGACGAGCAATCGATAAAGACGGCAGGTCCTTTGTCCTGCGCGACCGTCTGGGCAGATGCCGCGACGAGGAGCGCGACGAAAGCCAACGCCCCTGACGATGTTTCTCGCGTGGAGCAACATGACGTCCCTCCATCCGGCCGTCTCTGGCCAAGCGGCATCAGAGTAGCGTAAGTCCTCGGGGTGTTATTCAGCAGACGCGAAACTGACCCAGAACTAGCCCTCGCTTGCGCTTCAGGTCCGATTCTCCGGTCTATATAATTGCGGCGGCCGTCTCCTCGGAATCTAGAGTCCCCTCGTGTCCATTGCGCGAGCGGTACCCCGTGTCGGACCTTATGAGGTGGAGCGCGCCGCTCGGCCTGCGGCAGGATGGGTGAGGTCTATCGCGCCACCGACACGCGCCTCGGCCGCGCAGGTTGCCATCAAGTTTTCCGCCGAGCGGTTCAGCGAGCGATTCGAGCGCGGGCGCAAGCCGTAGCGGCCCTGAACCATCCCAACATCTGCACGCTCTACGACGTCGCTGCCGACTACCTGGTGATGGAGCTCGTCGAGGGACCGACGCTGGCCGAGCGGATTGCCGAAGGGCCGATCTCATTCGACGAGGCGATCGACGTCGCCAAGCAGATCGCAGCCGGCTTGGAGGAAGCGCACGACAAGGGCATCACGCACCGCGACCTCAAGCCGGGCAATATCAAGATCAAAACCGAACGGCACGGTGAAGGTGCTCGATTTTGGCTTCGCGAAGGTCACGGCGACAGGACAGGCAGTTGGCTCGGGAACCGGTTTCGACAATCTCACGTGCTCGCCCACCCTCTCGATTGTCGCGACGCAAGCCGGCGTCATCCTCGGCACCGCCGCCTACATGTCGCCCGAGCAGGCCAAAGGTAAGCCTGTGGACAAACGCGGCGGATATTTGGGCCTTCGGTGTCGTGTTGTGCGATGCTCACCGGCCGCCCGCCATTTCGCGGCGATGATGTCGGCGACGTGCTGGCCGCGGTCATCAGGGATTCGCCAGGCTGGGACGATGTGCCGGCAGCGCGCGCTGCGCCTGCTGCAGCTGTGCCTCGAGAAGGATCAAGGAAGCGCCTGCGCGATATCAGCGCTGTGAATCTCCTGCTGGACGAAGCCCGCCGGTCGCCGCTGGGGCGACGCATGCTTTGTCCCTGCCTTGGGCCATAGCGGGCATGTTGGCCGTGATCGCAGCGATGGCAGTGTGGGCACCGTGGCGCCGCTCGGCAATCGACGATCGGCCCCTCGTACGGCTGGACGTGGACCTCGGCGCCGACGTGTCGCTCGGCTCGCCGCAAGGAACTGACGTCATCATCTCACCCGATGGCGACCGCCTGGTGTGGGTGTCGCAGAATCGTCTATGCACCGCGGCAACTCAGTCCAACCCGAGGCCGTTGAGCTCGCGGGCACGCAGGGTGCGTTTGCGCCTTTCTTTCGCCGGACGGCCGGTGGGTGGCCTTCTTCGCCGGCGGTAAGCTGAAAGATCTCCGTGGAAGGCGGCGCGTCGATCGCGCTCTGCGACGCCGTTGCCGGCCGCGGAGGCAGCTGGGGTGGGGATGGCTACATCGTTGCCACACTGACTGGCGGGGTGTTGTCAAAAATTCCCGAGGCGGGCGGCGCACCAGGCTCCTCTGACCCAGGCCGCCGAAGGGGAAGCCCCAGACCACCGATGGCCGCACATTTTGCCGGGAAGCGAAGCCGTGCTGTTCACCGCACGCACGCTGACCAATTCGTTGGGCGACGCGAGTGTTGACGTCCTGAACATTCCGGGATGGTCGCCGGAAGACCGTTCTACAAGGCGGCTCGTTCGGCCGTTACATTGCCGGGATCAACGGACTTGGGCATCTGCTGTGCAGTCAGCAGGGGGCACGCTGTTCGCCGTGCCGTTCGACCTTGCCCGGTTGGATGTGCGTGGCACGCACCGTCGCCCGTGCTGGAAGAGAGTCGGATTCAACCCGATTAATGGAGCCGCGCAATTCGATGCGTCGAAGACAGGAACATTGGTGTGCCCGGGGCGGTGGCGCAGGGTCGCTCGTGAGCCTCCAATGGCTCGATGCTGCTGGCAGGACGCAACCGCTTCCGGCGAAGCCGAGGCTCGTACTGCAGCCGCACCGTGTCGCCGGATGGGAGTCTTCTGGCGCTCTCCGTTTTCGCCAGTGGCGGTCAGGACATCTGGGTCTACGACTGGCACGACGCGACGCCATGTCGCGGCTGACGTTCGGCGGCGGCACTTATTTCTGGCCGGTCTGGAGCAGGAACGGCCGCTACATCGTGTTCACCGGAGGTTTTGGTGCCGGAGGCATGCTATGGACGCGCGCCGATGGCGCAAGCAAACCGCAACCGTTGACTGAGACCAAGAACGGGCAGTTTCCGTGGTCGTTCTCTCCTGACGGCAAGCGCCTGGCGTTTGCTGATTTTCCTGGCAGGGTCGGCAGCGGCGACATCTGGACAGTCCCCGTCGAGGAGAACAGCACCGCGGACTGAAAGCGGGCAAGCCCGAGGTGTTCCTGCGGACGCCGGCGAACGAGCTGTACCTCCGCCTTCTCTCCCGACGGCCGTTGGATCGTGCCTGAAGCGAGGAATCGGGCTCCTCTGAAATCTATGTGCGCACGTTTCCCGACAAGGGCGGCGAAGTGGCTGATCTCGAACAACGGAGGAACTGTGGCGGTCTGGTCGCGGAATGGCCGTGAGTTGTTCTATCGCACCGCGGACCAGCGCATCATGATTGTGAACTACACCGCGAAGGAGGACGTCTTCGTAGACGACAAACCTCGGTTATGGGCCGAGACGCGTATGGCCGAAACCGGCACCGGGCAGAACTTCGATGTCGCGCCGGATGGCAAGCGGCTCACCGTCCTGATACCGTCCGTTACGGCCGACGATCGACAAGAGCAGAATCAGGTAATCTTCCTACAGAATTTTTCCGATGAGATCCGCCGCCGCGTGGACGCGAGGTGATCGCCGCGCCCATCACGTCCCATCCTAAATGTCTCGCAGATAGCCGCTGCTCAAAGCGACGGCAACGATCTTATCGATGAACTCAGTCTTGCCACGGGCATACGCCTCACGAGACTCCGGCGTGCTCGGCCCGAGCTCGTCGGCAAGCCGCCGTTTCAATCGCTCGTATTCCAGCGCCACGTCGGCGTGATCACGGAGATAATCGCGAAACGCGAGCGTCCGCCGTTCTTCCAGTCCGCCGCTCTCGACGACGTGCACGTGATGACTGTGAGGCCATCGACGCGGCCGGTGGAAGAAGGGACAGAACGAGTCGTCCTCGTGAGGGGACGTGAACGTATCCGATTGACTCGAGGCGGTCGCCTGTATTCCGCAAGCGGCTGAAGCGATGCCACCGACACCTGAATGTCGATGACCGGCTTTGCAGCGAGCCCCGGAATCGAAGTCGAACCGTTGTGGTCGACCCGCAGCGCCAGCGCCCCAAGCGCCGTGCGGAGACGCAGCGCCTCTCCTGCTCGAACGCGGCCGGCCAGCCAGGATCGTAGGGCTCGACTTCGATCCTGTTCATGTGGTCACGCCTACTTGGGCCGCCGGAACAATCCGCCGTAGACCGCTTTCCCGAGGATGTGTCCTTGCATCGCTTTCATGACGTTCGCGCGCGTCTCGAACGCGTCGGCTGGTCGGTTGGACATCGAGCTTCGTGTCCAACGCATAGAGCTCGAACATGTAGTGATGCTGCGGTCCGGTCGCCGGCGCACCGGGACCGCGATACATCTGGCCGGTGGCGCTGATTTGAAAGCTTCCATCCGGCCAGTTGCGCGCCCTTCGGGACACCTTCGGGCAAGCCGGTGGCCGTCGCCGGAATGTTCCAGACGACCCAGTGTGCCTGATCGTCCGTCGTGCGTTGTTGCGGGCGACGTCCATGTCGCGCATGTTGAGCACGAACGACTGCGTCCCGGCGGGCGGATTCGCCCAGCTGATTGCCGGTGAGGTTCCCTCGCCCGGCGCCACGCCTTCGGCCGCCTGGCTGTATTTCACGGGAATCTGACCGCCATCAGGAAACGCCGGTATCGTCAACGTCATGGCCGGACCGGCTGGCGCCGCTGGGGCGCCCGCGTTGCCCGCCACGCTCTTGAGCCACCATGGGCAGTGATATGAGCATAACGATCGTTGAAATGACAAGCTGCCACTTTGTCCGCATGCTGTTCCTCCTGATCCCGGAAATCACTTGACTGCGTGGTAGGTGAGCACTTCCATGAGCGAGCCTCTCAGTTACCACGTCCAGTCAAGTGATTCCGATCTCAACGCTGATTGCAGCGTGAGCAACTCTGCTTTGACTGCGGACATCATCATACTGTGACTGAAAAGCTCGAGGATTTTGAAACAGCCAATTGGGGGCCGAACGTGACGCCTGGGGATCGCACTCGCGGCTATTGGCTGCGGCGCCGTTTTCCGATAATCCAGTCGTGGCAAAGTGCGACAACTGTCGAGCACCGGTACGGTTCGACCGGAACAAGGGCATCCTCGCGTGCGACCACTGCGGCGGCCAGCGAGAGGCGCCGGCTATCGTCGAGCAACTGGAACTGCTGAATGAAACTACGCAGCTGTGTCCGACCTGTTCAACTCCCTCTCGACCAGTCGGCTGGAGGGCCATGCACTGCTCGCTTGCCCGCGCTGCTATGGCATGTTGATCGACATGAATCGATTCGCGACGGTCATCGACGCCGTTCGCGCCCGCGAAAGCGCCCTTTTCGAATTGCATTGCCCCGTCGGCAGAATCCTGGCGATCGGCTGCTCAACTGCCCCAGTTGTAGACAGCCGATGCTCTGCCACATCTACGGCGGGCCCGGGAACGTCGTCATCGACAGCTGCGAACGCTGCCAGCTGAACTGGCTGGACCCGGGCGAGCTGCGCCGGATAGCGACGGCCCCAGACTCGACGCCCTCCGCGTGATACAAGCGCTGTAAACTTCCCGCATGCCTCGGCTGACGCCATTCATCATAGGAGCGCTGCTCCTCGCAGGAACAAGTGTTCCCAAGGCGGGTCAGCAGCGGAGCGGCGCGACCGGACGTGCCACTCTGTACGAGGGTGCACGCCTTATTACTGGCGATGGCGGCACAGCGATCGAGAATTCCGCGTTTCTGGTCGAAGGCACGAAATTTTCTAGCAGTCGGGCGCAAAGGCGAGCTTCAGGCTCCTCCTGGAGCTGCACGTGTCGATCTGACCGGCAAGACCGTCATCCCCGGACTCGTGGACGCTCACTCGCACATCGGGTCATGAAGAACCTGACGAGCGGGGCGCGGAACTACACGCGCGAGAACATCCTCGATCACATGCACCGCTTCGCCTACTTCGGCGTCGCCGCCAGTCAGGCGATGGGCAGCGATTTCGGCGAGATGCCCTTCCAGCTGCGCGACGAGATCCTCGCGGGCAAGTATCCCGATGCCGCACGCTTTCTGACGGCCGGCCGCGGCCTGGCGCCGCTCAGACGAGATCAGTCCCGACAACATGCGACAGGCAGCCTATGCCGTCACGACCCCTGAAGGTGCGCGCGCGCGACGTGCAGGAGCTCGCGACCCGAAAGTTGACGCTCATCAAGACGTGGGTGGACGACCGCGGCGGCGCGGTGAAGAAACTGCCGCCGGAGCTATCGCCGCCATCTTCGACGAGGCGCACAAGAACCATCTGCGTGTAGCGGTGCACGCCACGGACCTCGCAGATCGCCAGGGACCTGTTGCGTGCGGGCATCGACGTCTTCGCGCACATGATCAGCGACGTCGACGATGAGCTGGTCACCCTGTTCAAGCAGCATCCCAGCGTGTCGGTGATCTCGGCCCTCGGTGGACCGCATCGGGCAATCTACGCGCCGTGGCTGAACCCGGTTCACCCGCTCATTCTCGAAACGGTGCTGCCAGCTCAGATCGATCGGCTGCGCAACCGTGTCCCCGAGAAAGATCCGGCGCAGCTCGCGAGATCCACCGACACGTGGAATCGGCTGGCACGCGGTCTTACGAAGCTCCACGCGGCTGGCGTGACCATCGGCGTCGGCACCGACGGCGGCGGTCAGCAAGGCGACCAGTTCATCGGCTGGACGATGCACGCCGAGCTGGAGAATCTCGTGATGGCTGGACTCACGCCCTTACAGGCTCTCGTCGCCGCAACCCGCACGTCGGCGGCCATCCTCAGGCAGCAAGATCTGGGCGCTGTGGCACCGGGTAAAAGCGCGGATTTCGTCGTGCTCGATGCGAACCCGCTGGACGACATTACCAATACGAGAAGAATTTCGCGCGTCTACTTGAGAGGCCACTTGGTCGATCGCGAGAAGCTGCGCGGGCGCTTCGCCGGAAACGGAACCCCGAACTGATGAAGTCAAGGAGCGCCAGCGGCCCTGGCAAGGAAAACGTCTCTTCCCCACTGATCGATATCGTTGCTCAGGACCGAGAGGCCGGCCGCGGCGAACCACTCCAGCCACCGCGCGCGGGCAAAAAGACCTTCGATGTTGCCGATCGTATGCGGCCCGCACTGCCCACTTGCCTCTCGTAGCAAGAACGCGTAATCGACGATGTAGGTGTCGTCCGGTGGAATCGGGATCCCAACGCCACTCCAAGTGCGAAATCCTCGGCCGTCCAGGCCATCATAGCCACCCTCATCGGTGCTGGCGTGAATGTTTCCCGTACAAGTCGAGGAAGAAGCGACGACCACGCCACCCGGCCGGCAATGAATCGCTGCCGTCTGCAACGTGGCCAGCACCGACGCGGCGTCGGTTGCGTATGATCGCATCGTGTACGAGGACGACATCGAACTGGCGCTCCAGGCGCAGGCTTCGCATGTCCCCGACGAGATGCTCGGATTCAGGGTTGATCGGCGGTTCACCGCCAGCATTCCAGGGAGCGATCCGTGAGCGTCAGGTTGAAGTGCGGTTTCAGATGCAGGCGAGACATCCCCGCCCGAGCCCAACTCCAGAAGGGTCCGTGGACCTGGCGCCAGCGGGCCGAGACGCTCGAGCAGGTCCGCGGCCTCCTCGACATAATTCTCCGGCGGCGAAAGAGCGGCCACCAGTCGGCGAGATCGTCGTAAAAGCTGGCTTGCGGTGCAGTCTCCACATCCCGCCGCCGGCACTCATTCGGCCAACGAGAGCAGCCGGCGGACGCTTCGCATCACCTGCGGCCATACGTCGGATTGCGGATCGATGAACACGAAGTGGCCTGCACTTGGATACGGCGACGTCTGAAGGCTGTCTCCGGCACGCTTCACCGCCTCGGCGTAGGGCGCCACATGGGCGGCAAACATTTGCCCGGCGAAGAGAACGCCTGAGGACGCCGAGAGGTAACAGCTCGACCGGTGAAGCATCGTGATATCGCCCGGGGCGTTCACTCGGGCGAACCTCCCAAGCAGATCGGTGATGACCGGCCGGCCGCAAACGGGCTGTTGAAGCGGAAGCGTGGCCTTCAGGTCGGCGGGTCCGTCGAGATCGACGACCACCGACCGGCCGCAGCGGGGTTGTCGACGTCGCTCACTGGTCTTCGCCAGTTTCGAGGCGCGGCCAACCACATGGCAAGATGTCCGCCGGCTGAGTGGCCGATCGAGATGACACGGGCCAGATCAATTGATGGTCGCGCTGGAGCGTGCAGAAGGAAGTCGGCCGCGCGGGCAACATCCTGAAGGTGCCGGGCCATCCACCGCCTTCGTTATCAAACGCCGATACTCGATATTCCAGGTGCGATGCCGGCGTCTGTCAAAGCCGAGGCCAGCGGCCGCATGATTATCCATCGCGACGCCGCGTGGGTCCAGATTTCCAAGCTTCGCAACCCAGCAGCCGCCGTGCACGACGATCGCGACCGGGTGCGGGCCCTTCGTAGACGGCAGACGCAGCTCGCCGAATTGCAGTGGGTCTGTCCCACCAGCAATTCGCCGGGCCTCACCAGAAACCTGGGCAGTCGCCAGATCGAGGGGATTCCTGCTCTGCGCAGCAACGGTGCAGGTCAGCAGCGACACAACGAGCACCGACGGGATCTTCATGTTGCCACCAATTTGCCGGTCTACTTCTGCATCTGATCTGCGCGCGGTAGGGACAAGGCTTCCATGTCGGGATTTACTCCGATCGGCAAGCTTCCGCGCGTGAATGGACGCTGCTTCGGATGCTGGAGCTCGATTGTAGGCATCCGATTGGCCGGGTGGAATGGACAGGAAGTGCCAGTCTTTCCCCGCAAGAGCTTTCCGCGTTGTAGACGATCTGCCCTACATGATACGCAAGGTGTGCCAATGAACGATGGAGCGCTTCATTGATCTGTAGCGATTGACGTCGAATGGTCACGGTAAGATTGAAGATCCTCGTCTTTCAGATCCGACAACGACTGCAGCACGACTTCCCAGCCCCGATTCCATTTCGCCAAGAGCTCTGCGCGTGACGCTGTGCGAGGTTGAAACTCCTCTTCACGGTTTGCGCCACGGTTTCTCGCCATCGCTGGTCAGGAAATCGGTGAAACGCGATTCGAGATTTCCGGAAACATGCCAACAGATGATCGCGATGGAGTTGTCGGCACCTGAGCTCCGCTTCGACAAGTCGGCGTCCTGGACTTGGGCAATATGCCGCCTCCGCGAGCGCCTTGTAGCGGAGATACTCGGCTCGAATGGATTCAATCGTGCTGGTCATTCAAGCACAACGCTTAGATAGCCTACCACCCGCGTCTCAGCGACGGCGGCCCAAAATGGCTGCGCCCAAGGCACACACACTCGTCTAACGAGCACGGACGGTGAACTCGAGACCGCCTTCGAAAGGTAAGGTCAAGGTGCGCAGCCCATTGGGCGGATCGTGGACGAACGCAAAGTGACTCGGCGTAGGCTTCGCGAAACTGCAGTGTGTTGTCACAGATCACGACCGCACCCTCGCGCAGACCGGGCGCGACCAACATCAGCGCCGGTTGAGCCATCGGTGTCCAGATGTCGATGAGCAGTGAAGTCCACCGGCCCTTCCACATCTCTCAGCGTGTCTGCGCAGATCCCCTTCCCGGAAGTCAATCAGATCGGCCAAGCCGGCTTCGGCGAAATGACGGCGCGCGATCTTGGCCTTCTCAGGCTCGTGCTCGGTTCCGATGACGCCGCCAGGGCCGCCGCCGTCGAAGCCCAGGGTTTCTAGCCGGAGATTGTCGCGCACGGCCGCGGCAAGAAGAGCGTGGAGACGCCGAATGACGTGCCGGCTTCGACAACGCGGCGAGCTCTGAGCGCCCGGCACAGTGATAGCAGAACTCTGCTTTAGAGCGGTCGAGCGCGACCGAGCTTGTCTCTCAGGAACTCGTTGGTGCGCTCGTCAAGCCGGTTCCAATCGAGCGACCCTTCGGCGGCACGAGCGGTGAAGTGACGCCGTCAACGCATCGTTTTGGGCGGCATTCTGCGCATAGAGCCGGTCGAGCAGTTGATCGATCGGCGCTCCGAGCTCGAGGCGTTCGCTCACACGTCCTAACTTTCCAGCTTACTTTCCACTTTCCACCGTCAACTTTCGACTTGACCGGTCGGTCACGCCTCCGGAGCGCCCGACAGGAGCGGCTCGATCGGCCGGTTTTCTGCACCGTTCTCCGTGCAGACTCCGTAGGCGCCGCCTTCGGATCGGCGTACAGCGCCACACCAGCGTGCTCGCCGCGAGCATTCACGACGTAGAAGTTCACGTTGAAGTTCGGTTCCCCGCGGCTGTTCAAGAGTCGTCGTTCCACGGTCGCCGACTTGATTCGCCTCAGCGCTTCCATGCCGGCGTCTTTGGGACTCATGCCGCGGCGCATGTTCTCCACGATCAGGAAGGAACAGAGGTTATAGAGATTCGCTTCACCCCTGCCCGTCGATCCAGCCGCGCCTACTTCGCCATCAACATACAGCCCGGCTCCCAGGATCGGCGAGTCGCCTACGCGCCCAGGAATCTTCCAGGCCAGGCCGCTGGTCGTCGTCACCCCGGCAAGTTCCCCACGCGGAGACAAGGCATTGCAGTTGATGGTCCCGTAGTAATGGTCCCGGTCGATGAGCCCCTCGGCAACCATCTGCAAGCCGGCTTCGAATCCAGCGCTGGCGCGCTTCTGGGGGTCCAGATAGTGCGCCGGATCGATTCGACGCTTCCATTCGAGCCACAGCTGGCGCGAACGCGGGGTGTTGAGATCGGCCTCGATCTCGAAACCCATACTGCGGGCAAAGGCCTGAGCGCCGGCTCCAACGAGCAGATGATGGTCGGTCTGCTCCATCACCGCCTTGGCGACGAGCGACGGCGATGCAACGCCCTCCAACGCCGCAACACCGCCGGCTCGCTTCTTTGGTCCGTGCATGCAGCAGGAATCGAGTTGGACGATTCCGTCGGCGTTCGGCAGGCCTCCGTAGCCGACGCTCGTGTCTTCGGGGTCCCGTTCGACGATGTTGACGCCGGCAATCACGGCATCAAGCGGATCGGAGCCGCCAACCAACAGTCGAAACGCCTCTTCGATGCACGTCCGATCGCCGCTGTTCTTGAAGCGGTTGCCGTTGCCTGGAGGAGATGACGACAGGTCTTGCCGCGTTGCTCTTGATGGCTGGCCCCTGGGCAAGGACGCGCTCGCCAATAAGACCAGCGGAAACGCCCGCCAGAGCACCGGCCCGAACAAAGTCTCTCCGACTGATATCACTCATCGGAATAGCCTCCCATCGAAAGGCGCAGTCACGGTCACCTCTTATAGCGCTTGGCGCAGATGTTCGACGACCTGGCCCCAGGCCGCTGCGTGCGTTGCCGCGTCGGCGATGGCGCTGCCGCCGTGATCAATGGGTAAGCTGGAGACATCGCATCTGACGGGTGTAGGTACGGAAACAACATGTGTCCCGCTCGTGGGTAGTGCAGATGCTTCACGTCACCGGATCGCCCGTGTCTCGACATTCGATCCACGATCATCTCGCACATTCGGCCCGTCGCCCAGACGCGATCATCACCACCTGACACGAGCAACAAGGGACCATGAGCGTGCTCGACAGCGATCGCCGATCGGTCGACCGCGTCCCGGTCATCGAGCGCGGCCTCCGAGAGAGCAACATCGACACAGCTACGCGTCCGTCTGGTGCCACGACGTCGGAAGCGGTCGATGAGCCATCGTAGGCCTCGCTCGAAAGCGCTCCAACGGAATCTCCACCATCGTGGACTGTGTGTCACTCAATGCTGCAGTGCGCGATTGCTAGACATGCAAAACCTTCTGGAACGAGAAGATTCAGGAAGTATCGGGTGTCCCACCGTCCGAGCCGCCGAGGGCGAGGACTCCGGGGAACGGCCCTCCGGTGGACGGAGCGCGGAATGTCCCCACGAGATCGCCATTCCGCAGCTTTGTCTCGATCAAGCAGCTCCTCCCTTGCCCATGGTTCAGCCGTCTTACGATCAGCGATGAGCCGCGCGTCCATGCTAATCAGAAAGCCTGCGACATCGATTGCAGATCGTCAGCAAGTCCGCGAATCTGATGCGCCCAGACGAGGCGCTCGAGCCACCGCGAGGAATCGCCGACTCCGCCATAATATGCGCCCGCGACCTGCCCACAGACGGCCGCCGTTGTATCGGCATCGTCGCCAAGATTGGCGGCTCGAAGTATGGCGGCTTCAAATGAGTCGGTGCAGGCGAAGGACCACAGCGCGGCTTCAAGGCACGCGACGACGTGACCTTCGCCGCGTATCTCCCGACTCAGGCTTGACGCCATAGTCGCCTCGTGCAATCGCCTCGATCTGTTCCGAACGCAGCGCCTGGCCTTTGCCTCCGAGGAGAACATCCTCCTTCGAAGCGCCGGCGAGGGCGCGAACCAGAATGCCGCCAAGCAAGCCGGATGCTTCGACACAGTCGACGGTCCCGTGCGTGCTGCGACTACTCGCAGCCGAGTGTTCAATCGCGGCACGCTCGTCGGGATAGAAGAACATTGGAACGGGCGCGAGCCGCATGATGCAGCCGTTCCCCGACGAGCGAGGATCGGTTGATCCAGCCACCGGATCACCTGTTTCGCGATAGCGGCGCAGCGCGGCCGAAACCGTACGCCCGATGTCGAAGCAGTGGCCGGTGCAGCTGAGGTATCCCTGTTCTGCCCAGCGGCAGTAGCGTTCAATCTGATCGCGCAGGTCGAAGCGCCGCAATTCGACCAGGCTCGTTGCGAGGCACAAGGCCATCGACGTGTCGTCGGTCCACTGGCCGGCAGCGAGATTGAAGGGGACCGCCCCCGACCATATCGACCAGCGGCGGGAAGCTGCCACGCGCGGAAAACTCGACCGCCACGCCAACGGCGTCGCCGACGGCAAGACCCAGCAAACAGCCTCGAAAGCGATCAAGAGTTCTCATCCATGCCGCGTAGGTTCATCGCGATGAGGCTTGAGGCACGGCAGTGGCGGAAGTTTCGCTGCTGTCCGCACCTCCGCTGAAGAGCGCACTGTCGGTGCCGGCACGCGGCCTACACGCGCGAGAATGATGGCCGCCACCATGTCCGCCGTCACGTTCGAAATCGGTCTTGAAGATGTCAGGAACCACATCCAGCGCAATCAAAATACCGATTCCTTCGATGGGAAGACCGAGATTCGAAAAGACTGGCGCCATCAGCAGCAAACTGCCGCTCGGAATGCCGGCCCAGTGAAGCTCAAGAACGACGGACACCGCTCCGATCAGGAGAATCTCCCGTGCGCCGAGATTGACGCCATAGACCTTGGCAATGAAGAGCGCCCCTCCGATCCACACGATCGGCGCACTCACCTTGAACGTGGAGACCGCCAGGGGGCAGCAAAACCAGCAATCTCAGGTGGAACCCGGAGGTTATCTTCTGCGCCCTCGATGAGCGCCGGCAACGAGGCGAGCGAAGAGCGAGAACTGAATGCCACGGTTTGCGCCGGAACACGGCCCAACGCAAAATCTCGGAAAGAAACGCGACCGACGACCACCGGCACTATACGAACAGCACAATCTGAGCCAATAGAAGAGCACAGATGGCGAGCACATAGTAGCCGACGTGCGCCCAATGCTGACGCACCCATGCGCGCGGTGAATCCGAGCATCAACGCAAACACGCCTAAGGGAGCGACAGCAATGATCCAGCGAACCAGCACCAGCATTGTCTCGCTGACAGCCTGGAAGAAGCGAACCAACGGTTGTCGAACGCCGGGATTGGTGCGGTGTACTGGCGAGTGCAAACAGGAGCACGAAGATCACAAGCGGGAACATGCTCCCGTCTGCCGCCGCACGAATCGGATTGGTAGGCACAAGCTCCACGAGCCATTGGCTGAACGTGGGCAGCTTACTGACGCCTTCGGTGACGACCGTGGCTGCCGTGCGACCGCTCTCCCAAAGCGACCTTGTCGCAGCAGCATCAATGGGAAGCCGCGCAAAAGTGGAGGCGTTGCGAGCACGGCGAGGAGTAGCGACGCCCCGAGCAGGGCGACGAAGGTCAGGAGAGCACGCGAGCCAATGCGCCCGACCGTTCCGACATCGACGGATGCGACGCTTACGATTAGAAGAGAGACCACCAATGGGATTACCGTCATGCGAATCGCGTTCACCCAGAGCGTTCCCAGTGGTTCGAGCAATGAAACAACAGCGAAGCATGCCGGACCTCCGAAGGCAGAAATCACGAACCCTGCGGGCCAGACCCGCGGCGGCAGCGATGAGAACTCTATTGCTGTTCATGGCAGCCGAGCAGTTGCGTCCTTGCCCTTTGCTCTGATCCCAACGTCAATCGACCGGTCGGTGAGATTACGGCCGACAAGGTGAACTGGATGGATCAACGCGGCGGGCGTGCCAAGCCGTTGGCGATAATACGCAATCGCTGCATCAAGATCGTCGACCAGAAAACCGCGGTGCGATTCCCGTGAGCTTTGTGACACCCGACGAATTGTGATCCGTAACCACAATGCGCCGGCTACACTGCACTTCAGCGGCGGGATCGAGATGGTTTCGGCACAGGCGGCTTGGAACAGTTCTTCGCCGCCGGCACCAAACGTGGCATTCAGACCAGGCATGCGGATCGATTGCGCCTGATCCTCGGCGCCCTTAATGCGGCAACGAGCCCGAGTGACATGAACTTGCCTGGGCTGGGCCTCCACGAACTTCAAGGTAGTCGGAAGGCACCTGGGCGGTCAAAGTGAGTGGCAATTGGCGAGTGACGTTCGGTTTCGCCGGCAAGGATGCTGAGCGCGTGGATTATGAGGACTATCACTGAGGTGGACTGATGAAGATGCACAACCCGCCGCACCCGGGCGAAGTGCTCCGGGAATTGTGTCTGAAGCCGCTGGGTCTGACCGTCACCTAAGCCGCTCGAGCGCTGGACGTCAGTCGCAAAGACTCTGTCCGGCATCCTGAACGGCCGCGCGGGAATCCAGTCCCGAGATGGCTGTTCGTTTGTCGCTCGCCTTCGGCACGAGTGCCGAGAGTTGGATGAACCAGCAAATCCAGCACGACCTCTGGCACGTGGAACGGCGCCGCAAGAAGCCAGCATGTCGCCGAAGTTATCTGCTGCCTGATCAACTGGAAGGCTCAGCGCCGATCTGCACCTCAATCTGATCAGCGTGGGGGCCGCGCCGCCGAAAACGCAGCCAGTCACGCCGGCACGCCCTGCGCACATCTGGATTGGCACCCGTCTCTATAACCTGTGGATCTTGAGAGCGGTGTATGTCTGCTCGAGGTCAGCGACGAGTCGTGTGAATGCGGAGGCTCTTCGCGCAGGTTTTCGAGATGGGGATCGATCCGGAAGAACGGCCAGCACGGAAACCCCGGTGTCGACGCTCCGTTCGAGCCACGCCATCGCCTTGTCCGTGTCCCCGAGCACCGCATAGACGCAGGCAATGTTGTAGTAGGTGTGGTGCGTGTGGCCGAAGGAACGCGGGAACTCAACGCCTTACGAACACACTGGAGTGCGAGGTCGGTTTCGATCGCGACGCGCGTGCGGTGTGCCTTGAAACGTGTCGAGGAGCCACGGCCACGGCTTTCCGCCAGCTAGAAAATAAGGCCGAGGGCAACCGAGAAACGCTCATGGATCAAGATCAGCCAGATTCGAACGCTGGCAGTTGATCGAATCGGCCCCCGCGCTGCCCGTGCCTCGGAAGAGGAACTGGCTCGCGTCCTCGACGGACTGAATAGGGATACTCTGGGGTAAGTCCATCCAGTTGGTTCAGCAGTTCTAACTCGTGAGTCGACCGCGAGACCTGCGCGTGTCCGGGCCCGGCCGCCAGATTCTTGCCGCGCGCACATCCCATCACACGGAATCGGCCGCGATTTTAGCAGGATTCCAAGCGTGCACGCTCGGAATGGTTACTTGCCGAGGGCACTTCCTAACCTTGCCGCCAAACGGCGAGGTCTGGCGCGGCGGTTGGTGCGCAGCATGCTCGCGCGTAACCATTCAACACACTCTGAGGTGTCATCGGTGCGTCGGCTGTAGTGGCGCACGTCCGGATCGCCTCGCGCACACGATCCAGCGGCTTCGGCGGCAGGCACCTCATTTCGCAACTCACGCAATCTGTCATGTCGTGACCGCTGCAGAAATGTCGCGAGGGCGAGGGCGACGCGTTTAGACTCCGCCGACCGCATGGCCCAACGCATCCCGATCCAGCTCCACGTCATGGCCAACGTGCCCTGCAATGGCTGGGCACCCGTACCGCAGCCCGGCCGACGCTCTGAAGGAGGCACGTGAGAGCAATTCTGCGATCGACGAACACGCATGCTGGCCAGGCTGGACGGCACCGCCCACGATCGCTGTCACGTTACGTTCACCGTCGACCGGCGGCACGTGGTCGTCGGTTGCCCCGTACGGCATGAGTCGCGCCGAGTTCGAGTCGGCCTTCCTGCAACGGTCGCCAATTCCGCCAAGCGCGCCGGCACCGTCCGGACCGTCGGGGCGCCTGGGCATCGGGATCTTTCAGCTTCCCAGCAGGATCGGCCGCCGATGCACTTTCTACAGCCGGAAGACAGCCTGGCCGGTGGAACTGCTGCGGGTCGTGCTGAAAGAAGGGATCGGACGAGGCGTCGGTAGAAACCGCGCCGGCGCGAGAGAGCAACTCTCCACCAGCCCGGCCTCCGCGTCGTCATCTCGGAGCTGAAGTTCGATCCGACCAGGCCGCCAGGTGCCCTTTTGGCACGCCGACGATCCTGCGGCGGTATCTGGCCGACAAGTTCGGCCTTGCGCCTCGCGGGAAGGGTGGCTCTCCATCGAGATTGGCACACTGGCGTTCGGACGGTTTCCCGTCACGCCCGCGCGCATTACGCTGCCGAGACTCCTCGCGGATCCTCCGGGATCTCCCGCTTGCGCGGGATCCGCTCAAGAGAGTAAGGCTCGACGTGTATTTCGATCCGTCAGGCCGTGGCCGCGTCGCTCATTCGCCATCAAGGCGTCACGATTGTAGACAGCCTGGACGTGCGAGGGCATGCGTGGCTCGGAGGACAGCCCCTGGGCGCAGGGATTCTCGTGCGCGGCGTATTGGACGCTGATTTCTTGACAACCGCTGCCCGCACGCTCGGGATTCGACGAGAACGACGATTGGATTGGCCTGCTGGACCTCCTCGACCGCTACCTGCCCACTCTGACGGCCGAACTCGAGGGGACACCTCGCCGCTCATCGCCGCCAGACGGGCGTCTGAGATCGGCGAGCGGGCGCTCCGCCTGGCGCGCGGGACATCCTGGATCTCGACGAGTTCCGCGACCCCGCGCCGCCCGGCGGACTGGCGAAACGCGGGCGCCCGGAGCCTCCAGCCCGGCAGACCAGATCGACCCGCTCCCGACGGTCGCGGGCGGCCGAGCCGGCCGAATCGCGCCGTGGGCGGCATCGACAGCGCCGCCACGCGTAGCCGGCGGATCAAGCTCACGAAGAAGTGCCGTTTCGAGGCCGGGCTCTGCGGCACACAGCCCGGTTCATTCAAGGGGTGGTTCAGGGCGAATACGCTGCATCCAGATTTCCTGGATGCGGCACGGTCGACGGACTCGCGCCTGGCGTATGCGGCGCTCATGATCGGCAAGAGTCGATCGCGTTCAAGCGATCGAACTGGCACGGCCGGAGATTTTCTCGAGTAGCTGCTCGACTTCTACTTCAAGCTGCAGAGCCGCAAGGCAAAACGCGCGGGCGGCGCCGAGCCCCTCCGCATGAGCAGGATCGCCTCGAACTGTCTCACTGAGATAACTTCTTCGTGTTGCGCGGTCGGTAGCCGATCGCGCGCTATTTCTGATCGAAGAACTTCAGCGCCATCGCGCCGTGGGTCGCCGCCCCGCCTGCGCGAATCGCCGCCGCCAGCAGCGTGCGCCTCGACGAGTCCCTCGCGGCTCGCGCCCGCCACTTTCGCCGCTCCCGCGTGCGCCTCGATGCAGTATGGACACTGGATCGCACACGCCACCGCGGCGGCGATCAGCTCCGGTAAGCTCCTCGGAATGGCCCCGTCTTCCCGCGCGATGATCTTGTTGAGATTCAACCAGGCTTCGAAGTCGGCCGGCGCCAGCTTTCGCATGTCTCGCAACCGCTGACCATCTGTCGCATCGTGATAGTGTTCGCTCATGTGATCTCCATCCTTCCGGCTAAAGCCGGAAGCCACATTCTTCAAACGTTCTTCAGACAAAAGGGCGGCGATCTTTCGACCACCGCCCTTTCGTATCGCTACGTTCCAACTTCTAACTTACTTCTTCAACTTTCCACTTTCCACTTTCCACTTTACTCGATCGTCTCTCCCCGGGCCCCGAGCGCTTCCTCCGGCTCCACGAAGTACTCCATGTCGCGCTCGAGCTCCGAGCTCGTCGTCGCTCGGCTGCGGCGGCGCCGGCGGCGGCGGCGGTTCGTCCGCCGGGATCCGCACGTGCCGGTAATACTCGAACCCGGTCCCCGCCGGAATCAGCCGGCCCATCGTCACGTTCTCCTTCAGGCCGCGCAGGTGATCGACCTTGCCGGAAATCGACGCCTCGGTAAGCACGCGCGTCGTTTCCTGGAACGACGCGGCCGAGATGAACGAGTCGGTCGAAAGCGACGCCTTCGTGATGCCGAGCAGCAGCGGCCGGCCCTGCGCCGGACGCCCGCCGTCGGAATCACGCGCTCGTTCTCCTCGAGGAAGCGGAACTTGTCCACCTGCTCGTCGACGAGGAACTCGGTGTCGCCGACGTCCTCGATCTTCACCCACCGCATCATCTGCCGCGCGATCGTCTCGATGTGCTTGTCGTTGATGTTCACGCCCTGCAGCCGGTAGACCTCCTGGATTTCGTTCACCGGTACGACTGCAGCGCCTTCTCACCGAGCACGTTCAGGATGTCGTGCGGGTTGGACGGCCCATCCATCAGCGGTTCGCCGGCCCGGACGCGCTCGCCTTCCTGCACGTTGACGTGGACGCCGCGCGGCAGCGCGTATTCACGCGGCTCGGCACCCGGCTCGTCCGGGACGATGATGATCTTCCGCTGGCCTTTGACGATGCCGCCGTGCTTGACGAGGCCGTCGATCTCGGAGATGACCGCGGTCTCGCGCGGCTTCCGCGCCTCGAACAGCTCGACCACGCGCGGCAGACCGCCGGTGATGTCCTTGGTCTTCGTCGTCTCGCGCGGAATCTTGGCGAGCACGTCGCCCGCCGACACCATCTCGCCGTCCTGCACCATCAAGTGCGCGTGCGACGGCATGTGGTACTTGCGGTTGACCTTCCGTCCTTGCCCTTGATCTCGACCGCCGGCTGCTTCTTCTCGTCCGGCGAGTCGACGATGATGAGCCGCGACAGGCCGGTCACCTCGTCGACTTCCTCGTGGACCGTGATGCCTTCGAGGATGTCCTTGAAGCGAACCTGACCCGCCTCCTCAGTCAGAATCGAGAAGGTGTATGGGATCCCACTCGACGAGCACCTGTCCCTGCTCGATCGTCTCTCCTTCTTTCACCTTCAGGCGGGCGCCGTACTGATCGGATAACGCTCCCGGTCGCGCCCTTTGGCGTCCTGCACCACGAGCGAACCGCTGCGGTTCATGACCACGAGGTTGGCGTCCTTGGCCTGCACGACCTGCAAGCCCTGGAACCGGGACCGTGCCGGCGTTGCGCGCCTCGAGTGTGGACTGCTCCGACACTCTCGACGCCGTGCCGCCGATGTGGAACGTGCGCATCGTGAGCTGTGTACCAGCAACCTACGTAACG
>ERZ1370068.10416-contig-9117_pt1 | contig 46803 bp, 52 predicted proteins | sample MGYA00561227_ERZ1370068 | MGnify/ENA primary metagenome ERZ1370068 (study PRJEB38410, sample SAMEA6850437) | metagenome | study: Metagenomic assessment of the ecological functions of the soil: analysis of the soil microbiota associated with the... | reverse complement strand
GTGGCAGCTGTTTCAGTTACGTATTGCTCGCCCATCAGCGCCGGCAGCAACCAACGCCATCAGCCATCCGCCCAGCCCCAGCGGCAGCGCGTCTGATCGGCGCGAGCGCCAGCCTGCGGCGGCGCGATGGCGGCGCCGTCGGCATCCGCTCGCCGATACGGCGCACGACCGTGGCCGTGGCGCGCCAATGCTGAGGCCCATCGCGATCCGGGGCGGAGCGAGTGTCGGTCGATTCGGTTCATAGGACCGCACGATCGTGGCGACCGCGTCGGCGCCGAGCTTCGCGACGAAGAAAGCGTCGGCGGCGAGCCGCGAATGCGACTCGGCGGCAGCTCGAGCACCATCGAGATCTGCGAGCAGCGGATACGGCGCGGCCGATTGGTCCGTCGGTGTATTGCGGTAGATCGGCTAGCGACTCGCGAACCAAATCGCCACAATCTGTTTATTTCGAATTCAGATTTCAGATTAAGTTGGGATTTGGAGATTTCAGTAACGCGCTACTACGCAGGAGATCTGTCAAATCTGAAATCCTGAAAATCTCAGTCAGGCCGGTAGGCGTTGCGTCGATTTCGACTCGCAATCCCGTCGCCGGGCAGGCCCGCGACCTGCACCGTCGTGGCGCGGGCGGGCGATGTTCACGAAACATGCGGCTGTAAACGCCGTTCATGCGCACGAACTACGCGCATGTCGATCAGAAAAGACGCCGCAGCGCAGCACGGACTGCAGGCCGGAGCCGGCGGCTTCGAGAATGGTCTGCACGTTTCTTTCAGGCGCTAGCTCGGTCGCATGCCTGCGATCTCGGCGCTCGGCGAGCCGGCCCGGTTGCGGGATCGCAGGCGCTCCTGACCCGACACAAAAATCAGCCGCTCGAACGCCATCCCGCGGCGAATACGGTCCAACGAGCTCGAGGCAGGCGATCGCTCTCGACCGGGCGTACGCAGGGCGAGTCGCAGGCGAGCTGGATTCTACTGTTCTGACTTCGACTTCATTTTAGCTTCTGACTTCTAACTTCAGACTCCGAGGCGGCTCACGCTTTTCCACCGGCACGCGGGTCCAGCTCGACCACTCGCTCCGCGAACCCGCGCATAGCTTGGCTCCCGTCAGGCCCGCGTGTTCGAGCGCGAGCAGATTGTGGCACGCCGTCGCTCCCGATCCGCAGTGGCACACGATGCGATCGGCCGGATGGTCGCCGAGCGTGGCGCGCAGCCAAAAGCGCGGAGTTCTCACAAAGGCGATCGAAACGATCCACTGCGGCGTCGAGATTCGTCCGGTAGCAACGGTCCGTCGCTGGCGCCAGAATGCGGTCGGCGACCCTGTCGAGCGGTTCGACGTCGCCGCGGAAGCGTTCGGGCGCGCGTGCGCGTCGACGAGGCTGCCAGACAAGCGCCCGCGCAGCGCGGCCACGCCGATCAACGGTGGCCGGGCATGTCGGGACGTGGGTGATGCAGCTACTGAACGTTTGCGGAGCGCGCGTTTCGGCCCCGCTTCGCGTCTCGCGGCCTTCCGCGGTCCACTTGGCAAGCCCGCCATCAGAGCACCGCGACCGCGGCGCCGTGGCCGAGCCAGCGTCAGCATCCACCACAGCCGGCTCGCGAACGAGCCGGTGTCCCGGTCGCACGCCGCAGCCTGACTACCGTCGCCCACGCCAGCAGCCAGACCTAATTGTCTGAGCAACGTGTCTGCGAGTGCAACGGGATCCGGCAGCGGACGCCGTCCGTTCGTCCCACTTGTGGGACCGGACAGGTCGCGATCCAGATGCGCGTGCATCAGCGCCGGTGGCATGTGATGACGTGCCGATACAACGCTACGCCCATGGCACGCGTCGTCGGCGAGCTGGACCGGCAATCCACCGGCCACCGAACGTGGTCGTCGCCGAGGGTGACAAAGCGCCAGCGCTCCAGGTGATGGGCATGTCCGGAACGCCATCGGCGCACGATACCATTGCAGCTGAGCCTTCCCACCAGCCATCGTACTCGAACGCAGTCGTCTAATTAGGGCCAGCCGAATGCCTCCGGGTCTCGTATTTGCCGCTACCGTCTCCGCTGGTCCGCCCCGCGCGTGGACGCCGTGGCGGTGAACGGATGCGCAGACCGCCATGCGCGTCAACAACGGCGAGCTGAGCGAGCGAGATCTGGCAGCTGGCGAGCGCCGTCGACGCGTTCGTCCAGCGCGATCCCGAAGAAGGCGGCGTAGCCGAGCCAAGCGCGATCGGAATTCCGCGTCGCCTACGACGCGACGACGCTCTACGTGCAGGTGCGCGCATTCGACAGCGAAGCGTCGCGCGTCCGCGGCTACCTCACGCGCCGCGACGCCGATTCGCCGTCGGACTGGATTCGCGTGCTCATCGACTCCTACCACGATCGCCGCGACGCGCAGCGCGAGTTCGCCGTCAATCCCGTGGGCGTCAAGGCCGATCGCTACTGGCAAACAACGACAACAGCCGCGACGACAGCTGGGACGCGCGTGCTGGGACGTGAAGGTCTCGACCGACGAAGCCGGGCTGGACGGCCGAGTTCCGCATGTCCGTTCTCGCAGCTCCGTTTCAGTCCGACCGCGTCGAGCACGTTCGGCTTCGCGGTGTCGCGGCAGGTCGCGCGGCTGAACGAAACGTCCACGTGGCTCTGCTCGGCGCGCAGCGCAAACGGATACGTCTCGTCGTTCGGCGATCTCGGCGGCCTGTCGATGGCCGCGTCGCCGAAAGCGTCTCGAGATCGTGCCCTACACCGTCGCCGGATCTGACGACGCAGCCGACCGGACGGCAACCCGCTCCTCAAAGGCTCGCGCCATCCGGCGCGGTCGGCATGGACATGAAATACGCGCTGACGCCGGGCCTCACGCTCACGACGACGATCAATCCGGATTTCGGCCAGGTCGAAGCCGATCCCGCGGTCGTCAACTTGTCGGCGTTCGAAACGTTCTTTCTCCGAGCGGCGTCCGTTCTTCATCGAAGGTCTCGGCAACCTGCAGTTCGGGCTCGATTGTCCGGAGTGCAACGGGCTCTTCTACTCGCGGCGCGTCGGGACCGCGCGCCGCACGGCACCGACAATCTGCCGAGCGGCGACAACATCTACACCGACGTCCCGGTGCAGTCGACGATCCTCGGCGCCGCCAAGCTCACGGGCCGGGTCGGCAAGTTCGCGATCGGCGCGATGCAGGCCGTGCAGCAGGAGGAATCGGCCACCGGTGTTCGACGGCGCTCGAGCGGTTCCGGCGGCCGGTCGAGCCGCTCACGAGCTATTCGGTCGGCCGCGTGCGGCGGGAGTTCAAGAACCAGGTCGTCGTTCGGCGGCGTCTTCACCGCCGCCGAATCGTCAGCTCGGTCACGCTCTCGTTCCTTCCCGAGAACGTACACGCGGCGGCATCGACTGGGACTGGCGATTCAAGTCGTTCTACAGCCTCGGCCGGCAATCTGCGTCGGCGAGCAGCGTCCGCGGCATCGGCCGAAGCGATCGAGATCAGCTGCAGGAGAACAGCCGGCACTATTACCAGCGTCCTGACGCGACGTCATTCGCGCTCGATGCGCGACGCGCACGTCGCTCAGCGGAACCGCCGGCCGGCTCGCGTTCAGCAAGATCGGCGGACAGCGCGTCCGGTTCAATCCGAACATCACCTTCAAGTCGCCCGGCTTCGACGTCAACGAGGTGCGGCTTCTTCCGCCGCGCCGATATGGTGACGACCGGGAACTGGCTGCAGGTGCGCAGCGACACGCCGACGAAGCGGTTTCGCAACCGCAACATCAACTTCAACTACTTCTCGAGCTGGAACTACTGACGGCGATCGGCTCGGAGCGCGGCTGGAACGTCAACGGGAACGCGACGTTCGTCAACAACTGGGAGATGGGTGGCGGCTACGGCGGCGACGAAGCCGAGCTTCGACGATCGGCTGACGCGCGGCGGACCGATCGGCCGCACGCAATCGCGGGTCGGTCGGGTGGGCGTGGCTGAATTCCGACCGCCGGCAGCCGGTGTCGCTGAAGCATGTTCGTCGGATGCGGCGGCGATGGCCTCGGTTCGTGGTTCCGCGACTTCAATCCCGAGCTGACGTTCCGGCCGAACAGCCGGCGCTCAACGTCACAGCGGGCCTGCGGCTCAACCAGCAACCCGCGCGACTATCGCAGTGGATCTCGAACGTCACCGACACGAAGGACCACTACGTCTTCGGCCATCTCGATCAGACTACGGTGGCGCTGACCGGACGCGTCAACTACACGATGACGCCGAACCTCTCGCTGCAGCTCTACGCGAGCCGTTCGTGTCGGGCGGCCAGTACTCGGGCGTTCAAGGAGCTCGTCGGACGGCCGCAATCCCGACTACGCGCGCCGGTTCAGCCCGTTCATCGACACGCGATCGGCGCGATCGGCGATCCGGACTTCAACGTGAAGTCGTTCCGCACGACGAACGTGCTGCGGTGGAATACAAACCCGGCTCGACCCTCTTCATCGTCTGGCAGCAGGCGCGCGAGAACGACGCCGTGCCCGGCGACTTCCGGTTCGGCCGCGATCTGCGCGACATCTTCCGGTCCGCGCCGAGGAACGTGTTTCTCGTCAAGCTCGCGTACTGGCTGAACTACTAGCCAGGCGCGTCGGCCTCCGTCCGCAGCGGGGCTTCGACGACTGCGACGTCAGGCCATTGCGCGCCTGTGCCGGGGACCTCGCCGGTCGGAGCGCCGATGCCGGGACTTCCGATGTGCGGTGCGTCTTAGCTGCAGGCGCCGCGGCGTCGACCTCACGCGTGGTGCACTGCGCCAAATGCCGGCAATGCGACTACCTTACTGGGACCCACGGCCTCGTGGCCTGTTCGGCTTCCTGAATCAGCGGACAGCTGCTGACCTGTCGAAACGACCCTACGGCTCACGAAGCGGCGCACGACGCTCGAGCGAGCTCGCCGCTGCGGCGCTATCGTGACGCTCTCTCCTGTGATCTGATTCAGAATCCGACTGCGGCCATCGGCCGGCGACGAGGCGATCGGTCTGCGAGTCATCCGTCGCAGCTGCGCGACACGATCTCGGCGCGCGATGGGGGAGACGAATGCGGTCTCGCGCCGAACACCGAGCCGCGCGCTCGCTGCGAGGGATCTGTGACGGCGATGGCGGGGGCCTTGGGGATCCGTGGGTCGCCCGTCGATCCGATGAGACGGGGTGTGACAAGGCGCACTATGCGCGCGCCGACGCGATGATGGCAAGCGGCTTGGCTCTGATCTCGCGCGCGCGGATCGGTCGACGCCCGCGCCCGCGCCCGGCAGCAACGCCCAGCACCGCCGGCGACCGCGAGCACGAGCGCGGCTTTCATGAATACGACGGGGTCGCGCGGCTGGATGCCGTAGAGCAGCGACGCCAGCGTGGCGGTCGCGAGCGCGGCCGCCGGCAGCCCGATCAGCAGCCCCAATCCCCGTTTGCGTGAGCGCGCCGCGAACGATCTCCATGAGCACGCGTGTCTTGCCGGCGCCGAGCGCCATGCGCACGCCGATCTCGCGCGTCCGCCGGGCGACGCGTACGCCGTCACGCCGTAGAGACCGAGGCCGGCGACGGCGAGCGCCAGCAGACCGTAGCGCGGCCGTCAGCCGCGCCATCAATCGATTGACCTGAAAATTCGAAGCCGACCTGCACGGCCATCGGGAGGACACGGACGACGGCGATGTCGGGATCGATCTCCGCGATCGCCTGGCGCAGCAACGGCTCGACGCCGCCGATGTTCGACGAAATCTGCAGCTCGATGGCGCCGATCGTCAGATCGAGCGCAGCTGCACGCTGCGCGACGATTCATCCTCGAACGGCGACACCTGGACCATCGGGAAGAAAATCATCGACGTCGTCGGCCGTTCCGCCGACGCCGTACTTCACGTCTTCGCTGACGCCGACGATCTCGAAGTCGCCGGCGCGCTCCGCGCGCGCCGATGCCCAGCCGGTGGCCGATCGGATCCGTGGTTCGGGAAGAAGCGTCCTACGAACGCCTCGTTGACGACGGCGACGCGCGGCGCGTTGAGCGCGTCGCGCTCGTCGATGGTCCGCCCGCGCAGCAGCCGTGTGCCATCGTCTCGAAGTAGCCGGGACCGATGCGGTTCCAGGACGAGCTGTCGCGCCGCGTGTCCGACTGCTGGCCCTCGAGGCTGATGCCCGACGACCAGTTGTTGCCCTCCATCGGACTGTAGAGGGAATGGGTGGCGTTCACCACGCCGGGAATCTGGCGCAGGCGCGTGCGCAGGCGGTCGTAGGTGACCGCGATGCCGTTCGAGATCGGCCGTCGGCGCAGTCGGGCGAACGCGCGCGACAGAGGCGTCCATCGGGCTTGAAGCCGAGCGGTCTGCTGTTCCAGCTTGCTGCAGACTCTCGGTGAGGAGGCCGGCGCCGGCGAGCAGCACCACCGAGAGCGCCACCTGTGCGATCACGAGCGAGCGGCGCGGCACGAACGACCGCTGCTCGCCGCCGCGACCGGCGCCGCGGAGCGCGTCGATGGGGTTCGATCGAGCCGTAGCCCAGGCCGGCGCGGCCGAGAACAGCACTCCCGTCAGCAGCGCGAGGCCGAACGCGAACGCGAGCACGACCGGGCTCGGCTGCAGATCGAGCGGCAATGTCTCACGCGCGCGGCAAACGTGAGCGCGACGGCTGCTCGCGTGGCACAACGTCGCGACGACGAGCCCGAGCGTGGCGCCGAGACCTGACAGGAGCAGTCCTTCGCTCAACGATTGCCGAACCAGCCGGCCGACCGACGCGCCGAGCGCCGTTTGGATCGCGACCTGACCTGGATCGGTCCGCGCGAGGAGAAGATTGGCGAGGTTCGCCGCGGCAATCAGGAGCACGAGCGCGGAGGTGGCGAACAGCAGCGTGAGCGGCCGCGCGTAGGTGTAGCGGAGGATGGTCACACCGCCCGCGGCGGGCGCGACGCGAATCCGCTGCTGGCCGATGCGTTTTTTCTGGATCCTCGGTCAGCCACGTTTGCGTCGTGAGCCAGTTCTGCTGCTCGGTGGTCGCCCGCGCTTCGACGGAGGCGGCCGTGCGCGCCGGGGTTCAGGCGTCCGATGGCGTAGAGCCAGTCCTGATCCGGGCGCGCCAGCAGCGACGCCGCGCCGCGCACGTACGGCTCCTGGCCGAGCGGGAGCCACACCGCGGCTGGATCCGGACGGATGGTTTCGCCGAAGAATTCCTGGGCGGCGATCCCGGCGAGCGTCATCGGCTTGCCGCCGATGAGAACGCGGCGCCGACGACCGACGGATCGCGTCCGAATCGCCGCTCCCAGCGCCGCGTAGCTCATGACGAAGACCGGCTCCGCTCCAGCCTGGTCGTCGTTCGGTTCAGCAGGCGGCCAGCGGCGGGCGCACGCCGAAGGTCGTGAAGTAACTTGGCTGAAACGAATTCAGACGGCGTCGTTTCGGTGACGGCCGTTCCGACCCGGCGGATGCCGAGCTGCTGCGGCGACGCCTGGAACGCGGCGAGCGACGCGAGCTGCGGCAGCCAGTGCCCCGCCGCGCGAAGATTTTGCGCGATGGGGTGGAGATGGTCCGAAGGTTGGCACACATGCGAGAACAGCGAGACTTCGTTTGCAGCCCGCTGTTCACGCAGCAGTTGTCGTTGTCGCCCAGCCGGATGAGCTCGTCCGGGTTCGCCACCGGCAACCGCTGGAACATCGTGGCGCGAACCAGCGTGAAGATCGCGATGTTGGCGCCGAGCCCGAGCGCCAGCGTGAGAACCGCCACCGCCGTGAAACCGGGCCGCTGCCGGAGCCGCCGCGCGGCGAGGCGAAAAGTCGTCGAAGAGGAGCGCCATGTCGCACTTGGACGAGCGGCTGTCTGACTCAGCGGTTGCTCTGTAGAACCGTCCCGCCTTTCATCACGAACCGGACGCGCTTGAGCGCGGCGATGTCTTTCGTCGGATCGCCCGTCGAACGCCACGAGGTCCGCGAACAGTCCCGGCTTTGACCTGCGCCGATCTGCGTGTCCATGCGCAGCACCTTCGCCGGCGATCGACGGTGGCGCTCTTGAGTGCCGCGGCCGGCGACATGCCGAGGGCCACCATGGCGTCCAGCTCGCGGGCGTTGTCGCCGTGCGGAAACGTGCCGACGTCGCTGCCGGCGATGATCGTCACGCCGGCGTCGATGCGGCCGTTCTGAGCGCCGTCGCGCTTGCGCGCGACGGCCGGCGAATCGAGTCCGCCGGCCGGCGGCCACGGCCCAGCGCCGGCCGTGAGCGTCGGGCACCACGCCACCTGGTGCTCGGCCATCAGCTTGAAGATCTCGGGCGTGCCTTCGTTGCCGTGCTCGATCGTCGCGACTCCTGCGAGCGCGGCGCGCCGCATGCCTTCGACCGTTGATCGCGTGGACGGCGACCGGCACGCCCGCGCTCTTCGCGGTCTCGACGGCGAGCTTCATCTCGTCGAGCGAGAACGTCGGATGCGATCCGGCAGCGGTCCCCATCGGTAGTCGCCGTACAGCTTGATCCAGTCGGCGCCTTTGCCGATCTGATCGCGCACGACGCGGGTGAGGCTGTCGATGCCGTCGGCTTCCTCGGCGCCCTGCGGGATCGTCCACTCGAGCACGAACGTCTTCGGCTGGTAGCTGCCGGTCGCGACGATCGCTTTGGTCGAGACGAGCATGCGCGGGCCCGGGATGATGCCCTGGTTGACCGCCTGCTTCAGCTCGACGTCGGCATACTGCGCGCCTTCGGTGCCGAGGTCGCGAATCGTCGTGAAGCCGGCCATCAGCGTCGAGCGCAGATGGTTCACCGCGCGTGCCACTCGCAGCGCCGAGACCTTCGCGCGACACCTGATCGTTCCACGACGGTCTCGCTGTAGGCGTGGAGCAGCACGTGCGAATGGCCTTCGACCAGCCCGGGCGTCAGCGTGGTGCCGGGTAGATCGATGACCTTCGCGCCGGCCGCCGCCGCGGCGGCGTCGGCTCCCACCGCCTCGATGCGTTCGCCCTTCACCCGCACCGCCCAGCCCTCGTGCATCGCGTCGCCGTCGAACACGCGAGCGGGCTTGAGAATCGTCACCGGCGCGTTCGCGTCCTCGCGCGCGCGCGAGGTCCGGCTGCGCGGCCGAGATCCCACGGAGCGCGGCTACGACAAGCGGCTGACGACCGCGACGGGCGTCTTTCGCATGGCCGGGGATTATAGTAGTACCTGCGCCACGCATCGCTGCAGACTGTCGAACCATCTCGCCAGACTCGCTGACAGCGATCAGGCGATGCTGAACGGCGAACGCGGGGCCGGCGGCGCAGCTGGCGATGTCGATTCTGGTGCGCATGGCGCCCGTCTACGGCGCGTCGACGCTGATGGACATCACGCAGGCGCACATCGACAGCACGCTTCTATCTCGGCGACGCGACGCTCGAATTCGCGGAGCGGCTGGCGTCGCTCGGCGCGCGCGTGGCGGTGCCGACGACGCTGAACGTGAGCGGCGTGGACGAGTGCGGCTGGAAGGACTGGGCGGTGTCGCCGGAGTGGGCGGCGAAGGCGGCGCGGCAGATGCTCGCATGCGAGCGGATGGGCGCGGTCCCGACGTGGACGTGCGCGCCGTATCAAACGCAGATGCGGCCGGTGTTCGGCCAGCAGATCGCGTGGGGCGAATCGAACGCCATCGCGTTCGCGAACTCGGTGATTGGCGCACGAACGGAGCGCTATCCGGATCTGCTCGACATCTGCTGTGCGATCACGCGGCCGCGCGCCAGCGGCCGGTTTGCATCTCACGGAGAACCGCGCGGGCCAGCTGCTGATTCGACTCGCGGGCGTCTCGCCGGCGCTGCAACAGGACGATCAGTTTTTCGCGGTGTTCGGTCACCTGGTCGGCAAGCTCGCCGAGGATCGCATCCCTGTCGTCGACGGCCTCGTGGTTCGGCCGCCGGAGGATCAGCTGAAGGCGTTTGCCGCCGCGGTGGCTTCGTCGGGCCGCGTCGCGCTCTTTCATCTCGTGGGCATTACGCCCGAGGCGCCGACAGTTGAGGACGCCTTTCAGCGGCGCGCACCGGAGGCGACGCGTCGACGTCACGACCGAGGATCTGCGCGCGGCGCGCGCCGAGCTGACGACGGCGGACGGCGATCGGCTGGACATGGTGATTCTGGGCAGTCCGCATTTCTCGGTCGAGGAGTTCAGGCGGCTCGCGCCGCTGGTGACTGGGAAGCGGCGGCATCCGGACGTCAAGCTCCTGGTGACGTCGAGCCGTCTGATGCGCGAGCTCGCGGCGGACGCGGAGTGCTGGCGCCCGTGCTCGAATTCGGCGCGCAGATCACGCTGGACACCTGCATTCTCACGTCGCCGATGCTGCCGCCGGAGATCAAGACGCTGATGACGAACTCCGGCGAAGCTACGCGTACTACGCGCCCAGCCTGCTCAACACACGGGTCACGTTCGGGAGCCTCGCCGACTGCGTGCAATCGGCCGTCGACGGCCGCGTCGTGCGCGACGACACGGTATGGCGGCGCGTAATCGCCGGCCGCGCCATCGTGCCTGGTGACGCCGAGGGCGTCGCCCTCGTCACCAGCGAAGCGCTGTCGTTCTGGGGCGGCTTCGATTTCAACACGGGCACGATCATCGACGCGCATCATCCGCTGGTCGGTGCGCGCGGCCGGGCAGCATCCTGGCGGTGCCGTTCAGCAAGGGATCATCGACCACGACCGGCGGTGCTGCTGGAAGCGGTGCGGGCGGGAACCGCGCCGGCGGCGATTCTGACGACGGGCGTGGATTCGTTCTTCGCGCTGGCGTCGATCGTCGCCGACGTCATGTACGGCAAATCGTTCCCGGTCGATCGCGCCTGGAGCCCGCCGAGTTTCGCGACGCTTCGAAACCGGATGCGACTCGTGGTCAGATCGGGCGCCATTCGATTGACGTAGCAGAACAAATGCAACACGAAGCCACGAAGCAAATCGAGGTATTTCGTCTTCATGCCTTCGTGTTTTCGTGGTTGCATTTAGACTGAAGACGACGTGAAGCCTGCAGAGTTACAGCAGCTGACCGGCCTCGCGAGCCGGTTCGGCGCGTTCGTCGCCGAGCGGCATCCGTTCGCGCTCGCGGAGGCGCTCGACGCGTTCGATGCGGTGACGCACGGCGCCGAGCCGCGCGGTGAGGCGGCCATCGACGCGCTTCGGCCGGCTCTTCGCGGCGAGTTCGTTCGGCGCGCTGGAGCAGCGCGAGTTCCCGCCCGGCATCGGCGAGACGACGCCGCGGATGCATCGGCTGAGTCACGCGGATCAGCCAGGCGCATCGCGGCGCTGCTCGACGACTGCGACGGCTTCCTGCGCCGCGCCGCCATCCAGGCGTCGCTCACGCGCGACGAGCGCCTCGAGATCCTGCGCGGCATGCTGCTGACGCGCGCCACCGACAACCGCCTGAAGTCGCTGTTCACGTCCGGCGAGGTCCGCTACGGGAACACGACATTTCAGGGCAAGGGCTTTCGTTCGCTGGGACAGGAAGCGATCTACGCCGCGGCGATTCGGCTGCGGCGGGGCGCGCAGTATCGCGGCGCCGATGGCCGCTGGCAGGGAGACGTCATCGGCCCGGTGATTCGCGACCTCGGGGCGACGCTCGCGATGCGGCCGCAGCCCGAAACGGTGCGGATGGTCCTCAACGCGCAGATGGGCAAGGTCGGCGCGCCGCTCGACGGCAAGGATCTGCACATCGGCGATTTCGAGTGGGGCATCCTGCCGCCGGCGGCGCCGCTGACGACCGCGACGCTGACGATCGCCGGCATGGCGATGGCGTTTGGCCGCGACGGATCCGGACGCGTCGCCATCTCGTTCATCGGCGAAGGCGGTTCGTCGCTCGGCGAATGGCACGAGGCGATCAACCTGTGCGCGGCGCGTAAGCTGCCGGCGATCTTCTGTCTCGAGAACAACCAGACCGCGCTCTCGACGCCGCTCGCCGATCAAAGCGCGGTGCGCGTGTTCGCGGACAAGGCGCGCGGCTACGGCGTGCCGGCCGTCACGATCGACGGCACCGATCCCGACCAGATCGCGGCGGCGTTCACCTGGGCCGCCGAGCGCGCGCGTGCGGGCAGGGCCCCACGCTCATCGAGACCGTGTCGATGCGCATGTGCGGACACGCGCATCACGACGACATGCTGTATCTCGGCCGCGATCCGCAGCCGTCGTGGGACTACGCGCCGCTGACCGAGCAGGGCTACGCGGATCGCGATCTCTACGAGTACTGGGCGGCGCGCGATCCGATCGCGCTGTACGCCGCGCGGCTCGAGGCCGACGGCATCATCAGCGCCGGCGATCTCGAGCGCTTCAAGCGCGAAGCCGAAGCCGCTCGTCGAAGAGCAGGCGCGCGCGGTGATCGACGCGCCGTGGCCGAAGCCGGAGCAGGCCGGCGTCGGCGTGTTCGCGAACGAGCCGCCGCGGACACACATCGAGGTGCTGGATCCAGAGGTCCGGCTAAAGCCGGACGCCCCGCACGTCAGGATGTAGGGTCGCGCTCCAGCCGAGCTGATCAGCGCGGGGTGTCCGGCTTCAGCCGGACCTGCGTCGAGCGCCGCGCCGCCGTTCGACCCGAAGGGCCGCACGCTGCTCGACGCCGTCATGCTCGGCGTCGGCGACGCGCTGCGCGCCGACCCGCGCGTCTTTCGTCTACGGCCAGGACGTGGGCGGGAGCTACGGCAATGCCTTCCTGCTGCTCCGGCCGCTCCTGAAGGAGTTCGGCGATCGCATCCTCAATCTCGCCGCTCGCCGAAGGCGCCATCCTCGGCGTGTGCGTCGGCGCCGCGCTCGCGGGGCAGCGGCCGATCGGCGAGATCCAGTTCAACGACTTCGTCGCGACCGGCTTCAATCAGCTCGTCAACAACGCGGCCAAGATCCGGTACGCTGGGGCGGCGACGTGCCGATGGTGGTGCGCATGCCGTTCGGCGGCCTGCGCCATGCCGGCCCGTTCCACTCGCAGAACACGGAGCCCTGGTTCTATCGCACGGCCGGGCTGAAGATCGTCGTCCCCTCGACACCGCACGACGCGCGCGCGCTGATGGCGTCGGCGGTGGCCGATCCCGATCCGGTGCTGTATTACGAGCACATCGCGCTCTATCGCGATCCGCGCATCAAGCAGGTGCTCACCGACGATCCGCCGGCGCCGATTCCGCTCGGCAAAGCCGCGCTCCGCCGTGCCGGCGACGATCTCGCCATCGTCTCGTACGGCGCGTTCGTCCACGTCGGGCTGCGCGTCGCCGAGAAGCTCGCCGCCGACGGCATCGAGCGCGAGCGTGCTCGATTTGCGCAGTCTCGTCCCGCTGGATCGCGACGCGGTGCTCGCGCTGGCCCGTCGCTGTCATCGCGTCCTGATCATTCACGAGGACTCGCGCACCGGCGGCATCGGCGAGAGCCTCGCCGCGACCGTGTCAGGAAGCCGCGTTCGAGTTCCTCGACGCGCCCGTCCGCGATCGTCGGCGCGCTCGATACGCCGGTGCCGTACTCGCCGCCGCTCGAGGAGTTCTATCTGCCGAGCGAGGCGCAGATCGAACAGGCCGCGCGGCTGCTGGTCGCCTACTGATGCAGACAACACCATCGACCGTAGATATCCGCTCGTGGTGAGCTTGTCGAACCACGAGCTCGTCCTTCGACAGGCTCAGGACGAGCGTGACTAAAAGCTGCGCGACCGCTGCTGACCCGCGCGCGACTGGCTGTCGATGACGCGTGATGTCACGGCGCCGCGGTCGCGGCTGCTGCGCGGAGTCTGCGCGCGAAGCGCGCATCCGCGCGATCGTCGACGCGTTCGAAAAGCAGGGACTTCCACCGGACGGCGACCGCCGTCGATCGCGCGTCTGCGGACTGGTTGGCTGCCGTGAAGTCGAGCAGGCCGGTCTGACGCCGGCCCGCGAATCTTTCTCCATCGACCGCGTGGATCTCGTCGACACAGCCGTTGTCGCACGCGGTCGTCGCATCGACGGCGTGCCGCTGTTCGACGCCGCGTTCACCGACGCAGGCCGGGGTCGCGGGCCGTCTCGGCGCCCAGATGGGCGGCGATGCCCCGATCGGGCTGACGCAGATAGCGCCGAACGCCGCTGGCGCCGGTCCACTGGGCGCCGCGCGCCGTGCCAGCCGTCACCGCGCCATCGTGTGCGTCACACGCGGCGGCCGGCCGGGCTGTGTCCGAGCAACGCGGACGCCTTCGAGCAGCCGTTCGGCCCGCCGGTCGTTCAGGTGTCCAGCGAAGAGGCTGCGCTTCCTCGATGATTGCGCGAAGCAGGGAGTCGACGTCCAGGTGCGCGCGCAGGTCGACGCGGACACGCGTCGCAGGCTATCGAACGTCGTCACGCGGAATCGCCGGCGCCGACCGGCACGCTGCCGCCGCTTGATCGTCATGACGCCGCGGCAGCGCTGGTGGACGTGCGCGAGCGAGCGCGGCGGCGGCATCGCGTGCTGGCTCGAGTTGATGCGCGAGCTGCGCGCGCGCGCGACCTGCCCGCGACGTGATGTTTCGTCGCGTCGAGCGGCCATGAGCTGGGTCATCTTGGCATCAACGTCTTCATCAATCGCCGGCCCGGCATCGTCACGCGCGAGCGCCGGCTGGATGCATTTCGGCGCCAACATCGGCGCGGCCCAGGATCCCGGCAACACGGTCCAGGCGTCGGACGATGGATTCGAGGCGACGCTGGCGGACAGCGATGGCAGGCGGCCGGGCTGCGCATCGATCGGCGCGTGGCCCGCGGCACGGTTCCCAACGGCGAGGCTGAGGCGGTGCATCGCGGCGGCGGCCGCTACGTGTCGATCATCGGCCGCAACGCGCTGTTTCACAATCCAGCCGATCGCGGCCCCGATGCCGTCGATCCCGGTGTGATCGCCCGTTTCATCGACATCTTCACGGCCGTGGCTAAGAGGCTCGCATCATGACAGCGACGCGGCGGCACTGGGCGTCTGGTCATCCTCGGCGCGTGGATCGCCGGCTCGATCTGCATGTCGGTGGTGGCGACCGAAAACTTCTACACGATCGATCGACTGCTCGCGTCGCGCGCGAACGCGGCGTTCGGCGCGGCGGTCGATCGGCTCGGCGCGCGTCGAGGCGCGCGATCTGCTGCGCTATCTGTCGTCCGGAGCTCAATCGCCTGTATTTCCAGCTCTGGAACGGCGCGCAGATCGTGCTGGGCGTGCTCGCGTTGCTGGCTGCTCTCGGCTCGACCGCGCAGCCCTTGGGCCGCGACAGATAGCGAAGTGGGGCATTGCCGCGATGCTGGCCATCGTCGTGCTGATGCTGGCGTATCTCACGCCCGGCGATCGTGACGCTCGGCCGCAGCCTCGATTTTGTGCCGCGCGATCCCGCGCCGCCGGGCATGTCGCGTTTCTGGATCCTCCACGCGGCTTACACGTCGCTGGAGATGCTGAAGCTCGTCGATCGCGTCTCGCTCGTGGCGATATCGCTCGCCAGACAGCGCGGCGAACGCCTGCCATCCACCTCCACCGCCGCCGCCTGACGATCCGCCGCCGCTCGATCCGCCACCACCAGCTCGAACTGCTCGAGCTCGGCGCGCTGACTCCGGCGGCCATCCCCGCCGCCGCGGCCGCCCACGTCGCGCCGCCTCCGCGCCGCCCGATCGACCTCCTGCGGCTCCTGTCCACGCATCGCTGCTCGGCGGACGAGTTGGACGAAGAACTCGTGCTCGACGACGTCGTCGGGCGTCTGTCCCCAATCAGTCGAGGCGGAGGTGCGTTCGTTTCGCGTGGACCACATGTCCACCTGTTTGCCAAACCCGAATGCCAGCAGCCATGGATACCAGCTGTCGCGCAGCGCGGGGTTCGGCTTTTGCAGCTCCTCGGCGAGAAATACGCGGCGGCCGGCGGCGAGACGTTTGCGGAAGGCAATGGCTTCGCGCGCGTCTGCCGGGATTTCAGGCCCGCTGATGGACGCAGTGCGTGATGCACGATCACCCACGCCGCGATGCCGCCGACCATCGTCCACGGCAGTTCGGGCCGTCCGGTGCCGACGATCATCCACAGAAATGCCGTGGCGATCGCTGTGACGAGTAAGGGCCGGAAGCAGGGACTGGCTGCGGCGGCGTTGACGCCCCAGTCCATGTGCGTGCGGAACACCCATCCCGGAATCTGCAGCAGGATGCCGCCGAACACGAGCACGAAGATCATGATGAACGGACCGGCTACGCCAATCCGGTTCTGCGTACGGCAGTCCACCCGAGCAGCGCCGCGCCTGCCAGGCCGAGCGCGAGCGGCGGGCAACCCAGAGACTTTCATCTCGCCACGCGGCAGAGCTCGATTGCACGCGCTTCATCAGATCCTGCGCGACGATCGCGTAGCCGGGATCGAAACCCTTGCTCTTGTGATGCTGCTGTACCGCCTTCGTGCTCGTCTCGCGTCCGTTTGTCGAAGAACAAACCATCGACCAGCGCGCGCTCGTGACCCTCGAGCGTGTTGCGATCCACCTTCAGTCGCAGCGTCATCGAGTCTTTGCCGCGGCCTCGCTTTCGAGCTTGCCTTCGCCGGTCATGCGCGCGATCAGCGCGCACGACCTTCGGCGCGCGCCGATGCGTTTCATCCCAGGCAGCGCCGATCGACTTCCGCCGGGTGCGTGAGGATCTGCTGTTCGATCCACGTCGCTGTCAACGCCGGCGGTCGAGACTCGGCAGCGAAGCGGCCGAGCGACTCGCTCGCGCACGAAGAACGCCAAGATGCCGACCACGAATGCGCCGAGGCATGGCGCGCGACCGCGAGCACAACCTCTGCGCGGGCGGCGCTCGTCGAGAATCGCCGGGCGATCCGGTGCCCGAGTAGTCGCAGTGGAATCGTCAGCACGAAGCTTCGGCCGGGCGCGAGCGGGCCGGCGGTGTAGCGCGACCGAACGTCGCTCAGCGGCTGCCAGACGGGATCGAGACGCGAGTTCGAGCGAGAAGCGCGCGATCTGTCCGGCGCGATCGGGAAAGGCGAAATCGTGATCGAGCCTGATGACTGCTCCGCATCTTTCAGCACGATACCCGACAGCTTGTAGCGCAGCACGTGACGTGCAGCCGCGTGTTCGCAGAACGGCCGGATCGGACGGCAGGCGGCTGCGCCAGCGCAGTGTCTTCTCAGGTCGCTCCATCACGAACTCGTCCATGTTGTCTCGGGACACGATGTTCCGTTTAGTTGCAAGGGATGCGCCACGTCGCTCGTCAGTTCGATGCGTTCCGATGCCGAGCGAAGTCGAGTTTCTGCACGCGGCCGGATGTTGAAGAGCGCGCTCGCCGCCGTTCCAGTCGCCGGTGAAGACCATCGACCTGGCGTTCCGCGACGTCCAGCGACGCCGTCGGCGTCGAGCCGCGCCGTCGACCGCGAGTTCGTCCCAGTGCAGCTGACGCTGAGCCAGCAGGGTGCCGTCATGGTCGACGCGAGCACACACCGCGAGCGCAAGACGAGGAGGCTTCTCATCGCTCGCGAAAGGTATGGCGGACGCCGCGGCAGTCAGGGTTGTTTCGAAGCGCCGTCAGCGGATCCACGCGCATCGCGCGCAGCGCGGGCACGCAGCACGCCAGCACAGACACGGACAGGACCGCGGCGGCAGCCAGCGAGAAAATCAGCGGATCGGTCGGACTCACGCCGTAGAGCAACGAGCCGAGCAAGCGCGACACGACGAGCGCCGCCGGGATGCCGATCAGCAGTCCCGCTGCCGGCAAGCTTGAGGCCGTATCCAACGCACCAGCCGCAGCACGTCGCGGCCGCGTGCGCCGAGCGCCATGCGCAGGCCGATTTCGTGCGTCCGCTCGGCGACCAGGAAGGAGATCAGCGAGTAGAGGCCGACGATCGCGAGGCCTAGAGCGCGAGCGCTGCACCACGGTCGTAAGTCCGGCCGCGAGACGGACGGGCAGCAGCGAGACGGCGACGTGTTCCTCCAGCGTTCTGGTGAAGAACCCCTGCAGATCGGATCGACGCTTTGCAGGGCGGCCTGCATGCCGGCGGCGACGCTGATCGGGCGCGTCGGCGGATCGAACCAGCAGCGCCATGCCGCGCCGCGGATGCTGCGCGAACGGCAGATAGACATGCCCGCGCCGCTCCTCGCCGAGCGTCAGATATTTGCTGTCTTTCGCGATGCCGACCACGATGCATGGGGCCGGCGACGCGCCCGCTTCGAGCCACAGTCGGCGTCCGATCGCCGATCCGCCCGGCCAGAGGCGCGCCGCGAGCGCCTCGTTCACCACAGCCACCATCGGGCTGTGCTTCGTCGTCGCGGTCGGTGAATCCACGGCCGCCGACGATGGACGTCTTCACGACCTCGAAGAATCGCGGGCGTGACGACGAGGAAGCTGGCCGACGGCGAGCGGCTGTCGGCGTCCGTCACCACGTCCGTGGCGCTGACGCGGACGATCGGCGTCGAGCTGTCGAGCGGAGCGCGGGTCGACGCGGCCGCGATGTCCGTGGGCCGCTGTTCCGCCAGACGCTGCAGCACATCTCGAAACAGATGCAGGCTCTCGGCGTTGCTGCGTCCGCGCGACGCGTCGATGTCCATCGCGACGACGCCACGCGGGTCGAAGCCGAGATCGATCTGCGCGGCTTCGGCGCACGCTGCGGAGGAACAGCGCCGCGCCGATGAGCAGGATCAGCGACACGGTCACTTGCAGCGCGGCGAGGCCGGCCGCGCACGCGGCGCAGGCCGGCTGCCGGCGTGTGCGCCGGTCGCGTCTTCCTTCAGCGCCGGAACCACGACGCGCCATCCCGCCTGCAGCGTGGCGATGCCGCCGAGGATCGCGGCGGCGGCGATCGCGACCACGGCTGTAAACAACACGACGCGCGTGTCGGGACGAAGGTCGAGCCGCAGCGTCAGCGTCGGCAGCGGGCTGATGTTCGCGAACAGCCGGCTGGTCCAGAGCGACAGCAGCAGCGCGCTGATCCCGCCGGCGGCGGCGATCACGCCGCTCTCGACGAGCAGCAGCCGCGCCAGATGTCCGCCGCTCGCGCCGAGCGCCACGCGGATCGCCAGCTCGCGCCGGCGGCCGATGACACGGGCGAGCAGCATGTTGCCCACGTTCGCCGCCGCGATGACCGAGCACGAGCGCGACCAGGCCGAGCAGCAGCGACAGGAACACCATCGCGAGGCGACGCTGACTGCCGGCGACCAGTGTGCCGGGCTGGACCTCGATCGTCGGATGCAGCTGCGGCGTGAACTCGCGCGCGATCGCGGTCGCGGTGGCCTGCAGCTCGTGCTGCGCCCGTTCGCGCGTGACGCCGTCACGCAACCGGCCGATCAGCGCCAGCGTGCGCTGCGCTCGATCGGTATCCCAGCGTTCGCCGAGCATCTGCCCGGAATTGCGGATCGGAATCCAGACGTCGATCGGCGCGCCGATGAAGCTGCCGACGAACGACGCCTCGGCGACGCCGACGATGGTGTAGCTGCGTGCGATTCAGCAGGACGGTGCGGCCGAGTACGGGCTGGCCGCCGAACCGCCGCCGCCACAAGGCGTCGCTGATCACCGCCGCCGGCGGCGCTGCAGGCGCATCGTCGCTCTCGACCAGCATCCGGCCGCGGACGGCGCGCGCGCCGAGGAGCGAGAGGTAGCGGCCGGACGCGATCTCGCCAAGCAGTTGATCGGTGCGGTTGTCCGGCTTCGAGCAGAAACGTCGCCAGGTTGACGCCCGACAAGTCCTCGATCGTCGTGGTCCGCTCGCGGTAGTCGGCGAAGTCGCGGAAGGAGAACCGCCGCGACGACGCTCCCGCTGCGCCGGTTCCGGTCGTTGCGACGATGCGCACGACACGCTCCGGATCGTGGGCCGCGAGCGGCCGGAGCAGTACGGCGTTCATCAAGCTGAAGATCGTCGTATTGGCGCCGATGCCGACGGCGAGCGTCGCGATGGCGACGAGGGTGAAGCCGGGGCTGCGCGTCAAGGAGCGCCAGCCGTAGCGCAAGTCCTGGCTGATCATTTCGACCTGCCTCACATGTAGCCGCAGCCGCCAGGCATGTCGCAGCGCGCCGGCGGCTCGCGCGACCAGCGTGACGCGCTGGCCGAATCGCGGTTCGCGACGGTTCAGCCGCCTGCCACGCGTGCCAGATGTCGGCCCGCCACTGACGACGCCAGTCGCGCCGGCGTGAAGGCGGCGCCAGCCATCGTCCGACGTCGATGACGCGAAGGAGCCAGGCCAGCCGCCGATCGGTCGGGCGCCTCGGGCTCACTCGTTGCGCAACGCGGTCAGCGGGCTGATCGACGCCGCCGCGTCGCGCCGGCAGATAGCTGGCTGCCAGTCCCACCAGCGAGCAGCAGCACGGTCGTTGCCACGAAGCTCACGGCATCCGTGGCCGCGACGCCGACCAGCGAGGCTCTTGAACAGCCGCGTCACCGCGAACGCGCATGATCAGGCCCACGACGACGCCGAGACCGATCATGCTCGGAGGCCTGTTTCAGGATCATCGCCACGATATCCGTCGCGCGCGCGCCGAGCGCCATCCGCATCCCGATCTCGGACGTTCGCTGCGCCGCAATCGCCGCGATCACGCCGTAGAGACCGACCGTCGCGAGCAGGATCGCCAGCATCCCGAACGCGCCGAGCAGGCTGGCGACCATGCGCTGCACGAACACGCTGATCTCGAGGTGGTCGGCAATCGTGCGCATGTCGAAGAGCGGGATGTTCGCATCGAGGTGTCGAACCGCCGCCTGCAGTGCGGCGACGACCGCGCTGGGATCGCTCGCCGTCTTGAGGGTCAACACGACATCGGGGCGATACCACTGCGCGCCGGGCGCGAACATCACGCGCGCGCGGCGACTCCGGTGATGCTGGTGTACTTGCCGTCTCCGGCGACGCCGACCACCTCCAGGGTGCGCTGGTCCGATGCGGATGCGTCCGCCAATCGGCGACCGTCCGCCGAAATACCGCCGCGCCATCGTCTCGTTGACGAGGACCACGTCCGGGCGCGTGTCCGTATCGCGATCGGTGAATTCGCGGCCCGCGACGAGACGAATGCCCATCGTCCGCAGGTAGTCGGAACCGACGCGGTTCCAGTAGACCGAGCATCTCTTCGTTTGGCGCCGGCGTGTAGCCGTCGACACGAAACCCGGATCGACGACTGTCCGCCGAAACCGAGCGGGACGCGATCGACGAAGCTCGCCGCCTCGACGCCCGGGATTCGCGCGAACGTCCGACAGCAGCTGCTGCTGGAACGCGCGGCCGCGCGGCGCGTCGTAGCCGGCCGGGAGCAGATCGATGGCCGCGAGCAATCCGCGTCGTGTGGCGAAGCCGGGATCGACCGACTGCGCGTTGAGGAGCGTGCGCAGGAAGAGGCCGGCCGACACGAGCAGGACGAGCGACAGCGCGACCTGCGCAACCACCAGCGCCTGCCGCAGACGCGCGCGGCGCCGCGTGCTCGTGATCGACGTGGCGGATTCCTTCAGTGATGTGACGATCGATGGTGGTCGAGCCCTGCCACGCCGGAACGAGGCCGAAGATCAGCGCGGTGGCGATCGTCGACCACGGCCGCGAAGATGCAATGCCGCGCCGTTGAGCGTTGAATTGACCATGATCGGCAGCGGCGCCGGCGGAATGAACAGTCGCACGACATCCTTGGTGGCGTAGGCGAACGCGACGCCGCGCGAGCCTGCCGGCCACGGCGAGCAGCGTGCTTTCCGTGAGCAGCTGCTGCACGAGCGGCTGCGGCTGGCGCCGAGCGTCAGCCTGACGGCGGTTTCGCGCTGGCGTGTGGCGGCGCTCGCGAGGAGAAGGTTGGCGACGTTCGCGCACGCGATGAGCAGCACGATGCCGGCGACGCCGAGCTGCACGCCCATCACCGCGGTCACGGCCATGCCGCCCATCGTTGGCGCCCGCCACAGCTCGTACAGCTTCACGCCGCTGCCGGGAGCGTCGGGATAGGCCGCGGCCAGGTCGCGCGCGACCAGACCGAGGTCCGCTTCAGCGCGCGACGATGGGGAACACCGGGCTTGAGGCGGACGAACACCTCGAGCCAGAGCTGCCCGCGCGAACTCAGACGATCGCCGCCGCTCATCACCGCCGGCTGCATCGACATCGGAACCCAGAGGTCGATGTTCAGGTATGGCTCCGTGCCGTGAAATCCTTCAGTCGTGACCCCGACGATCGTGAACGCGCGGCCGTTCAGGGTCACCGTCTGGCCCACGATGGCGGGATTGCCGCCGAATCGCCGCTGCCAGAAGTTGTGGCTGAGCACGACGACCGGATCGCGATTGGTGACGCGTCACCTCGTCGGGCCGGAACGCGCGGCCGAGCGCCGCGCGCACGCCGAGCATGTCGAAGTAGTTGCCGCTGCACGATCTCGCCGAACACGCGCAGCGGATCGCCGCTGGTGCGCATGTTCATCGGCACCAGGTTGAAGGCGACGAGATCGTCGACCGTATCGGGCCGCCGTTGCCGGTAGTCCTGAAAGTCGGGATACGACGCTGAGGTCGTTGCGCGTTCGCGACGTGCCGTTCAGCGCGACGATGCGATCGGGTGAGCGACGCCGGTGCGGAGTCCGCGCAGGCGGCCGTCGAGCCAGCTGCACATCGTGACGTTGGCGCCGATGCCGAGGCCGAGCGTCAGGACGCGACGCCAGCGAAAGTGCCGGGCGCCGCAGCATCTGCCGCCAGCCGTAGCGCAGGTCGTGTGTGATCCTGGCTCGATGCGCCGGAGCCAGAAGGCGTGTTGCAGCGCACCGGCGGTGCGGCCCGCCAGCGATGCGGGGCCGGCGACGCCGCGCGGATGGCGCTCGAGCCAGTTCCATTCGTGCCGGATGTCGGCGCGCCACTGCCGCTGCCATTCGCGACGCCTCGACAGGTGGCGCCAACCAGCTCGGCCGCCTTGATGACGCGCGAGCAGCATGCCCGGAGCGACAGGCTTCGCTTCATGCGATCCGCCAGGCTGCGAGAGAAACGGGTTTGAGGTTCTTGTAGCGCTGCAGCGCCGGCGGCGAGCGCGCCGTGGCGCCGGCGGCGGTGAGGATCGAAGTAGCGGCAGGGCGGCCGCTTGTCGCGGCGCGCGGTGCGTGCGTCCTCCAGTGCGACGTCACGTAGCCGAGCGATTCGAAGCGGTCGAGCGTCGGATACACGGTGCCGGAGGTCAGGCCGGTCGCGTCCATGATGTCGAAGCCGAACCGGTTGCCCGCCGCGATGGCGTGCAGGATGGCGATCTGGCCGAAGGCGAGCGGCGGCGGCGGTTTGCGCATGCCTATCTTTACCACCAACCTATGTTGGTGGTCAAGATAGTGCGTGGGCGAGGCGCGATGGTTCTCGGCGACGCGGATAGCTGATGGCGAATGGCTAAATGGCTAAGATCTGGTAAACCGATCGTTGGGGTTAACCCGAACTGTTTAGCCATTCAGCCATCCAGCCATCAGCCATCACCGGAGGCGCTGGTCGTACGTTCTTTGCGGCGCCGAGATACCGCTCCCACCACTTCAAGCTCCTCGTAGTAGCGGTGCACGGTGTTCCACGGGCTCCAGCCGCCGTGGTAGCGTGTCCGGATAGCGGACCATCCGGGCGGGGATGCGCTGCTTGCGCAGCGCCAGTATACATCTGCTCGGCCTCTTCGATCGGCACGCGCGCGTCCGACTCGCCGTTGACGAACAGCGTCGGCGTCTTGAAGTGCGCGGCGTAGGTGATCGGCGACTGCTTCTCCAGAATGTCGCGCCCCCGATCCCATGGCGCGCCGAAGAACTCGCTCTCCTTCGTGCGCGGGATGTCGGACGTCGCGTAGTCGCTGATCCAGTTCGCGATTCCGGCGCCTGAAATCGCGGCCGCGAAACCGGTTGGTGTGACCGATGACCCAATTGGTGAGGAAACCGCCGCACGAATAGCCGGTGACGCCCATGCGCTTCTCGTCGACGTTGTATGTTCGTCTTCGCGTAATCGACGCCGGCCATCACGTCCTCGAAGTCGAGATTGCCCCAGCCGCCCCACGTGGCCCACAGGAACTTCTCGCCGTAATTCGGTGGATCCGCGCGGGTTCGTGTAGACGACGAGGTAGCCGTTGGCGGCGAACAGCTGATGCTCGAACGAGAAGCTGTGTGCCGTACGCGCCGTGGGGCCCGCCGTGCATCGTCAGGATGAGCGGCCAGGCGCGCGACGCATCGTAGCCGCGCGGCTTCAGACCCAGCCCTCGATCTCGGTGCCGTCCTTGCTCTTGAAGAGAATGCGGTCAGCTGCGACCGCTTCGACCTCCTTCACCAGGACGCGTCGTTGAACGTACGTCAGCTTCTTTCTCGCCGCGGCCGTCGATCGCGGCGATGCGAACAGCTCGGCAGGATGCGCGCTGTCGCCGGCCGACGTAAGCCATCGCGTCCCAGCGCGCGGATCGGCTGAAGCCGTTCAGTTGCCGATCGCCGGTCGTGATCTGCTCGACGGTCGCGGATGCTCGCTGCGTGCTGCTCGAAACAGATGGTCGCTGCCGCCGATGCCGCCGCGTGAAGTAGACGGAACCGCGCCGTCAGGGCTCCACGACGGCGGGCCGCGGCAGCAAATCCCATCCCGACGTGATGTTCGTCAGCGGGCGCCGCCGGTCGCCGCGATCGTCGACAGATGTCGGTCGGCGCGCCGTAATTCTGCTTCGCGGCGATCACCGCGCTCAGCCCTGCTCGCGCCGCACCGGCAATCATGCCGGCCGTCCGGCGACCACGCCGGCGAATCGTGGTCGTATCCGTCGTTGGTCAGCCTCGTCGTCTTGCCGTCGAGCGTGACGGTCCACAGATCGGCGCGCGGATAGGTGTACTCGTCGCGCTGGAACTCGTTGGCGATGAAGGCCAGGCGCCGGCCATCAGGTCTCCACGCGACGCCGCTGACGTTGACGCCGGTCTTCGTCAGCTGCTTTGCCTCGCCGCCCTCGCGCGCGACGATGAACAGTTCCTCCGGACGGCGTCGCCTCGGGATCGCGCGGATCCGGCAGATAGCCGCGCTGATCGAATCGATAGCTGCACCCACTCGTACGCCTTGCCCTTGAACCGCTCGTTGATCACCTTCTCGCCGTCGGACGCGTAGGTCGGCGTCTTCGGCTTGGCGATCTTTTTCGTGAACGCGATCCACTTGTTGTCGGGACTGAAGATCGGCGTGCCCTCGACGCCGCTGGATGTGCTCGGCGGCTCATCCAGCCGATCCGCGCGCAGGAACCAGATCGATCCGCCCTCGTCGTCTGCCGGTGCGCCCACGCCGGCGCCGGTGAACGGCGAGGAGCTGGCCGTCAGGACTCCAGCGCGGCCCGACACGTTCAGCGCCGGATCCGAGATGCGGCGCGGCGGCGACGCTGCCGTCGGCGGCGCACGATCCAGAGTTCGCCCTGCCGGCGATTCTCACGCTTCGACGATCGTCGACCGCACGAAAGCGCCACCCATTTCGCCGTCGGGCGACATGGCTGGCGCCTGAACCCCGATGACGCGGTAGTAATCTCCGAGCGTCAGCTGGCGCGCCCGAGGCGGCGCGGCAGCGACGCGCAGGCAATCATCGACCCCGACGACGGCGAAACATCAGGCGCGGTCGTGGCATGGCACCCTCCGAAGCGGGATTCTAGCGCAGCGTGAAGTCCCTGCTGGGCGGCCGGGCGCTGGTAGAGAGCACGGTCGACCACCGTTCGAACGCGAACAGTCGAACGCTCGATCGTGCACACCCACAGCTGGATTCGCACCGGTTTTGCGCCGATGCGCGTTGGACCGGAATTCGCAGCGCGGCGCGCATGTCCTTCAAGAATCTCGCAGTCTACGTCTCGGTGATGGTGTGTCTGCTGGCCGCGGCCGGCGCGGGCGCGCAGGAACTGTCGGAGCTGGCGCTGCCGCCGAACGGCCTGAACCAGAAGGCGGAGGTCTCGCAGTGGATCGGCCTGGTCAAGGTGACCATCGCGTATCACAGCCCCAACGTGCACGGACCGGCCGGACGCGATCGCACCGGCCACATCTGGGGCGAGTTGGTGAAGGCATGGCCTGTTCGACGACGGATTCGGTCCGTCGAAGGCGGCGCCGTGGCGCGCCGGCGCGAACGAGACGACGACGATCTCGCTTCTCGCACGACGTGAAGATCGGCGGTCGCGACGTGCGCGCAGGAACCTACGGGCTGTTCACTCGAGGTTCAACCGTCCAGCCCCTGGACGTGGATTCTGTCGACGCAGACCGGGCTGGGGCGCGTATCAGTACGATCCGAAGTACGACGGTGGTGCGAATCGCCGCCAGCTCCGAGGGCGCGCCTTACACCGAGATTCCTCACCTACGGCTTCGACGATCGTCGCCTCCGAGTCGGCCGTCGCGTATCTGCAGTGGGAAAAGCAGCGCGTGGCGCTGAAGATCGACGTCCAGAATTCGCGCTGCAGCTGTACGTCGAGCAAATGAGGAAAGATCTGCTCGGCTGGCCGGGATTCAACTACCAGAACTGGCAGAACGCCGCCGCAGTTCTGCGCCGACAACACAAGATCAACCTCGACGAAGCGCTGGTGTGGGCCGAGGAAGCGCGATCAGCGAAACCGTTTCGCAACGCCGCCCAGGAAGAAGGACTTCGACACGCTGCGGACGAAGGCGTCGGTGCTTCGCGCGATGGGACGCGACGCCGACGCCGAAGGCGTGATGGAAGAAGCCGTCGCGATGGCCGACGCGCCGGTCATGGGCATCCATCAGTTCGGCGCGTCGCTGATTGCGGCGGGTAAAAGAGGGACAAAGCGATGGCGATCTTCGGATGAATCGCGAGCGGCATCCGGACGACCGTTCGTCACCTACGTCGGGCTGGCGTGGCTACACGGCGATCGGCGATACGAAGAGCTGCGGTGCGCGAACTGGAAACCGCGCTCAAGAACATCCCGGGAATCAGAAGCCGAACCTGCCGTGTACGAGCAAGCGCTGAAGGCGCTGAAGGAGAAAGGCGGCGCCCGAGATCGCGCCGCATCTCTCGCTGGCGCCGAGACGTTGAACCCCGGCGCAGTGCCGCTGTCTAAGGTCCTGATGGACACGCTCCTTCAGGACCTGCGCTACGCCGCGCGGACGCTCGTCAAGAACCCCGGCTTCGCCGCGCTGACGATCCTGCTGCCTCGCGCTCGGCATCGGCGTCAACAGCACGATCTTCAGCGTCGTCGACACGGTGGCGATCCGGCCGCTGCCGTTTCGCGACCCCGACACGCTGGTCGGGCTGTGATCGACGCACCAGGTCAACGGCATCGACCGCGGCAACGTGTCGTATCGCGACCTGCAGGACTGGAAGCAGCGCACCCGCGTGTTCGCCGAGATCGCGGCCGTGGCCGGCCGCAGCCTGACGCTGCTCGGACAGCGACGAGCCGGAGCGGTTCAACGGCGCGACCGATCACCGCGAACATGTTCCCGATGCTCGGCATCCAGCCGATTCTCGGCCGCCAGATTCGGCCGGAGGAGGACACGCCCGGCGGACCGCGCGTCGTCCGATGCTCGAGTCACGGCGTCTGGCAGCGCGCGCTACGCCAGCGGATCCGTCGGTCATCGGCCGCACGATTACGGTCAACGGCACTCCCGCACACGGTCATCGGCGTGATGCCGCCGAAATTCCAGTTCCCGGAACGGCGCAGCTGTGGATTGCCGCAGGCGCCGATCGAGCACACCAGCCCGCGCGCCGGCCGGAATCTCGAAGTCATCGCGCGCGCTCAAACCGGGCGCTACGCTCGACGATGGCGCGCCGCGACATCAAGACGCGTCGGCGATCAGCTCGCCGGGCGAGGAGCGCGACGATCAGGGCTGGAGCGCGGCCGCGGGCAACGCTGCGCGACGAAATGGTGCCCTCCGACATCCGGCTCGATCGTGATGACGATGATGGGGCGCCGTGACGCTGGTGCTGCTGATCGCCTGCGCCAACGTCGCGAACCTGCTGCTGGCGCGCGCGACGGTCCGGCAGCGGGAGATCGCCGGTCCGCGCGGCGCTCGGCGCCGGCCGCGGCCGGATCGTGCGGCAGCTGCTCACCGAGAGCCTGCTCATCGCGCTGGCCAGCGCGCCGCTTGGGCGTCGCGATCGCCTACGTCGGCCTGCAGTGGCTGACCGCGTCCATTCCGCCGCAGAGCCAGGCGCCGTACTACATCGACTGGAGCATGAACCCGCGCATCGTCGTCTACACCGGGCCTGATCGCGCTGGTCGACCGGCGTCGTCTTCGGCCTCGCGCCGGCGCTGCAGGCGGCGCGAACGAACCTGCAGGAGTCGCTGAAGGACCGCGGCGTCAGCGCCGGCGGCAGCCGCAATCGCATGCGCGCGACGCTCGTGGTGGCGGAGATCGCGCTGTCGCTGGTGCTGCTGGTCGGCGCGTCGCTGTTCGTGCGCAGCTTCCTGAACCTGCAGGACGCGCGTGCGGGGATCGACACGGCGCCGCTGATGACGCTGCGTTTCTACATGCCGGGCGATCAGTACGAGCCGCCGGACGCGATGGTCCGCCGTGTCGACGACATCGTGCGCCGCGTCGAGGCGCTGCCCGGCGTGGTCTCGGCGGCATGCGCGTCGAACATGGTGCCGCTGCAGCGGCGGCGGATCGGGCGGGGGCGTCGTGCCGGAAGGCGTCGCCATCGAAGCCGGCCACGAGCCGCGCGTCTCGTGCTTACGGCGTCGACGCCGCATCTGCTGAAGACGCTGAACATGCCGCTGGTCGCCGGACGCGACTTCACCGACGCCGAAGGGCAGGGGCGATCCGGCGTCGCGATCGTCAACGGCGCGTTCGCGAAGCGGCTCTGGCCGACGCGCACCGACGTACGTCGGGCAGCGCTTCCGGCTGCTCGAGGATCCACAGAACCAGTGGATCACCGTCATCGGCGTCGTCGGCGACTTCCGGCTGTTCAGCGTTGCGCGACGACAAGCCGTCGCCGTACGCGTTCGTGTCATATCCTACGAGCCGACGCGCAACACCGGCCTGACCGTGCGCGTCGCCGGCGGGTTCGCCGGCCGCCGATCACGAGCGCTATTCGCCAGGAGATCCGGAAGACCGGATCCGACGCTGCCGCTTTTCAACGTGCAGACCGGCGAGGAGGCGCGGCTGCGGCACGTTCTGGCAGTTCCGCCTGTTCGGCTGGATGTTCTCGATCTTCGGGGCGATCGCGCTGGTGCTCGCCTCGATTGGCGTCTACGGCGTGCTGTCCTACGCGGTCTCGCAGCGGACGCAGGAGATCGGCGTGCGCATGGCGCTCGGCGCCAGCCGGCAGGAACGTCTTCGCGCATGATCGTCGCGCACGGCGCGCGGCTGGCGAGCCATCGGCATCGTCTGCGGCATCGCCGGCGCTGCGGCGGTCACGCGCGTCGTGCGCGAGCCTGCTCTACAACGTCAGCGCGACCGATCCGCTCAGCTTTGTGGCCCACGGCGGTGTTTCTCGTTCTGGCGTCGCCGTGCGTGGCGAGCTACGTGCCGGCGCGCTGCGCGCGACCAGCGATCGGACCCGATGATCGCGCTTCGAGCTGAGTAGAATAGTGGCAGTATATGGCCGACCACGACATTGCCCGCGCCAGCCGCCGCCTGGCGCGCCGAAAGCCGAGCGAAGGCGGCCCGGAAGCCAGGCGAAGGCGGGTCCGTTGACTTCATCCGCGCGATCGTCGAGCGCGACCTCGCCGCCGGGACGCATCACGGACGCGTCGCGACCCGGTTTCCGCCCGAGCCGAACGGGCTATCTCCACATCGGGCACGCCAAGTCGATTTGCCTGAACTTCGGCATCGCCGACTGAACACGGCGGGCATCTGCAATCTGCGGTTCGACGACACGAACCCGACCGAAGGAAGACGTCGAGTATGTCGACGCGATCAAGGAAGACGTCCGCTGGCTCGGGTTCGCATGGAGCGCCGAGCTCTACGCGTCCGGACTACTTCGAGCAGCTGTATCCAGTTCGCCGTCGAGCTGATCCGCAAAGGCAAGGCCTATGTCGACAGCCTGAGCGCCGAGGAGATCCGCGCCTACCGCGGCACGCTGACCGAGCCGGGCCGCAACAGTCCGTACCGCGACCGGCCGCGTCGCCGAGAATCTCGATCTGTTCACCCGAATGCGCGGCGCCGAGTTCCCCGACGGCGCGCACGTGCTCCGCGCGAAGATCGACATGGCGTCGCCGAACCTGAACATGCGCGATCCGACGCTCTACCGGATCCGCCATGCGACGCACCATCGCACCGGCGACGCCTGGTGCATCTACCCGATGACGACTTCGCGCACCCGCTGTCGGACGCGATCGAGCGGATCACGCATTCGATCTGCACGCTGGAGTTCGAGGATCACCGGCCGCTGCTACGACTGGCTCGTCGACAACCTCATCGAGGGCGACAAGCCGCGGCAGATACGAGTTCGCCCGCCTCAATCTGAACTACACGGTGATGAGCAAGCGGAAGCTGCTGCAGCTGGTGCAGCAGGGGCACGTGTCCGGGCTGGGACGATCCGCGCATGCCGACGATCAGCGGACTGCGGCGCCGCGGCTACACGCCCGAGTCGATCCGCGATTTCTGTTCGCGCATCGGCGTCGCGAAGAAAGAGAACGTCATCGACGTCGCGCAGCTCGAACACAGCATCCGCGAGGATCTGAACCGGCGCGCGCCGCGGGTCATGGGCGTGCTGCGTCCGCTGAAGGTCGTCATCACGAACTATCCCGGAGGGCCAGGTCGAAGAGGTCGACGTCATCAACAACCCGGAGGATCCGGCCGCCGGCACCCGGCAAGTGTGCCCTTCTCGCGCGTGCTGCTACATCGAGCGCGACGATTTCACGGAGAGATCCGCCGAAGAAGTTCTTCCGGCTGTCGCCCGGCAAGGAAGTGCGCCTCCGCTGCGCCTACTTCATCACCTGCACCGAGGTCGTCAAGGACGATCGCGGCGAGGTCGTGGAAGCTGCGCTGCACCTACGATCCGGCGACGCGCGGCGGCGATGCGCCGGACGGCCGCCGCGTCAAGGCGACCGCTGCACTGGGTGTCCGCGAGCCACGCGATTCCGGCCGAAGTGCGGCTGTACGATCGCCTCTTCACCGTGCCGGATCCCGAGAACGTGCCCGAGGGCAAGACGTTCCTCGATTGATCTCAATCCGGCGTCGCTCGAAGTCCTGCGCGAGTGTCAGCTGGAACCGAGCCTCGCGTCGGCCGAGCCGGGCGTCCGCGTGCAGTTCGAGCGTCTCGGCTATTTCAGCGTCGATCCAGACTCACGTCACGGGCGCGCTTCGTCTTCAATCGCACGGTGTCGTTGCGCGATACCTGGGGAGAAGATCAGTCGACAGTTGACAGTCGACAGTCCACGATGGCCGAGCAGTTCACAGTCGGCGAACTGTCGGACTGCTGATCGACTGTGAACTGTCTGACTGTGGACTACAATTTGCGCGTTATCCTTTGACGACGCGCAAGGTGTCGCCACGCGGTCTGCGGGCAGAGCTGGCGCGCGCCATCATCGGACAGCAGTCGGTCATCCACGAAACTCTCGATCGTGTTCTTTGCCGGCGGCCACCGCTCGCTGCGCGGCGTGCCGGGCCTCGCCAAGACGCTGCTGATCAAGACGCTGGCGCAGGCGGTGCATCTCAAGTTCAACCGCATCCAGTTCACGCCCGACCTGATGCCGTCGGACATCATCGGCACCGAGGTGATCGAAGAAGATCGCGCCACCGGGCGGCGCGGCAGATCCGGTTCATTCCCGGCCCCGTCTTCGCCAACGTGATCCTCGCCGACGAGATCAACCGCACGCCGCCCAAGACGCAGGCGGCGCTGCTCGAGGCGATGCAGGAATATCAGGTCACGGTCAACGGCGTCCGCTACGAGCTCGAGCGGCCGCTGTTCGTGCTGGCGACGCAGAATCCGATCGAGCAGGAAGGCACCTATCCGCTGCCCGAGGCGCAGCTCGATCGCTTCATGTTCAACGTCGTGATCGAGCTACCCGACGGCGGCCGAGGAGCATCGCATCCTCGCCTCGACGACCGGTCGACGAAGAGCCGGTGATCACGCCGGTCGCCACGCGCCGACGAGATCGAGGCGATGCGCCACCTGGTGCGCGACATTCCCGCGGCGTCGAACGTGATCGACTACGCGCTGCGGATCGTCGCGCGCCAGCCGGCCAGTCCGGCGACGGCGCCGACGGCGTGCGCCGCAGGCGGTGCGGCAGTGGGTGCGATGGGGCGCCGGGCCGCGCGCCGGCCAGGCGCTGATCCTCGGCGCGAAGGCGCGCGCGCTGCTCGACGGCCGCACGCGTCGCCGCGCCCGAGGACGTCCGCGCGGTCGCGCTGCCCGTGCTGCGTCACCGCATCCTCGCTGAACTTCCAGGCCGAGGCGGACGGGCATCGACGCCGAGCAGGTGGTCGGCCGACCTGCTCGAAGCGGTGCCGCGCCTGATGACCTGGCGCAGACGAACGCGGTGCAGCCTCGTGCCCGACCCGCTGTGCTCGCGCAGATCGCCGATCTCGAACTCGTCGCGCGCATCGTCGTCGACGGTCTGGTCTCGGGTCCGCATCGCAGCCCGTTCCACGGCTACAGCGCGGAGTTCAGCCAGTATCGCCATTACCAGCCCGGCGACGATCTCAAGTACGTCGACTGGAAGCTCGTCGCGCGCACCGATCGCGTCTACACCAGCAGTTTCGCGAAACGACGAACATGGCGGCGTCGTTCGTCGTCGATGCGAGCGCGTTCGATGGCAGTTCCCGGCAGCGGCGTCTCGAAGTTTCGCTACGCTGTCGATCGTCGCGGCCGCGCTCGCACACCTCGTCTCGCGCCAGGGCGATGCGGTTGGACTCGTCACCGGGCGGCGAGAGCCAGGACGTGTTCTCTGCCTCACGCGGCCGGCCGGCAACACCTCAGGCGTGTCTGGCTGCCCTGTCGTCGCTTGGCGCGCCGCCGGCTGCGTGGACGGGGCGGGTCTGATCATCCGGCGCGCCGCCGAACGGCTGAAGCGGCGCAGCGCTGTTGATCGTGCCTATGCGGACTTCTATGACGACGAGGACGAGGCGTTCGCGGAGCTGCGCCGGGCGGCGCGCATGGGGCACGACGTCGCCGTGTTCCAGATTCGTCAGCCGGACCGAGCTCGAGTTTCCCTACGCACGCGATCTCGAGTTCGCCGGATCTGGAAACCGGTCAGACGCGCTGGTGATCAACGCCGATGCCGCGCGGCGCGACTACACGGACGTCGTCTCCGCGTTCGTCGAACGGTGTCGCCAGCGGGCGACCGCGGAGGGCATTCAGTATTCGCTCGTCGTCACCTGACACGCCGCCGAGCGGGTTCGCTCGAGGTTTCCTGCTTGCGCGACGAGCGCTCGGCTGGTGGCCCGCACTCCGCTCGCTGCGTGTTCGGCGCGAGCTCGGCAGGCGCTCGCCGAAGCGCTCGGCGCGACGGCGGCGCGTTCCATCCGGACGGCTGGAGCACGAGTCTCAGGGAGCGGCGCACTCAGGTGGAGCGCGAGGCTTCAGCCGAGCGGAGACCCGATGATCTGGCTGTATCCCGGCCTGACCCGGCGGTTGCAGCCGTTGCCGTGCCGGTCGCCGTCCACCTGCTCGGCGCATCGGCGGGCGGAGCGTGTCCCGCTTCCGACGCTCCGCTTCCTGCGGCCGACGCGGCTCGCCGCCATCCGCCGCCGCGCGCTCGAAGACGTGGCGCTGCTCGCCGTCCGCTCGGCCATCATCGTCGCGGCAGTCGCAGCTTTCGCGGGACCGCTTCTGGGTGACGCCCGCTCGCCAGGCGCAGTGGAACCAGCAGGCTCGTCACCGAAACCGTCGACTCGAGTCCGCTGTCCGAGGGATTCACCGCGCGGTTGCCCGCCTCGAGTCCGCGCCGCCAGCGCGCCAGGAGTTAGGTGATTGCCGCGCCGCCGACGATCGGCTCGGTCACGGCTGGCGGATCTGGCTGTGGTTCCGGCGCACGTGGGCATTCGATTTGACTCCGGACCGGGAGATCTTCCTGCCGACGCGCCGCCGAGGCGCTTGCGCTGCTGACGCCGGCCGGTGAGGGTTCAACGAACAGTCACTCTTGTGCGGCAGCGAGACGAGGGTTCGTGAGGCACCAGCCGCCGCCCGGCGCGGCAGTGGCCGATCGAAATCGTCGCGCCGGCACGTCTGCAGCGAACCGTGTCGATGCCGCGCGGGCCGCGGTCCTCGGCGTCCGGGTGCCAGCGCCGGTCGTCGAATCGTCGCGCGCTGCTCGATGCTGCTCGACGCCGACAAGGAAAACAGCTGCGACGCGGCGGCGGCGCAGCCGGACCTACCAACGGACCTGCACCCATCCGCACGCCATGGGTCGCCGACGCGGCTACGCGCGTCGCCCGCGATGCGGCGGCTGCTCGACGAGTCCGAGGCGCACGGCACGCGGATCGCCGATCGATCCCTGGCTTCAGCCGCCCTGGCATCCTTTGACCGCTGCGGCTGACGGCAGACCGGTCGCTGTCGCCGCGGCATCCGGGCGATCGCCTGCTCGTCGCCTCGATCGCCGCGGATGGCGATCTGCTCAGTGCCCACGCTCGCGCGCGCGATCGCCGATCAGTCTGGCGCCGGACGTCCGACCTTCGCAGCGCGCGGAGATCGTTCCGATCCCGACAGCCAGCTTCAGCGCATGGACCAGAGCACCCGGGCCCCCGCCGCCGCCGCGGCCGGAGACCGTCGAACGCGACGACCGCCGCTGGCTGTGGGGAGCGGTGCTTCTGCTGCTGGGCGATCGAAACGTGGATGCGGCGCCAGTCCGCCGGCGCTCAACACGCGACCGAGGAGACGCGCGCTCGTGTCGCCTGACCCCGGTACGGCCACATGGTGCGTGATCGCCGGGAGCAGCGCCGTGACGAGCAGGCGACGGCGCTGCGCCGCGACGCGCTGCGCGCGCATCGACGCGCGCCGGAAGCGCTGGCTGCGGTGCTTCGCCGTGGCGGCGCTACTCGCCGATTGCGGCGGTCGTCGTCGCCGCCGCCGTGCTGGCGTGGCGCTGCGCGCGAGCACGCGTCCGGTGATTGTTGCGAACGATCGAGCGGACGCATCGAGACGCACGCAAACCTGTTCCCGTGACCGCCGACGAGCTGTCGCGCGGTGTCCCGCCGCCAAACCGGTCGTGCGGCAGCGAGTGTTCGAGCGGGCGGCGATTGAATCGACAGCGCCTGAATCATCGCGCGCTCGTTGCCGGTGAAGAGCGCTGACGCGAGCCTGGATCGTCGCCGGTGCCGCGTGGCTGCTCGTCTCGACCTTCGCGCTGTGGCGTCGACCAGTCGAGCGGGATCGCGCAGCCGAAGGCCGGGTTTGCCGACGGCAGTCTCGACGAACCCAGTCGCCGGGCGCCATTCGCGTCACCGCACGTCGTTGACACTCGCCTCGCCTACACGGGACTTCCAGGCAACCACGTCCGTTGATCCCTCGCAGATCGCCGCTGTCGAAGGGACGATGGCGGCGCTTGTCGGTTGAGGGGATCGGCCACGCGTGTCGATCGCCGAACACGAGGGCGCTGCGCGATTGTTGACTCGCGCCGCCGACGGGCTGCTTCCTTGATCGCATAGAGCTTCCGGAGGACCGGCTGCTACGCCGCAATCGAAACCACGACACCGGCAACCGCCGCGTCATCCCGATCGTGGTCTCCGCCGACGCGGCTGCCCCGGCCAGTCCGCGTCACCACCGTGCCTACCGGGGCGGGATCTCGTCTACCCGCTCGCCGATCGGCGCGGTGGCATTCGGCGATCCGCGCCCACCGACGACTTTGGTCTCCGTTCGATGCGGCTCCATTACACCAAGGTGTCGGGCTCTGGCGAGCAGTTCGGAGTTCCAGGAAGGACAGATCCCGCTCACGCTCGTAAAAGCCGGCGATCGCGACTGGCGGGGGCGCGACGCAGACGCTCGGGAGCCTCGCGCTCGCGGAAGGCGACATCCTCGTTTATCGGCGTTGCGCACCGACGCCCGTCCCGGCGACGGCACCGGCGCGATCGGACGCATTCTTCATCGAGATCTCGCAAGCTCGCGTGCGGCGGCGGGCGACGCGTTCACGGTTCCCGAAGAAGAGACGCGCTACGCCCTCAGCCAGCAGATGCTCATCATCAAGACCGAGCGGCTCGAACGGAACCGTCCGTCGATGCCGCGCGACCGATTTCTAACGATGCGGCGCTCAACCTTGCCGTCGAGCAGCGCATGATTCGCGCCGAGTTCGTGTTCATGCTGGGCGGCGAAGTCGAAGACTGAGGAGGTCGAGGCGGAGCGAGTCGAGCGAGTTGCAGTCGGGCCGGCTGCATGAACCGCGGTCGCGCGGATCTCGCGGGCGGCGACCGTCGCGATGAGCCAGGCGGAGAAATTTCTCACCGGGCGCGAACACCGCGAGGCGCTGACGGCGGAGCGCGCGCGCCGTGACTGGCGCTGCCAGCGCGCGTTTGCGCGCGATCGCTTCTACATTCTTCGAGCGCTTGGCAGCCTGTCATCTGAGCTCGGATATGAAACGCCGCTTGACGGGCACCATCGCCGACGCAGCCGGCGGGCGCCGCGATCGACCGCCGCCCAGGCCGAGACCGGCGAGCGGCGCTGCTGCGGGATCTCCTCGCCGGCACGCGGCGCCCAAAAGCAACGAGGCGGTCAGCCGGACTTCGGCAGCCGCCGCCACGACGCGCTCGTGCGCGCGAAGCGCTGCGCATCGACGCCGATTCGCCGGTTCTGCGCAAGGCCGCGGAGGATGCTGGCAGAAAGCTCGCCGATGCCTGGGCGGCGACGCCCGCCACTGCAGCGGAACGCCACGATCGACGCGGTCGCCTCGTCGGTCGCCGTCGAAGCGGCACGGCGCTCGCCGCTCCGCAACTGCCGCCGGTGTTTCGCGTCGCCGTCGCTCGCGGGTGGCTTTGTGGAGGCTCTGCGACAAAATGATGGGCGCTACTGCGCGCGCCTTGCCTTCGCCATTGCGATCGCGGCCGTCATCGATCCGCCGCTCACCTCGAGCGGCCGGGGACGGTCGCGCGTGGCGCCTCGTGACTGCGGACTCCGGCGGTCGACGCCTCTCGCTCGGTGCGTCAAACGCTTGCCGACGCACTGCGTGCGGAGTTTCGATGTTGTGCTCGGCGCCGACGCCTCCGCCGACGCCGCGTGGTCGTCATTGGCAGCGGCTACCCGACGCCGCCCCCCGGAGCGTCAGCGCGTGTTCACCGTCACGATGCCGCCCGAGGACGGTGAGCCGAACGTTCGTCTCGCCGCCTGTTCGCGCTCCACGCGACGTGGCTCCAGGAACGCTGATCCACCTCGAGATCGACGTCGATGCCTCGAACGTGAGCGGCCAGACGTCCACGTTGACCGTCCGGGCCGGGTCCGCACGCGTGGAGGTCGCGCATGCGAACCACGCATGGACCGCCGCTCGCGAGCGATGGCGCGCGGCGCTCGACGTGACGCCGCTCGATGTCCCGCCGTGGCGTCTCCGCGTCGAACTGTCAACCGCTCCAGGGGAACGGGTGCTGTTCGACAACACCCGGCGGATGCGCTCGTCAGTGCGGCCGAGCCGTTCCAAGTGGTGATGTCACGAGCCGCGGCTGTCGTGGGCCGGCACGTTCGTTCGTCGAACGATCGAGGCGCGATCCGCGCTTCGACGCGACTGGCGGTTGCGGCTATCTCGAAATCACGCGGCAGCCGGGCGCCGAGCCCCGCCACCGATCGCACCTCGCGTCTGTCGTCTGGTCGGCGGCCTCGGTATCGCCTGCACCGCCGAAGACGCCGGCATGCTCACCGCGCGGTTCATGCGCGACCGCGGCGGCGCCCGTCGTGCTCTTGCCCGGACTCGCTGAGCGGATCTCCAGGCCGTGAGCCGGTGGCTGCCCGCGCCCGCTGGCCTCCGGAAGCGCCGCCGTCGAGCAGCCGGCGCGATTGGCTGTCGATCCGCCGTTGGCTGTCGATCCGGGCGTCGGAGTTGCTGCGACGCGTTCGAGCGCGTGGCCCGACGATGCGCGTGCTCGCGAGCAACGGGTCGAATCTGCCGGTCATTACCGTCGCAGCCGGCCGGCGCCGGTCAGCTGCTGCTTTCAGGCGCGCCCTCGATGCCTGGCGCTTCCGCAGCGAGCGACCGCGACGCCTTCTGAGTCGCTTCGGCAGACGACGATCGCCAGCGTGGCCCGCGTCGGTTTTCGCCCGGCGATCGGCGATCGACGTGACGCCGCCAATTGTCGCGCCGGGCGAGACGGCGGCGATCCTCGTCCGCGTCCCGGCGTTCCGCCTTGAACGTTTCGCCGGATGCCGACCTTCCGGATTCTTCAGCCGCGCCGGCGGCAGGCGAGCCCGGGTCCGCCTCTGGCCGGGCGACGAGCCCGATTACCTTTCACGGCGCACCGTTCAGCGCGCATTCGGCCGTGGGCGCTCATCGAGTCACGGTGAAGGCAGATAACTCGGAGGTGCCCGGCAGTTTCCTCGTCGCGTCCGACGCGCGCGTGGCGCGACCCGCGGGTCCTGCGCTGTCGTTGCTGTCAGCGTCTCGAGGGGACGAGGACGTCGCCGCCGCGGACTTGCGAAGCCTGCGCAGACGCTCCGTCATCAAATCACGGCGCCTTCCGTCCGCATCGAACGGCGACCGATGCGATCGCCGTGGTGGCTCGCGCCGTTTGTCCCGCGGTCTTGGCGGGAATTGTCGTTGAGGCGCCGCAACGGACGTCGGTGAGATTTCAGAGTTCAGGATTCAGATTTCAGATTGATTTCATATTTAAATGATCTTGATCCGTTTTGGTGGACACGTACCGCCACATTACGGCCTGCGCGCGCCGCTCGAGCCGCGCGGGTGATTGATAGCCCAAACTCCGAATGCAACCGCGTCCGTGTTGTAAGACCGCTCGATGTAGTCGCGGGACCGCCGCCGCGGCGCTCGCGCGCGTCGGCCCGAGCGTCGCGGAAGACGGAGTTCCAGCCTTCAGCGTGCGAAAGAAACTCTCCACCGGCGCATTGTCCCAACAGTCGCCGCGGCGGCTCATGCTGCAGCCACCCCGGATGCCGCAGTGAGCACTGACGCTGATAGGCGGTCGCTGGTGTGCTGACACCCGCGATCCGAGTGATGGAGCCAGTGCGGCGCCGTTTGACGACTGACCCGACGCGCCATTTGCCACGCGGCGCCGGCGACCGATCGGTCCTCGAGCGTCGCCAGCGGACCGCCCACCCGACCACGCAGCCGCGACCGCAGATCGAGCAACACGGCCAAGTAGAGCCAGCCTTGCGCCGCCGTCGGCAGCGCGGTCATGATCGCCCGCCCACACCTGGTTCGGGGCCCGGCCACCCCACAAGCGGCGCGCCAGCGCGATTCGGCCGCAGGCACGGCGCGTCGCATCGGTCCGCCGCGTGGTCCGGCGCAACCGACGGCGCGGGCCGGCCGCTGCAAGCTTGCTCGGCGCATCAGGCGGATGACGCTGGTGCCGGCCTCGACGCGCGTGCCCGCGGTCGCGCAGGACGCGCTGGCACCCGCGCGAAACTGCACGTCACGTGCGCCCCGACGCTCCGCGTCAGATCGGCCGGAGGCGTCGGCCGCAGCGCGTCGACTGCGCCCGCACCTGCGGCGTGATCGCGCCTGCCGTCCCGCGCCAGGCGTGCGTAGGCCGCCTCGCCCGTCACGCCCGAGATCGCGCGCCATCACCCGAATCGGATCATGCCGGGCCTTCTCCGCCAGCATCTGCTTCAAACCAGGCTCGCTCTGGCGGGCGAAGAAGGCCGTAGCTTTTTTAGGATGTCGCGCTCCATCACCAGCAATTGCCGCGTTTCCCGGCGCAGCTTCCCTGGAGCTCGCTGCGTTCGTCCTCGGTCAACGGCTCCGCGCTGGCTGGCGGACAGCGCCGCCCGACACCACGCATGTAACGTCGGCACCGCCACGCTGCAACTCGCGCCGATCGCGCAACGACCGCGTCCCGTCGTCTGCGAAACGGAGCCGGAATCGCTTCGGCTTTTGAACCTCAGGACTGTATCGTCGATGGCGTCGTCCCATCGCAGACTCCTTTGGCGCATTGTGCCCATCAAGGTGTCCACGAAACGATCAACTCCATAATCGATACGAACTCTGAAGTCTGAATTCTGAAAATGCTCGATGCAGCGCTGACAGCCCGCACCTCGATCTCGACGAGCGTCCGGGGATCGATGAATGCCTTCGCCTTCCAGCATCGGGTCGCCGGACGAGATCGTCCCGAATACCTCGCCGTGCGCGCGATGACCGATTGCTTCCCATTCGGCGATGTTCACGACGTAGATGCGAGGTTCTGACGACGTGCTCGAGGCGCGCGCCGGCTTTGGTCAGCGCCGACTCGATGTTCGTCAGCACGTCACCAGCTTCGTCTGAGCATAGACGTCGCCAACGCCGGCGACATTGCCGCTGGCGTCAGTCGCGGTGTGCCCGACACCCACACCTGGTTTGCCCAGCGCGGCGCGCGAATAACCGTGCCGACCGGTTCCCACGGAGTTCCTCGCAATCAGTTGACGCATGGTTCTCAGCTCATCATTAACAAGCGACGATGTTGACGGCGAACTTGGTGTTGTCCTCGCGCAGGAACCGCTTGTTGCGCCAGTCGTAGTCCCACTCGCAGCCGTAGTCCTTGTTGCTGTAGAGCACGCGCGAGACGGCCGCGCCGCTCGATCGCCTTGCAGGTAGTCGTGGACGATGTTGTCGCCCCAGCCGTTGAGCTCGTGCGAGGTCTGCGGCGGTCCGTCCGTTGAACGTGAAGAAGCTGCGGTAGAGCGGGTGAGTCGCCGGCAGCTTCGGCGAGCGGCGCCGTCGGGAAACGGCGAGCTGCATCTCCTGCTCGAACGATCTTCGCGTACAGGCCATTGACGTCGTGGTTGCAGTCGTCGGAGAACAGCAGTCCGCCGGCGTCGGCGAAGCGCCGGAGGTTCTCGCGCTCGCTCGGCTGCTGAAGCGCACGAGCTTGTGGCCGGTCATGAAGACGAACGGAAAGCGACAGCAGCTCGTCGGATGCCGCGGAGATGACGACCTCCTCCGTGTAGCACCGGGATGGACGTGTACTGGACGACCGAGTCGAGGACGTTGGCGGCGACCTTCGGGTTGTAGTCCCAGTCCCCGGACTCGTAGCGCAGGCGGGCGAACACGAACTCGGAGCCTCGCGGTTTGCCGGCACGTTGAGCCGCCTGCCGGCCTCCACCCTCTGCCAGCCGGCCGGGGCCGTGCCGCGAGGGCGGCGACCGTCAGGAATTGCCGGCGCGAAATCATATAAAATGCCGGGCTTCCGTGGAATATCACATCACGCAATACGACCTCGAGCAAGGCGCGCTCGAGATCCAGTACATCGAGGAGTACTTCGGCGAGTTCCCGCGCAAGAAGACCGCCGCGGAGATCGTGCGCCGCCTCGAGGGCCGCGTCGCACCTCATCCTGCTCGCGACGGCGCCGCTGCCCGACGATCCGGGCTCGGTGGTGCCGGTGTCGTTCAAGGTCGCGCACGAGATCAAGGCGCCCGAGACCGGTGCCCAAGCTCGTCGATCTCGTGCACCGCCTGAGCGACAACGTGCAGTTCGACGGCCGGCGTGTGCTCTACACGTGGATCGGCGGCACGCGGCGCGACTGGCGCGGCCAGGGCTTCTTCCGCGCGCTCACCGAGCAGCAGGAGCTCTGGGCGATCGAGCAGGGCTTCGACGAGATCGTCGTCAAGACGAAGAACCGGTTCTACGACATGCGCGGCACGCTCGACCACCTGCGGTTCGAGGTCGTGCGCTACGAACGCAACAGCGCCGACAACGCCGAGTCGAAGGTGTATCTGAGCAGAAGCTCCTGCCGGAGATGATCTCCAGGCATCGAGCAAGAAGGCCGTCATTCAAAGCCCCGTCTAGCGCTCGAACGTCCCCGTTCATCCTCGCTTGCAACCTTTTCGTCCCTTCGACCGTCGAAGCCTCTGGTCCTCTGTATGCGCAGCGCATATAGTTGGCACACAGCGATATGAACCTCCGACCTGTCGAGATTCCACATCCTCCTGGCGCTGGCCGCCGACGAGCGCCATGGCTACGGGCTGCTGCAGGAGGTCGCGAACCTCACCGACGGCGACCTGCAGCTCGAGCCAGGCACGCTCTACCGCGCGCTGCACCGCATGCTCAAGGACGGCTGGGTCGCCGAGTCGGCGCGGCCGGCCCGCAGCGGATCACGACGACGAGCGGCGCGCGCTACTACCGGCTGACGCCGGCGGGGCGCCGCGTCGCGTCGGCTGAAGCCGAGCGGCTGTGGCGTCTCGTCACCGTCGCCCGCGCCCACAGGTTGCTGTCCCGTGCCTGATACACGCCCGCCCTTCGACAGGCTCAGGGCGAGCGCTCCTGGTGAGCCGATCGGACCCGCTCGTGGTGAGCCTGTCGAACCACGAGCATTTCGTGTGGCCAAGGCAGACAGGCGCTTCGCCTGGTGGCTGGTCTGGTCGTATCCGCCCGCGTTCCGGCGCGGCGTCGGCCTGGGCCTTGCCGACGCGCTGGACGATCGCATGCGCGCGCGGCGAGCGGATGGCGCGTCCCTCATCGGCACGCGGCTGCCGGCGATGGCCGACACCGTTCGGAACGCGCCGATCGAGTGGATCGCGACACTCCGGGAGACGTTCCAGGCCGACCGGGTCCGGCTGAAGCGGACACTACCGGCGAGACCGATCCCGGAGGCGCGCGTCACACTGATCCCGTTTCGGTAGTGCAAACCGTTCGGTAGCGTCCGGCTTCAGCCGGACCCGAGGAGGCACGCACCGTGATCGACAAACTGATGCAGGACGTCCGGTACGCGCTCCGCTCTCTGGCGACGACGGCCGATGTTTGCCTTCGTGGCGATCCTGACGCTGGCGCTCGGCGTCGGCGCGAACACCGCGATGTTCAGCATCGTGAACGCCGTGCTGCTGCGGCCGCTGCCGTATCGCCAACGCCGATCGCCTCGTGTCGGTGTTCACGAAGCCGGAAAGCGCGAACTTCAGGCGGGCTGTTGTCATGCCAGGAGTACGAAGAGATCGGGCGGCAGAGCGGCACCGTCGAGTCGATAGGCCTGTAGCTCGGCCAGAGCGTGAACCTCACCGGCTCGACGAGCCGCAGCGGCTGGTCGGGACCTTCGTGACCGGCACGTTCTTCGACGTTGCTTGGCTTGAAGGCGGAGCGCGGGACGTTTCTTCAGTGAGGAAGACAGCGCACCGGGCACGGTGAAGCCGGTCGTCGTGCTGACCATCAGCTCTGGCGGCAGCGCTTCAACGAAGACGCAGCCGCGATCGGCCAGACGCTCGTCGTCAACGGCACACCGCTGACCATCGTCGGGGTCATGGAGCCGCCGTCCGACGATGACGCAGTCGCCGGGCGACGGCTACTTCATCGGCGGCGTCGATCTCTTCCTGCCAGTCGCGCTCTACCCGACGCCGCACGGACTGCAGGCGGCCGGCCGGGACAACTGCTCAGCGTCGGGCGGCTGAAGCCCGGGGTCAGCTTCGCCGCGTGCGAACGCCGACCTGGATCGTCATCGGCAAGCGGCTGCTCGCCGCCGATCCGAAGGCGCAGGCGGGACGCACGACCTCGCGAGCGAGTCGGCGCACGAGACGGTGGTCGGTTCGTCGCGGCCCGCGCTGGTGCTGTTGTTCGCGGCGGTCGGCGTCGTGCTGCTGATCGCGTGCGTCAACGTCAGCCAGCTCCTGCTGGCGCGCGCGATCGATCGCCAGAAGGAGATCGCGCTGCGCGCGCGCGCTCGGCGCGAGCCGGACGCGCGGTCACCCGTCAGCTGACGGTGGAAGCGGCGATGATGGCGGTGCGTCGCGACGCTGGTCGGCCTGGTGATCGGACGCTGGGCGTTGACGGGCCTGGCGTGGCTGCAGCCTGTGTCGGCGGTCTCGTGCCGTCCGTGCCGATTCCCGACGGAGGTGCCGCTCGACTAGCGCGGTGCTGCTGTTCACCGGCGGGGTGTCCATCGTCGTGGCGATGCTGTGCGGGCTGGTGCCGGCGATCGCGATCGTCGCGGCCCGACATCAGTCGCGTGCTGCAGGCCGGCTTCCGCCGCGCGTCGGCGGCGAGGTCGCCTGCTGCGAGATGGCCTGGCCGTCGTCGAGATGGCGCTATCGGTGGCACTGGTGGCGGTGTCTGCCCTCCTGATTCAGAGCCTGCTCGCGGTGCAGCAGGTGCCGCTCGGGTTTCGAACCGTCGAACGTGTTCACGCTGCAGTTCCGCCTGCCGCAGAGCAAATACTCGAAGCCGGAGGAGATCGCGCGCTTCTTCAAGAGCGCCATCGAGAACGTGCGCACGGTGCCCGGTGTGCAATCGGCCGCGCTCGTGCGCGCGGTGCCGTTCAGCGGCAACGGCGGCACCATCGGGTATGCCGTGGAAGGCAAGCCGGTGCCCGATCCGCGCAGATGCCGCAGGCGCGCTTCCACCTCGTCACGCCCGAGTATTTCAAGGCGATGAGGATTCCGCTGCTGAAGGGGCGAGACTTCACCGATCGCGACGACCTGCAGACGCCGCTCGTCTCCGTGATCAACGAGACCTTCGCGCAAGCGCGCGTGGCCGGGTGAGGATCCGATCGGCAAGCAGTTCACCGACGCCGCAAACAGTGGGACCGATCACCGTGATCGGCGTCGTCGGCGACTACCAAGCACTACACCGCTACCGAGCCGGCGATTCCGCAGCTCTACGCGGCGCACTACCAGGTGCCGCTGATCTTCTCGTCGCTGGTTGCGCGGGTCTCGGAGCCGCCGATGAGCATCACCAACGACGTCACGAAGGCGATCTGGGCCGTGGACAGGATCAGCCACTGGGCGGTCACGCCAATCGTCATGTATCAAAGCGGCGCGGCGGCTCGGCGAAGTTCCCCGCTGCTCAGCATCCTCGCCGGCGTGGCGAGCGATTGTTGTCGGATCTAACATCGTATCACGCTGGTCTGTTTTACAAAATCATCCACATGCGCGCTGGGCGCGTCCAGCCGATCGCGTGCTGCGCGGCACGCTCGTCGGTCGGGGCCTCCGGCTCACGCTGATCGCTCTGCTGATCTGGCGTGCCCGCGGCTGGGCGGCATCGCGCCTGGCGCGCAAAGGTGTTGTTCGGCGTGGAACCTGCGGCGACCCGCTGACGCTCGTCGGCGCGGCCGGCCTGCTGGCCATCGATCCGATCGCGGCGTATCTGCCGGCGCGGCGCGCGCGCCTCGCGGGTGGATCCGTCGTCGCGCTCGCGGAGGAATGATCGAGGGGTTCGCGGGTTTCACGTTCTCAGGTTCTCAGGTTCTCAGGTTCTGGGTTCTGGGTTCTTCGTTCCTAGGTTCTGGCATCCGGTGTGCTTTGCGCGCCGGACGCGGGCTAAAGGCGTCGAACGGTTCGGAGGCCTGGATGGCGCCTCGCCGACGAATTGCGGCGCGAAGTGCTGGCGCTACAAAGACGGTCCACCTCGCGCGACTTCAAGTATCGCGATCAGATTCAGAGATGCCGTCGCGTCAGCGTACTTTCAACACCGCCGAGGATTCGGACGCTTCGTCCCGCCGAATTTGCGCGGTTTCTCGGGTTTTCGCGCATGCCTCTCAGCGAAACTCCAAGATGCGTTATGATGGCGGCGGAGCTTGCGGCTACCTATCCCGACAACCGTTCGATCGCATGTGGAGGCTCGCAAAACGCGGTCTCGCAGCGAATACCGGCGATGATGTGCTGAAGGTTACGCGCGAAGAGGCCGTCAGCCGTGGCTCAAGAAAAAGCGAAGAACAAACTACCCGTCAAGAACCCCTGCAAAGAACCGAGAACCCGAGAACCCCAGGCAGAGCCCCGGGCGAAAACCCTGAACCAGGAGCCTGAACCAAAGAACCCCGGACCTGAGGGCACGAGCACCCAGTACCCAGAGCCTCTATGATCGTGGCGTGACTACGGTCGTAACAAACGTCGCGATCGCGATCCGCGCTGGAAGCGCTCGGCGACACGCCGTCTCGATCACGTCGCGCTGACCGGGCGGTGGACGCCCGGCGCAGTTCTGACCGCACCTACGCGCCCGGCAAAATGGACCGCCCGGCAGATCCCGGATTCACCTCAGCTCAGACCGAGGGACCGGCGCCTGGGCGCGCCCCGCGCCCGCCTGGCGCCAGGCTACAGCCCCACCGCCTCTCAGCCCTTCGATCAGAACGCCTGGATGGCGCGCATCGCGGCGGTCGAGCGGCGTGGATGGCCCTCAAACGCGCTGGTCGCGATGAGCGCGACCGAACTCGTGCGCTGTTCGCGTCGCTCGTCGGACGCCGACCGCGCCACCGCGTTCAGCCACCCCGAATACGGCTCGATTTCAGTCAGTCGACTGGCTGATTCACCAGATGGCGGGCCACCGTGATCCATCACCTCAGGCACTTTCGAACTGATCGCGGCGAACTGATAGGGCGGAGTGGGGCAGGTAGGGCGGGCGAGGGCTGGTAGGGAATGCGCAACGCTGACACACAAAAGGTGGGCTGGGCGCGAGCCCAACCCACCTGACCTTAACAGACTCACAGACCTACGCGGCCCCTGAAAGGGCCTGCGCTGACTACAGAACGAGGGACGAAGTCCGGGCTGTCCGACGCGCTGCTCCGCTTGCCGGAAGTCGCCCGAGTAGCTCGTCGGCTCGAGCAGCTGCGGGATCGGCTGCCTCCGGTTCGTCGGCGGCACTACTGCACGGGCGCGGAAGCCGCCGGGATTCACCGCGTTGAGACACGTTGAACATCTCGCCGATGGCTGCTCAACGCGCGCGCGGCCGCCCAGGTTGAAGATCTACGAGAGGCGGAAGTTCAACTGGTGCTGCGGCATGCCGCGCGGGCGCAATTGAGCCGTTGCGCACGCGCTGCCGGGATCTCCCTTGAACGTCGTACTGACCGAACTGCGGCTTGGAGAGGGGTCGAATGAATCCACGGCATACGCGATGCGTGAGCCTGTGGAATCTGCTTTCGCGTCGCCGTCCAGGTTGAGGTCGCGACCGTCTGGCGCAGCGCCACCGGCAGCGCCCGACTTCCAGCAGTAGACCGGCGAGAAGCGGATGCCGTTGGGGAGCGTGAACGATCCCGAAATGTTGATCGCGTGCCGCGCGTCGGTGTCCGCCGTCGGACCGAACTGGATCGGCGCGTCCCACGGATCGTTCGGATCCTGGTGTTGGCGGTGTTGGCTAGGCAATACGTAACTT
>ERZ1370068.10381-contig-9086_pt1 | contig 46805 bp, 71 predicted proteins | sample MGYA00561227_ERZ1370068 | MGnify/ENA primary metagenome ERZ1370068 (study PRJEB38410, sample SAMEA6850437) | metagenome | study: Metagenomic assessment of the ecological functions of the soil: analysis of the soil microbiota associated with the... | reverse complement strand
GACGGCGTCGCCGCGCTCGAACGCGGCGCCGGCGGCTTCACCCATTTGTTCAACGCGATGTCCGGCATGCATCACCGCGCGCCGGGCATCGTCGGCGCCGCACGCTCGCCACATGCGCGGTACGCTGAAATCATCCCCGATCTCGTGCACGTGCATCCCGGCGCGATCCTCGCAGCAGCTCGCGCGCGATCTCCGTGCCTTTATTGCGTGACCGATTCGACCGCCGCCGCCGGCATGCCGGACGGCGAATACCGGCTCGGACGCCACAGCGTCACCAAGTGCCTGGGCGGCGTGCGCCTGGCCGACGGCACGCTGGCGGGCAGCACGCTGACGATGGATCAGGCGCCGCGCAACCTGGTCGACGCTCGGCCTTCCGATCGAGCGACGCATCGCGCGTGTCTCACGTCACGCCGCCGACTACCTCGGTCTGGCGCGACCGCGGGCGCTTGGTCGAGAGGGCGCGCACGCCGACCATCGTGGCTGCTGGACGCGGCGACCTGCACGCTGCAGCGCGTGGTCGTCGAGGGAGAGGAGATTGACCTCGCGGATGCTTGACGAGGCCCGCGAGGCGCCCCGACGCGGTCGGCTCGCCTGCTCGCGGCCGACGAGCGATGCGTACGCGTGCGCTGGGCGCCGATTTGCGCGACGCATCCGCCGCAGTCGCTGCTGACCGATCGCCCGCGGCAGCTCCGATCACGCCGCGCACTACATGGCGTTACCTGATCATGGCGCGGCTCGGCCGCCTGGTGACGTCGCTGCCGATGTCGCTCGATCGCGCTCTACCAATCGCGGCTGCAATGCGAGGGACCTGGTTTCAGTCTGGCGTTTTCGCAGTCGGGCCAGAGCCCCGACCTCGTGCAGCCGACGTCGTTTCTTCCGCGCCGGCGGCGCGCGCACCGTCGCCATCGTCAACGATCGCGGCGTCGCCGCTCGCCGCAGGCCGCGCAGTGGGTCTTGCCGCTGCACGCCGGCGTCGGAGATCAGCGTCGCCGCGACCAAGAGCTGCATCGCGCAGCTCGTCGCCGGCGTCGCGGCTGTGATCGCGGCCTGGCAGGACGATGCGCAGCGTTGCAAGCGGCGTTGCAAGGACCTGCCTGCCGCGCTTGCGAAGCGCCGTGCAACAGGACTGGTCAGTCCGGCGATCGACGCGCTCGTCCGGCGCCGAGCAGGCTGTTCGTCATCGGCCGCGGCACCGGGCTTCGGCGATCGCGATGGAAGCCGCGCTCAAGTTCAAGGAGGTCTGCGGCATCCAGGCCGAAGGCCTTCTCGGGCGCCGAGGTCAGGCACGGGCCGATGGCGCTGGTCGACGCAAGGCTATCCGCTGCTGGTGTTCGCGCCGCGCGGTCCGGCGCAGGCGGGCCGCTGGCGCAATCGCCGACGACATGCGCCGGCGCGGCGCGCGCGTGCTGCTGGCGGCGCCCGTCCGGGCGCGCCGGAGTAGCGAGCTGCCGATCGATCGCCAGCGACGCCGAGGACCTCGACCCGATCACGGCGATCCAGAGCTTCTACCCGATGGTCGAAGCATTGGCGCGCTCACGCGACGTCGACCCGGATCGAGCCGCGCATCGCTGGCCAGAGATCACGCGGACCCGATGAGCTATCGGATGCGGCTATGCGACTCGTCTGTTCGCGCGCTGGCGGCGATGCTGCCGCTAGCTGCGCTGACCGGCATGCGACAGCACCGCGGCCGCGGACAAGGTCCACGTCGAGTTCTGGACGATGAGCCTGCAGCCGAAGTTCACCGCCGTACTTCAATGGCTGCTCGCGCAGCAGTACGAGGCCGCGCACCCGGGCGTCGCGCTCGAATGGGTCGACGTGCCCTGGGACGCGATGCAGACCAAGCTGACCGCCGCGATCGTCGCCCGCTCGCGCCGGCGCTCGTGCAGCTCAACGTGCCGTGGGCGTACGACTATTCGCTCGCGTCGGCGCGCTGCGCCCGATCGACGACGCTGCTGGGCGAGGACCGCGCCGCGCTACACCGACGGCGCCATCGCCGACCTGACGTTCAACGGCAAGCTCTACGGGTTTCCCGCACTACAACAGCGTCAACGTGATGGCCTACAACACGGCGCTGTTCCAGCCAGGCTGGCATCACGCACGCGTGCCGACGACGCGCGACGAGCAGCTCGCCGTCGCCAAACAAATCCGCGCGCGCACCGGACAATACGGCTTCTCGCCCGGCGCTGGGAAAGATCGCCGGCGTGTTCCTGGAAGAAGGCCTTCCTCGCGTCGAGCACGGCAACGCGCGGTGTTCAACTCGCCGGCGCATGTCGCGCTGATCGCCAAGTTCGCGGACGCGTACAAGGCGGGCGGGCTCTTGAAGGACAAGCTCTTCTCCGAGGATCAACCACCCGGCATCGATCGATGCCTACAAGTCCGGCCGGATGGCGATGCTGGAAGCGCCGCCGAGCGCATTGATCGCGCGTTCGCGACGACGCGCCGGACGTGTTCGCAGTCACCGATGTCGCGCCGGTGCCGATCGGAGGGCCGGGGATCGCCGCCGGCGGCTGGCTGTTCCACTTCGCGATGCCGAGCGGACACCACGGGCCGCGTCGCTACCGAGGCGGCCCGAGTTCGCGAAGTTCCTGACCAACGATCAATCAATCAGCTCGACTTCGCCAAGCTCGCCGGCGCTTTCCCGACGGCGAAAAGGCGGCCGCGGACCCGCACTTCCAGCGGCATGCCGAAGCGACGCCGGCGCGTACGGCAAGGCGATGGCGATCGGTGCCGAAGCAGCATGGACGTCGTGCGCACGCTCTATGTCGCCGGCGTGCCGGGCTTCGAGCGGCTGAACAAGCGGCTGCAGGACGCCGTCGAGGCGGCGATCATCGGACGCAGGGACATCAAGACCGCGCTCGACGACGCGGCCGCATTCTGGAACAGCAAGCTGAAGCCATGATCGCGAACGGAGGTCCAGGCGGCAACTCGCCGTCAGCCGATGCAGCGCGGGAACGCGGACCCGGAGCGCAGCTCGACGCGAAAGAAGCAAGGCGGCAGCAAATCGAGTCCGGCGAGCGCCCGCGCCTGGTCTCTTCCTTACGCCTGCGTTGCTGCTGCTCGCGTGTTCACCTTCTGGCCGATGCTATGGGGGCGGCTACCTCGCCGTTCACCGAGTACAAGATCATCACGCCGCCGACGTGGGTCGGCTTGCAGAACTTCGAGGATCTCCTCGACGACCCGGTGTTCTTCATCAGCCTCAGCGAATTCGCTGCTGTATCTGCTCGATCGTGCCGGCGATCCAGCTCGGCGCGATCAGTGCTGGCGGTGCTCGTCAACAACAGCCTGCCGGGGATCAAGGCTTTCACGCGCCGCGTTCTACCTGCCGGTCGTCACGTCGGTATCGGTGCGTCGGCATCATGTGGGGGTGGATGTACAACGAGCAGGGCCTCGATCAATGCAGTGCTGCAATGGCTTGCATTGGATCAGCTGCGCCGATCGGGCTGGTTGGAGCGACGATCGTCTGGCGATTTTTTCGCGTGATGCTGGCGACGCTGTGGCGCGGCTTGGGCTGGTACATGGTGCTGTACCTGGCCGCGCTGCAAACCGATTCCGAAGGACGTCGAGGAAGCAGCGGTGCTGGACGGCGCCAATCGATGGCAGCGCTTCTGGCGCGTCACTCATCCCGATGATACTGCCCACGATCCTGCTGTGCACGGTGATGTCGACGCTGTCGGCGATGAAGGTCCTCGAAGAGGTGCTGGATCATGACGAAGGGCGGGCCGGTGAGCTCGACTTACACGGGCCTCTATTACGCGTTACGACCAGGGTATCCGGGCGTTCAACTTCCCGCGCGCGCTCGGCGGCGAGCCTGGTCGTCAGCGCGTTCTGCATCGCCGTCGCGTGGCTCAACTTCCGCTCTCCATTCGCCCGCGTCATCGCTCGGCCACGGTCGCGACGTGATGGCTCGCCAATCGGCACTGCCACGCGCCGCGCATTGCGCACGACGCTGCACTTACGCGGTGCTGGTGCTCATCGCGCTTGTGTGCGCCGTTTCCGTTTCTGTGGACGCTGTCGGTGGCGATCGGCAACGAGGGCAACGTGTTCGACTTTCCGTCGTCGCTGCTGCCGCACACGCTGTCGCTCGCAAACTTCGTCGAAGTATTCCGCGTCATCGAGCTCGGACGCTACTTCTGAATTCGCTCTGGATCACGCTTCTGGACCGTGGTCTGGACGGTGATGGTCTGCTCGTTGGCTGCCTATCCAGCTGGCACGGCTCGAATTTCGCGGACGGCGTCTCGTCTTCACGGTGATCCTGGCCACGCTGATGCTGCCCACCGAAGTGAATTTCCTCGTGAATTTCATCACGACGTCGCAACTAAGGCTCGTCAACACCTACGCGGGCGTCATACCTGCCGATGCTGGCCGGCGCCATCGGCATCTTCATGATGAAAAACGCCTTCCGAGGAAATCCCGCAGGACTCTGCTCGACGCCGCGCGCATCGACGGCGCATCGGAGCTGCAACATCTTCTTCCGGATCATGCTGCACGATGGCGCTGCCACAGATCGGCGCGCTGATCATCCTGACGACGGTGACGACCTGGAACAATTTCCTGTGGCCGAGCGTCGTGCTCACCAAGAGCGAGCTGGATGCCGCTGGCCGTGGGCATCCTCGAGCTGTCGGGCACGTTCGGCAGCTCCACACCGGGTGATCGCGGTCGGCGCCGTTCTGACCGTCGCGCCGGCATTGATCGTCTTTTTCTTCACGCAGCGATTCTTCATGCGCGGAATGGAAGGCGCGATCAAGTGACGCGGCCGATTCGCATGCAGCGGCGAGGGGCGGCGGCGAGTCGCGGGGAAAGTCGGCGGCCGTTTGTCATCCGGCGCGAACTCGTGATGGTCAATATCGACGGCAAGGTGCTTTCCCGGCAGCAAGCCGCATTTCTGCGTCGCCACCGCATTCGCGCAGTCGTCCTGTTCCGCGACAATCTTGGGCACCGAGGCCGAAGTGCGCGCGCTGACCGCCGCATTGCGCGACGTCACGGGTCGAAACGCCCTGATCGGCGTCGATCAGGAAGGCGGCTCGGTCGTGCGCGCGATCTCCGCTGCCGCAGGCGCCCGCCGCGATGGCGCTCGGCGCCGCCGGCGATACGGCAATTGGCCGAACACGTCGGGGCGGCGGTGGCGCGCGGCATCCGCAGCCTGGGCTTCAATTGGAATTTCGCGCCGGTGCTGGACGTCAACAACAACCCGTCGAACCCGGTGATCGCCGAGCGCAGCTTTTCTGCCGATCCGGCGGATGTCGCGCGCCTCGGCGCCGCCTGGATGCGCGGTGCGCTGCGGGAAGGCGTCGCCTGCTGTGTCAAGCACTTCCCGGGCACGGCGACACGCCACGTGGATTCGCACCTCAATCTTCCCGTCGTCGACAAGGCGGAGAGCGCGCTGCAAGCGCTGGAGCTGCTGCCCTTTCGCGCGCTGCAGCACGACGCGCCGGCCATCATGACGGCGCACATCGTGTACCCGCAGCTCGACGCGGATTATCCGGCGACGCTGTCGCGCAAAATCCTGACCGGCCTCCTTCGCGACGCATGGGGCTACGACGGCGTCGTCATCACCGACTCGCTGGTGATGCAAGCGATTTACGAGCGATACGGACATGCGCGGGCGGCCGTGCTGGCGCTGCAGGCAGGCGCCGACATGGTCATGGCGTTGGGCAGCGAAGACGAGCAGGGCGCCGCCGTGCAGGCGATCGCGGACGCGCTCGCGAGCGGCGCACTCACGTCAGCGCAGGTGCTTCGGTTCCCGAGCCCGGCTCGACGCGTTGGCGGCGCGCTTTCCAGTGCGATCGGGCGACTACGCCGAACGCCAGCGCGAGGCCGACGACGCGCTCATGCGCCGCGCATGGGCAATGGGACTCACGCGGGGTCGGCCGCGCCGCATCCGCCGCGCCTCGATGCGCTGCTGCGCGTCGTCACGCAGCGAAGCGTTCCGCGGGACGGGGATCGCCGAGGCCGGAATTGCGGGCGATCACGTGGCGCGGCTCTTCGAAGCGGTTCAGCGACCTCGAGGTCGTGCAGGTGGACGATCTGCGCCGGCTCGACTGGACGACACTGCCGCAGGATGGCTGCGCTGACGGTGCTCGCGTCGAACCACCCGCGAGCGATACGGCGAACGGGCGCGCGATTGGCGCCCGCAGCTTCATTTGGCGCTTTGGAATCCGTTCCAGGTTCTGGACGTGGCGGCGCCTGCGGTCGTGACGTGGGGCTATGCGCCCGGTGCGCTCGACGCGTTGCGCGCGTGGCTCGAAGGCCGCGGCGTCGCCCCGGGCCGCAATCCAGTGTCGCTCGTCCCGTTGCAGCGTCAGACGCCGGACGAGGGTTTGGTCGCGCCGCCAGAAAGCGTTCAGTTCGGCGACAAAATCGTAGGTGTCGCCGCGATAGAAGGACTGCGAGAGCCCGATCGCGCGGCCATCGCGCAGATAGCCCAAGCGCTCGACGAACAAGCCGGCGTCGCCTTGCTTCGCCTTGAGGAGCTTGGCCTGGTCGGCCGTCAGCAGCAGAGACGCGCAGCCGCTGCAGCGCGCGCACCGGACGGTTGCCGGCCTGCTCGAGCGCATCGTAGAGCGACGCTTCGACCGCGTCGAGCGACGGTCAGGCTCGAGGCGTCGATCGTCGCGAGCTCGATCGACATTGGCTCGTCGTCGGCGAACCGCAAGCGGTGAAATCGAAACACCAAGGTGCCCGGGCTCAACGCGCAGCTTGAGCGACTCCTCCGGCGTCACCGTGCCTTCCGATCGCTTGAGCCAAACGCTGCGCGGGTTGCTGCCCGCGTGCCCGCATGTCCTCGGAGAACGAGGTCAGCTTCGCGAAATTCTTGTCGATACGGGTGGGAGACGAAGTTACCCGACCCCTGGCGGCTTACCAGCAGGCCCTCGGCTGCAAGGCTCGTCGATCGCCTTGCGCACGGTGATGCGCGAGACGCCCAGGTCTTCCGCGAGTTGACGCCCGACGGCAAGCGCGTCGTCAGGGCCAAGGGATCCGCTTCTCGATCGCCTCGCGCAGGCCGCGTTGGAGCTGGATAGAGCGGCAGGCTGTGGTCGGGATCGAGATTCCCGAGGATTTTGGCCAACGACGTCATGCCTCCACCCGGTCGCCGCGGCGCACTCGCCCGGCGGTTCTCAACCGATTTGGGAACTTCACCACGATAACGCATTGATAACACGAAAGGCTCCGGCTCGCGTCAACGTCAGGACCAGTGTCATACCAATTGACGCCGTGATTCAGAGCGCCGCTGCGGCCGTGCCATCGGGCGCCATAGCTGTTTCGTGACGTAATCTTGCAACATGGTAGCAGGATTCCGCAAATTGATCTTGTGTTATGCGCGTAGTGGTAGTATAGTGGCATTGGTCATTCCGAACGACGGCGGATACGCGCTTGAGGGGCGATAGTCATGCGCGGACATGGCCTGCCATCGAATAGTCATTTGCATGTCACGCATAACGGGGAGTCATGAAGCTCAAGAGGACACCGATCGCATCGGCCGTGGCACTTTGCCTTGATCAGCGCCGCCAGTCCGGTGCTATGGAGAGCAGGGCTGCCGATACACCCGTCGGCGCCCAGAATTGCGCAGGCGCGCGACGCGACACCTAAGAAAACACAGGACTCGGTAAAACACCAAGAAGAAAGCGAAATCGACCAATCCCCAATCGACAGCGGCGGACGCCGAGGATTCCCCCATTATCCTCGCGCAGGCCACGACGCCCGCGCCGGCCGCCACGCCTCAACCTGTTCCGCTCGAATCGATAAGCGTGGTGGGCATACTGCCAGTCGCTCGAGCGCTCGCTGCAAGTCAAGCGCAATTCGGATTCCGTGGTCGAAGTGATCACCGCGGAAGACATCGGTAAGCTGCCCGACAAGAATATCGCCGACGCCGTACAGCGGCTTCCCGGCGTAACCATCAGCTCGGCAGCCGGCGGCGCAGGCGGCTTCGACGAAAACGACCGCGTGAGCATCCGCGGCACCAGTCCCAGCTTGACGCAGACGCTCGTCAACGGTCACTTCGATCGCCTCGGGCGACTGGTTCGTGCTCGACCAGGTCGGCACCGTCGGTCGCAGCGTGAGCTACTCGCTGCTGCCCGCCGAAATCGTCGAGCTCGGTGATCGTGCAGCAAGAGCGCGACCGCCGATCTCGTCGAGGGCGGCGTTGCGGGCGCCGTGGACATCATCACGCGCAAGCCGCTCGACTTCCGTCAACCAGTTCACGCTCGAGGCATCGATCGCAAGCGGTCTACGCCGACCTGCCGAAGAAGACCGATCCCGCAGTTCAACGCGACTCGTTCAACTGGAAGAACGACGCCGGCACCGATGGGCATCCTGGCGCAGGGATTCTATGAGAAGCGGCACCTGCGCCGCGACGGCCAGGAGACTCTCGGGCTACGCGCACATCTCGCCCGACCAGCCCGCTCGCCATCGCGCATCCCGACCTCGCCAACGTCGCGTATCCGACGCTGATCGGCTCGGCGCTTTTCGAGCAGGTGCGCGAACGCGCAGGGCGGCCTGCTGGACGTCAGGTGAAGCCGTCCAACGATCTCGATGCTCGACTTCAATGCGTTCTACTCGCATATGAAGGCGACGAACTACAACCGCAACTGGATGTTCTTTGGGGCAGCAGCGTGATCGGCACGAACAACGCAGATGCCTTCATCGTACACCGGTGAACAACGGGACGCTGACGTCCGCGGTGTTCCCGAACCTCGGGACAGGTTTGACGCCGGAAACCAGGCACCAGTACGCGATCGTCGACGAAATCTACCGGCCCGGCACCTATCTCCGAGACCGCGTATTACAACCTCGACGGCAAAGTACCGTGCGACCGATCGATCTGTCGTTCAACGGTCAGGTCGGGTATACGCGAGGCCACGGCAAGACGCCGAAGCAGGATGTCTTCGAAGGCGATGTGTTCAACACCGGCGCCTCGTACACCTTCCACGGCATCTCGTCGCCGGTCGACGTCAGTTTTCCGAACGGCAATCCGTCGAACTTCGCCGGCACGTCGCTCGACTGGATCTTCGGCGCGAGCCCCGCCAAGACCGAGGACAAGGAAGGGTACGGCAAGATCGATGGTCTTTATCAGCTCGACAACGGACCGTGGTCCAGCCTGAAGTTCGGCTTACGCTACGCGCGAGCACGACCGCGAACACGGAGCAGTGGCGCAGGGTCCGAATTTCGCGCCGGATCCGTTCAACGCCGCAAACTTGCCGGCCAATGGAACGGCGAGACGTATCCCAGCAACTTTGGCGAGCGGACTCGGCGGCAACTTTCCACGCACCCCTGGATGCTCGTCACCGGGCGAGCTCGAGCGTTGGGGTGATCTGTATTCCAACCGCGATCCCATCACGCGTCGCTATTGGCCGGGCGAGTTCGCGATCCGGGAGAAGCGACACGGCAGGCTACGTGATGGCAAACCTCGAGGAACGGGCTGGAGCGGAAACATCGGCGTACGCGTGGTGCAAACCAAGGAGCGACGTGTTGGTCAACGTCGCGATTCCCGGCGACGTTTGCGCTGCGTGTTCGCGCCATGTCCGCAAGTGCCCGGCGCGATCACGACATCCGCATTCGGCTATCGTTCTACCAGGCACCGGTCGAGCACACCTACAACCGACGTCCTGCCGAGCGCCAACTTCCGCTTTGACCTTCGCAGGACTTGGTGGACGCGCTTGCGGCGGCGCGCACGATGGCACGGCCGGACTACAGCGCGCTCGGCGGCTCGATCACCGCAGACGACACGACGCATACCGGCAACGGCGGCAACCCGGATCCTGAAGCCGATCCGCTCGACCAACCTCGACGCGACACTGGAATGGTATTTCCAGCCGAGGCGCTGCTCGCCGGCGCGGTCTGTTCTACATGGACCTCACGAACTACGTGGCTTCGGCGTTCGTGACCAGTCGAGCTGCTCAACATCCGTACCGGCACGTTCGACACGTACCGGATCTCGTCGCCGACCAACAGCAGCGGCACCGGTCAAGGGCGTCGAGCTCGCCTGGCAGCAGGACTTGGCCTACGGCTTCGGCATCCAGGCCAACTACACGTACGCCGACGCCTCCGAGACCGGCGGCCACGCCCTCGTCGGCGCGTCGCAGAACACGTACAACGTCATCGGCTACTACGAAAACTACGGGTTCAGCGCGCGCCTTGCGTGGACGTACCGATCGCACTTCTTCGTCGGCCTTGACCGCAGCACCGCCGAATATCAGGATGACACCGGCACGCTCGCGGCATCGCTGGGCTACAAGATCAACGACAACTTTGCGCTGACGTTCGACGCATTGAACCTCAACGACCCGACGCTCAAGTATTACGGCGCCAACACCGACCAGCCCCGGGCGTTCTACAAGAATGGCCGCCAGTACTACGCGGGGTGCGCATCAAGCTCTGACGCCGTCTGCTTGGCAACCGACTCTCCCTCAGAGGGACGTGGCGGGGCAGCACACTGCTCCGCCTGTTTGGTTTCGTTGATGGGTGATCACAGGCCATTAGGGGTGGCAGCGGTCGGCGCGCACCTGCGCGCTCGGAGGCCGCAGGCGGGCTTCCTACGGGTCCCGGCGCGTTTCGCTCGCCAACCCACGGCTTCGCTCGCCGCGCCACCCGGCTACGGAAGCCACGGCCTACTCGCGCTCGCTGCGTGCCGACCGCTGCCGGGCACGATCGTCCAGGCAGGCTGCGCTGTTACTCTCGTCACCTCGGTGCTGCTCGCTGGTTGCGCGAACGTCGCCGAGAGATATTCCGCCCGCGGCGCGCCACGGCGAAGCCGGAACGCGATTCGTCTACAGTCCCTACAAGCACGTTCCGATCAGCGCTGGACTCGGCGACCCACGCGCTTTCGACCGCGGTTCGCGGGACACTGACTGCCGATCGTCGTCGACGGACATTCGACGTTGCCGCCTCGGCGTGACCGCATTGACGCTCGCGTTTGCGACAGGCCAATGCGGCACGGAAACCTGGGACGGAATGGATCCGCAGGCGTGGGCTGGAAGCCAATCCCGGCGCGTTCGGCCGTGCCGGCATTGACCTACGTCATTTCCACGGGCGGCGAGGGCGGCGTTTTCACGTGCGCGACCGACGCCGGGCATGGAGGCGTTCATCGCCCACTATATGTCGCCGCATCTGATCGGCTTCGATTTCGACATCGAGCACGCGCAGTCGGAAGGTGTCGTCGCCTCCCTCGTCCAGCCGGATTGCGACGGCGCAGCAAAGGCACCCGAAGCTCCGCTTCAGTTTCACGCTCGCGACCTGGGCCGCCAACGACGGAAGCCAGGCAAGCCTGAACGCGGACGGCAGAGTGCGTCATGCGTGAGTGATCCGGCGAGGCCCGACTCGACGACTTCTACATCAACCTGATGGTGATGGATTACGGCGAGGCGAGGCCTGCGAATTGCGTAGTGACCGCGGGTGTTTGCGACATGGGACAGTCGGCGCATTCAGGCCGCCCGGAATTTAAACGCTCGACACAGCGTGCCGTTTCATCGCATCGAGCTGACGCCCATGCTCGGCGTCAATGACGTCGTGGCCAACGTATTTTCGCTCGATGACGCAAGCGGCACTCGCCCGTTTCGTGCGTGACAATGGACTCGCCGGCGTGCACTTCTGGTCGCTCGACCGCGACACGGCGTGTGCCGTCCGGCGTTTCGGGTGTATCGTCGATGTGCAGTGGACTGCAAGGGATGGGGCCTTTCGGGTTCACCGGCTGCGATGCGCGACGCGCTTCGCTGACGAGGACCGAGGAAGACGTATTTCCTGCAACCCATTTTTGAACGGGAGGCCATCATGCGAACCCTCGCCGTTTCCCTGCTGATGATGTTCGTCGCCGGCTGCGCGACGCAAAGTGAGCGCGCCGCGCAAGTGCAGCGCGACGTCGACGACATGATCAAGGGTTTACGGGTCCGGGATGCGAAAAATTGGGCTACAAGGCCGATTCCGACTTCGTGGCGCGACTGCGTCAATCAAGCTGGCGGCCAAAGACAATCTTGAACGTTACAGCCGCGATTACTCGATCAACTGCATCGGGCACGCCGGCTTCTTCCAGTGCAGCCGATTCTGAACGGGGCGTCGTGGTTCGCGGAACGATCGACTATGACCATCCCGACGCAAGGACCGACTGCTACGCTGTTCAACTATTCGTACTCGTTCAAGCAGTTCGACAAGCCGTGCAAGCGTCCCACCCACCATCAGGAAAATCGTGATCGTCGGCGGAGGATCGGCCGGCTGGATGACCGCGATGATCCTGGCGAATGCGCTGATCCGGCGGGCATCGAGATCTCGGTCCTCGAGTCGCCCACGGTCGGCATCATCGGTGTCGGCGAGGGATCCACGCCCTGGCTGAGAGGCTTCTTCGACAGCCTCGGGATCGAGGAGTCCGAATGGATGCCCGAGTGCAACGCGACGTACAAATGCGGCATTACGTTCGACGGCTGGTCGACCAAGCCGGGATTCGAGAGCTACTTCCACCCGTTTGCCTCGATGCTGGACAACCTGACGATGACGCAGTTTGTGCACAACGCGCAAGCGCGGTTGAATGGCGCCGACGTTTATGCGCATCCAAACCGCTTCTTCATCGCCTCCTACCTCGCCCAAAACCACTTCGCCCCAAAGCACGGACCGGACGTTTCCTTCGATGTCTGGTACGGCTATCACTTCGACTCGGTGTTGCTCGGCAAATACTTGCACAAGAAGGCGGTGCAGCGAGGCGTCAAATACGTGCAATGCCATGTTACCGGCGCGCAGTTGAACGAGCGCGGCGAGATCGCGTCGGTATCGATCCGAGATGGCGAGCCCGTGACGGCGGACCTATTTGTGGACTGCACCGGCTTCGCCGGGATACTGATCCAACAGGCGCTTCGAACGCCGTTCGTAAGCTTCTCGAGCAACCTCTTCAACGACGCGGCGATCGCGATGCCGACACCGATCGGCGACGACATTCCATCGCAGACCATCTCGACCGCCCTCAAGCACGGCTGGCGGTGGAAGATCCCGCTCACCAGCCGCTATGGCAACGGCTACGTTTACAGTTCCGCCTTCTGCTCGGCCGACGATGCGGAAAAAGAGTTGCGCGCAGAGGACTGGGCGCGCTCGATTCGGACACACCTGCGCGCCATCTGAAAATGAAGATTGGGCGGGTAACGAAGCACTGGAACAGAACCGCCTCGCAGTCGGCCTGGCACAGGGCTTCATCGAGCCGCTGGAGGCTACAGCCTGCTATTCATCCAACGCACCGCCACGACGTTCGTCGAGTTTCTCGAAGCGGGCGACATGAGCGAGGGGCACACGACCGGTTCAACCAGCGCATCAACGATCACTTTCGAAGGCACGCGACTACATTGTCACGCATTACAAGACCAATACCCGGCGCGATACCGAGTACTGGCGTGCGAACGCCGAGAACACAAACCTCTCTGACTCGCTGCGGCGCTTGCTAGCGGCCTTTGGATGTCGGGCAAAGAGCATCGCCGCCGACGTTGGACGACAGGCGATCGGCAAGGCGCTATCCGGTCTTTTCCTGGTACTGCATCATGTCGGGGATGGGCATTTTCCCGACCAGAACGACTTGCGCCCCGCCTACCGCATCGGAAAATCGCTATAGCATGGAAGCAGATCGACAATCTGCTACAACGAAGCACGCTCAACTTCCAGGTCGCAGCGCGACGCGCTGATCGAATATCCCCAAGAAGGCTCGAAGAGCGTTCGCTGCAGATTTACTTCTGGTGACCTGGGCGCCCACAGGTGGCTTCACTTTCTGATGAATGAGTGACGAGCGCGAAACGCGAGCTCGAAGCAGGCACTTCTGCTCCTGGGCACGCTGATGCTGTTGCCGATCGACTTTATGTACACGGGTTGGGTCATACTGCGTGTTCGAGCTTGACGCCGATCTGGTGCAAACGCTAGAGGCGCGCACCGAGGGTTGGATCGCCGGCTCGCAGATGGCGGCGCTGTCGTGACGGAGGAACGATGGTGCATCTGGAACGCAGCGGGCCGAATAGAACGGCAGCCGATTGCGCGTATCGCGGGGAGGCCAGCATGATCAGCGGCAAGACGACGTTGATTGCCCACGTGGGATATCCAACGGAAGCCTTCAAGGCGCCGCTCATCTACAACCCGTACTTCGGAGAAAGCCGGTATCGACGCCGTCGTCGTGCCGATGGGCATCAAGCCTCGAGGACTACGCGAGCACGCTGAAGGCGATCTTCGTTCACTCAACATTCGCGGTGCGCTGGTGACGATGCCGCACAACGGTCACGACCGTTGCACTGCTCGATGAGGTTCCTCGACCGCCGTCCAGGTCGCCGGTTCCTGCAATGCGCCATTCTGCGTCGTTCCGACGGCACCCTGCTCGGCGACATGCGTTCGATGGAGCGGTTTCACGCGCGGCTTGCAGCGCAAAACTTCAGTTCGAAGGGGCCTGCTGCCCTCGTGGTCGGAACCGGCGGCGCTGGTGCGCCATCGCCGCTTGGGATCGCGGGCGAAGGCGTCGCGAAGCTCTTCCTATCGGATACCAATCGCGGCTTCGGCCGAACGCGCTCGCCGGCCGGATCAAGCATCACTACCCGAAAATCGAGACCGGGCTGCGCACGAACGATCCGACGGGCTACGACCTCGTCGTCAATGCCACGCCCCCTCGGAATGAAAGCCGGCGATCCTTTACCGATCGACGTCACGCGTCTTGCACCCAGCACTTTCGTGGGTGAAGTGGTGATGAAACAGGAGATCACACCCCTCCTGCAAGCCGCGCGGGAGAAGGGATGCCGCATTCAAGCTGGCACGGACATGCTCTTCGAGCAGATTCCTGCTCTACCTCGAATTTTTCGGCTTCGCCACGACGACCCCGGAGGAGCTTCCCGCGCCGTTGCCAAGGTCGCTTACTAGAAGCCGAGTCCACGCCGCGAAAGCGGGCGCTCGTTCGGAATCGTCCCCTTACCGGCGCCGCGCAGTTCGTCTCGCATCGGACAGACTAAGGACATTACGGAGGAAATGGTGAAAAATTCCTGATGCTGCACGGCGTCAATCACAACATGTTCGGCAAGCGAGACCCCGCATCAATACGGGACGCATAACGCTTGCGGAGATCGACGCCAGCTGCGCGCGCTCGGGAAAGAGCTGGGCGTCAACGTGGTGAGCTTCCAGACGAACAGCGAAGCGCGCGATGTGCGAAAAGATTCACCAGGCCTTCATCGAAGAAGTTCGATGCCGTGATGCTCAATGCCGGCGCGTGGACCCACTACAGCTATGGCATTCGTGACGCTCTGGCGATCCTCACGGTTCCCATCGTCGAGATCCACATGTCGAACATTCATGCGCGCGAGGCGTTTCGCCATGTCTCCGTCTTCGGCGAAATCGTCAAGGGCCAAATTTGCGGATTCGGTGTCGACAGCTATCTGCTCGGCCTCCGGGCAGCCGGTTTCCGCGTCGGGCGGGGCGAAGTAGCTTCGATCTCGACGGGGCGCACCAAGGAGCGTCGTGGTTGGGCGAGGGCTGCGCCGCGCGTGATCCGATGACTGCTCGCGATTCGCTTCCGCCCGATCATCCCGAGCGCGTCCTCTCTGTCGAATGAGGTGCACACACGGCCGCACGCGACACTGGAAAATTCAAGAAGCTGGGGAAGGCCGACTCGAATACAGTGATGAAAACCAATCTCGACAGCGTCTTCAACATGAGCTAAGCCGGTATGCGATGGCATGGTGGAGCGTGGCTGGGGTCGCATCGTCAACGTGAGTTCGGTGAATGGCTCCAAGGGCGCATTGCCATCAACGGCGGCCAGCACATGCAGTGACATGAATCGACGACTGACTACGGGAAGAGGGTTGCTTGCGGCCCTCGCCGGATGCGCTTGATCTCCGGTTGCGCATCCTTCGGTCCGAACGCGCTGCGTGATACGCGGCTGCAATACAACGAGGCAGTCAAAGCCACCACCGAGGAGCAGCTGCTCCTCAATATCATCCGGCTACGTTATACCGATACTCCCAGCAGCTTGGCGGTATCGACCATCGCGGCGCAGTTCGAGCGTTCTCAGAGTTTCCAGCTCACGCCCTTTTTCACCTCGGCCGGAGCGGACTTCAATCGAAGCTTATACGGCGATCCTTCCTCAAGTGCAAATCGGTGGTGCCGATCGTCCAACGGTGAGCTTGACACCACTGGATGATCAGGAGTTCACGCGCAAGCTGTTCACACCCATGACGCTCGACGGCATCATTTATTTGGCCAAGACGACATGGCCGATCTCGACCGTCTTTCGTCTGTACCTGGAGAATCTCAACTGGGTGTCCAATGCGCAGACTGCGAGCGGCCCCACGCCCAAAGAACCGCCGGACGTCGATGATTTCCTGCGCGGCATCGAAGCAATGCAAGTGCTGCGGGATCGCAACCAGATTGTGTTCGGTATCGAGGAGCGAACGGAGGTTCTCGGCGGTCCGCTGCCGGCCGCGAGCGTTGGCGCGCGCGACCTTGTCGAGGCGGCCAAGAGCGGCTGGGAATACCGTCAGGATGAGAAGACCGGCACCTGGACGCTGATCAAGAAGAATTCACAGCCGGTTTTGTTCGTTAATTCGAGTGCAGCGCCCTCGCCTGAGATGGAAGAGTTCACGCGTACTTTCGGCTCACGCCGGGCCTCTCCAAATACGACATCACGCAGGAGGCGTTGCGGCCATTTTCCTCGTCGGTTCCGCCGGGGGCGTGACGAATCTCGACCTCGAAACGCGCTTCGCTCGCTGCAAGCGCTCTACTATGTGTCGCATGGGATCGACGTTCCCCCGAGCATGTGGCGCGGGGCATCTTGACCATGACTCGCGATGAATCCGGCAAGATCTACGACTGGCCTCGAATCATGCAGGGTTTGTTTCATCTGCGCTGGGCGCAGGGCGATGAACGGCCTCCTCGTGCCCACGTGGCAGCCCAATACCGCGGTTACTGGTTCTACATCGACGAAACCGGATCAGGACACGAAATCCACATTTTCGCTCCTGATGGAACTATCACGCCTGGAGCTCGCCGGAAAAGCGGGCCCCGGACCCGTCCTGACCCTACCCCTAGGCGGACGATAACGCCTGGACACGCGATCATGGATGCCATGCCTGTAGTCCGCCACTTTCGCCAGATTCTCATCGGGGCCATGCAGCTCGCTCCATTGCCTGCTTCGTCCGGCATCCAGCATCCCTGGGACTTCCTGGCCCAGGCCGATTCTGCCCCTGGCAGGAAGTCGAGGACGAGTTCACCGCCGATCCGCATGAGTTCAGCGAGCGGCATTACTTCGAATTCGTCAGCTTTCTGCCGTTCGTACAGCGCTTTCTACGGCGAAGCTGATCCTCAGCACTGCCGTGCGGTCGGAGGGAAGTCGCCGATACGCACTTTTCGCCATCGCAGGCTGGCGCGAGTGAGGATCACGCTGCGCCCGGATGCCTCGCCGGTTGAGTTCCAAGTGGCTCACGCCGATCTTGTATTTTTTCCATGATGCCGACGTCGCGATTCTCAATATCGAAATTCACGCCGACGACCTGCCGTTGGAAACCGCGCTCCAAACGCTGGATGGTTTCCGTCGCGCGTATCCCACCCATTGGGAGAAAAGCGGTCGCGCGTCGCGCTGTCCCGCGCGGGTGGAATTCCGTTTCCCACGACGGCAGCGTGCTCGCCACGTCGGATTTCGAGCAGCGCGACGTTTACTTGAGCCACGTCGGCCAGCATCGTTCGCCGCGATTGGCGTCGCACTGGCAGGCCCTGCTGATGCCGCTCACGATCGCTTGTCGGCGTGCCGGACACGCGCCAACTAGCCTACAAACTGATCGAGGACGACCGCATCCCAGCGATGACTTACCTCGCACTCGACGATCCGCTTCGGCTGAGCCGCGGCGATTTCGTGCGCATGGCATTCGGCACGCGGCGGGGACAATCGGCTACGCTGCCTTATGGAACGCGATTCCTGGAGGACTCTCGAAACGCGCTAGTTGCTATGACCGCTATTGGGACCAGGCTGAAAGTGAAGCATGGACAGGCGCGCGATATCTCTGCACCGGCGCAATGTTCACCGTCGTGGGAAGCCATCACGATGCGCAATTTATCGATCGCGATACCGGGATTCTGGGCCAATTCCGCCATCAACTCTTCTTGCTGGGATTGATCGCGCACTTTCACAAGGCTGCGCTGCTCGTGATGTCCGACCACCTCTCTGCAGCCGTCAATCGGCTGGACCCGACGGCGCCGACTCGGTCCGTCTATTCCAGCGAGAGGTGCGGCACGAGCAGGAGGTGTTCCTGCGCTTCAATCACCGATACTGGTTCAATGAGATCACCAACCAATTGCATGCGCGCGACCTGTATAAGCTGTGGATTACCCATTTGGGCAACGACTGCTCTGTTCAGCGAAGTTCGCCAGGAGGTGAACGACATCAACCAATATCTCGACTCGGCGCGTGCGAAGAAGCTCGCCGACATCGGCGTGCGACTCGGCGTGGTGGCGACTCTTCGGCTTCGTCGGCGTATTCGTGACCGGATTTTTGGGCATGAACGTGTTTGCCTTTGGCGAAGGTTCTCTCGAGATGAGAACGGCGGTGTTGATCGGCGTGCTTCATTTTCACGACCGCGCTTACGCTCTACACGCTCAGCATTTCGAAGGCGCTCGCCGAATTTCTTGGATGCGCTTTCCAGCGAACGCCTGACCTGGCGACAGAAATACGATGCGCTGCTCGCGGTATGGCGCAAGCCATCTATATAGGCGGCGGGTCTCCGATGCGGATGCCACGCACACTATCGATTTACAATCAACGCACGACCCCACAGCTCGGAACCCGGACCTCGGAACGAGTCCGCGCAACAAGGTCAACGCAACCGGATTGAAGAAGGCCGCTATTCGTTGGAGGCGGGGTCGGAATCGAACCGGGATTACCAGTTCAAGTCGAGCGCCCAGCTTGCCGACATGAACCGAGCAGCCCGTCGTCGGTGTCGCCTTGCACTGGTAGCGCGTTTTCGGGCACCACACGCGCCTGACCCCACGATGAAGGAGAGCTTTGAAATGAATCTTAGAACGGTATGGATGCTTGCAGTGTGACCGCCGCGCTGAGCGCCGAGGCGAAGCACAGATGTTGTGTACCCCGCCAAGGGACAGTCACCGCAACAGCAGAAAAGCGACGAAGCAGCCTGCTATTCGTGGGCGGTCCAGCAATCCGGATTCGATCCCGCGAAGCCGCAGCCACAACAGCAGAGCGACAGCACCACCGACGACTGCGACGGGCACGACGCCTGGTGCCGGCGTTCGTGGGGCGGCGCGCGGCGCGAGTTGTGGGCGAGGTCGTTGGCGGTGACGCGGGTGACCGGTGCAGCGGTGGGAGCTATGGCGGCGCGCGGACAGAGCCGCCGGCAGAACGCGGCCGCGGCGCAGCAGGGACAGCAGCAACAGCAGGCAGCTAATCAGCAACAACAGGCGGCCTTCGGCAAGGCGCGCGCCGCGTGTCTCGAGGGCCGCGGGTACACCGTTAAGTGAGTGGCAGTCACTCGCCTATCGGGGGGGAATAATGACTCGCCTGCAAGTGTCATCATGGATTGTACTGGGGTTGCTGTCGCTCGGCGGCTGCGCCACTCGTCCGGTCAACCCGCCGATCACGCAGACCGACCCGCGCAGCGGATACCGCTTCGAGACGCGCCAGGCCGTAAGCCACGAACAGCAAGGACAATCTGGTCATCCTTGCCTTCTCGGGCGGCGGCACGCGGGCTGCCGCGTTCTCCTACGGGGTTCTGGAGTTCCTCCGGCGGACTGAGATCGCTGCCCCGAACGGCGCCAAGTTTCGCCTGCTCGACTCGATCGACGTCATCACCGGGGTGTCGGGCGGCAGCTTCACCGCGCTGGCCTACGGGCTCTACGGCGACAAGCTGTTCGATGACTACGAGCAGCGCTTCCTCAAACGCGACGTCCAGGGCGAGCTCATCACGCGCGCCTTGAGCCCGCGCTACTGGGGAGACCTGTCGTCGGAGGGCTGGGGTCGTTCCGAGCTGGCGTCCCAGCTGTACGACGAAATCCTGTTCAACGGCGCCACCTTCGGCGATCTCAACCGCGGAACGGGCCCGATGATATTGGCGTCGGCCACCGACATCTCGACGGGCTCGCGTTTCGTCTTCAACCAGGGCACGTTCGACATCATTTGCTCGGACCTCAATGCCGTGCCGCTGTCCCGTGCAGCCGCGGCCTCGTCGGCGGTGCCCGTCGTGCTCTCGTCCATCACGATAAAGAACTATGGCGGTACCTGTAACGCAGACGCCGCCCGGATGGGCGAAGCTGTTCCTCGACAACGACAACCCGCCGCGACCGGCCGCGCGGGCGATACGATCGCTCAAGAACCTGCAAGCCTACGGCGACGGCGTCCGTCGACCTTTCCTCCATCTGGTCGACGGCGGCGTGGCGGACAACGTGGGCATGCGCGGCGTGACTCGATGCGCTGGAAGTCCTCGAAGCGCTGCACGAGGCCGGTCTGCCATCACCGCTCGACAGCACGCGCCGGATCATCGTTTTCGTCGTCAATTCGCTGTCGTCGCCGCCGACCAAGTGGGACGAGTCGTATACTCCTCCGGGCACGGTCGACATCCTGCTCAAGTCCGCAGGCACGCCGATAGACGCGTTTTCCTACGAGACGATCGAACTGCTGAGGGACACGGCGGCGCGTTGGGAGACGTTGCGCCTGATACGCGATTCGCCTGCCTATGCGGCTAACAAGGACCCCAAGGTGGCCAGCGCCCTGCGCGTCCCGGTCGCCGAGATTTACGCGATCGACGTATCGTTCTCGGCGCTGAAGGACAAGGCGGAATTCGACTATCTGAACCTGCAGCCGACGACATTTGTTCTGCCCCCGAGGCCGTCGATCGTCTGCGCGCCGCGGCGGGCACCATCATCATGGACTCACCCGAGTTCAAGCGACTGCTGAAGGATCTGGGTGCCACGCTGGTACCGCAACCACCGTCCGCCGTGAGGCAATCTCCAATGTAGAGGAGGACGGCGGGACGCGCCGGTCGGCTGTGCGGTCGAACAACATCCGCCGACTCCGATTGAAGGCGTCGAAGGCCGGTCGATCAGGGATACCACCCGGCGCACTGTGAGCATGGGCACAGTTTCGGTGGCTCGCCCGTAGATTCCGAGACCAAACCGTGCGCGCTGCTGATGGGCGCAGGCGTCAATGGATTTGTACTCAAGCATGCCATAGCAACGGACATCGCCCGCTTGAAGGATTCGCGCGCCGCGGCGAAAATCCTCGACAGTTCGACTTCTGGCATCGCACCAGTGCGGTGGCAACGTTTTCGAACTTACTTAAGGTACTGGTATACCGTTTCCCGCGAGATTCCATAGGTTCGCCAATTCGGCCTTCGGCATTCCCGCATCCGCCATTTCTTTGAGTTGCGCCGCCTCATCTGGCGTTAGAGCCTTCTTGCGGCCCTTGTAAATTCCCTTGGACTTAGCGAACGGCGACGCACTATGACCGCGAGCTAAGAAAGCGAGAAGTTGGGCCCGCTAGCTAGCACAGTGTTGGAGGCGGGGGTCGGAATCGAACCGGCGTCCACGGCTTTGCAGGCCGCTGCATAACCACTCTGCCACCCCGCCTTGGAGGCATCCGCTCGCGTTGCGTGAACGGTTACAGAAACTAAAAGGGAGAGCGGAATTTAGCTCTCCCTCGGAAATTTGGAGCGGGAAAGGAGGTCTCGAACTCCCGACCTCAACCTTGGCAAGGTTGCGCTCTACCAACTGAGCTATTCCCGCGCTGGAAGCCCTTGATTATATAACAATTGGTGGGCAGGTCAAAGCGCGCATAGCCTCCGCCGGCCATCTCTGCGAGCGATCGGAAGAACGGCTCAGGACCTGATCACCGCCGCCAATCGCCTTCGCGGTGTGCCCGACGTTGCGCGAATTGAGCGCGGCCACGCAAATGCGTCCGGTGTCGATTGCATAGATGGAAAACTCGTTGCGCAGCCTTGCGACTTGCGCTGGCGTGAGACCGGTATAGGAAAACATGCCGCGTTGGGTGAGGACAAACGTGAAATCTGCGCCCGGCGCACTTTCGGTGAGTTTTTCGACCAGCGTTTTGCGCATTTCACGGATCCGCTCGCGCATGCCGGACAGCTCCGATTCCCACAACGCGCGAAGCTCCGCATTGCCCAGGACCATCGCGACGATTTGCGCGCCATGGGTGGGCGGCGTCGAGTAGTTGGCGCGCACGACGCGCTTCAACTGGTGATAGCACGCGCGCCGCCTCGTCGCTGTCGGTCGTCACGACGGACAGCGCGCCGATGCGTTCGCCATAGAGCGAGAATGATTTCGAGAACGAAGTCGAGACGAACAGTGGGCCGGGCGTCGCGGCGAAGCGGGCGCACCGCGCCGCCATCGGCGTCGATTCCGTCGGCGAAACCCTGATACGCGATGTCGAGAAACGGGATGATCCCGCGCGAGCGCACGATGTCGATAATCGTCGTCCACTGCTCGGCCGAGGGTCGACGCCCGTCGGGTTGTGGCAGCACGCATGCAGCACGACGATCGCATCCGGCCGGCAATTTCTCGAGCGCGCCGCGCATGCCGTCGAAGTCAAGACCGTGCGTCGCGGGCGCGTAGTACGGATACGTGTTGACGACGAATCCGGCACCCTCGAAGAGTGCCCGATGGTTTTCCCAGCTCGGATCGCTGATCCATACCTGTGCGCCCGGCGCGAATTTGCGCAGGAAATCGGCACCTAGCTTGAGTCCACCCGTGCCGCCCAGCGCTTGCACGGTCACGCCGCGCGACATTGCGACGATCTCGCTGTTGGCGCCGAACACCATCGCCTGCACCGCCTTGTCGTAGGCGGCGATCCCGTCGATCGGCAGGTAGCCTCGCGGCGATGCCTTGTCCGTAATCTCGCGCTCCGCGCGCTTGCACGCATTCGAGTAGAGGGATGCGACCGTTGTCGTCGCAATAGACGCCGACGCCGAGGTTCACTTTGAGCGGACTCTTGTCCGCGTTGCAGGCATCAGAGACGCCGAGAATCGGGTCGCGCGGCGCGAGCTCGATCGCCGTGAGCAGGGAACCGGTGAGTGGAGCATTCATGGGTTGACGGGACCGAGTGAAAACAGGTTATTGTACCGCGCGGGCGTCGCCGACTTGAGGTCGCGTCGCCGCGTCCCCATTTGTCACTGAGATTGTCTGTCCGACTCGCATGGCACGCGCCGATACCCGCCTCGAACCTGCGCCGAAGATTCCGCCGTTGACCGCGCTCCGGACGATGGCGCGGGTCGGTGGATTTCTCCGCCCCTACCGGCGCCAAGTCGTCTACGCCGCGGTCGCGCTCGTTTTCGCCGCCGCCGCCGTGCTGGCGATGGGGCAGGGCTTAAAATTCGTCGTCGATCGAGGTTTTCCGCCGGCGATGCCGCCGCGCTCGATCGCATGCTGGGCGCGATGCTTGGGATGATTATCGTTCTCGCGATCGCGACCTATACGCGGTTCTATTTCGTGTCGTGGCTGGGCGAGCGCGTTCACGGCGGATCTGCGCCGCGCCGTGTTCGATCATCTGCTCCGCCTGCCGCCGGGATTCTTCGAAATCACGCGCACCGGCGAGGTGATCTCGCGCCTCACCAACGATACGACGATGCTGGAGACGGTCATTGGATCGTCGGCGTCGATGGCGGTCCGCAATTTGCTGCTGATGATCGGCGGTTCGTGATGCTCGCGCTCACCAGTCTCAAGCTCACGCTATTGGTGCTGGCGGGCGTGCCGCTGGTGGTGGCACCGATCATCCTGTTCGGCCGGCGCGTCCGCAAGCTTGCCCGGGCGAGTCAGGACCGGGTCGGCGACGTCAGCGCCTACGTGGACGAGGCGCTGCACGAGGTGCGCACCGTGCAGGCGTATGGTCACGAGGAAATCGATCGCCGGCTCTTTGGCGAGCGCGTCGAGGCGGCGTTCGCGACGGCGCAGCCGACGTATCCGGCAACGCGCGCTGCTGGTGGCGACGGTGATCGTGCTGGTGTTCGGCGCGGTGGGCATGATCCTGTGGATCGGCGGGCACGACGTCGTGGCGGGGCGGCTTTCGCCGGGGCAGCTCTCCGCATTCGTGTTCTATGCGGTGATCGTCGCGGGCGCCGTGGGTACGGATCAGCGAAGTGATCGGCGACCTGCAGCGCGCGGCGGGCGCGACCGAGCGGCTGTTCGAGTTGCTCGCGATCGAGCCTGCGATCTCGCGCACCGGCGAATCCTCCTGATGCCGGTGCCGGCGCGCGGCACCGTCGATTTCGACGCCGTCACATTCCGCTATCCATCGCGACCCGACACGGCGGCGTTGGCTGCTTTTTCGTTGAGCGTCGAACCCGGCGAGAAAATCGCACTCGTCGGTCCCTCCGGAGCAGGCAAGACAACGGTGTTTGCATTGCTGCTGCGCTTCTATGACCCGCAAGAGGGCGCAGTGCGCATCGATGGCGTCGATCTCAAGTCAGTGGACCCGATCGACGCGCGGCAGCCGTCTCGCGGTCGTCCCGCAGGATCCGGTGATCTTCGCCGCCAGCGTGCTCGAGAACGTCCGCTACGGGCGCCCGGAAGCGAGCGACGCCGATGTGCGCGCCGCCTGCGACGCGGCGTATGCGACCGAATTCATCGACCGGCTGCCAGAGCGTTTCGACAGCTTCCTGGGCGAGCGCGGCGTGCGACTTTCCGGCGGGCAGCGGCAGCGGCTCGCGATCGCGCGCGCCATTCTCGCCGATCGACCGGTCCTGCTGCTCGACGAAGCGACGAGCGCGCTCGACGCGGAGAGCGAGCGAGTCGTTCAACTCGCGCTCGAGCGGTTGATGGCGGGACGCACGGTGCTGATCGATCGCGCATCGGCTGGCAACCGTTCGCCACGCCGATCGCATCGCCGTCATGGAGCAGGGCCGGATCATCGCGGTCGGCCGCGCACGACGATTTGATCGCGGACCAACCGTTGTACGCGCGGCTTGCCGCGCTTCAATTCGGCGCGGTGAAGCTGCACGCCGACGTCGCCGGCGACACGGCTGGAGATCACCGCACAACGTTGACGCGCAAGTTGAAAGACCCTACGCCACGATCCGTCGGCGCGGTCTACAATCTCAAGTTTCGCCCCGCCCGCATGAAAAATATGATCGTCACGTTTCCCGACAGTCCCGTACGAGCTGCATCAGCCGTTCGAGCCCGCCGGCGACCAGCCGGAGGCGATCGCCAAGCTCGTCGAGGGCCTGACCGACGGCCTCTCGTTCCAGACGCTGCTGGGCGTCACCGGCTCGGGCAAAACGTACACGATGGCGAACGTCATCGCGCGAACGCGGCCGACCGGCGCTCGTGCTCGCGCCCGAACAAGACGCTTGCCGCGCAGCTCTATTCGGAGTTCCGTGAGTTCTTCCCGAACAACGCCGTCGAGTATTTCGTCTCGTATTACGACTACTACCAGCCCGAGGCCTACGTCCCGTCGCGCGACCTGTACATCGAGAAGGACAGCTCGATCAACGAGCACATCGAGCAGATGCGGCTGTCGGCGACCAAGGCGATCCTCGAGCGGCCCGATTGCGTGATCGTCTGCGACGGTGTCGGCGATCTACGGTATCGGCGATCCGTCCGAATACCACAGCATGATCCTGCACGTGCGTCAGGGCGACAAGCTGTCGCAGCGCGACGCGATCAAGCGGCTCGACGGAAATGCAGTATCAGCGCGCCGAACTCGAGTTCAAGCGCGGCACGTTCCGCGTGCGCGGCGACGTGCTCGACATCTTTCCGGCCGAGAACGCCGAGAACGCGGTTCGCGTCTCGCTGTTCGACGACGAGGTCGAGACGCTGCAGCTGTTCGACCCGCTGACGGGCCACCTCAAGCAGAAGATGCGCGCGCTATACGGTGTTCCCGTCGTCGCACTACGTGACCGGACGGCAGAAGGTGCTGAACGCGATCGAGGCGATCAAGGTCGAGTTGCGCGCAGCAGAAGGAGTTCTTCGTCACGCAGATGAAGCTCATCGAGGCGCAGCGTATCGAGCAGCGGACGCGCTTCGACCTCGAAATGATGAGCGAGATCGGCTTCTGCAAGGGCATCGAGAACTACTCGCGGCACCTGTCCGGGCGCAAGGCGGGCGAGCCGCCGCCGACACTGATCGACTACCTGCCGCGCAGCGCGCTGATGTTCATCGACGAGTCCACGTCACGATCCCGCAGACGGGCGGCATGTACAAGGGCGATCGCGCGCGCAAGGAAGAATCTGGTCAACTACGGATTTCGCCTGCCGTCGGCGCTCGACAACCGGCCGCTGCGCTTCGACGAATTCGAGAAGCTCCTGCCGCAGACGACGTTCGTGTCCGCGACGCCGGCCGAGTACGAGCGCGATGCACGCCGGCCAGGTGGTGGAGCAGGTCGTGCGGCCGACGGGCCTCGTCGATCCGGTGCTGATCGTGCGCCCGGCGGCGACGCAGGTGGACGATCTGCTGTCGGAAATCGGGTTGCGCGTCGAGCGGCACGAGCGCGTCCTGGTGACGACGCTGACCAAGCGGATGGCTGAGGACTTGACCGACTACCTGGCCGAGCACGGCGTCAAGGTCCGCTACCTGCACTCGGACATCGATACCGTCGAACGCGTCGAGATCATCCGCGATCTGCGGCTGGGCGAGTTCGACGTGCTGGTTGGGATCAATCTGTTGCGCGAAGGCCTCGACATACCGGAGGTCTCGCTGGTGGCGGTATTCGACGCCGACAAGGAAGGGTTTCCTGCGCGCCGAGCGTTCGCTGATCCAGACGATCGGCCGCGCAGCCCGCCACATCAACGGCACGGCGATTCTCTATGCCGACAAGATGACCGACTCGATGACGCGCGGCGATCGGCGAGACCGAGCGCCGGCGGGCGAAGCAGATCGAATGGAACGCGCGGATGGGCATCACGCCGAAAGGCATCGAGAAGCGGATCAAGGACATGATCGAGGGCGCGTACGATTTCGAGGAAGGCGAAAAGGAACTGAAGGCGGCGCAGACTCGCGCCAAGTACGAGGCGATGGGCGAAAAGGACCTCGAAAAGCGAACTGAAGCTTCTGGAGAAGCAGATGCTCGACGCCGCGCGGAATCTTGAGTTCGAAAAGGCCGCCGAGATCCGCGATCGTCTCCTTCACAAGATCAAGGAGGCGATGTTCGGCGTGCAGCTACCTGTCGAAACGTGATGCGGCAGCCGTGTGCGGCGCTTGTCGCCGATACGACCGTCGACGGAACTTCGCCGAACTCCTGCTCGGAAAGCCGATGGAGAAAAATAAGACCGGCGTGCTCTTCGTATGCATGGGCAATATCTGCCGTTCGCCCACTGCCGAAGGTGTGTTTCGTGCGCTCGCGGAACGTGCCGGCTGGATGCGACGGCTTCGCATCGATTCGGCGGGAAACACATGATTTTCATGTCGGCGAGCCGCCGGACCTGCGCGCGCGATTGCCAGCGCCGAACGGCGCGGCTACGACATTCGGAAGCTGCGTGCGCGCCAGATCGCACTCGCGCGATTTCGCGCGGATTTGATTGGATCCTCGCGATGGATCAAGGCAACCTGCGCCGATTGCGTGAGCTCAGGCCGAAGGATTTCAATGGCCAGCTCGGCTCTTGCTGGACGTCGCGCCTAACCTGGGCATTCGCGACGTGCCGGATCCCTACTACGGTGGCCTCTGACGCCTTCGAGCGAATGCTCGACCTGGTCGAGCTGGCGACGAAGGCGCTGCTGGCACGCGTGATCGAGGCGCCCCCGGTCGAATGACCGCGAACACTGCGCGAAGCGACGACGTGCCCCAGGCCGGCTAGCGGAATTGCGTGCTCGCCAGCCGCCGCACAAATTCCCCGTGCGTCAGTGGGCAGGCGGATTCGTATCCTTATGCGTCTCGATGAGCTCGAGCGGTTCGCTAACGCTTTCGACGCGCGGCGGGCGGACACGCTTGGGTCGCGGCATTTCGGCCGGCTCGTCCGCCACCGGTGCCGCCACATGTTCTCGCGTCTCGAAACCAACTCTGAGCTCGGACCCGGGCGGTAACGCAAGCGATACCGGAGGAATGTCGGGCAGATTGCGTGGCCGCGCGGGCGCGGTGGGCGTCAAAACCGATTCCACGAACGCGATGGGCGTCGATTCATCGAGCGGCCGCCGCGGCTCGTTTTCAACAACATCCGCGCGATGCGGCGGAATCGGCGCATCGCCAACCTCGCTTTCGATTGAAGTGGAAAGATCGCTGATCCTTGCGGCAACGTGATGTCGCTTGCCGCCACAGCAAATCCCTCTATCGGAGGCGGCGTATCCACGAGTCCGATGCGCGGCGCCACGGGTTCCGGTCTTGCGCCGCGCTCGTGCGTCGAAACATCGTGCGTTACCTGCTCCGCTTTGTCGCCACGGTCGGCAGCGCCACGACCCCGGCGACCTCGCCGTCTGCGTCCGCCTTCGCGACGTTCGTCACCCTCGGCATGCGGCGCAGTGGCGAGCGCGGCAGCGACCGGACCGGCAGCAGGCTTTACTGCGGGCGCTTCGGCACGCGGCGGCTTTTGACGTGGTGGCCTGGGCTCGTTGTGCCGTTCCTCGCGCCGGCCATTGGCGCGCTCGTCATTAGCGCGTCGCGCCGCTCACTTTGATCCTGGGCTTTCGCGCAGGCTGCGGCGCGCGCTGACCCGGTTCGCGCGATGGCGACGGGGACACAGACGCATTGCCGTGACGCTCGTCGCGACGATTGTGCCCGCGATCGCGCCGCTCATCGCGCCCATGCTGCGGTTCGCGCCGCGGTTCCCCACGCGCGCGCGCGTCGCGGTTGCGTGCGTCCGCCGGTGCAGCCGATCGCTCGGAACGCGCCGCGGCGACCTCGATCGACGGCTCGGGCTTGGCGCGGAAAAAGCCGAGCATTCGCGATAGCCACGTACCTTCGCGCGCTTCGGCCATGGGCACGGACTTGGCGGGGATCGACCCACGCGCTTCGGTGTGAGCCGGCGTGGCTGGGATCGGTGCGGGTTGCGACGGCGTGATGCCCTTGACGACCGCCTCCTGGCGCGTCTCGCGTGCCTCCTCCTTGAGCGCCTTGATCGGATCGGCATCTTCGGGTTGCTGGACACGAGCTGGAACGACGCGGGCAGCGGCTCACCCTGGTTCAGATCATCGTGCCGCATCCGCTCGATGCTGTAGTTGGGCGTCTCGAGGTGTCGATTCGGGACGAGCAGAACGTTGACCTTGAATCGCGTCTCGATCGACAGCACGTCGTTGCGCTTTTCGTTCAACAGGAACGTGGCGACGTCGACCGGCATCTGCGCGACTACCTGCGCGCGTGTTGTCCTTCATCGCCTCTTCCTGGAGGATACGCAGGATGTGCAGCGCGGTCGATTCGGTGCCGCGGATGTGGCCGATGCCGTGGCAACGCGGGCAGGGGATGTACGCCGACTCCGCGAGCGCCGGGCGGAGCCGCTGGCGCGAGAGCTCCATCAGCCCGAAGCGCGAGATCTTGCCCAGTTGCACGCGGGCGCGGTCGTATTTGAGCGCGTCGCGCATGCGGTTCTCGACTTCGCGCTGGTTCTTGGCGCTTTCCATGTCGATGAAATCGATGACGATCAGGCCGCCAAGGTCGCGCAGGCGCAATTGGCGGGCGATCTCGTCGGCGGCTTCCAGGTTGGTGTTGTAGGCGGTCGTCTCGATGTCGCCGCCTTTGGTCGCGCCCGCGCCGAATTCACGTCGACCGAAACCAGCGCCTCGGTGTGATCGATCACGATCGCGCCGCCGGAGGGTAGCGGCACCTGGCGAGCGTAGGCCGTCTCGATCTGGTGCTCGATCTGGAAGCGCGAGAACAGCGGAACGTCGTCCTTGTAGCAGCTTGACGCGGGAGACGTTCGCTGGCATCACGTGGCTCATGAACTGCTGCGCCTGCTCGTAGACGCCTTCGGTGTCGATCAGGATCTCGCCGATGTCCGGCTGGAAGTAATCGCGGATCGCGCGTGATCACCAGGCTGGATTCCTGGTAGATCAGGTACGCGCCGGCTTGCAGCTTGGCCGCATCCTCGATGGCGTGCCAGAGTTGCATCAGGTAGTTCAAGTCCCATTGCAGCTCTTCCGGCGAGCGGCCGATTCCGGCCGTGCGCGCGATGACGCTCATGTCCGCGCGGCACCTCGAGCTGGGCGACGGCTTCGCGCAACTCGGTCGCGCTCGTCGCCTTCGACGCGGCGCGACACGCCGCCGCCGCGCGGATTGTTGGGCATCAGGACGAGGTAGCGCCCGGCGAGGGAGATATACGTGGTGAGCGCCGCGCCCTTGTTGCCGCGCTCGTCCTTGTCGACCTGGACGATCAGCTCTGTCCTTCGCGCAGCTGATCGGGTACGCGGCGTGCCGTCGACTCGTCGCTATCGTCGTCGTTGCCGGCGGCTGACCTTGAGGCTCTGGCGCGAAATTTCCTTGAACGGCAGAAATCCGTGGCGATCGGTGCCGTAGTCAACGAAGCAGGCCTCGAGCGACGGCTCGATGCGCGTGATGACGGCCTTGTAGATATTGCTCTTGCGTTGTTCCTTCGACGCGGACTCGATGTCGAGGTCGATCAACTTTTGACCGTCGACGATCGCCACCCGGAGCTCTTCCGCCTGGGTAGCATTGAACAGCATGCGTTTCATGGGCAATTCCCCGGCGCACCATCAGCCGCACGCGAGCGGGGATCGAAGCAGCAGGCGACGCAACCCGAGGGTCGCGGCGCTTAAAGACTACGCGGCGGGCGCGTGGGAAGACGGTGGACAGCGTCGGCGTGGGCCGACGATGGACGGGAGCGGAGCGATGGTGCGGTGATTCGTTCAAGATAAAGGCCTCGGTCTTGCCGGGGCGGAACGGCTCTCGTCGGGTTCGGGTCTTCTTGTTCGCGAACTGGCGTCGATGTCTGGCGGAGGCTCGATGACGCGCGCTGGAATGCGCCGGCGTGCAGGAACAACCGCAAACAGAAATTCTCGCTTCATGCGCCGCGCAGCTGCTCGCTTCGAGCCGGCCGTTGCCGGGTGCGGAGACTGCGCTCTTTCTCTACGATCGCTACTTTTCCGGCAATACGCCGGCCGGTGAGCGATTTACCCGGCTCGCCCTGCATTCGGCAGGGCCCACGCGCGCGCAGGACGATATTCCGATGGTTTTTGACGGCTTTCGCCGGGCCGATCGGACGCTCTGCGCGCATTCGCCTACAATTATAAGCGAATGAACGAGTTAAGCAAGGATGCTGTCAGTTGGCTCACCGTCGGCGAGGAGGCGGCTGGCCAGCGAATCGACAATTTCCTTGTCCGTGTGCTCAAGGGTGTCCCAAAGAGCCACGTTTACCGGATGCTTCGAACCGGTGAAGTCCGAGTGAACAAAGGCCGCGTGGGTGCTGATAGTCGGCTCGCCGTCGGCGATATCGTCCGTGTCCCGCCCGTCCGAATCGCTGCGCCGGAGTCCACCCGGCTCGCGCCACGCCCCATCGCGCACCTCCGCATCCTGTTCGAGGACGACGCGGTACTTGCGGTAGACAAGCCCGCGGGTCTGGCGGTTCACGGCGGCAGCGGCATCGCGCACGGATTGATCGAGCAGCTGCGAGCGGCGCGTCCGGATGCGCGATTTCTCGAGCTCGTCCATCGCCTCGACCGCGACACGTCGGGAATCCTGTTGATCGCCAAACGGCGACCGGCACTCATCGCTCTGCATGAGCAATTGCGCGAAGGTAAATTCGACAAGCGCTACCTGGTCCTCGTGCGCGGACGCTGGCGCGATGCGAAACGCACCGTCGAGTTGTCATTGCACAAGTTTGCCACCAAGCGAGGGAGAGCGCCGGGTTCGGGTCGAAGGCGAGGGACGGCGTGCGGTGACGGTCTTTATCGCCGCCGCGTATGGCCCGAGCGCGACCCGCCGCTTGCGCTGCTCGAAGCGGAATTGCGGACGGGCCGGACGCATCAAATCCGCGTTCATCTCGCGCATCTCGGATTTCCGTTAGCGGGTGATGACAAGTATGGTGATTTCGCCTGGAATCGGACGCTCGCGAAGGCCGGATTCAAGCGCATGTTCCTCCATGCGCGAAAATTGGGATTCGACCACCCGATTACGGGTGACCGAGTCGAGCTGGAGTCGCCGCTACCGCCGGAATTGGCGTCGCTCGTCGCTCGGCTCGATGCGGAATCGGGCGGTGCAGGGGACGTGCGCGATGCGTAACGCGGACGCGCGGCGATTCGGTCTGATCGTGTTCGACTGGGACGGAACGCTCGCGGACTCGACGGCGATCATCGCGTCAGCCATTCAAAGAGCGTGCGCCGACGTCGGCCAGCCAGTCCCGGACGAGGCGCTGGCGGCGATACGTCATCGGGTTGGGATTCGCCGACGCGGTTCGGCACGTTGCGCCGGATCTTTGCGGGAAAACTATGCGCGCCTTGCGGCGGCTTATCGCGACCACTATCGCGCGCGGGAATTCGAAATATCGCTGTTTGACGGCGTGCGCGATTTGTTGGACGAACTCTCATCTGCCGGATACCGGCTCGCGATCGCGACAGGGAAATCGCGCGCCGGGTTCGAGCGCGCGTTGCACAAAGCGGCCTTGCCGGCATGTTCGATGCGACTCGCTGCGCCGACGAGGCGATGCCCAAGCCGCACCCCGACATGCTCGTCCACCTCATGGCGGTTCTCGAAACGACACCGGCGCGGACGTTAATGATCGGCGACACGACGCACGATCTCGCTTTTGCACAAAATGCCGGCGCAAAACTCGCTCATCGTCGGATACGGAGCGCACGATCGTGACGCGCTCGCGAATTGCGGCACCGTCGATAGGGTGAATTCGGTCGACGAGTTACGGCAATGGCTGCGCGTCAACGCATGATTGCAGGATTGGCGCCCGGTTCGATGGGTCAGGCGTTCCGCTGTCGAACGGAGCTCGACGGGTGCTGTTTTTCCATTGTTGCGGCGCGCCTCCCACCGCTTGAGCTGCGCGTCGCGAATCTTCGATGCCCTAAGCGGCTTCAGCGGAGCTGCCCGAGCGTCCACTTGTATCAATCCGTGGGCGACGCCCATCGCGATCGCCTCCAGGCGGTTGAGAACGCCCATTTTGCTGATGATGTTGCTGAAATGGAAATTCACCGTTCGCTCGGTGATGGCGAGCTTCAACCCGATATCGAAACTCGTCATGCCGCGCGCTGCGAGTTGAAGGCATTGTCGCTCTCGGGCGGAGAGGGGGCTGCCGTGATGGATCGGTGGTGATCCACTCGCGAAATTACGTCTGACATGAACACCGATATGAAGCACCGTCGCCAATGTGCATTGCCTGCGACGTGACCGAGGCAATTCGTTCGCGATGCGCTTGGCCTCAACGTGCCCGCTGCGGACGGCTGAGCGCGAACCAGTATCTGTTGACGTGCCGTCGCGCAGATACACGGCGAGACCGCTACCGATGACCGAATGTCGCCGGCGCGCTCGAGAAAAGCTGCGACTTGCGGGCTTCTGTCGCCGATATGCCGGTCCCAATCAGTGGCGGGGGCACATCGCCCAGTCCATAGCCGCACATCGCGGATCGATCTCGACATAGCTGTTTTTGATCGTATTCTGTGCGACCCACTCCGGCTGGCACGGTGGTCCACAAGATAAAAGCGCTCGTCATCGCGACGATAGCGTTTTGGCCGGTTCGCAACGCCGTGCACGAACGATCCAAACCCATCGACCTGCGACGATGTCTTGCAATCGGGCTCGATGAGCGACTCGCCTCCTTGTGCGCCGCTTCGAGGGGCGCAAGGTGACCGAGGTTAAGCAGAGAATCGAACGACGGTCGATGACGGTCGGCTTAGGCTGAATCAGGAACAAGCATGGCGTCACTCCCCCTTATGCCTCGTTCGACTCTATTCCTTCACTGACGATCCGTAAATCAGCTTTACGGATGAGCCGCAGCAAAGTCGAAAAGCGCCGCGCCTATACCGGCTTGCCGCGCCTATACCGGCGTCATACGCGCGCCATCGCACAAAAGTCCGACGATTGGTGCATTTGTCTTTTGAAGTTAATGTGCGTTTGCTCGAAGTCATTTATTTGCCGCAGGCGGCAACCCCCTGACAGTGTCGCCAGGGGCGATGCCCTTCGACGCGAACCAACCCTGCTTCATTTCCAATGCATAGAGCGACGCACCTCGAGACCAAATCGTCGACTCGTCCAGCGGTTTCATGTCCTCGATGTTGACGATCTTTCCGCTCGCATCGATAAACGCGATCGACAAAGGCACATAAGTATTCTTCATCCAGAATCCTTAGGGGCTGCGGGCGGTCGAACACGAACTTACCATTCCGTGATCGGGCTGCAGGCTGAACCGGTTCATCAGGCCGGTCGCGCGGAGCGCCAGGTGTGGCGACCAACTCGGCCACCACTTTGGTCTGGTTGATCGTGAGCGTAATCACGGAGGATTCCTTCGCTGGCCCGGACATGAATTGGCGCCAAGACCAGCGCAGAAGCAACAGCGTTGCGGTGCGCATCATCGATGGGATGTCCTCAAAGGCCGACACGTATCTGCCGCTGATATACGAGTCGCGGCGCAAAATCGTCGGCGCAAACCCTGCGATTTCAATTCCCGGTCCCCGGGCCCGGGCCGGCGCAGCGCGACGGTCATAGCAGATCGGGAACAGCGTTGCCGCTGGGCGCTGCATCGACGGCCGCGCGCGACGTATTGTGGCGCAAACAGCGTGATGAACTGGTAAGCGTATCCGCGCAGGAACACGCCGCGCCGCAACGCCAGTCGAGGTCGTGGAGCTCGCAAAAAGATGGCTGGCGTCGAGCATGTCGAGCGCACGATCCTTCGTGCGGGTCGTATGCCATCTGGGCGACGATTCCGGCCCCCATGCCGAGCTCGACGATACGTCTTGATCACGTCGGCGTCGAGCGCAGTCAGCACGACATTCGGCTCCAGCCCTTTGGCGGTGAACGCCGCGTTGATCGCGAAGCGACCGGTGAACGCGAAGTCGTAGGTGACGATCGGATGCTGCGCGAGTGCTTCGAGCGTCAGCGGCCTCACTTTCGTCAAGCGCGTGCCCTTTGCGGCACGAGCACGCAGCGATTCCAGCGATAGCACGGCAAGCGTGACCGAGCTCGGGATAATCGGCGAGGCGATTCGGTCGCGATGCCGACGGTCGGCTTCGCCGGCCTGCGTTTGCTCGGCGACCTGGATAGGATTGCCCTGATGCAGCACCAGCCGCACCTTCGGAAATTTGGCGGCGAACGCCGTCAGACACTTTCGGCAGCACGTACCGCGCTTGGGCGTATGCGTCGTGGCGATGGCCAGCGTGCCGGCGTCCTCGGCGCGGAATTCGTCCGCGACGCGCTTCATGTTGGCGATCTCACGCAGTGCCCGTCGCGCGGTGGCAACGACGGTCTGCCGGCCGGCGTCAGCGACGCAAGCCGCTTGCCCTGCCGGACGAAGACGCGGAGGCCGAGCTCGTCCTCGAGTTGGCGGATCTGCTTGCTGATGCCCGGCTGCGACGTGAACAGCGCCAGTGCGGCCTCCGGAGACGTTGAGACCGTGGTCGACAACCGCGCACAGGTATTTGAGTTGTTGCGAGGTTCACGGCGTCGTGCATAACCTATCTGCTAAAATAAGGCTTATTATATATCAAACAGCAAAATCTGGCCCGGGAAGCGGCCCGTCGAGCCTCTCATGGCGCAATTGCTGACCCTGCATCCGACGCATCCGCAGCCGCGACTGATTCGCCGCGCCGCGGCATTCTGCGCGAAGGCGGCGTGATCGCTTATCCGACCGATTCGTCCTACGCACTCGGTTGCCGCCTCGACGACGCCGACGCCGCGCGCCGCATGCGGGCGATCCGCGGTCTCGACGAACGGCACCACTTGACGCTCGTTTGCCGCGATCTGGCCGACGTCGGGCACTTTGCGCGCATCGACAATTGGCAGTTCGGCATCGTGCGCCAGGGACGCCGGGCAGCTTCACGTTCCTGCTGCCCGCCACGCGCGAAGTGCCGCGCCGGCTGCAACATCCCCGGCGCAGCACGATCGGCGTTCGCGTGCCCGGATCATCCGGTGGCGCGGGCGCTGGTGACGAGCTCGAGGCGCCGATTCTGTCCACGACGCTGATCCTCCCCGGCCTCGACGGCTCCGTTGAACGACGCGGCGGCGATTCATCGAGGCGCTGGCGTCCGCCATCGAGCTGGTGATCGACGCCGGGGCCGTGCGCTGCCACGCCGACCACGGTGATCGACCTCGCGCAGACGCCGCCGGTCATCGTCCGGTTGGGGCTGGGCGACCCGACGCGCCTCGGACTCGTCCCGGCCTGAGCTCCGACGGATGCCAGGCGACTAAGGTAAAATAGGCGGCTAATGGATTTTCGCTCGAGACCATCGTGCTCTGGGCAGTGCCGGTGGTCTTCGCGATCACATTGCACTGAAGCCGCGCACGGCTACGTGGCAAAGCTGTTCGGCGACCGCACGGCGGAGATGCTGGGCCGCATCACGCTCAACCCGCTGAAGCACATCGACCTCGTTGGGACGATTCTGGTTCCGGGGATATTGCTGACGCTCGCGTGGATCAACAAGTCGCCCCCGTTCGTGTTCGGCGTGGGCGAAGCCGGTGCCGGTGAATTTCGGCAACCTGCGCCAACCGAAGCGCGACATGATCTGGGTGGCGCGCGGCGGGACCCGGCATCGAATTTTCTGCAGGCGCTCGCTCTGGGCGATTGTTGCTTGCTGGCGACGGCGCCGGCGCGTCTGCGCCGAGCGCCGGCGCTGTTCGAGATGGCTGACATTGGATTTCAAGGTGAATCTGGTGCTGATGGCGCTCAACCTGCTTGCCGCTGCCGCCGCTCGACGGCGGGCGCGTGCTCTGCGGGCCTGTTGCCCCGCGCGTGCGTCGCAAACGCTGTTGCGCGATCGAGCGCCGTCGGGCTTTTCATCCTCCTCGCGCTGCTGGCGCTTGGACTGCTGGACGACCTGATGCGGCCGCTGGTTCATGTCGCCGCTGCGAGTGATCGACGCGGATCGTCGGCCTCTGGCGTACCGCACGACAGCACCAACGAGTACCGCCACGATGTTCGCTGATCGCGTGCTGTCGGGCATGCGTCCTACCGGACCGCATGCATATCGGCCGATTACCATGGCGCGCTCAAGAACTGGGTGCAAGCTGCAGGAGGAATACGAGTGCCTGTTCTTCGCCGCCGACTGGCATGCGCTGACGACGCATTACGACAGCGCCGGAGACGATCGCGGAATCGGTCTGGGAGATGTTCATCGACTGGCTCGCCGCGGGCATCGATCCCGACGCGCGCGACGATCTTCATCCAGTCGCGCGTGCCGGAGCACGCCGAGCTGACGCTGCTGCTCGGCATGATCGCGCCGGTCGGCTGGCTCGAGCGCGTGCCGACGTACAAGGACCAGCAGCAGAAGCTCGCCGACCGCGACCTGTCGAACTTCCGGCTTTCTCGGCTACCCGGTGATGCAGAGCGCCGACATCCTCATCTACCGCGCCAACATGGTGCCGGTGGGCGAGGACCAGTGTCTCGCATATCGAGCTGACGCGCGAGCTCGCGCGCCGCTTCAACCACATCTACGGCCGCGAGCCCGGGTTCGAGGACAAGGCGCAGGCCGCGGTCAAGAAGCTCGGCAGCAAGAAGGCGAAACGCTACGAGGACAGTTGCGCACGGCGTTCCAGGAACAGGGCGACACCGAGGCGCTGGAAGCGGCGCGCGAGCTGCTGAACGACACGCAGAACCTGTCGCTCGGCGACCGCGAGCGGCTGTTCGGCTATCTCGAGGGCTCGCGCCGCGTGATCCTGCCGGAGCCGCAGCCGCTGCTGACCGCGACGCCGAGGGTGCCGGGCCTCGACGGGCAGAAGATGTCGAAGTCCTACGGCAACGCGATCCATGTTGCGCGAGGATCCGGCGGTGGTGACCGAAAGATCCGCACGATGCAGACCGATCCGGCGCGCGTGCGCCGCACCGACCCCGGCAATCCCGAGAACTGCCCGGTGTGGCCGCTCGCACCAGATCTACTCGTCGACAGGAGACGCAGGATTGGGTCGTGAAGGGCTGCACGACGGCCGGCATCGGCTGCCTCGAATGCAAGCAGCCGGTGATCGACGCGATCATCGCGCGAGCAGCAGCCGATCAGGAGCGCGCGCAGAAATACCTCGACGACCCGTCGCTCGTGCGCAACATCGTCGCCGACGGCTGCGAGCGCGCGCGCAAGCTCGCCGAGGAAACGATGCGCGACGTCCGCGCGTGCCATGGGACTCGCGTATGACTAGCGGCGAAGTCGCTCGACCTCGCGCATCCGTCGCGCCGCGCCGGCGCCGCTCGCGCGCGTGTATGGCGAGGCGGTCAACGAGGTGCCGCAGCGACCTCTACATTCCGCCGGAGGCGCTCGGAGGTTTTCCTCGAGACGTTCGAGGGACCGCTCGACCTCCTGCTGTACCTGATCCGGCGCGCAGAACATCAACGTGCTCGACATCCCGATGGCCGAGCTCACGCGCCAGTATCTCGGCTACGTCGAGATGATGCGCCGCACGCAGCTCGAGCTCGCCGCGGAATACCTGCTGATGGCCGCGGTGCTGATCGAGATCAAGTCGCGGCTGCTGCTGCCCCGGCCGCCGGCGCCGCCGGGCGTCGAAGTCGAAGACCCGCGCGCCGAGCTCGTGCGGCGCCTGCTCGAGTACGAGCGGATGAAGCAGGCCGCGCGCGACATCGACGCGCTGCCGCTCGCCGAGCGCGATTTCGCGACGGTCCGCGTCTGGTTCGACCGCGTCTGCGGCGGCGCGGCTGCCGGACGTCGACGCCCGGCGATCTGCGCGCGGCATGGGCGCGCTCTGATTGCACGCGCGCAGGTCAACCGGCATCATCTCGTCACGCGCGAGCAGCTGTCCGTGCGCTCCGAGATGAGCCGGCTGCTGCAAGATGCTGCAGCCGGCGCGCTATCGTCGAGATTCACGGCGATTGTTCGCCGCGCACGCGGACGTCGCGCATCTCGTCGTGACGTTTCTCGCGGTGCTCGAGCTGTCGCGCGAGCAGCTGATCGACGTCGCGCAGGCCGAGCCCTACGCGCCGATCCACGTCCAACTCGTGGCGAGCGGCCGTTCGCGCTGGCACGCCGACGACTGAAGCGAGCGCGCCATGATCGACGTCCGCGCCGACTCGATGCCATGTCCGGACCTCGACCGAAGTCAAGGGTGTGCTCGAAGCCGCACTGCTGCGTCGCCGGCGAGCCGGTGCCGGTCGCGCAACTCGTCGAAGCTGTTCGATCCGCCGCTCGAGGCCGACACCGTGCGCAAGCTGCTGGACGAGTTGCGCGTGCGACTGGTACGGCGCGCAAGGTCGAGCTCGTGCAGGTCGCGTCCGGCTGGCGCTTTCAGGGCCGCGTCGAAATCCAGTCGTTACCTCGACCGCCTCGCACCGGAAAAGCCGCCGCGCTATTCGCGCGCGGTCATGGAAACCACTGGCGATCATCGCCTACCAGCAACCCGTCACCCGCGGCGACATCGAAGCCATCCGCGGCGTCGCCGTGTCGACGAACGTCGTCAAGACGCTCGAAGACCGGCAATGGGTCGAGGCCGTCGGCCATCGCGAAACGCCGGGACGCCCGGCGCTCTACGCGACGACGAAGACCTTCCTCGACGATCTCGGCCTGCGCTCCCTCGCGGAGCTGCCTCCTCTGGCCGAGCTCGATCCTTCCCACCTCCTGGAGATGCCTGATGCCCCCACCAAGGCCGCCGAGGCGCCACTCGCACTCGCGAGTCCGCTCCTCGGCACCGATCGCAGCAGCCGAGCCTGGCGCTGCAGCGCGATCGCGGAGAGCCTCCCGCCGCCGAAGCACAAACGTTCCACTGACGAAGTCTTCAGCGAGCCGCAACGCCTGCACAAGGTGCTGGCGGCGTGCGGCTTCGGCTCGCGCCGCGCGAATGGAGGAGATGATCCTCGCCGGCCGCATCACCGTGAACCGCATGCCCGCGGAAGTCGGGCAGAAGGTCGGTCCCGGCGACGAGGTGCGCATCAACGGCGAGCTGGTGAAGGTGCGCTTCGCCGAGCCGCGCGCCGCGCGTGCTCGATGTATCACAAGCCGGCGGGCGAGATCGTCACGCGCGACGATCCGGAAGGTCGGCCGACGGTGTTCGAGAAGCTGCCGTCGATCGGCAACGGCAAGTGGATCAACGTCGGCCGCCTCGACTACAACACCGAAGGGCCTGCTGCTGTTCACCAACTCGGGCGAGCTCGCCAACCGGCTGATGCATCCGCGCTACGAAGTCGAGCGCGAGTACGCGGTGCGCGTCATGGGCCGCCTCACCGACGAGCAGACGCAGGCGCTCACGACGGGCGTCGAGCTCGACGACGGGCCGCGCGCTGCGATGCAGGTCGAGGATGGCGGCGGCGACGAGGACGCATCGAACCACTGGTATCACGTCGTGCTGAAGCGAAGGCCGCAACCGCGAAGTGCGGCGGCTGTTCGAAGCGCTCGGCGTGATGGTGAGCCGGCTGATCCGCACGCGCTATGGGCGCGGTGGCGATGCCGAAGTCGGTGAAGCGCGGCGACTGTCATGGAGCTCGATCCCGCGGCCGTCGGCGCGCTGCTCGAAAGTCGCGGGACTTGGCAGCCGCGGCACCGGTAATGCGCCTGGAACGAGCGGCGCGATCAGCGCAACGAATCGCGAGGCAGCCCGCAAGGACGGACCGACGCGCATGGCTGCCGTCGACGCAACCGCATGCAAAGGCGACATGCTGCAGCCACAAGCCGCGCCCGCCGGGCGAGTCCGTCGCGCGCCCGCCGCGCGATCGGCGCGGACCACGACCGCATTTCAAGTCCGCGCAGTGGCGGGATCTCGGCCGCACGGCAGCGGCGGCCGGCGGCCCCTGACGCCATGGAGCCATGGCCGGCAATGGGCAGGGGCCGAGCGCGCCGAAGCGCCGCGACCGCAAGCCGCCGCGGGAAAGCGGACAACTTCGACGAAGTGCAACCGCAGAGCAACGCCAACGCGTCGCCATTCGGCCACTCGCGCGGATGACGAACGCCGGGCGGCTATGGCGACGACGGCGGACCGACGCGCATCGCAGTGCGCCCGCGCGCACCAGCAGCGGAATCCGCGCCGAGTGCCGGCGGTCGCTATGCCGGCGGCCAGATCACCGGCGCAGTGGCCCGGATGGGTTCAATCGTCCGCGCCACGCGCAGACGGCCGGCTAAACCGCGTACCGCGAAGTCAACGGCAACGGTGGCACCCACGCAGGCGACACGCGCCGCCGCCGTGACCGGCGACGACGAAACGCCTGAAACGAGGCGAGCCGATCGCTTGACGACGATCGAAACAGCGGTGCTTGTTCCGAGTCTCGGCTACTCGCCGAACCGCGGTTTGCCGCTTGGCGGAGAACGCCCGCACGCCCTCAACGAAATCCGAGGTTGACTGCGCATTGGCCAAAGCTCTCCGCTTCGGCGCTGCAGCTGCTCGGAAAGCGAGCGCCTCGAGCGATTCGCGCAGCAAACGCTTCGCGTTGCGCAATGCGTCGACGGGTCCGTGTCACGAGCGAGTGCGACGATCGCGTTCACGGTCGTATCGAGCGCCGGCGCCGGCGACGACGCGGTTGACGATGCCGATCCGCAGCGCCTCGTGCGGCGTCGAAGCGCTCGGAAAGCAGATATGATTTCCATCGCCTTGCGCAGCCCGACGATGCCGTGGCAACGCCCACGTGCCGCCGCCGTCCGGTGTCAGACCGAGCTGCCGGTACGCGGAAGTGAAGTAGGCATCGTCGGCGGCGACCGCGCAGATCGCACGCCGCAGACGAGCGACAGCCCGAACCCGGCGACCGCGCCTTGCACACGCGCCGATGACCGGATGCGGCATCCGGTGCAGATTCTCGATCGCGGCGTGCAAACGCTCGACGATGCGCGCTGGAACAGCGCGCGCTGCGCAGCCGGCGCAGCGTCGAGATGCTGCGACGCGCGACGTCTGCCAGTCGCCGCCCGCCATGAAGTGCCTGCCTGCTGCCTGCAGCACGACGACCCGCAACGTCGTGAATCGGCGGCGAGCGATCGTCGACGTATGCGTCGACCAGCATGTCCATCATCGCGAAGGTCGAGCGTGTTGAGCGCGCGCCGGCCGATTCAAGCGTCAGCGTCGCGACGGCACCGTCGAACGTTCGAGGAGAATAGGATCGGACATGCGATTTGCATCCCTCGTCTGGTTCGCGCGAGTCGTAGCAGGGCGTCAAACGGCGGCAGGGGTTCTATTTGCGAATCGCGTCGCGGAACGGACTCGAATCCTCCCGAGCTCGTCGACCGCGTGGGCGACGTCCACACGCTCGCGGGCGCAGATAGTCGGAGATGGCGCGTCGGCGAATCGCGCGATCACGCGATCGCATGCAGCGAATGCGTCGTCGACCGGCAGCAGTCCCGCGCGCGAGCTTGTGCGCGCCCTGCGCGCCGCCTTCGAAGCGACGCGATGCCGCGCTCGATGCAGAATTCGATCGCCTGGTAGTAGCACGCCTCGAAATGCAGCCCGGGAACATACTCGGTCGTGCCCCAGTAGCGGCCCCACAGCGTCGTCGCGTCGAGTAACGTCGAGTGCCGCGCAAAGCCGCCGTGCCGTCGCGCGGGCCGATCACGAGCAGCACGATGTGTCCGGCATGCGTTTCGCCGCAGCGCGTCGAAGAAGGCGGGCGTGAGGTACGGCGTCGAATGATGCGCGCGGTAAGTGCCTTCGTAGCAGCGATAGAAGAGCGCCCAGTCGGCGGCGGCGATCGTCGCCGCCGGTCTTGCGCTCGAACGTCACGCCCGCGCTCGGCCAGCTTGCGCCGCTCCTGCTGGATCTTCTTGCGCTTGTCGTGCGTGAACGCGCCGAGGAAGTCGTCGAAATCGCGGTAGCCGCGGTTGGTCCAGTGGAACTGCAGGCCGTCGCGCGTGATCATGCCAGCGGCCTCGCCCTCGGCTGCCTCGCTCGGCGTCGGGAACAGCACGATGCAGCGACGAATAGCCGGCCGGACGCACTCGCGCCAGCGCGGCGTCGAGCAGCGCGCGTCGCGTTCGCGCATCGTCGGCGAGCAGTCGCGGTCCGGGCACCGGCGTGAACGGAATCGCGGCGACGAGCTTCGGATAGTAGCGCCGGCCGTGCCGGCGATAGCGCGTCGGCCCAGCCCCAGTCGAAGACGTACTCGCCGTAGCTGTGCGCCTTCGCGTACAGCGGCATCGCGCCGACGAGCGCGCCGTCGCTCCACGCGGTGAGGAAGCGCGGCTGCCAGCCGGTTCGCGCGCGACGCGCAGCCGGTGTCGTGCAGCGCGGCGAGGAAGGCGTGCGACAGAAACGGCTGCCCGGCCGGCGAGTCGCGTTCCAGTCGGCAGGCGCGATGTCGCGTCGAGCGCGACGTCGTCGCGGATCACCGGCGAAGCGACGAACCGGCAGCGGCGGCGGCGAGAAGGGAACGGGTGCACGCATCGTGATCCGATTCTGCCGCGATCGCTCGCTCGAGCGATACGCTCCGCGGTTCGAGCGTGAAGCGCGCTGTCGCGCGTGCTAACATTTTGCGCATGCAGGTCGCGATCGCGCAGTTGAACCAGGTGCTCGGCGATCTCGCCGGCAACGCGCGCGCATCGCTGCGATGCGATCGGCGCAGGCCGGCGCGGCCGGCGCGTCGCTGGTCGTCACGCCCGAGCTGTCGCTGTGCGGCTATCCGCCCGAGGACCTGGTGCTGCGGCCCGGCGTTTCTCGACGCCTGCGCTGCGCGAGCTTCGCCGCGCTGGCGGCGCAGGTGCGGCGGCACACGGCGATCGTCGGCTTTCCCGAGCGCACGCAACGGCCAGCCGCCACAACGCGCTGGCGGTGCATCCGCGACGGCCGCGTCGCGACAGGTCTACCGCAAGCAGTACCTGCCGAACTACACGGTGTTCGACGAGGAGCGCTATTTCGAGCCCGGCGCACGAGCCCTGCGTGTTCGACGTCGACGGCGTGCGCGTGCGCGCGTCGTCATCTGCGAGGACGTGCTGGTTCCCCGGACCGGCGCGCAGCGCGAAGGCGGCCGGCGCGGAGATTCGTCGTCGTGCCGAACGGCTCGCCGTATCACACGCGGCAGCAGGCGCTGCGGCGCGAACAGGTGGTCGCGCGCGGGCGCGCGAGAACGGCGTTGCCGATCGTCTACGTCAACCGCGTCGGCGGCCAGGACGAGCTCGTGTTCGACGGCGCGTCGTTCGTCGTCGACGCGGACGGCACGGTCGTGCAGCAGCTCCCGGCCTGGCACGAGACGGTTGCGCTCGTCGACATTCGACGGCGCCGATGCCGCAGCCGCGTGCGCGGCGGCCTCGACGACGCGCTCGAGGCGCACGTCTACCAGGCGCTGGTGATGGGCGTGCGCGACTACGTCGACAAGAACGGCTTTCCCGGCGTGCTGCTCGGCTTGTCCGGCGGCATCGATTCGGCGCTGACGCTGGCGGTCGCCGTCGACGCGCTGGGCGCGACCGCGTGCGCGCGCTGATGCTGCCGTCGCAATACAACGCGTCGATCAGCCTCGAGGACGCGCGCGACGATGGCCGGGATCGTCGGCGTCCGCTACGACGAGATCTCGATCGAGCCGATGTTCGACGCGTTCCTCGGCGCGCTGGCGCAGCGAGTTCGAGGACCGCCGGTCGACGCCGCGGAAGAGAACATCCAGGCGCGGCATCCGCGGCACGCTGCTGATGGCGCTGTCGAACAAGTTCGGCTCGATCGTGCTGACCACCGGCAACAAGTCGGAGATGGCGGTCGGCTACGCGACGCTCTACGGCGACATGGCCGGCGGCTTCGCGGTGCTGAAGGACATCAGCAAGACGCTCGTCTACCGGCTCTGCGCACTACCGCAACAGCCTCGGCCGCGTCATTCCCGAGCGGATCATCACGCGGCCGCCGTCGGCGGAGCTGCGCCCGGACCAGACCGACCAGGACTCGCTGCCGCCCTACGACGTGCTCGACGCGATCCTCGAAGCCTACGTCGAGCAGGACCGCAGCCCGGCCGAAATCGTCGCGCAGGGCTTTCGCGCCGGACGCGGTCGCGCAAGGTCGTGCGCCTCATCAAGATCAACGAATACAAGCGGCGGCAGGCGGCGGTGGGCATCCGCATCACGCCGCGCGGCTTCGGCAAGGACTGGCGCTATCCGATCACGTCGGCATGGAACGAGTGGGAAAGCGTCGCCGGCGCGCGCGACGCGGTCAGCGCGCGGTCGACGCGCGCATCGTGTATGCTTGCCGTCGCAGCCGGCGCTCGCGCGCATGGGAGGTCCGTCGATGAAAAAAATCGAAGCGATCGTCAAGCCCGTTCAAGCTCGACGAAGTGCGCGAGGCGCTGTCGGAGATCGGCGTCACCGGCCTCACCGTGACCGAGGTCAAGGGCTTCGGCCGCCAGAAGGGCCACACCGAGCTCTATCGCGGCGCCGAATACGTCGTCGACTTCCTGCCGAAGGTCAAGGTCGAGGTCGTCGTCGCCGACGCGCTGGTCGAGCGCGCGATCGAGGCGATCGTCAAGGCCGCGCGCACCGGCAAGATCGGCGACGGCAAGATCTTCGTGACGACGGTCGAGCAGGTCGTGCGCATCCGCACCGGCGAGTCGGGCGAAGCGGCGGTCTGACGCGTTCGCCCGACCGACGCAGCACGCATCTGCACGGAGGTCAGCCATGTCGTTCGCGAGCGAGTTCCGGGAGTTCGCCGTCAAGGGCAGCGTCGTCGACCTCGCCGTCGGCGTCATCATCGGCGCGGCGTTCGGCAAGATCGTCGATTCGCTGGTCAAGGACCTCATCATGCCGGTCGATCGGGCGCATCTTCGGCGGCCTCGACTTCTCGCAACTGGTTCATCATGCTGGGCAATCCGCCGGCCGGCTACAGCGGTCCGATGACCTACGAGGCGCTGACCAAGGCCGGCGTGCCGCTGTTCGCCTACGGCAACTTCATCACGGTCGCGATCAACTTCATCATCCTCGCGTTCATCATCTTCCTGATGGTGAAGCAGATCAACCGGTTGAAGCGCGAGACGCCGCAGCGGCGCCGCCGGCGCCGCCCGAGGAAGTGCTGCTGCTGCGCCAGATTCGCGATTCGCTGAAGCGCTGAATTCGTCGTCGGCGAGACGGCGCTCGGCGCCGCCCGCCGCTTTCTTCCGAGCTGCCATGAACCATCGGTTACCGCTCGCCGGCCTCGTCGCTGTGCGCTGGCGCTCATGTTGCCCACGGCGGTCCGTGCCGACGTCACGATCGGCGTCACGCTGTCCGCCACGGGGCCGGCGGCGTCGCTCGGCATTCCGGAGAAGAACACGATCGAGTTGCTGCCGGCGACGCTCGCCGGCGAGAAGGTCAAGTGGATCGTGCTTGACGACGCATCGGACACGACGCGCGCGGTGACGAACACGCGCAAGCTGATCAGCGAGGACAAGGTCGACGTCATCATCGGCTCGACGGTCACGCCAAACTCGCTCGCCATGGTCGACGTCGTCGCCGATGCCGAGACGCCGATGATCTCGATGGCGCCCTCCGCTCGTATCGTCGATCCGACGAACCCGAAGACGCGCTGGGTGTTCAAGGTGCCGCAGAACGATCTTGCTGATGGCCGACGCGATCGCCGTCCACATGAAGTCGAACGGCGTGAAGACGCTCGGCTACATCGGGTTCAACGATGCTTATGGTGAAAGCTGGCTCGGCGAGATCAAGCGGTCGGCGCAGACGGCGGGCGATCAGGGTGGTCGCCGAGGAGAAGTACAACCGTAACGACGCGTCGGTGACCGGACAGGTGCTGAAGCTCGTCGCCGCGAATCCCGACGCGATCCTGATCGGCGCGTCGGGCACGCCCGCCGCGACACCGCAGAAGGAGCTGTCGCGCGGCGCTACAAGGGCAACATCTACCAGACGCACGGCGTGGCCAATCCCGATTTTTAGCACAATACGTAACTGAACGAAGTAATACC
>ERZ1370068.9999-contig-8734_pt1 | contig 46819 bp, 90 predicted proteins | sample MGYA00561227_ERZ1370068 | MGnify/ENA primary metagenome ERZ1370068 (study PRJEB38410, sample SAMEA6850437) | metagenome | study: Metagenomic assessment of the ecological functions of the soil: analysis of the soil microbiota associated with the... | reverse complement strand
CGCCGTACGCAAGCGCGTCTGCGCACACAGACGCCTGAACCCCAGTGGCCCGGCGCGCTCACCGCGCTGCGTTGCGCCACCTCGGCAAGCGCAGTCTTCCTGATCCCCGCCTCGCCCTCCAATACGAGGACCGCCAGTCCGCCGCCGCCGACAGTCGTCCGGAGCTGTGCGAGCTGATGGGAAGCGCGTCCAGTCCGACGCCCACGACACGTGATTAGCCGCAGCACTTGGCCCGGCTGCGAGCCTTGCCGCCATGGCGGAACTTTAACCAGCCAGTTCCATCGAAGCGCGTCCATCAGCGCGCTGCATGGTAGGATTCGCATGCGTTCTGTCGTCGACCGAGGGCTCCCTACTGCGATGCGCGCTCTCCTGCCGACTGAGAACAGTGGGGTCCGTGAATGAGCCGCCTCGTTGCATGGTAGCGACGCGCACCGCGGCCCTCGCGTCGATCGTCATTGGCTGGCTGACCACCCGCGTGCTGATGTTGGTGAATCACTGGCCGGCTTCGAGCGCTTCGTGGTGGGCGATGTCTTCTATTACCCACCGCAAGATCAACGCGCCTGTTCACGGCTGGCTTGGACCGCACGTTGTATGAGTACCCGCACGCCGGTGGTGTGGATCCTCTCGCGCTGCCGTACGGCGTCGCCGTTCGGGCAGCCGGCGTCGGCTATCTAGTCGCCTTCGTTGATCTTGATGCTCGCCCTAGATGCCGTCTTCACGCTACGCACTGTGGCGATCTACCGGCCGCCGGCACGACAGCGCGATCGACTTCTGGCTGATCTTCGTCCTCGGTTGATCGGCCCGCTCCGTCGTATCTGCGCTTCGACATGCTGCCGGCCGGTGCTCGCGGGCGGCGCGCCTCGCCGCACGACGCAAACCATGGGTCACGGGAGCCCTGACCGGACTGGGCGCGGCGATCAAGCTCTGGCCGGCGCTGCTCATCGGTGCTTTCCTGTCCTACCGATCCGACAGGCGACCAGCTGGCGTTGCCTTCGTCATCGTGGGCTTCTGGCCTGGCCTTGATCAGCCTGATCTTCTGGCGGCTGGTGCACGACTGATCTCGCCGCTGACCTGGCAGTCCGATCGCGGCCTGCAGATCGAAGTCGATCTGGGCGACGCCACGCTGATGCTGGCACGGGCGGCGAGGCCTGACCACTGGATTGTCGACATCTCCCAGTACCAGGCGTACGAGATCTTCGGCCCAGGCGCGAATGTCTGGGTGGTGATCAGGCAGCGTCGCGACCGCTATCTGGGCCTGGCGGTGATCATTTTGCTCACCATCCGTGCCTTCCGCCGCATACCGGATCGACTCCCACCGCGATCGGCTTCGTCAGTCCTCGCCACGGTGGCGATCATGACGATCACCAACAAGACGCTGAGTCCGCAGTATCTGCTCTGGGTCGGCGGCCCGATGGCGGCACTGATGGCGTACCGAGCCGCAGGCCACACCGGACGAGCAGCCTGTGATCAGCCGGATCGCCGGACAGGCGCTGATCCTGGCTCTGCTGACCCAGCTGGTCTCATCCACTGTTCTATGACAGCTACCTTGGTCGCCAGCGGTCAGGCGATGATCATCCTCTCGACTGTCGTCACGGCCATTCGCAACCTTGCGCTCGTGTGGTCTTCACGGTCGAGGTCTGCCGGCTGGCCTGGCGCGATGCTGGGCGCTGCAGTCACAGAGAACCGCCGCTGACGCGCCAGAGATTGATCGTGCGCGGCCGAATGGTCCGCGCTCGCTGAGGCGACTCGCGCGCGACCAGTCGACTGGCTGATCTCAAGCGTGGGTAGCCTAGGTAGCGCCTGCCAGGAGCGTGCCGGGAGCAGGTCAGGGCAGGCCAAAGGCGGGTGACATCCTGCGAGGCAGTGCGTATCAGGAAGAAGGCGACAGTGGCCATCGTGCCCGACGAATCAGCTACCAGCGCGCCAGCTGAAGCCGACTTCGGTGCCAACGACTGGCTGCTCGAGAGGAGATGTACGAGCAGTACTACCGCAGACCCCAGCTCGGTAGATCGAGACCTGGGCGGAGTACTTCAAGGTGCACAGGCGCACCAAGCCACGTGACGCGGGCAATGGCGGCGCCGCTGAAGCACCAGGAACCTCAGCCTCAGACGTGGCGCCCGGACCTGCGCAGCTGACAGTAGAGCCGACCACAGTGCCGGCAGCTAAGGCTAATCGGCGGCCAGCTGCCGCACAGGCCTCTGCAGCGCTACCGCCCCAGGCTGACCAGCCGCGCAGCCCCAGACTGAGCCGGCCACGTCACGTCGTACGCCGACGGTCGAGAAGCCCGTCGCCAGCAAGGAGATCAGCGCCGAGGCTCGCCCGGAGCGCGTGGCGGGAGTTCCTGCTGATCCCCGAGCCCTGCAAGATCGGCCAAACGTCGCGATCGAAGAGCCCGTCAGAGACCACGCATGCGCGGAGCTCCGGCGCGTACCGCGAAGAACATGGACATCTCGCTGACGGTGCCGACAGCGACCAGCGTTCGGTCGCTTCCGGTCAAGCTGCTCATCGATCAGCGCGTGGTGATCAACAACCATCTCCGCCGGGCCCGCGGCGGCAAGGTCTCCTACACCCACATCATCGGCTACGCCATGGTGCAGGCGCTCGAAGACCGTGCCTGCGATGAACAACGGCTACGACGTCGTCGACGGCAAGCCGACGATGGTCGTGCCGGCGCATGTCAACCTCGGTCTGGCCATCGACCTGCCCAGAGCTGGATGGCACCCGCCAGCTGCTCGGTGCCGAGCATCAAGAACTGCGAGACGGCTCGACTTCGCCCAGTTCTGGACCGCGTACGAGCAGATGGTCAAGAAGGCTCGCGCCGGCCAGCTGACGGTCGAGGACTTCGCCGGGACCACGATCACGCTGACCAACCCGGGCACCATCGGCACCAACCACTCGGTGCCCCGGCTTGATGCAGGGTCAGGGCGCGATCATCGGCGTCGGCTCGATGGAGTACCCGCCAGAGTTCCAGGGGTCCGATCCCGATCGGCTCAGTCGACATGAGCGTCTCCAAGATCATGACGCTGACCTCGACCTACGACCACCGGGTCATCCAGGGCGCGCAGTCCGGCGAGTACCTGGCCCGCCTGCACGCCCTGCTGCTTGGCGAGGACGGCTTCTACGACGACGTCTTCGGCGCGCTGCGCATCCCGTACGAGCCGATCCGCTGGGCACAGGACATCAGCAGCCATCCACGAGGACCAGATCCCGAAGCAGGCCCGGATCATGGAGATGATCAACGCCTATCGGGTGCGCGGCCACCTGATGGCCGACACCGATCCGCTGGAGTACCGCCAGCGCCGCCATCATGATCTTGACGTGCAGTCGCACGGCCTGACGCTGTGGGACCTGGACCGTGAGTTTGCGACCGGATCGCTTCGCCGGCGGCGAGGGCCGGATGAAGATGCGAAGATCTCGGGCATCCTGCGCGACTCCTACTGCCGGACCACCGGCATCGAGTACATGCACATCCAGGAGCCGGCGCAGCGCAAGTGGATCCAAGATCGGGTCGAGCGGCCGCACGAGTCGCTGCCCCGCGAGGAGCACCTGCGGATCCTGGACAAGCTCAACGAGGCGGAGATCTTCGAGACCTTCCTGCAGACCAAGTTCGTCGGACAGAAGCGGTTCTCGCCTGGAGGGCGGCGAGTCCGCGATCGTGCTGCTGGACGAGGTGTGCGAGCAGGCGGCCGAAGCGGATCTGGAGGAAGTCTGCATCGGGCATGCCGCACCGCGGCCGGCTCAACGTGCTGTCCAACATCGTCGGCAAGTCCTACGAGCAGATCTTCCGGGAGTTCGAGGGCAATCTTGACCCGCGGACCGTGCAGGGCTCCGGGGACGTCAAGTACCACCTGGGCTCCGAGGGCAAGTTCACCGCGCTCAGCGGTGCGACGATCAAGACCTCGGTGGCAGCCGAACCCGAGCCACCTCGAGGCGGTCAATCCGGTGCTGGAAGGCATCGCCCGAGCCAAGCAGGACATTCTTGACCGCGGAGCGGAGTTCCCGGTGCTGCCGGTGCTGATGCACGGCGACGCGGCGTTCGCGGGCCAGGGCGTGGTCGCCGAAACCCTCAACCTCAGTCCAGCTGCGCGGCTATCGCACCGGCGGCACGATTCACATCGTCGTGAACAACCAGGTCGGCTTCACCACCGCACCGACCGAGTCGCGATCCTCGATGTACTGCACCGACGTGGCCCGGATGATCCAGGCGCCGATCTTCCACGTGAACGGCGACGACCCGGAGGCCTGCATCCGAGTGGCCCGGCTGGCCTTCGCGTTCCGGCAGGAGTTCAACAAGGACGTGGTCATCGACCTCATCTGCTACCGCCGCCGCGGTCACAACGAGGGCGACGATCCGAGCTTCACCCAGCCCCGGATGTACGACCTGATCGAGAAGAAGCGCTCGGTACGCAAGCTCTACACCGAGGCGCTGATCGGCCGCGGCGACATCACCGTCGAGGACGCCGAGGCGGTCATGACCCGCTTCCAGCAGCGGCTGGAGAGTGTCTTCAGCGAGGTCCGGGGACGACGTCAGCCGCCCACGGACATGGACTACAGCCGCGTGCCGGCGTACCCGAAGAAGTCTGCCGCCAAGCACGGCACCGCGGTCAGCATGGAGACGCTGAAGAAGATCGCCGACGCGCACACCACCTTCCCCGACGGGTTCACGGTCCATCCGAAGGTGATGCCGCAGCTGCAGCGCCGGGCGGCTGCGATCACCCAGGGTCCGATCGACTGGGCCACCGGCCGAGATCGTGGCGCTTCGGCTTCGCTGCTGTTGGAGGGCCGTACGGTCCGGCTCACCGGACAGGACACCCGGCGCGGCACCTTCGTGCAGCGCTTCGCCTCCATCGTCGACCGCAAGACCGGCGAGTCCTGGGTGCCGCTGAAGCATCTGGATGACGACCAGGGCAAGTTCCACGTCTTCGACTCGCTGCTGAGCGAGTTCGCGGCGATGGGTTTCGAGTACGGCTACTCCGGTGGCGAGTCCGGAGGCGCTGGTGCTCTGGGAGGCGCAGTTCGGTGACTTCGCCAACGGCGCGCAGACGATCATCGACGAGTTCATCGCCTCCGGTCAGGCCAAGTGGACCCAGCAGTCTGGCGTCGTGCTGCTCTTGCCGCACGGCTATGAGGGCCAGGGTCCCGACCACTCCTCGGCCCGCCTCGAACGCTTTCTGCAGCTTGCTGCCGAGGACGCGTTCACGATCGCGCAGCCGTCGACTCCGGCGAGCCACTTCCACATGCTCCGGCAGCAAGCGTTGGGCGAGCTCCATCGGCCACTGATCGTCATGACGCCGAAGTCGATGCTGCGCAACAAGCTCGGCCGTCTCCGAGCCGTCGGACTTCACCCAGGGATCGTGGAAGCCGGTGCTGCCGATCCGACGATCGAAGACCCGAGCCAGGTCACCTCGGTGTTGCTCTGCTCAGGGCAAGATCCGCTGGGATCCTGGTGAACGCGCGCAGCCAGGCAGGCAAGGATGGCCAGGTCGCCATCATCGCGCGTCGAGCGGCTCTACCCGCTCCCAGCGAAGGACCTCGCCAAGCAGCTCAGGCGTTTCGACAGCGTAGACGGAGGTGCGCTGGGTGCAGGACGAGCCGGCCAACCAGGGGCATGGCCGTTCATGGCACTGAACCTGCCGCAGCGCACTGGCCGAAGCCAGAGCCCGGGCAGGACCTGGCGGCTGACTCCGATCACCCGACCGCGAATCCTCGGCACCGTCGGTGGGCTCGGCGTCGGTCCACCTGCAACAGCAGCGCGCCCTGATGGAAGCCGCCTTCGCCTAGGAACGCGCAATGTACTGCACCGACCGTGGATCGAGGAGCTTGCGGAACGACGGGGGACGATGCGGTCACGCTCGGCTGGCTGGCTGATCAGCTACGACCTTCGTCGATCTTCATCCCGAGTTCGAGATCGCCGTGGAGCGCCTCGCCACATGGCTCGCGCGCCTGGGTGAGGATGACGGTCAGCCCAGCGCGTGGCTGGCTGGACCATGCACGCACCTTTGTCGACGTATATCCAGAATTCGAAACACCCGTGCGAACGCCTCGCGACGTGGCTGGCCCGCCTCGACGATGAGGAGGATGCGCCAGCTCTCCGTGGCGCCAATGTCGATGATCGGGCGTCGGTCGCGGGGCCGGCGATCGGCAGAAGTCAGCGACTCCTCCGAATCCACCGCCGCAACGAGCGGGTAGCCCCCAGTGATCCACCGCCGCCAGAGATCCGATCCTACACGTTCTGCAGCAGTTGCGGTCAGCACGGCAAGCCGCTCCGGGGTCGACGATACCGGCGTCACGCCTCACGCCAGCACGCCGAGATGGCATGCACCGCCTGATTCCGCATCGGTCAGCTCCGCTGCTCTGGATCGTGATCGGCTCGGTCACGGCTCGAAGATGATCTTGCCGAAATGATCACCCGCGATCATGGTCAGCGAATCCTGCTGCGGCATCGGCCAGCGGCAGGATCCCGATCGATCGTGAGGTCGTACGCCGCTGCGCGACCAGCATCTGGGTCAGCGAGATCAGCTCATCGCGGGTGCCCATGGTCTGAGCCGATCACCCGAAGCGGCTTGAAGTAGATCTTGGTCAGCTCAGCTTTGGACGGATTGTCCCCGGAGGTCGCGCCGCAGATCACGAGCGTGCCACCGGGCTTCAGCACGTTGATCGAATGTGACCACGTCGCGGCACCAACGCTCTCCATCACCGCGTCTACGCGCTCCGGGAAGCCGGGCGCCCGCTGGAAAGGCCTGATGGGCACCGAGACTGACGGCTCGGGCACCGCGGGCTTCGTCACGCGAGGTGACCCAGACCCGCATCCCAGCCTGCCGGTGCGAGCGCTATCAGCGCGGTGGCCACTCCCCGCCAGCACCCTGGATCAGCACGGTGTCGCCTGGGCTGGCACCCGACTGGCTGAAGAGCATCCGGTACGCCGTCAGCCACGCCGTCGGCAGGCAGGCCGCCTCGGCGAAGCTCAGCTCGGGCGGCTTGTCGACCAGATTGGTCAGCGGGTACGCGGACCTGCGTCGCGAAGGTGCCGGGATAGCGCTCGGACAGCAGCGAGCGATCGCGGGATCGTAGGTGGCATCGGATCCCACGAAATCCGGGGAGTTGATCACCGCGTGCACGATGACCTCGCGACCGTCGTCGGTGACACCAGCCGCGTCGCAGCCAAGGATCATGGGGAGCCGGTCGGCCGGAAGGCCGACTCCACGCAGCGACCAGATGTCGTGGCGATTGAGAGCCAGCGGCCTTCACCTGCACCCGGACCCAGCCGGCGGCACGCCGGGCGGCTCGATCTCACCGACGACCAGGGCGTCCAAGCGGCGCTTCGGCATCCGCCCGGACAGCGTAGGCCGCCAACATGCTCTTCACCCTATTGGGCGCGGATCGCGCGGCCTGATGCAGGTGGCGTCGGCAATACGCGTCCGGTTACAGTGCATGAGCGTGAGCAACGCCGCCAGCGCACCTGGTCGAGCGCCTTCCGCGCTCAGACCGAGCCGGCAGCCTGCGGGGGTCTGGGCTGCGCCTGGTCGAGTCAATCTGATCGGTGAGCACACCGACTACAACGACGGCTACGTGATGCCGTTCGCCCTCGCGCAGCGGGTACTGATCGCCGCCGCTCCGCGACAACGATCGGCATCTGGAGCGGTTACGTCACTGAACAATCACTCGACCGAAGATCTTCCAGGCCGCCGACCTGCAACCCGGGATGACGGGTTGGCAGGCGTACGTCGCAGGTGTGGTCTGGGCCCTCGAAGGAGGCCGGGCACCGGATCGGCGGAGCCGACCTCGTGCTGACATCCGACGTGCCGGTAAGGGCGCCGGTCTGTCCTCCTCGGCGGCGCTGGAGTGCGCCAGTGCTCATCGCGCTGGCCGACCTGAACCAGCTCGACATCGCCGGCCTCGAGCGAGCCAAGCTGGCCAGACGGTCCGAGAACGCCTTCGTCGGCGCCCCGACCGGCCTGATGGACCAAGCCGCCTCCACCTTGTGCACTGCCGGCCATGCGCTGTTCTTCGACTGCCGAACCGCTGAGGCCGAGCAAGTTCGACTCGACACGCGCGGCGCCGGCCTGGAAATCCTGGTCCTGGACACCAAGACGCCGCATGCGCTGGTCGACAGCGAGTACGCAGCCCGCCGAGCCAGCTGCGAGGAGGCCGCTCGGCTGCTCGGTGTGGCAGCGCTGCGCGACGTCACCGATCTGGATGCCGCGCTGGAGCAGCTTTCCGATCCGGTGATGCGGCGCCGGGTACGCCATCGTGGTCAGCGAGAACGCCCGGGTGCTGGAGGCCGTCGAGGTGCTTGCGGGCGGGCCGCATCGCCGACCTGGCGCCGCTGCTGGACGCCTCGCACGCGTCCATGCGGGACGACTTCGAGATCACGGTGCCGCCAGGTTGACCTCGCGGTCGAAACGGCACGCGCCTCCGGTGCCCTCGGCGCGCGGATGACCGGCGGCGGCTTCGGCGGCTGCATCATCGCCCTGGTCGCGACTGGCGAGTCGGAGCGGATTGGACGGAGATCGCGCACAGCTTCGCAGCCGCTGGATACGGTCCTGCCCGTACACTTCACGGCCGTTCCATCCGCCGGCGCTCAGCGACTGCAATAGAGCCGCAACTAATCGTTTCGATCGGATTCCAAACGGACCGGCATCGATCAAACTGAGGCATCGCGTGAAAGGATTCAGTCTGTCTTCAGGACCAATCCGGCCATCGACAAGAGCGGTAAACGCGCACAGTCAGCCCAGGCTCACGAGGAGCCTGGATTGGAAGGGAGCAGCACACAAATGAACGTCCGGATCAAGCTCGGTGTGGTCGCGGCCTCGGTCGCCGCTCTGGCGTTGAGCGCCTGTGGCTCGAGTTCACTGAGCGGGAGAGAGCGGCGCGTCAACCGCCCCGTCGGTCTCTGTCAGCCAGAACGTGGACCTTGTCAGCCAAGCTGCCTGAGAGCATCAAGAACGCTGGCGTGATCAAGATCGGCGTGGACGCCACCTATCCACCGAATGAGTTCCTGGCCGGCGACGGCAAGACCGTCCAGGGCATGGACGTCGACGTCTTCAATGCGGTCGCGCCAAGTTCGGGGTCAAGACCGAGTGGCAACCCGGCCGACTTCGGCAGCATCATCAACGGCGTCAATGGCAAGAAGTACGACATGGGGATCTCGTCGTTCACCATCAATGACGAGCGCATGAAGCAGGTCAACATGGTCAGCTACTTCAACGCCGGCACCCAGTGGGCGACGGCCCAGGGCAACCCCAAGGGCGATCGACCCTGACAATGCCTGCGGTAAGAACATTCGCGGTGCAAAGCAACACTGTCCAAGAGATGGACGACCTTCCGGTGCGGCAGAAGAAGTGCGGCAGCAACAAGATCAACGTCTTGTCCTTCAAGGACCAGAGCCAGAGCCACCGCTGCAGTGGTCAGCGGCAAGGCTGACGCCATGCTGGCCGACTCACCGGTTGTGGCCGTACGCGGTGAAGCAAGCCGGCGGCAAGCTCGAGGCGCTCGGCGACATCTACGAGGCGGCCCCGTACGGTTATGTGGTGCCGAAGGATGAGACCGAGTTCGCACAGGCCATCGTCGAGGCGCTCAAGGAGATCGACAAGGACGGCGCCTACAAGGCGGCCCTCGAGAAGTGGGGCGTTGAGCAGGGCGCCATCTCTGACTTCGCCGTAAACCCGACGTCATGACAACCACAACGGAAGCCCGCCCAGCGGTCAGCGATGACCGCCCCGGGCTGATCCACGCCAGACCGGTTCGCCATCCCGGTCGCTGGGTCGCCATCGCCGTGATCGCTGTTCTGACCTTGATGTTCTTGAACATGCTGATCTTCAACCCAGCGTTCAACTGGCCGCTGGTGTTCCAGGCCATGAACCAGAGCCCGGTGATCGAGGGCTTCTGGAAGGGCACCATCCTCGTCACCATCCTGTCAATGATCTTCGGTGTCGCGGTCGGGGTGCTGCTGGCGGTGATGCGGCTGTCCGACAACCCCGTTCTCAAAGGCGTGGCGTGGATCTACACCTGGTTCTTCCGCGCCATCCCACGCTACGTGCTGCTCACGATCATGGGAGCGCTCGGCGTCCTCTTCACAGCGGGTCTGTCTCATCGGAGTGCCGTTCGACTGGAAGATCATCGACTGGCTCGGGCTGGCCGGTAACTGGCGCATCGCCACCTTTGACGCCAACGCGATCTTCGTTGGCCTCATCGGCGGCGTGATCGGCTTGGCCGCCTCCGAGGCCGCGTACATGGCCGAGATCGCGCGGCCGGCATCCTCAGTGTGGACACGGGTCAGATGGAGGCCGCGCAGGCGCTCGGCATGAGCCGCGTGGCAAGGCGATGCGCCGGATCGTGCTGCCACAGGCGATGCGGGTGATCGTGCCGCCGACAGGCAATGAGACCATCGCCATGCTGAAGGACACCTCGCTGCTGCTGGCGATTCCGGTGACGACCGAGCTGTTCTTCCAACTGCAGGCCATCGGCGCGCGGACCTTCCAGGTCTTCCCGATCCTGGTCGCGGCCACGCTCTACTACCTGATCGCCTCCAGCGTCCTGATGGTCGGCCAGGCTTACCTCGAGAAGAGGTTCGGCCGCGGCTTCGGCACCCAGGTGAGCTCGGAGAAAGAAGAGGCGGCCAAGGGCCTGGCGGCCGGAGGCGCGAAGTGACCGCCACAGCGACAGAGACCGACCACCTCGTACGTGCGCGTCAATGTCACCAAAGTCGTTCGGCACCAACGAGGTGCTGAAAGGGATTGACCTCACAGTCGACGCTAAGGAAGTCGTCTGCTTGCTCGGCCCGAGCGGTTCGGGCAAGACAACGTTCTTACGCCTGATCAACCAGATGGAGATCCTGACAGGAGGAAGGATCTGGGTGGGTGGCGAGCTCATCGGCATCGAGGACCGCAAGGGCAAACTGTACGTGCGCAAGGACAAGGACATCGCACAGCAGCGATCCCGGATCGGGATGGTCTTCCAGCGCTTCAACCTCTTTCCGCACATGACCGCGCTGGAGAACGTGATGGAAGCGCCGGTGAAGGTCAAGCGGCAGTCAAGGCGGACGTCAAGCAAGGAGGCGCTCGCAGCTCCTGGACATGGTCGGCCTGGCAGATCGGGCTAGGTACTATCCGTCGCAGCTCTCCGGCGGACAGCAGCAGCGGGTCGCCATTGCGAGCGCTTGGCCATGAAGCCGGAGCTGATGCTCTTCGATGAGCCCACGTCGGCGCTCGACCAGAGTTGGTGGGTGAAGTCCTCGGTGTGATGCGCAATCTCGCCGAGGAAGGCACCACCATGATCGTGGTCACCCACGAGATGGCGCTTCGCGCGCGAAGTCGCCGACCGCGTCGTCTTCATGGATCAAGGCGTGGTCGTCGAGGAGGGCCCGCCGGATGCCGTGCGCTGAACCCGCAGGAGGAGCGCACCAAGACGTTCCTCCGCCGTGTCAAGCACGACGCCGAAACCGGGCCGCGCACGACGCCGAGCTGGCCAGGATTCTGGCGGAGGCTGAGGGATTGGAAAGCGAGGCTGAGGCCTGGGAAGGGCTTCGAAAGGCTCAGCCCGCATCTGCGCCGGGCCCAGTCTGTCGCTCGAGCCCGTCGAGCGCGCGGCCGCACCAGCGGCCTCTTACCGTTGCCCCCTCTGTGTGCCGCCGGAGCACTGAAGACGGCCGTCGAGCGCGAGGTGGAGCACACCAACCAATACAGCGATTGCAGTGCGGCCAGCGACGGAGGAGACCCAGGTGGTGCTGCCGCCTTTGAAGCTCCACGCAATCGGCAACAAGATCAGCTGTGTCGCAACCGCCGGTCCCCGGCTCCATCTCTTGCCCACGGAACACGCCGCGTGCCACGACAGCGAGCAATACGACCAAAGCGAGCCATCAGGACCGTCACACCGACACCGACGACTGCGCGAGACATTCGGACCTGCCCGATCTCGCAGCACGCGGCGTATGCCAGCGCGATGAAGCGCCTCTAGCGCCGAGCGAGAGCGGCAGCTACGACGATCGTGAGCGGGCGACGGTCCGAGGACGAACCTGTTTGAGCTCATATGAGCTGTTTTGAGCCGATAGGAGCGGGTACAACCGGTTTGAGAGGCCCGGCAATGACCGTAACTGGACGCAAATGTGCGGCACCGAACGCTCCGAAACTCTTGTATTGCCTGTCAATACTTGAAAGTCTTGGGAGAGCGCGGGTCAAGGATCAGTGTAGAGGACTCGTGGCTTCCCATCCTGCGGGGATCCTACGCCAGGGGCCCAGAGCAACCAGATAGGAGTGTAACGCCATGGATTGGCGCCACAAGGCCGCCTGTCTGGATGAGGACCCAGAGCTGTTCTTCCCGATCGGGAACACCGGCCCGGCCCTCCTCCAGATAGAAGAGGCCAAGCAAGTCTGCCGGCGATGCGACGTCAGAGACGCACTGCCTGCAGTGGGCGCTGGAAGCAGGTCAGGATCATGGTGTCTGGGGCGGTCTGAGCGAGGATGAGCGGCGAGCGTTGAAGACGGCCGCGCCGCACGTGCGCGGATCCGCACCGCATAGTCCAGGGGCTTCATCCAGCAGCAAGAAACGCCGGAGGGAAGTCCCTCCGGCGTTTCCTTGCGTGCTCAGCTCAGGTCAGATTCGAGATTCGGTCTGCCCGGGTGAACGCTACGGCGTCATAGGCTCCAACAGTGACGGTCACGAGTCCGGTGCTGTTCACCACGACGGTCGGGCCTGTCGCATGCGCAGCTGCCCGTGATCCTTGCCGTGGATGACGTCGCAGTAGGTGCCCTGCGGCAAGTCCGGTCTGGACCGTGATCTGCTTGCGCATGCGGTTCCGTTGTTGAACGCCGCCCAGCCCTTGCCGTCTTTGCTGAACGCGATCACGTTGGCGTCGTCGGTGTGAGAAGTTGCGCACGCTTGGCACTGACCGACGTAGTTGTGCCACTTGACCATCGCCACGATGCCGCGGTCGCGGTGATCACAGAGTCCACTTTCTGAGGTGCAGTCGGCGTCGGTGATCAGGCCATTGGCGTCTCTGCAGGCGGTGAGTCGTCCTGCGGTCTCCCATTCGAAGCTGGAGAAGACCTGCGGCGACCCGTAGCCGGAGGCCAGCAACCACTCGTTCGCCAGGATGAACGTCGCGCCGTCCTTGTGCCCCAGGTACTCGCCGGGATTGCGGTCGGTGTCATGGTTGGTGACGAAGGACATGGTCTTCTTGCTCGATGTCAGACCCGATCCTTTACCGAACACCTCGAGGGTGGCGATGCTCCCGATGTGCGCATCGGGATAGCTCTTGAAGGCGGCCTGCATCTGCTTCGCTGCGTCGAGCCCCAGCACGTCACCGGAGCGGGTAAAGGCCTCTGGCGAGAGAATGCCCGGGCCGCCGCCGAAGACCTCGAGGCCCAGTACGGCTTCACACCGTCCTTGGTCTTGTGCAGCCGGGAGTAGATCGCATCTAGATCGTCCTGACCGATGTGCTTGGCAGCGTCAACGCGGAATCCGGAGACGCCGTAGCCGATCAGCTTGTTCAGGTAGCCAGCAAGCGTGTCTTGGACCTTGTCGGTCTCAGTGCGTAGGTCTTCTAGACCGACCAAATTGCACTCGAAGACCTGCAGTTTGTTGTTGAAGTCCTGGATTCCGCCATCGCTCGACGGGCACTCACCAGTGGTGAAGTGGAAGTTGCTTGGGTCCGTAGTCGGGGTAGTGGTAAGGCTTATAGTCAACGCCGCCGTAGGAGGTCTTGCCCTGACCGGTCATGTGGTTGATCACGGCGTCGACATAGACCTTGACACCCTGCCTTGCGGCACTTGGTGACCATTGCCTTGAACTTGATCTTCAGTACCCATCCGGCTCGTCAGGTCGTAGGTCACCGGTTGGTAGACCTCCACCACGGGTGCAGGATGGTGTCGCTGCCACTGCCGAGCTCGGTGCGTTTGAGTGAGTTTTGCGGTGGCGCGACCTGTACGCCGGTGTAGCCATCTGCCGCCAGAACCGAGCATTCCCCGCCGATGGACTTCCAGTTCCACTCCCACAGATTGGCTGTGACACCAGGCTCGTCGACCGGGGTCGGGCGCTTCTCAGGCGCACCTTGAGCGGCTGGCACAGTCAGCGTAAGGGTTCCAGCGAGCGCGGTCGCCGCAAGCAGCGAGATCCGCCGGAACATTCGTCGGCGGCGTGATGGTCCATTGCCAGGTCGATGCACGGGCCCTCCTTTGGGCTAGCCGGAAGGCCCCCGCACCTCCGAGCTTGCCTAATGGGATGGGTGCAGCTTTCCCCCGAGCGATGGTGATTTTGGGACAATGCAATGTCCCCAAATGTTCCTAGTGATCAGCTTCATGGCGAGTCAAGGATCTGCTCGGCGTGGCGCGCTCGCGATTCCGGAGCCAATCGCGGTAGGCCGCTTGGCAAGATCACAACGGAATCTCGACAACCACCTCGGTGCCGGGTCCGGCCTGTCGTGGCCCGAGCTGGAAAGAGCCTTCCATCTCCGCCACCAAGGTGTTCACGATCGACAGTCCGAGGCTTCGAGACTGCCGCCAATCAAAGCCCGGTGGCAGCCCCTGGCCATCGTCGCTGATCTCCATCCGAAGCCGCCCATCGAACCGGCTGGGCACGACGCGTACCTCGCCAGACTGATGCGCAAGACCGTGCTCGACAGCATTCTGACAGAGCTCGCTGATGATCATGGCGAGGCTGGTGGCGACGTCTGCGGACAGTAGACCGAAGCTGCCCTCGCGGATCGCCGACACGCTGCCCCACGACGCGGCCACGTCGCCGACCATCCGGAGCAGCTCATCGGCGACCCGGTCGAGATTCAACGATTTCGTCGAACGCCTGCGACAGGGTTTCGTGCACGATCGCTATCGAGGCGACCCGCGACATCGCATCGGTCAGTGCAACGCTTCGCTTCTGCGGACTCGATCACGTCGCGCCTGCATCCGAAGCAGCGCCGCGACCGTCTGCAGGTTGTTCTTGACCCGATGGTGGATCTCGCGAATCGTGGCGTCCTTGGTGACCAGCTCACGTTCCTTGCTACGCAGGTCACTCACATCGCGGCAGAGCACGACGGTACCAACCGCGCGCACGGCCGTCGGTCAACGGCAGGACCCGGACCATCAGGTGCGCCTCCCCGATACCAGCTCGGTTCGGCGCGCCGTACGACCGGACAAAACAGACTGCACGGACTCATCCACCGGGTACGGTCCGGCGGGTAGCAGCTCGGCCGTCAGCGTGGCCAGCTGCTCACCGATGAGATCGCCGCTCAAGCCGAGCCGGCGATAGGCGCTGATGGCATTCGGGCTCGCGTACGTCACGTTTCCAGCGGGGTCGAGTCGGATGAAGCCGTCACCGACCCGCGGGCTGAAAGCTGGAGTGGGTGGCGATCGCTGGGAATCGGAAAGCCCCCACCGTGATCATCCTGGCCAGTTCCACACCCGATTCCAGATACGCCTTTTCCAATGAGCTCGGTGCTCGTACGCCGAGCTGACTGGTGTGCTGCTCGACCACCGCGATGACGTGTTCGCCGGCCGTGACCGGAACGGCATGGGTTTCCACCGGAAGTCCGGCTTGCAGTTTGCGTTCACTGGTTTGCACTATCTCGCCGCGCAGAAAGGCCTCGGTTACCAAGTGCTCCGGGGAATATGCGATGAGGTCGCCGACGACATCGTCGAACAACGACGTGACACCGGTGAACGGCCGAATCTGAGCCGCTGCCCAGAAGACGTTGGGGTCGTGGTCGCGTACCCAGAGAACCAGATCGGAGAAGCTGAGATCGGCGAGCAATTGCCACTCAGACACCGGTAGCTTGAGCCAAAGGTGGTCAGGCTCGGGAAAGGTCGGTGTGTCTCAGAGATGATCTCCGACATCGACGGCATGTCGCAAATCTACAGAGCTGATTGCTCCACTCGCTTCGCTCGCTCGCGCTGATTGCGTCGCTTGCTCGCGCGGATCGCGCATCGTGTGGAAGAATCGTCGACTGTTCACGTCAGGAGGATCAGATGGCCAAGAGTGCCCGCAAGCGCCGCGCGCCGGAAGAAGAGCGCGAACCACGGCAAAGCGCCCCAACGCCTGAGGGCCGATAGCCCGTCAGACACGAAAACCCCACGGAGACCCGTGGGGTTTCTGTTTCCTGAGGTTCACAGAGTCTTGCGAATCACCGTCATCTGATACACGATCTTCGCCCGCAGGTGTTGCGGTGCGACCTCGCCACCGCAGCGCCGATGTACTAGCGACTTCACCGCCTCCTCGACATCGAATCTCTTCCAAACACGGCTCGCACATCGCCAAGTGGTGGCGGATCGCATCACCGGTAGCAACATCGAGTTCGTTGTCGAGAAATTCATAGACACGCTCAGAGCACATGCTCGCGAGTCGTCGAGCGACGCGTGGTCGAACGTTCGACGTTCATGTCCTGCTCGCCTCCGTGCGCGTGACGCCCCTTTTCTCGGGCGTAGTCGGCCAGCAGATTGCGAAGCTGAGTCCTGCCGCGGTTGAGACGGGACATCACGGTCCCGATCGGAGTACCCATGATCTCGGCGATCTCCTTGTAGGAAAAGCCTTCGACGTCTGCCAGATAGACCGCCAGCCGGAAGTCGGGAGCGAGCTGTTGCAGGGCAGCCTCATGACATCAGTGTCCGGAGATTCTCCAGCGCCACCATCTCTGCGGACTTCAGGCCGCTCGAGGTGTGTGACTCAGCTCTGGCAAGCTGCCAATCTTCCACGTTCTCCCGTCGGAGAGCTGCGGCTCCCGCTGCTTCTTTCCGGTAGGAGTTGATGTAGGTGTTGGTGAGAATCCGATACAGCCATGCCTTCAGATTCGTGCCTGCGGGTGAATTGGTGAAACGACGCGTACGCCTTGGCGTAGGTTTCCTGCACGACGTCTTCAGCATCGGCGGGATTGCGGGTCATCCGCAGAGCGCCAGCGTAGAGCTGATCAAGATACTGCAGGGCATCCTGTTCGAAGCGCACATGCTGCTCTTCGGCCGTCTCGACGTGGCCAGCGTCGCTGCTCGAGGGCTGTGCCTGGGCACCCGTGGAGCCGTTGGGCATGCTCATCACGTACGAGTAGCGGTGAGGTGTGCAGCATCGACTGATTGTCCAAGCTGTCCACCAGAAGGGGCATGTCAGGTGCAACGCGGTCATGAGGTTGTTATTCCCACTGTGCTGGCGATGAATCGGCTGACCTCAGTGACAAGAGTCGCATGGAGAGTGGCCGGCTCAACGGCTGAAGACTTTGCGATTCGGTAGCTGTGACCAACCTCTGGCAGCTCGACAAGAGTGATGCCGGCCACCTTGCCGATGGCCGCTCGGAGCTCCTCCGGCCGTGCCGAAGCTGTCCTTGCTGCCCTGCACCACCAGCCGTGGCTGTCTTGGAGTCAACAGCTCAGTCACGCCGAGACTTCTCCGGCTGCCCAGGGAAGATGCAACGGGAATGCCAAGCAGAGGATGCCGGCGGCATTGGTGTCGGAGCCCGTACGACAAGCCACCCGAGCACCCGCACTCCGTCCGCCGGCAACAAGCGGCTGTTGCGCCCACTCTTGCTCCTGAAGCCAGCCCAGCGCGGTAATCAGGCCTCGTCCAGCCGTGGCGGAGGCGCACCGACCTTCCGTCCCGCCGTACGCCAGGGCTGCTCAGAACCACGCCACGGTGATGCCCAGCGGCGGAAGGCGCCGAGCCAGCAGCTCAAGATCAGCGGCGGCCACCCGCCACCGGCGCCATGACCAGAGCACCAGGATCGAGATTGGGCGATCAGCAATATCGACAAAGAACCTGGCCTGCCCCTGCGGCGTGTCCACGGAACAATCGTCGATGCCATGATCAGATCAGCGTTTCCTGATCATGCGATGCTGCTCCGGCTCTGCTGTGACCGGCTCGAGGAGTGAAGGGTTGTTGTTCTCCACGCTATTGACGTCGGTGGATACCGCGTACGCCTCCAGGGCCTGTGCCTCCGTCACCGCCAGCAGCTCAAAGGGGCACGCTCGGCATCGGTGATCACGGGATCCAGCCAGTCGCCGATGGCACCACGGCTGATCACCATCGGCATTCGATCATGAATATGTCCGGCCGCATCGGTGGCCTGGGTGGTGATCACGGAGCAGGTTCCGCAACCACGCCGTGTCGTCGCTGGGGTCCTTGCGCGGATCACGCCAGATCTCGTAGATGCCGGCCATCACCAGCCGGCCGCCATCGGCCCGATGGATGAAGAAAGGCTGCTTCTTCGGCTTGCCCTTGCCACCTCCGACGGAGGCGGCAGGCTGCTCAGCCGCGTACCACTCGTAGAAGCCGTCGGCAGGCAGAATGCAGCGTCGGGCGCTGAACGCGCGCTTGAATGCCGGCTTCTCGGCCACGGTCTCCAGTCGAGCGATTGATCATCCGGGAGCCGATCGAGGGCTCCTTCGCCCACGACGGCACCAGCCCCCACACCAATGGAGCGAGCCGGCGCCGGACCTCGCCGCTGTCCTTGACGCGACGCTCGAAGATGGCTGGCACCTGGACAGTCGGGGCGACGTTGTAGTCGGACCGGGCAGGCCGTCAAAGAGGTCGTCGACCTCGAACTCCTCCATCAAGTCCCTGCGGGCTGGCCGAGGATGCATAGCGTCCGCACATGGCATCGAAGCGTATCTGCGGACACTGACTGACCGGCAAAATCGCCACCCTGTTGGGCGCGCAAGCCGAAGTCACGGTAGGAATAACCTATGACCTTGCTACGCGCCGTCGCTCGTACCATGTTGGCCTCCTATTTTGTGTCCTCGGGGATCAAGGCGATCCGTGATCCGGAATCGCTAGTTCCGGCGGCCGAGCCCCTTGTTGATCGGGTGGTACCGCTCGTTAAGGAGTACACGCCGGAACAGGTTGCCAGCTTTTTGTGCCCGAAAATCACGGCCACCTTGGTGCGCATCAATGGCGCATTCGCTCAGCTGTTTGGCGGAGTCGCGCTCGCCACTGGTAAAGGTCGGCGTCTCGGCGCGCTGCTGTTGGCCGGCTCCTTGGTGCCCAGCACCATCGCCAAGCATCCCTTCTGGACCGTGCAAGATCCCGAGGAGCGCGCCCAGGACCGCAGCCACTTCTTGAAGAACGTCAGCCTGCTCGGCGGAGTGCTGCTCGCCGCTCAAGATACCGAGGCGCGGCCGAGCCTGGCCTATCGTGCGCACAAGGGTGGCGAGGCGCTGGCCAAGGACGCTCGCAAGGCCAGCAGGAAGCTGACCAAGGGCAGTAGCAGGGCCGCCGACACTGCCGGCGAGCTGGCTGATCACCGCGGTCGCGGGTGGTGCGGCGCTGCTCGGGCGCTGTCGCTGCGTCCTCACGGAAGGTGCGCAAGCAGGCGGCGAAGCAGCTGGAAGGAAGCGAAGGCGGTGGCCGCAAAGCGGGCTGAGGAAGCCCAGAGAGGCCGCGGCCAAGGCTGCCAAAGAGGCCAAGAAGGAAGCGAAGAAGCAGGCGCAAGGTCGTATCCAAGAAGGCCAAGAAGCTCGGCAAGAACGTCCGAGCTGGGCGGGAACTGACTCCACCTGCTCGCCGCCCTTGGCCGAAACTGGTCAGCTGCAACAGGGCAGGGCGCAATCCAGGTGGTAGGCCGGCTGCATAAGGGCCGGACCAGCTACGCCGTCTTGTCAGCGTAAGCGGATCGGCGACGCTTAGGATCTGAGGGTGCCTGGACTTCGACAATGGGCGGCGCCGGGGCGTCAGCTCCGACTACGGCAACGGTGGCGCTTCCGGGGTCCAAGTCCGAGACCAATCGCGCTCGTGGTCCTGGCTGCGCTGGCGGCGGAACCATCGGTGATCACCGGCGGGTTAGAGGCACGTGACACCCAGCTGATGCGAGACGCGCTGCGTACCCTCGGCGTCGGACATCGTCGAGGACAACGCCGATCAGCCGGCGGGGCCAGTGGCAGATCACTCCCACCTGGAGGTTTTGTCGCTGACGGCACGATCGTGATTGCGGCCTCGGCTGGAACGGTGATGCGTTTCGTACCACCGATCGCCGCTCTGGCTCGCTGGCACGGTGCGGTTCGACGGCGACCAGCAGGCGTACACGCGGTCCGATGGCTCCGCTGCTGGTGCGCTCAACACATCGGCGCCAGGTCGACGGCAGCGGGTACTCAGCTACCATTCGCTGCTCACTGGCAATCCCAAGCTGCCCGGCGGCGACGTCACCGTGGACGCGGCGGGTCCAGCCAGTTTCTCGGCGGTCTGCTCCTGCCGGCGCCCGATACACCGACGGCATCGACATCCGACACGTTGGCGGCGAGATCCCCTCACTCCCCACGTCCAGATGACCCTGGCAATGTTGCGCGCCCGCGGCATCGACGATTGACGACACCACAACGCACCGCTGGATCGTCTCTGCCGGCACGATCCGAGGTGTTGACACACCGATCGAGCCCGACCTTTCAATGCCGCACCGTTTCTGGCACGGCGGCCGCTCTCACCGGCGGAACGGTCACGTGTCGCAAACTGGCCAAGCGAAACCATCCAGCCAGGGAGATGCGATCCGCGGGATCCTGCAGCACTTCGGCGCGGAGGTCAGCCCTGGAAGGCAACCTCACTGCACGTAGCGGGAACCGATCACATCCACGGCGTTGATCTTGATCTAGTGCGGAGCCGCCGAGCTGACCCCGGTCGTCGCGGCCATTGCAGCGCTTGGCTGATGACACCAGCCACCTACGACGGCATCGCCCATATCCGCGGCCACGAGACCGATCGGCTGGACGCCCTCGAGACTGAACTGAACCGGCTCGGCGGCCCACGTACGCCAAAACCACGACGGCTGTGACCATTCATCCGCGAATCTTGGGCGGCGACCTGTGGCATACCTACGCTGATCATCGGATGGCCCAGGCCGGGGCTCTGCTGGGTCTGGTGGTTCCGGAGATCGATCGTGGATGACATCGGCTGCACCGAGCAAGACGATGCCGGAGTTCGAGCAGCTCTGGACGGACGATGATCAACGACTCCGTGCCGGAGTCAGATGGCGAGACGATCTCGCCGGTGACGCAGGGTCGGCGTACGGAACGACGACTACGACGCTTTCGAGCGTCCCGGGCGTCGCAGCAACAGGCCGCGTACCAAGGATCCGCCCAGACCTATGCCGATGCCGAGATCGGCATGATCATCACGGTCGATCGGGGCCGCTACCGGGTGCTCATCGCCGATCGCGACGTCAGCGCAACGAAGGCGCGCCAGCTCGGCCGCACGGGCGTCATCGTCGGCGATCAGGTTCGCGTCGTTGGCGACACGTCCGGCGCGGGAGGCACGCTTGGCGCGCATCGTCGGGGTCGAGGCGCGCAGCACCGTGCTGCGGCGTACGGCCGATGACGACGACCCGTACGAGCGCCCGATCGTGCGCCAACGCCGACCAGCTCGTGATCGTCACCGCGCTTGCGGATCCGCCGCCACGGATCGGAATGATCGACCGCATCTGCTGGTGGCCGGGTACGACGCCGGCATCCAGCCGCTGCTGTGCCTCACCAAGGCAGACCTCGCGGCACCCGACGAGCTCATCGCGCAGTACGAGCCGCTCGGCGTCCCGGTGCGAGGTGACCTTCCCGGGCATCGATCTGGATCCGCTGCGCGAGCGGCTCTGCATGGCCACCGCAGCGTCTTCGTCGGCCACTCGGGGTCGGCAAGTCGACGCTGGTCAACGCCTTGATCCCGGGCGCCGATCGGCGCGATCGGCGAGGTCAGCGCGGTGACCGGGCGCGGCCGGCACATCTCCTCGTCGGCGATCGCGCTTCGGCTGCCGGACACTACGCAACTCCTGGGTGATCGACACCCCTGGCGTCCGATCGTTCGGCCTCAGCCACGTCAGCCGGCGACCGGATCATCGCCGCCTTCGACGACCTGCGGGCCATCACCGAGGACTGCCCGCGCGGCTGCCGGCACGATGACGCTGCTCCCGAGTGCGCGCTCGACGCCGCCGTCGCGAACGGACGATCTCTCGCGCCGCCCGGCTTGAGTCTTTCCGCCGGATGCTCGGCTCCGGCCAGTAGCGTGAGGCACATGCCCGTCCCCGACGCCGCGCGAACAGGGCCTGATGACTGCGCTCCACCGCGGCCTGACCGACGACCTCCGGCTGGCCCATCTGCTCGCCGATGACGCCGACTCGATCACCATGAGCCGCTTCAAGTCGCTCGACCTGCACGTCACCTCAAGCCTGATCTCACGCCTGTTTCCGACGCCGACACCGCGGCTGAGCAGGCCATCCGCCGCACCCTTGGCCGGGCCCGACCGCGCGATGCGGTGCACGGCGAGGAGATGGCCGACACCGGATGGGGGCCGCGTCGCTGGGTGATCGACCCGATCGACGGCACCAAGAACTTCGTCCGCGGTGTGCCGGTCACGGGCAACCCTGATTGCGTTGATGATCAACGACGAGCCGGCGGTGGGGGTCGTCAGCGCGCCCGCGCTGGGCCGACGCTGGTGGGCCAGCCTGGGCGGCGGGGCGTACGCCGGCAAGTCCTTGATGTCGGCTACCGCGATTCACGTGTCCGAACGTGGCCAGCATCGAGGATGCCTCGCTGAGCTATGCCTCGATCTCTGCCTGGGTCGAGTCACGGCCAGGGCCAGCAGTTCGTCGACCTGCTACGGCGCTGCTGGCGGACCCGCGCGTACGGGGACTTCTGGTCGTACATGCTGCTCGCCGAGGGTGCGCGTCGACATCGCCTGCGAGCCCGAGCTGGCGCTGCACGACATGGCGGCCTGCTCGGTCATCGTGACCGAGGCGGGTGGACGCTTCACTGATCTTGACGGGCATCCCGGGCCGCTGGGCACCGGCGGATGCCGCCACCAACGGTCCGGCTGCACGATGCCGTCCTGGCAGCTTGCTCTCGAGGTCGACGATGACAGCTGACCGGATCATCGGTGTGCTGCTCGCCGCCGGAGCCGGGCGCCGCGCCGGTGGCCCGAAAGCGCTGCGAGTCGACCCCGACGGCACGTCATGGCTGCTGCGCTCGATCACGGTGCTGCGGGATGGCGGTTGCGACGCGGTCGTGGTTGTCGTTGGTGCCGAGGCTGATCGCGACGAGATGTCCTCGCCCGCTCGGGCTCTCGCGGCGGATCCGGGTGTGACCGTCGATCGATGCTCCAGATTGGCAACACGGCATGGGTAGCTCTTTGCGGCGTGGCTGCTGTTGCCGCCCAGCGCGATGCCGTAGTCGGCGGTGCTGGTGCACCTGCGTCGACCCTGCCCGATGTCACGGCTGAGGTGGTACGCCGGCCTGCTCCGGCAGGCGCCGCGCTGGTCCGGCTGTCTTGGCCCGCGCCACCTACGGCGGCCGGCCCGGCCACCCCGTCCTCATCGGCCGCGACCATCTGCCGCATCGATCGTGGCGGTCTGGGCGGGAGACACTGGTGCCAAGGACTATCTCGCGCACAGCATGACAGCTGATGGTGTGGAATGTGGTGATCTGGCCAGCGGCCGGGACCACGACAGCAGCGCTAGCACGCGACGAAAGGTGGAAGCGAAGCGAGCCGTGTTGACCACAGCCACCGTCAGTCCGGCCGCGATCGGCGATGCGCTGCGCAGTACCGGCTACCTTCCCAGTGAGGGGTTGTCGACCAGTCGTCTTTCTCGCCACGGCGATGAATCGACCGCGCTGTTGCTCGAGGGCGAACCCGGAACCGGCAAGACATCGCTCGCGCGAGGCGTGGGCGACCGTTACGGGTGCGGAGCTGATCCGTTTGCAGTGTTATGAGGGACATCGAAGCAAGCCAGGCGCTCTATGACTGGGACTTTGCCCGGCAAATCCTGCACATTCGAGCAGTGGAAGCCCGCCGGAGATGATCTTGACGCGGCGCACGCTGGAGGAATCGCTGTTCCACGAGCGATTTCTGCTGGAGCGACCGATCTTCGAAGGCACTGCGGTCGTCGAACGCCGGTGCTGTTGATCGATGAGATCGACCGCGCGGATGACGAATTCGAGGCCTTTCTGCTCGAGGTGCTGTCCACGTTTGCCGTCACGATCCCTGAGTACGGGGAGGTCGGGCGGTCGACCCCGCCGATGGTGGTGCTCACCTCGAATCGCACGCCGGGAGCTGCACGATGCGCTCAAGCGGCGCTGTCTCTACCACTGGATCGACCATCCGCAGCTCGCCCGCGAGGTGGAGATCATCCGGACTCGACTCCTGACGTGAGCGCCCAGCTGGCAGCGCAGGTCGCTTCTGCGGTGCAAAGAATCCGGATCAGCGAGGACATCCTGAAACCGCCAGGCGTCGCCGAGAGCCTGGACTGGGCCCGCGCGCTGCAACGCCTGGGCTATGAACAGCTGGATGTCGCCTCGGCTGCGCGAGACCCTCGGCGCCGTACTCAGCACCGCGAGGACGCGGAACGAGTGCGGCGCGCGCTCGCGGCAATCCTCGCTCGGTAGACGGCCATGATGACCCTCGCCGGAAGCCCTGAAGCTGACGAAGTGCTGGTGGGCTTCCGCGCCAGGTCCTCCGCGCAGCGGGATGGCCATTACCCCGGACCGGACGAGCGCTTTCGTCGAGGCGGTCTGCGCTGGCCGGCTTCGATGCGATCGAGCCGCGACCTACTGGGGTCAGGCCGCGCCACCCTGTGCTCGTCGTTTGACGACAGTGAGCTCTACGACAGAGCGTTCACCGCCTGGTTCGCCGCCTCAGCCTGAGAGCCCGGGTGGCGACCCGCCGCACACGGCAGCACGGCAGCCGCGGAGCGCCGTTGATGCACTGAGTCGAACTCCAGCCAGTCCGCCGACGATGCCGTCCTTGCCGCCCGCGGTCACAGTACAGCGGAGGTGCTGCGCCATCGAGACCTGGCGCGGCTGACCGAGCAGGAACGAACCAAGCTCGCGCTGCTCTTCGACAGCCCTCGACGTGGTGCCGCCGCTACGGCGTGCGCGCTGCGCCGGCCGCATCATCGAGATCGGTCGACCTACGTCGTACGCTGCGCGCCCAGTTGCGGTCGGCGGGCGAGCTGGCCCCACTTACGCCGCCGGCTGACTGGCGACTGCGGGGCCGTCAGGATCGTGCCTGCTGATCGACATTTCCGGTTCCGATGCAGCCGTACGCGGACTCTTTGCTGCGGCTCGCACATCGGATCGTCCAGCGCGCCTCACCATCGTCGAGGTCCTTCACCATCGGCACTCGACTGACTCGAATCACCCCGGCACTTCGGGCGCGCCAGGCTGAGGATGTGCGCTGGCCGCGGCTGGGCGGCTGGTGCCCGACTGGTCGGGAGGCACCCGGCTAGGCGAGGTGATCGGCGCATTCCTGAGATCGTTGGGGACGCCGCGGAGTGGCCCGCGGCGCGCATCGTGGTGATCGCCAGTGACGGATTGGGAGCGTGGCGACGCTCGGCTGCTTGGTGAGCAGATCCGGCAGCTCCGGCTGCTCGCGTACGCGGTGGTCTGGATGAACCCGCATCGGGGAAAGCCGGGTACGCTCCGCATCCAGGCCGGTATCAAGCCTGCCTCCCCCATCTCGATCGGATGGTCGCGGGGCATTCGCTGGCCACATTGCGCCGAACTTTTGGAGGTGCTCACCGATGTCTGAGGGGTGCCCTGATGCGTGAGCCTCCGAATCTGCTGGCGTGGTGGCGTGCCGGCGAGACCGTCGGCATGGGAACCGTCGTCGGCACTTGGCGCTCGGCGCCCGAGGCAGCCGTGGGAGCGGCGATGTTGGTCGGTCCCGATGAAGTCGGCGCGTCGGCTCTGTGTCGGAGTGGCTGTGTGGAATCCGCGGTCTATTCGCTCGCGCAGAGGTTGTCGCCAACGGCCATCCCGTGCTGCAGCGCGTATGGCGTGAGCGACAGCGATGCGTTCGCGGTCGGCCTCACCTGCGGCGGGATTCTCGATGTCTTTGTCGAGAAGGTGTCTCAGCAGACCTTCCCCGAGTTAGCCGAGGTGGCCAGCCAGACATCGACGCGGGCCGCCCTGTCGCCATCGTGACTGTCGTAGAACATCCAGACCCCACACGGGTGGGCAGCAGGATGATCCATCCGCCCAGCCGAGGACTCCCCATCAGTGGTTCACTCGGCAGCGAGCGGGCTGACGCAGCTGTTGTCGACGATGCCCGCGGCCTCCTGGCGACGAGGCAAGACCGAGCTCCTTACGTATGGCCCGGAAGGTCAGCGCCGCGGGGAAGGCATGCGCGTCTTCGCGGCCAGCTATGCACCGCGTCCTCGGATGCTGGTCTTCGGCGCCATCGATTTTGCGGCCCCGCAGTTGCCCGCCTCGGCAGCTTCTTGGGATACCAGTGACCGTCTGCGATGCGCGCCCGGTGTTTGCGACCCGTACGAGATTTCCCGATGCCGCACGAAGTGATCGTCGACTGGCCTCATCGCTACCTGGCAGCGGAGGTCGACGCGAGGCCGGATCGACTCTGCACCGTGGTTTGCGTACTCACCCACGACCCGGAAGTTCGACGTACCGGTCTTGGAGATTGCGCTTCGCCTCCCCAGCTCGGCTATGTCGGCGCGATGGGGTCGCGGAAGACTCATCAGGAACGTCTCGAGCGGCTGCGCGAGAGCGGGGCTCACCGAGATCGAGATCGGCCGACTCTCCAGTCCGATCGGACTTGATCTTGGAGCCCGTACGCCGGAAGAGACCGCTGTCTCAATCGCTGCGGAGATCGTCGGCCAGCGCTGGGGCGGCGCATGGCAGCCGGCTCGGCAGCGAGCTCAGCGGTCGCTATCCACCATCTCGGCGTCTTGACGCTAACTCGGCGCCCGTACCCAGCTGTCCTACGACGTACACGGCATGAGATGCCCAGGCTAGCGTCCAGGCGGGGGTGCCCATGATCATCTGCACGGGTTACATTTACCCCAGGCCGGCACCGTCGCCAGCCAGCCACGCATCCTCGCGCTCCGGGGCGACGTCCACCAGAAGGCGAGTGTTGTATGCGAACTTCAGTAGCTCGTCGACGGCGTCACCTATACCGATGACGTCGAGCCGCGAACACTGCTGGTGCAATATCTGCGCGAGCGACTCGGCAAGATCGGCACGCTGGTCGGATGCGACACGACCAACTGCGGTGCCTGCACCGTGCACCTCGACGGGCAGAGTGTGAAGTCGTGCACGATGCTCGCGGTCCAGGCCGACGGATGCGACGGTCACCACGATCGAGGGCCTGGCGGACGACGGTCAGCTGCACCCCGTGCAGCAGGCCTTCCATGAGAATCACGCACTGCAGTGCGGCTTCTGCACGCCCGGGCATGATCATGCAGGCCGTGACGCTGCTGAACGAGAATCCTGACCCGTCGGACCAGCGAGGTTCGCGAGGCCTCGAGGGCAACCTGTGCCGGTGCACCGGCTACCAGAACATCGTCAAGGCCGTGCTACGCCAGGCGGCGGGGAGCATCCAATGACCGTCACAGAGGAATCTCCCGAGACCACCTCGAGGTTGGCTGCGGCCGCGGCGCCGCAAGGAGGATCAGCGGCTGATCACCGGTCGGACCCGATTCACCGACAATCTCGTCCGTCCCCGGCATGTTGCACCTCGGCGATGGTGCGCAGCCCCATCGCGCACGCGAAGATCACCTCGATCGACGATGCTGCCGAGGCGAAGGCCGCACCTGGTGTGGTCGCGGTCTTCACGGGAGCTGATCTTGCCGACGAGCATGGGCCCGCATGCCGTGTGGCTGGCCGCTCACGCCCGAGGACGAAGGTCCCGAGTACTACCCGGTCGCGAGGGAGCGAGGTCAACTTCGCCGGCGAGATTGTTGCAGTGGTCGTGGCCCGGAGCGCCGCGGCTGCCCGCGACGCGACGGAGCTGGTCGATGTCGAGTACGAAGATGAGCAGGTTGTGCTGGATCTCGAGGCTGCGGCGGCTGGGCGCTCCCTACGTCCATCCCGACTGGGAGCACGAACTGTGTCGACCCACTGGGTCTTTGACTCGGCCGAGGCGGGCACCGGTGGCGACGTCGAGGACGAGATCGACAAAGGCTCGCCAGGACGGCATCGTGATCGAGCGGACCTTCCGGCAGCAGCGGCTGATCCCGGCGTTCATGGAGCCGCGCTCCGTCCTCGGTCGACCCGACCGGTGACCAGATCGTCTTCTGGTCATCGACGCAGGTGCCGCACTTTCTGCGCGTCTTCACCGCAATCGCGACAAGCACCCCTGAACACAAGATCAGGGTGATCGCACCGGATGTCGGCGGCGGCTTCGGCGGCAAGCTGCAGGTCACGCCCGAAGAGTTCATCACCTTTGCGGTGGCCACGACAGCTGGGCAAGCCAGTCAAGTACACCGAAACCCGCAGCGAGTCGCTGCAGGGTCGCCCACCATGGCCGGGACCAGATGCAGACGGTTGACGCTGGCCGCGACCAAGGACGGCACGGTCACCGGCACTGCAAGGTCGACCTGCTCGCCAACATGGGCGCATACCTCGGCCTGGTGGACGCCGGCCATTCCGATCCTCGGCGCGTACATGTACAACGCGATCTACAAGTTCGCCGCCTACCGCTTCGAGTGTCAAGAACATCTTGACCAACATGGTCCGCACTGATGCCTACCGCGGCGCCGGCCGGCCGGAGGCGACGTTCGCCATCGAGCGGCTCATGGACGATCTTGCAGTCGAGCTCGGCATGGACCCGCTCGAGCTGCGGGAGCAAGAACTGGATCACAGCACGAGGAGTTCCCGTTCACCACCGTCGCCGGATCTGAATACGACTCCGGCAACTACGAGGCGGCCACCGCGAGGGCCAAGGAGCTGTTCGACTACGACGGGCTGCGGCGCTGAAGCAGGCCGGAGCGCCGGGCCCGCAAAGACCCGGTCCAGCTCGGGATCGGCATCTCGACGTACACCGAGCATGTGCGGCTAGCGCCGTCCGCGGATACTCGGTGCGCTGAACTACGTCGCCGGCGGCTGGGAGCACGCCGACGGTCCGGATGCTGCCCACTCGGCAACGGTCGAGGTCGTTATCGGAACGAGCCCTCACGGGCAGGGGCACGAGACAGCCTGGAGCCAGATCGTGGCCGACAAGCTTGGGGTGGCTTTCGAGGATGTCGAGGTGCTGCACGGCGACACCCAGGTCGCTCACGCGTGGCCTCGGACACCTACGGCTCCCGATCACTCGTCGTCGGCGCGACCGCGGTGCTCAAGGCCGCCGACAAGGTGATCGAGAAGGCCAAGCCGATCGCGGCGCACATGCTCGAGGCGAGCGTGGACTGATCTTGAGTTCAGCGGCGGCCACGTTCTGGCGTCAAGGGCACCGATACGGGCAAGTCGCTGGCTGAGATTGCCTTCGCCGCCCTTCAGGCGCACGACCTGGCCCGACGGGAATCGAGCCGAACGCTGGATGCCTACGGCGTCCTTCGACCCGAGTCGACTTCTCCTATCCCGCACGGCACCCACCTCTGCAGCGGTCGAGGTGGACACCGAGACCGGGGCGTCGTCCATCCGCAAGCTACGTCGCGCGTCGACGACATCGGCAAGGTGGTCAACCCGATGATCGTCGAGGGGCAGGTGCACGGCGGCCTGGCCCAGGGGATCGCGCAGGCCCTGTTCGAGGAAGCCGTCTACGACGACAACGGCACCCTCGTCACCGGGATCGTTCGTGGACTACCTGGTGCCGTCTGCGGCCGGACACTCGTCGACTTCGTGACCGACCGGACCGAGTCGTCCGGCGCTGTGAGTAACGAGCTTGGCGCCAAGGGGTCGGTGAGGCCATGGCACGCATCGCTTCCACGCCGGCCATCGTCAATGGCATCCTCGACGCGTTGCGGCCGTTTTGGGTGTGACCGACATCGAGATGCCATGTACGCCGATGCGGGTCTGGAAGGCGATTCAGGCGGCGAGGCCGCTGACCGAGATATCGGACAGCGGGCCAACTCCGCAGCCCGAGGGGGGCGGTCCCAGACCCCACGTAGTGGCGACGCCGAAGGAGGCCAGGCGCTGGTTCCAGCAGCGTTTGACTACAAGGCACCCACCAGCTTCGACGAGGCGCTGCAGCTGCTCGCCGGATGGCGGCGACGATGCCAAGATCATCGCTGGAGGCCAGAGCCTGCTGCCAGTGCTGAAGCTGCGGCTCGCGGCACCTCGAGCTGTTGATCGACTTGGCCAAGATCGATTCCCTGCGCGGCGTCCGTGACGACGGGGACGCGATCATCATCGGAGCGATGACGCACACACTTCGAGGTGCTGGGCGACCCACTCGGTCGCTGAGCATGCGTCGTTGATCGCCAAGTGCGTCGCAACGGTGGCCGACCCGCAGGTTCGGCATCGCGGCACTTACGGTGGGGCCTGCGCGCACGCCGACCCGGCGAGTGACATTCCGGCATCGCGCACTGGCGCTGGACGCAGAGTTCGTGATCGCCGGTCCGGGTGGGCAACGCCGAGAGTCGCGGCGGCGGACTTCTTCCAAGATCTCTTCACCACCGCCGTTGGAGCTGACGAGATCTTGGTCGAGGTTCCAGGTGCCGGAAGTACACCGGCTGGGGCTCTGCGTACGAGAAGTTCGTCCGGGTCGCTCAACAGTGGGCGATCGCGGGCGTGGCAGCGACAGTTCGGACGGAGGGTGACACCATCGCCGAGGCTCGGATTGCCTTGACGAACATGGGGCCAACACCGGTCCGGGCGCGAGCGGCTGAGCAGGCGCTCGCCGGCGTAGCGGTGCAGCCCGATGCCGTCGCGGAGGCGCTCATCGGCATCGCCGATGGCACTGAACCGCCGACCGACATCAATGGTGACCCTGAGTATCGCCGGCATCTGGTGTCGATCTTGGGGCGCCGCGCGGTGCTGGCGGCGGCGCGCTCTTAGGACAAAGATGGGGTCATGGACTCTGACGCATCGCTTTAGCGTGCCCTGCGCCGCATAGCGGCAGGCGTGGGACGCCTTCAATGACCTGGAAGGGTTGGCGCCATGCTTCCCGGGCGCCACGATCACAAGCGTGTCGACGGTGACGAATTCTCCGGATCAGTGAAGATCAAATTGGGTCCGATTTCCTTGATGTACAACGGGTCCGGCCGCTACGTAGAACGCAACGATGCGGACCGCCGGGTGGTGATCGAGGCGCGGGGCAAGGACATAAGCGCGGGAACGGAACGGCAACCGCGACGGTGACTGCCTCATTCGCCGAGAGCGGCGCACAGACCGACGTCGAGTATTGCGACCGACCTGGTGATTACCGGAAGCCGGCGCAATTCGGTCGCGGAGTGATCTCCGACGTCAGCGACAAGCTGCTGGATCAGTTCGTGAGCTGCGTCTCAGGGCGATTCGCTGCGACGGCCGTCGCGCGATGGTCTCGGCGCGGCGGTGTTGCCGGAGCCGAGCCATCGGCAGCCCGGTTGCAGCGGCTCGACGGATGTCCTCCGCGCGACGAGGCGGACACCGAGCAGACCATCGAGCTCGAGGCTGTGCCGGCCGAGGAGGTGCCGGCCGAAGAGGTCGCTGCGACGGCGGCGGCTGCCGTACGCGGCCGATTCGCCCGCGGAATCCCAGCGCGCTGAGCGCGCCACAGCCCTCGCCGGCGTACTCTGCACCGCACCAGCCAGATGGCGGTGAAAGCACGCTCAATGTGCTTCAGCACCGTGGGACCGGTCGCTGCTGAAGCGATACGGTCCGGCTCTCGCGGTCGTCGGCCTAGCTGATCGTTCGTCGTGATCAAGATCATTCGGCGCAAGTCCTGATCCATTCGTGGCCAACGAGGCGGTACGCGGTCACGGTCTGTGTGCTCGATTCAACGCGGCGACATGTGGCTGCTGGTGGTTCGAGCACCAGGTGTCGATACGCCCCGAGCATGATCGGAATGATCGGCGGTCACGTCGACGTGACGCCATCCCATGGCGGATGTGCTCGAGGACGACCGCGCGACGCGAGGTCGCCGAAGAGGTCGGTCTCGATCTCGCCGGTGTACGGCTTGAGTACCCTGGAGTCGGAGTTCTTCATCACCGATAGTGGCGAGCGTCAGATCACGGTGACGTTCTGCGGCCCATGCGCCGCCTGTGGTCAAGCCCCGCGTCAATGCGCCGGCTGAGCTGACCGAGGTCGGCTGGTGGACGCTTGGTGATCTTGAAGCCGATCCGCGCTGTCCGTCGATGGCTGCCGGCCGCTGATCCGCCGGGCTAGTCGCCTCAGACAGGGGTACTGCGGCGTCCGAATGTCGCGCACAGCGAGGACCCGAGCTCGACCGGTCTCCGGCAGGCCTTGCAGCTTGTCGATCAGATCGGCCGTCAGACCGCCGCTCGCTACGTCGGTGATCACGTATCCCAGCTCACCACGGGTCGACAGCATTCCTGGCTCTCGATGTTGACATGGGCGTTTGCCAGCAAACCGTTGACGCGTTGCCAGCACGCCGGGGACGTTCTGGTGGACGTAGCAGCGCCGGCTGCGTCCGGCCATGCTGCTTTCGGTCTGCACCTGGGGCAGATTGACCGACATCGTGGTGTGCCCGCTGTCGGCGAAGTCGCGCAAGCTTGCCGGCCACGAACCGGCCGATATCGGTCTGCGCCTCCTCGGTCGAGCCGCCGATGTGCGGCGTCAAGATCACGTTGGGCAGGCCTTGCAGGCTGGTGCTGAATGGATCTCCAGCGCTCTTGGGCTCGTCGGCGAATACGTCGAGCGCAGCGCCCGGCGATGTGGCCGCTGAGCAGATGCTCGCGCAGCGCCTCATGATCAACAACGAAGCCGCGACAGAGGTTGAGGAACACGACTCCGGCGGCGCATCTTCGCGAATTGCTCGGCGCCGAAGAGACCTGCGTTGCCGGGTCGGCCGTCGACGATGCAAGGCTCACCGTCTCGGCAACCTCCAGCAGCTCGTCGAGGGTCTCGCAGCGTCGACGCGTTGCCGAGCGCGAGCTTGTCTGGCGACGTCGTAGAAGTAGACCCGCATGCCGAGCGACTCGGCGACGACCGAGAGCTGGCTGCCGATGTTGCCGTAGCCGACGATGCCGAGGGTGCGGCCTGCGCACCTCGTGAGCCGCCTTGGCGGACTTGTCCCAGACGCCGGCGTGCATCCCCGCGTTCTTGTCGGTGCAGATGGCGCGCCAGCGCGATGATCTCGCGATGACGAGCTCCACGACGCTGCGCGTGTTGGAGAAGGGCGCGTTGAAGACCGGAATCCCCAGCGTCGCAGCAGTGGTGAGGTCGACCTGGTTGGTACCGATGCAGAAGGCGCCGATCGCCTCGCAACTCCGGCGAGGCATCGAGGACGCTCGCCGTCACATTGGTCTTCGAGCGGATGCCCAGCAGCTGCACGCCGGGCAGCGCGGTGATCAGATTCGGCCTCGTCGAGCGCTCCCTTGACGGTTCCTCGACCTCGATGCCGCGCTTCGGTGAGCAGTCGGACACCCTCGGGATGGATGTTTTCCAGCAGTAACGCCTTCATGATTCCTCGTTGGTCTGTCGCTGCATGCAGCCACCAGTGTAGGAATTCGGCGCTCATGCAAAACCGAAATCTCAACCGGCGACGGAGGGCGCCAGCTCGGTATAGCTCTGCCAGGCACCGCGGCCCGTCGCCGCCAGGATTCCGTCGAGGCAAGCATCGGCGAACACATCGGCTGCTGCTGCCAGCAACGCATTGAAGGCGAACAGCGAGCGAATCTGATCCTCGGCAACGCGGCGATGCGAGGACGCGAGGCAGAAGATGGTGTCGCCATCAAACAGTGAATGCACCGGTCGGATTGCCTGAGCCATGCCGTCGTAGCGCGACTGCGGCGATCTTGCAGGCCTGTGCCTTGGTCAGGGTGGCATCTGTCATGACGACGCCGATCGTCGTCGGCGAGTCGGAGCGGCTGCAGCTTCAGCGTAGGCGGCGGCCAGCGCTCTCTCGCTCGCGATCATTGGGCGTCGCCAGCAGCTGCCTGCGGTCAGCCCACAGCCGACCGCTCGCCGGGTTCGACGACTGATCCGGCCGCGTTCACGACGACGGCCGCTGCCACCGAGACGCCCGAATCCGAGCTGCCATCTCCGGCGTAGCCGAAGCCTCCCTTGATTCCTCCGCAGACTGCGCCGGTGCCGCCTCCCACCGAGCCTGTCGCAGGCCGACTTCCGCTGCGCTGCAGCGAGCGCCAGCGCGGCCGAACTCATGCGTCGGCCGATTGCTGAACTCGCCGCCGCGACCGAGGTCGAAGATCACCGCCGCCGGAACGATCGGAACCACCTGATGAGGCTCAGGACCGACCGGCCACCCGATTCCAGCCGCCTCGAGGCCCTCCATGACGCCGCTAGCTGCCGCCAGCCCGTACGCGCTACCGCCGGTGAGGACGACCGCGTTGATCCGGTCGCACCAGCGTCGTCGGGTTCAACAGGTCTGTCTCCCGGGTGCCCGGGCCGCCGCCGCGTACGTCGACTCCGCCGACCGCGCCCTCGCGTGCCAGCACCACCGTCGTCCCAGTCAGCCAGCCCTCGCTGATCTGCGGTGTGGTGGCCGATCTCAAGCCCTCGATCACCCGCTCATTCTGCCGATCTGTCGGCCTGTTAGACGGCGAACCGGGTGCCGGATAGCGGCCGGGGAGTGTCGGGTATGTCGCGCTCGGCTGATGTGCGACGGGCCACGTCCCACTCTGCTTCTGGACGACAGGCCGCGCCGAACTCTCGCTTCTGGACGACAGACCGCGCCGAACTCTGCTTTTGGACGACGGCGCGCCGCAACGCCAGCTACCGGCGTGCTGCTACCAGCGACCATGTAGAGCGACGAACGCATGCCGAACATGTGCTGAAAGGTCGTTCCCGAAACTGTCGCGGTCCGGGACGTTCCGATGATCTTGATCGTTTTGACGCGGCCGCCCCACGCGCCCGCGCCGTCGCGGCTGGTGATCTGCAACTGCTTCACTGTCCCCCACCGAGGGCCAGGCCCGGCTGATGCTGCTCGCGCTGATGACGCGAGTCCAAGCCTGCGAGACTTGATCACTCCGTCGTAGGGATCGCGGTTGGGCAGCGAGGTAGGGATAATCGCCGCGGGCGCTGTAGCCGCCGTTGGATGACGCGAATTGGGTGAGCGCTGACCTTGCCTCGATAGGTGACGATCGTGCCAGCCGTGGCATCGGACCGCTGCATTGCCGTTGCTGGTTTCGCGGCCCATTCCGCCGTAGACCTGACAGGCGGTGGTGTCGCAGATGTCGTAGCCGGAGTATCGGCCGACGTCACGCAGGCGGACCGCGTAGGAACGCGCGGCGCACCGCTTGCGCCCGTGCCGCGTCCGCCGCCCACGAGGTGGGCATCTCGGCTGGCACGACCCCTCTGACGTAATCCTCCAAGCAGGACATTGTTGATCGTTCGCCCGCCTGATCCCCTCTTGATCAGCGCCCATGGTGCCGCGGTAGGAGCGCACAGAACCGCTCGGCAGCACAACCTTGACGATCTTGGACGGAGTTGAGAACAGACCATGTGCCGGTGGTCAGCCCAGTCGACTTAGTCAGATAGCTACCGCTTCTGGTTCGGTAGGCGAGCCGATAGCCCGTGCCCGACCGACTGATTCGCCACGAGGTGTAGTTCGATCCCGTCGGCAGTCGTGTAGCTGATGGCCGGAGCTGTGTCACGGACCGTCAAGCCGCTCGCCGGCAGGACTCGCAGGCTGCTGTCGTTGTCGGCGGTGATCCAGACCTTGATCCTGGTTCCGCTGGGCATGGTGCTCAGCTGGGTGCCTCGGTAGTAGAAGGCGAGAATCTGCTTCCAGGACAAGCCCTTGCGAGCCGCCCCGTACGCGCCGTACTGGGACATGCCCCAGCCGTGACCCCAGCCGGCACCGTGAATGGTGAACTTTGCCGACCTTGCCGAGACAGCCGAGTCCGCCCGGGCCGGAATGCGTGGTCAGCACTGCCGACATGCCGATCACCGCAAGAGCCAGCGCGGCACCAAGAAGTCGCGTGATCCGCCTCGTCGCGAGGAGGGCTGCGGGCGTCTGGGGAGATGACATGGCCATCCGTTCATGGGGAAGTGGCCTTAGCCTGCAGCAGATCTCACCTGAGACGCAAGTGATGAAAAGAAATTGATGTGACTAATGTGACGTTCGAGGCTGGCGTGCTATGCTAGAGATCAAGAGTGACTTCGACGCCCTTCTCGGCCGAGGCATAGCAGGCATCGATCACGACTGCACGGGCGAGCGCCTGCTTGCCGCGATGGTTCCGTGTAGTCGCCTGACCGAACTCCTTCGCGATGAAGTCCAGAACGCATTCCGTGTGCAGCCCGTCCGGTGGAACGCTGGGATGCAGGCTCGCTGGCACCCCCGAGATCCTCGGTCCAGATGCTCAGTGTGCGATGCGGATCGCCCGGCGCGCCCCATTCGATGCTGGCGCCGCCGTCGGAGCCGTACACCGTGACGTAGCAATGATCTTTTGCAATCCATTGCGCCCAGCTGGACTCGAGCAGCAACGTCTCCACCGTTTTGCAGCCGCAGGAAGGCGGTCGAGAGGTCCTCCACATCGAAGGCACCGAGCTCTACTCCCGTCTTGCGCATCTCCGGTGACAGTGAGCTGCCCTTGCCGCGTGGCCCGAACTCCGCGTACGTGGCAGCGCGTGACCGCCCGAACCGAGGGCTCGCCCAGCAGGTAGAGCGCAATGTCGAGCATGTGCACTCCCAGATCCATCAGCGGTCCGCCGCCGGACGTCGCCCGGCGGGTGAACCAGCTGCCGAGCCCCGGGATGCCTCTCGCGGCGTAACCAGCCGACCTTGGCGTAATAGATCTTGCCCAACATGCCTGCGTCGATGATCTTCTTGAGAACTCTGGACGTGGCCGCGCCGCCGATGGTTGAACGAAACATCAGGTACGCGGTCGTTAGCCTCCGCCGCCTCCACCATGAGACGGGCCTTGTCGGCGTTCTCCGCCATCGGCTTTTCGGAGAGCACATGCACGCCGGCGTTCAGGGCGGCCATCGCTATCGGCGCATGCAGAATGGTCGGGGCGGCAATGCTCAGACGTCAAGCTGTTCCATGATCAATAAGATCTTGCCAGTCCGCATAGCGCTGCTGCTGTGGAACGTCGTACGTGTCGCCAAGTTGCTGCAGCCCATCGGGCTCCATTCCCGCCAAAGCAACAAGATCAACATCAGCCGCAGCGGCGTACCCGGCCATGTGTTGCTGTCCCGCCCAGCCCAAGCCGATGACGCCGGCGCGAAGTCGACCACTCTGGCTCATGCCTCGATGCTCTCCGGAAGGGCACCTCTGTGGAGATGGGGTGCGGGCATGTCGAGCGACCGCCGGCGGCGCAAAGTCGGTGCCCTGTTCGGGATTGGCCCAGAGCACCGCATTGGCCAGCACGCGTTTGATGTCGGGGTGGTGGTAGATCGGGTACGCCTGATCGCCGGGCGAGAAAGTAGAACACCTTGCCCTTGCCGCGTCGCCAGCAGCAACCAGACCGAAAGACCTCGCCACCGCTGAAGGTCGAGAGGAAGATCAACTCATCCGGTGCCGGGATGTCGAAGAACTCGCCGTACATCTCATGTTCGGTTGATCACGATCGGCTGTGGAATCCCGGCGGTGATCGGGTGGGACGGGTTCACGGTCCACACGAGTTCGGTGTCGCCGGAGTTGCGCCAGGCCAGCGAGCAGGTGGTGCCCATCAGTCGGCGGAAGATCTTCGAGAAGTGGGCTGGAGTGCAGTGCGAGCAGGCCCATCCCGCCCAAGACGCGCTGGTGTACGCGATCGACCACCGCGTCGTCAACGTCCTCATGCGTCGCATGGCCCCACCAGCGTGAGCACGTCGGTCGCCGCCAAGGACGTCCTCTCGTCAAGGCCGTTCTCTGGTTGATCTTGAGTAGCTCTGGTGATCGTGACGGCGTCGCCCAGCAGTTCAGTCAGACCGGCGGCGATTGCGCCGTGCATTCCATCGGGGTAGCGCTCGGCCATAGCGGCCTTATCTCGTTCTGCCCGCTCGTGAAAGTTCTCGCCCCACACAGTGACGCGGATCGGTGAAGTCACGTTTGCCTTAGTCTGCCTGAAGTCGTGGCGGCAGGTCGTTCGGACGCCGGCGCGCTGGTACGCGCGAGACAGCTGGGTGAATCATGAGGCTATGGACTCAGAGAGCTTTCTCTCCTTGCAGCGGATGAAGCTGCAGGCATTTGACCTGAGCGATAGAGCGATCCGACGCAGTGGAGCATCCGCCGTACGCCGTGTCGAGCGTTGGCGACAGCGGGCCTTCATGATCGCGCAATGCTCCATCACGGCTGGCCTCGCTTGGTTGTTGGCGAGCCGCTTCCTGGCCACCAAGCTGCCATTCTTCGCTCCGGTCGCCGCGGTCATCACACTCGGCCTGTCCTTCGGCCGTCGACTGCGCCGCGCGGTAGAGGTGGCGATCGGAGTGGCGGTGGGCGTCGCGGTCGGCGATCTATGGCTCGCGTTATTCGGCGCCGGCGTCTGGCAGATCATTGCGGTCACCGCCATTGCGATGTCGCTCGCAACCCTGCTGGGAGCCGGCCAGCTGATGATGACCCAGGCGGGCGTGCAGTCGATCATCGTGACAGCGCTGGCGCCGAATTTCGGGTATGGGGTGAACCGCTGGCTCGACGCGATGATCGGCTGCACTCTGGCGCTTGCGGTGGCCACCGTGGCGCCGAGCGGGCCACTGCGAAGGCCGGGTCTGGTTGCGGCCAAGGTGGTTAACGAGATGGCCGCAACACTCGATGCTGCGGCGGCCGCACTGGCTGCGGCTGACGAAGAAGCCGCCAGCGCGGTGCTCGACCGGGCCCGCGCAGTCGATGACAGCTTGGCTGCGTTCGACGAGGCCGCGAAGGAGGGACTCGCGGTCGTCCGCCACTCCCTTTTCGGCGTCGCCACTTACCTGTGGTTAGTGCGCTCGCCGATCTGTGCCGAGCCGCTGGACCATGCCAGCCGCAACCTCCGTGTGCTGGCCCGCCGGTGTGCAGTCGCTGTGTGGCGAGGTGATCAGGTACCGACGACCTACCACGACCTGATCCGCCGACTGGCTGAGACAAGCCGATTCATCGCTCGTGAGCTGGAGGGACGCCGGCTTCCCACCGCTGCGCGAGATCGACTGATCGAGATCGGTGAGACCAGCGCGCATCTCGAGCTCGCCGACTCCATGTCAGCCGTCGTGATCTTGGCTCAGACCCGCTCCATGGTGGCAGACATGATGGGCTGCCGGCGTGGATTATCTGGAGGCGCGGGAGCTCATTCCCGACATGGACTGACGGCTTTGGCCGCGGTGCAGGGCTCGTCGTGGACCTTGTCATCATGATGTCAGGGGCGCGGCTGCGATAGTGGTGGCCAGTGGGTGTGGTGATCATGATCGCGTGGGACCACCGTGGAAACCGCACAATCCGGGAGCTTGGATCCCGCCAGCCGGGCATTCCCGAACGAGGTTCCCGCGCTCGCACCTCGCCAGCGGCCGTTGATGAAGGCGGTCCGACCACACCGTCGCTGGAAGCCAGTGATGTGATCAATGCGTGACGGATCCGGGCATCACCAGAACGGATCTCTGCACGTCTGGTCCCCGGTCTGATGAGCTTGCCAGCGTAGCCGCAGCCGTCGAAGCAGCGCCGGCTCGGATCGCCGCCGACAATCGGGCCCTGGCGATCAGCCTGACTGTTCGGTCCGGTGAAGAGGCGACGCCGCCGCTTCCGCCCCTTAGCTGGTCAGCGGCGATTTCTCGCGCGAGGCGCGCTCCCGGCAGCGGCCCGTGGCCCGGGATCACGGCGGCACTCGAATCATCGGGATCGATCAGCGCTCGGAGCGGCATCATCAGCCGCGTAACCCAATGTTGACGTCGCCCGACGCGCTGGTTCCTCGTCCAGTGAGCGCGGATCTCGACGAGGGTGTCGGCCATGATCTGGTCCCCGGGTTCGGCCGTCACCGGTCGCGACCGCGGTGCCGGCTTGCTGTCGTAGCGCGGTGTAGCACAAGCGATGCCTTGTTCTGACCGGGAGATAGCCGGTCAGCACAGCCATGGTGTCGGGTGCGGGGCGAATCCCGACCTCGCCGGTGCTTGCGTGTCGGTGCGACCCTCGTTGCACTCGTAGCCCTCCCGATCGGCCTCGTTACGAGGTCTTCCGCCGCACAGCGATGGTCAGCCGCCTTGCAAGTCCAAGCTTGCTCATGCCGGCGGCGGCGAGGCCGGCCGCGTCGGCGTCGTGTCGGCGGGCGTCCGGGTCGAGGATGCCGTGCTCTCCGACACGACGACCTCGGCGACCCGCTCGCTCAACTCCCCGCACTCAGCTGGCTGTAGGTGTCCGGGCGAGTAAAGCCAGAACCACCATGCCCGCGCCGTCTTCCAACCGGCGCGCGCCGCCATCACCGGGGCGCGTGCACGCAGAGGGCGATCTGTTCGGCGATGCCGCGACCGATCGCGTCCGGATGCGCATCCGCGGCCAATTGCTCGGCGACCCGGGACTGCGCGAGACTTGACCGACTCGGCAGCCTGCAGTGCTGCGGCAGCCGCCCGCAGCCTCTCTCAGCAGCAGCCAATGCGATCAATCCGAACCGCATCCGGCGTCACCTTGTCGTCGACGACCGCGGCCGCCAGCTCATCTGAGAATGCGTCAGCGAGGCGCCCGGTCAACGGCCCACCGGCGGGTGGCTCTGACTGACCTCGTCCTCTCCTGACGTACCGACAATGGCATTACACGACACCCACTGGACAGAAACGCACAGACGTTCGATCGCTCGGTGTGCAGGTCGCAGCGCCGATATATAGACGCCAAAGCGATGCGATTTGGCTTGGCCTTCAGAGCTGACGTAGGGTTGTGGCACTGCCGACGCGGGGTGGAGCAGCTCGGTAGCTCGCTGGGCTCATAACCCAGAGGTCACAGGTTCAAATCCTGTCCCCGCTACGAGTAAGTGGTCTAGGTCAGGAGGCGGTTTCCGAAGATTTTCGGAAGCTGCCTCTCGTTTGCCTTAGAGCGGTTGTGGGCAATTTGTAGGCAGCCCTTGCCGTCCTGGTCTGCCAATCGCGACGGTCGATCGCGCTGGATGAACATGGACTTCGCTGCACCGCCGACCGAACTGTCGCTCGCAGTCAGGGCCAGAGAAGAGGCTGTCCGCCCGATGCGCGGGCACAAGACCTACAGCAATGGCCGTGTTGACCTTCAATACTCAGTCGAGACGGACGTGCGCAACGAAGTCTGGATGGTCGTGATCGCCCGAAACCTCGTCAGGTCCTTATGTAGGTAGAGGCCTGGTCCACGCAGAGGAAGATCATGAACGACAAGCTGCTCTATCGCATCCCGGAGGTCGCTGAGCATCTAAGCATCAGCCGCGCGGTCACGTCCGCTGGAGTGGTGTTTGATCCTGTCTCCGCGTGATCTTGGTCTGACTCTATGCGGTGATGGCGGTGATGGTCACCTCCTCGTCGATCGGGTTCTCGTTGGTGATCTTGGTGAGTCGGCTCTTGGCGAGAGATGTCGAGGCCGAGGTAGCGGCGCTGCTCGGTCCATTCGTCGTGCTGCTCGGCTAGGACCGCGCCGACCAGCCGGACCAGGGCGGTGCGGTCGGGGAAGATGCCGACCACATCGGTGCGGCGGCGGATCTCCCGGTTCAGCCGCTCTTGGGGTTGTTGGACCAGATCTGCCGCCAGGCCGCTTTGGGGAAGGCGGTGAACGCCAAGATGTCGGCCCGGGCGGCATCCAGATGCGCCGCCACAGCCGGCAGCTTGTCGGCCAGCGCGTCGAGGATGCGGTCGAACTGGGCGTGCACCGCGTCGGCGTCGGGCTGGTCATAGACCGAATGCAGCAACGCTTTCACCCAGCCCCACGCCGACTTCGGGGTGGCTGCCATCAGGTTGGCGGCGTAATGGGTGCGGCACCGTTGCCAGCTGGCGCCGGGCAGGGTGGCGCCGATCGCCTCGACCAGACCCCGGTGCGCGTCGCTGGTGACCAAGGCGACCCCAGACAGGCCGCGGGCGGTCAGATCACGGAAGAACCCGAGCCAGCCGGCGCCGTCCTCCGCGGAGGTGACGTGCAGGCCGAGGATCTCCCGATACCCGTCACTGTTGACCCCGACAGCGAGCAGGGCGTGCACATTCACCGTGCGGCCGCCTTCGCGGACTTTGAGGACGAGCGCGTCAGCAGCGACGAAGGTGTAGGGCCCGGCGTCCAACGGCCGGGTCCGGAACGCCTCGACCTGGCCGTCGAGATCTTTGGCCATCTCGCTGACCTGCGACTTGGACAGCCGGGTGATGCCGAGCTGCTCGACCAGCTTCTCCATCCGCCGCGTGGACACCCCGAGCAGATAGGGAGGTGGCCACCACGCTGACCAGGGCGGACTCGGCCCGACGACGCCGCTCCAGCAGCCACTCCGGGAAGTAAGTCGCTTCCCGTAGCTTGGGGATGGCCAGGTCGATGCTGCCGGCGCGGGTGTCCCACCCCCGATGCCGATAGCCGTTGCGGGTGTTGCTGCGGTCCGGGCTGCGCTGCCCGTAGCCGGCGCCGCACACCGCGTCGGCATCGGCCGACATCAACGCTTCCGCGAAGGTCTGGACCATCTGCCGGAGCAGGTCCGGGCTGGCCTGGGACAGCTGCTCAACCATCCAGGCGGGCAGGTCGATACTAGGTGTTGCGGTCATCGCGTAACTCCTTGTCTGAAGATCTTTGGAAGGACTTCAAACAAGATCACGCGGTGGCCGTGTCACGTCACGACGCCACGCACATCAACGCCGAACTCGCACACCACGTCGGTGGACGCAACTCGAAGGTCTGAACTCTCTCAGGTCGGGCGAACTCCGCTCGAGGAGTTCACATCGACAGAAGCCGCTCGGTCCGCGCCCGTGACCTTCAGGCGTACGCGTTGACTTCCACGGCCGCCGCTTCGTGACTGTCGAGCACCATTGCGGAAACCCCGCCGTCTGGACCTGATTTTCGGCGAGCCGAAGTCGATCGACTCCTGCGCAACCCCTTTGACCCCAGACATCGGCAGCGTGGCCGGCCGAACGTCCTCCTGGACGTCCGACTTTCCTTAGAGATAAGGGTTTACCGGAGCTGAGGCGCGCTCGCTGGCGGATAAGGCTAATGGTGGTCAAGATGACGGTGCAGACCCATAGCTAAGCTAAGCAATAGGCTCGCTGCGCGAATGAAGCCCAGCTCAATAGAGCTTCGAGGGAGAGTTACGACGATGGGCTTCCGATCTACTCGGCGGCAAAACAAGGCGGCAGGCGCGTGTCGAGGCTGTATTCAAGGCGCATCCGAGGCCTGGAGCAGCTCCACGGGTCGCGGGCCAGCGACTGATGCTTCCGTTGGGGCAAGCCGCGCGAGTGAGATGGATCTCCAAAGATCCGGTGCGCTCGTGACGCGCGGCACTGATCGAGGCGCGAACCAGCCGCGGCTCAGAAGAGAGCACGACTCGCGCCGAAGCCACAAACATGCCGAAGCCAGCACTCGGCTGGGCGACATCCGCTCTGGAGATTGAGTCCCTGCCAGGCGTTCGTTAGGGCCACCCTCAGCGGGCACTTCAAAGGACGGGTCATATGGGACGTAAGTCACCTGCCGCCGGCTGAGGTCGTCCCCCTTGCCTCGCCTGCTGGCTTCCGATCCTGGATCCGCGGGTTTGGCAGCCATCCGCTTCGAGGTGTGACAAACGTACCGCTGAAGCGTCCAGTCGGCGGTCCTTTTGCCGACCCCCGCGCTCTCGGATAGCCGACGTCAAATGAACGCTGGGCAGCTGCCGGCCGCGCGACTCGCGTCCCTCGAGCGGCTGGGGCAAGGTGTCGATCAATCCTCGGCTGAACCCCTCACGGCTCCACATGGCCGGCTCGTGCCACCCGTCCGCAAAGGTTCAATGGAAATCGGACCGCGGACGCCGACTGGACTGCCCGATCTGCTACCCCTGCCGTTTTCGGACCCGCCAGACTTGCTCGGATGGGAAGCGTTTGGCCCATTCGGCGGCTACCGTGCCGTGAATGCCGGTCGCGGACTCGGGTGCTCTGACCTCGATGCAGTCGATGACGTCGAAGCCGATGTCGTGGAACAGTCGAATCCACGACGAGATCGGCAGGTTGAACTCGATGCCGCCCGGCTCGTCAATGGCGTCGCGCCAGTCCAGTCGCCCCAGATCAAAGTAGGCGCGTCTCCAAACGTTCGGTCACCGGTGCAGCGAACCGTCCGATCGGTGAGCACACCATCGCCAGCGGATGGTTGCCGAGGAACACGAGCTCGCCGCCGGGACGAAGCAGCCGGTGCGCCTCGCCGATCCAGCGCCATCGGTTCACACCAGATCGCCGCACCGTACTCGCTGATCGCGAAGTCGAACGAGCCGTCTGGCTGGGCGACCGTCTCGGCGTTGCCATGCACCCATTCGATGTCGTCGAGTCCGTGGAGATCGCTCAGGCGCCGCGCCGTGGCCAACTGGGCCTCGGAGTTGTCGATGGCGTACACCGACGCGCCCCGACGCCGCATCCACGCCGACACATAACCGGTCCGCACCCTAGTTCGATCGCCCTCTGCCCATGCATCTCATCGGCGAGCAGAGGCAACTCCGTGTTCGGGATCCCCATTCTCCCCAGCGCGCCTCGGACTCCCACGCCCGCTCGCCGAAGCTGACCCACTCGTCGGCCATGGCATCCCAATAGCGGCGGTTCTCGGCCACGTGTTCGGACAGGTTTTCGCTCATGTGGTGAGCGTAGGGTCGCTTGCGTCAGTCCACGCCTGTGCCGTGGGCGTGAGGTGGTGATAGGCGTCAAGACCCGAGGAAACGCCGTGCCACTTACCGCTGCAAGTCCCGCGACGCGTCTGCTTGCAGCACTTGTTGCATGTGCCGGTGGAGGGTCGGCTACAGGGAACAGCCGCCGCAGTCCTGAGATGCCACAGGGGCGGAGTCTGTAGTTGTACGCGGCGCTCGCGCTTCCAGTTCGCGAAGGCTGATGCACAAAGCCAGTGCTTGGCTGACATGTGCACCCAACGGGTGGGCGAAGGCACGCGTCGTCGAGAGGCAAACGGCGGCGTGGGAGCCCCCGACGCTGATCCCTCGTCACCGGACGGGGCCGGCCCGCGCAAGGCCAGCTGGCTCGTGAACTGCGTCAGCCGCCGTCAGCTGCTCGGCTTTATGCCGCGATGTCCAAAACCCGGGCTACTGCGTTCGCCGCACTGCCCGACCAACAGGCTTGAGGAAACAGCCCTGACCTGTGTGAAACGAAAGGATCAGGGGCTGTTCTCTTTTCTCAGCCGCAGCCGAGCAGCCAACGGCCCCCGCGAAGCGAAATGCGGTACCGCGCGCGGAAAACGCGACCACCTGCGGCGCCTCGCCGGGCTGCGTTACTGTGCGCTCATGTCGGTGCTGGTGCGGCTGATGGGCGCGTTCAGCGTGGAGGTCGACGGACGGATCCTCGATCAGGGCGACTTCCGGCGTCGCAGCGCCGCCGCCGGTGGTGAAGATTCTCGCGCTGGCCCCGCACCGTCGGATGCATCGCGAGCAGGTCATGGACTATCTGTGGCCGCAGCTTCCATTGCACAACGCGGCGAATCAGCTGCACAAGGCCGCTCACTACGCGCGGCGGGCCACCGGCGCGGCGGACTGTGTGAGCCTGCGGCAACGAGATGGTCACCCTGTTCGGCGCGCGGACCGTGACCGTGGACGTGCATGCGTTCGAGTCCTCCGCTGCGTCCGCTCTGGCCGGTGGAGAGCCGCGGGCTGTGGACGCAGCACTTGATGCCTGGATGGGCGATCTGCTGCCGGATGATCTGTATGCCTCCTGGACCGTTCCAGCCTCGCCAGCGCGCCGCCATGTTGCATCGCGAGCTGCTTCGCCGGGCTGGGCGCTGGGCCGAGCTGCTGACGGTCGACTCGACCGACGAGGAGGCACATCTCGGGGTTGCTCAGGACCTGTTAATTGCGGGGGACCGTTCTGGGGCCCTCCGGCAGCTTGACGTACTCGAGCAGGTCCTTCGGGATGAGATGGGTATCGGGCCGAGCCCGGAGGCCTACGACCTGCGCATCCAAGCCCTCGACACTCCCGTACACGCGCCGAGGCCAACGCGGCCTCCAGCGCCCCGGCATCGCCGGACTGGCCCGGCAGATGGTGCACTTCTGCCACACGTCGGATGGCGTCCGACTTGCCTACGCCACCAGTGGGGCGGGGCCGCCGCTGGTCAAGGCGTCCAACTGGATGACGCATTTGGACTATGACTGGGCGAGGCCCAGTCTGGTCGCACTGGTGGCGTGCGCTCTCGGAGGGCGGCTACTCGTCCGGTACGACGAACGCGGGTGCGGCCTGTCTGACCTGGGCCGTGGACGTCTCATCGTTCACTCTGGATGCGTGGGTTCGCGACCTCGAGACGGTGACCGACACCTTGGGCCTGGACCGGTTTCCCCTGCTCGGCATCTCACAGGGCGGTCCGATCGCCGTCACCTACGCTGCCCGGCATCCGGGGCGAGTGAGCCATCTCGTGGTCTACGGGACCTGTACACGGAGCACCTGGGCAAGAGCCACCCCGACCGAACGGCGATCGATCATCGCGCTGGGTGAGCTGATCCGAGTGTCCTGGGGATCCGACCAGCCGGGGTTCAGGCAGGTCTATGACGCGAGGTTCCTGCCTGACGGGCCGCTGGACATGTGGCGGGCGTTCGACGAGCTCCAGCGCCGCTCCACCTCGGCGGAGAACGCATACCGGCTCTGGGGCGCCTTCGGCCACCTCGACGCCAGCGAGGCAGCCCGGAGCCTTGACCTACCGACTCTGATTCTTCACAGTCGCGGAGACCAGGCGTTCTCCTTCACCGAAGCCGAGGATCTTCACGCATTGATGCCTGGCAGCCGACTTGTCGCCCTGGACAGCTCCAACCACATCCTGCAAGCAGACGAACCGGCCTTCGCCACCTTCGTGGACGAGGTGCGCGGAGTTTCTCCGGACCTAGCCTTCACAAATGGCAGCGGCACGACGGGCGTCCGACCTCAGCCTCGAGGATCCGAAGGATCGGTGGGCCGAGCGAACGATTCGCTTCCCAAGCCCTCGGCGATGTCTTGATCATCGACGTAACTGGTTTTCGCTTCCTGACCGTCCGGGCCGTAGGTGACGGTGGCGAGCAATACGTAGC
>ERZ1370068.4723-contig-3779_pt1 | contig 46828 bp, 62 predicted proteins | sample MGYA00561227_ERZ1370068 | MGnify/ENA primary metagenome ERZ1370068 (study PRJEB38410, sample SAMEA6850437) | metagenome | study: Metagenomic assessment of the ecological functions of the soil: analysis of the soil microbiota associated with the... | reverse complement strand
TGTACTTCGTTCAGTTACGTATTGCTAGCGGTCAAGGTGCTGCGCGCCGACCTGGCCCGCGACCCGCAGCTTCTATCTGCGGTTCCGCCGCGAGGCGCAGAACGCGGCCGCGCTGAACCACCCGGCGATCGTCGCGGTGTACGACACCGGCGAGGCGCGAGACCGCCGACCGGGCCGCTGCCCTACATCGTGATGGAGTACGTCGACGGCGTCACGCTGCGCGACATCGTGCACGACCGACGGCCCGATGCAGCCCGCAGCGGGCCATCGAGGTCATCGCCGACGCCTGCCAGGCGCTGAACTTCAGCCACCAGCACGGCATCATCCACCGCGACGTCAAGCCCGCCAACATCATGATCAGCAAGGCCGGCGCGGTGAAGGTGATGGACTTCGGCATCGCCCGCGCGCTCGCCGACAGCGGCAACAGCGCTCACCCAGACCGCCGCGGTGATCGGCACCGCGCAGTACCTGTCGCCCGAGCAGGCCCGCGGCGAGACCGGTCGACGCCCGCTCCGACGTCTACTCGCTGGGCTGCGTGCTCTACGAAATCGCTCACCGGCGAGCCGCCGTTCATCGGTGACTCCCCCGTCGCGGTGGCCTACCAGCACGTCCGGGAGGATCCGGTGCCGCCGTCGCAGCGTCACCCGGACATCTCGCCCGAGCTGGACGCCGTCGTGCTCAAGGCGCTGGCCAAGAACCCGGACAACCGCTATCAGACCGCGGCCGAGATGCGCGCCGACCTGATCCGGGTGCACAGCGGCGAGGCACCCGACGCACCGAAGGTGCTCACCGACGCCGAGCGGCACGTCGCTACTCGTCATCGGCTCGGTTCGCACCGACGGACCTGCCGACCGAGTCACATGCCCGCGCCATCAGTCCGAGTACGCCGGAGGTGACCGCGGCGCAGCTCGGTCAGCCGGTGGCTCATCGCGGTCGCCGTGCTGGCAGTGCTGACCGTCGGTGGTCACCGTCGCGATCAACATGGTTCGGCGGCAGTACGCAGGACGTGCAGGTGCCTGATGTACGTGGCCAGCTGAGAGAACGATGCGATCGCCAGCCTTGCAGAACGCGCGGCTTCAAGGTCAACCCGACTGAGCCGAGCCCGACTCGAGCCGTCCCGCCCGATCACGTCATCGGCACCGACCCGAAGCCAACACTTCCAGTCGGCGCAGGCGACGAGATCACCATCAACGTCTCCACCGGACCCCGAGCAGCGCGAGGTACCCGACGATCTGCAGTACGCTGACCTACGCCGATGGCCGTCAAAAGCTCACCGATGCCGGCTTCGGACGAGTTCAAACAGACCGGCTCACCGTCCACACCGAGCTCAAGGATCAGCGTGGTCGGTACCAACCCGCCGGCCAATCAGACCTCACGCGATCACCAACGAGATCACCGATCGTGGTCGGCTCAGGGCCGGAGAGCAGGCTAGTCCCCGATGTGAAGGCCCAGTCCGTCGAGTCGGCCCAGCAGGTCCTCACCGCATGCGGCGTTCACCAAAGTCAGTGCCCGTCGAAGTGGACAGCCCAGAGCCCGCGGGCCAGGTCGTCGGCACTGATCCCCCAGCCGGACGACACCGTCCGCGCTCGACGACCGTCGATGCAGATCTCAGGTGTCGCAGGGCAACCAGTTCACCATGCCCGACCTCCGCGGCCGGGTTCTGGACCGACGTCGAGCCGCGCACCTGCGGAATGCTTAGGCTGGACAGGAGTCGCTGGATCAAGAGTGCCGACGTTCAGGACAGCGGCCAGCGGACCAACGCGGTGGTCAGTCAGAGCCCGTCGCCGGGCACGGCACGGTGAACTTCGAGCGATCCAGGATCACGCTGAGCTTCCTGCGTGCGTAGCCGCGCCGCACCGGCGTTGGCCACCTCGTCTCTCGAGGCTGCGCACCAACGACTCAGCCGGGGCGGCGCCGCGGTAGGCCAGCCAGTTGGCCAGCAGCCGGTGCCCACCCTCCGGTGAGCATCGACTCGGGATGGAACTGCACGCCCTGGATCGGCAGGTCGACGGTGCCGCACACCCATGATGACCGCCGCCCGCGGTGCGCGCGGTGACCTCCGAGCTCGGCGGGCAGCGGTCGTCGGGCAGAACCGTCAGCGAGTGGTAGCGCGTCGCGGTGAACGGATCACGGAAGGCCCTGCGAGCACACCAACACTTTGCGTGGAGCACCGTGCTGGTCTTGCCGTGCAGCAGCTCCGGTGCCCGATCGACGGTGCCGCCGAACGCCACCGCCGATCGCCTGGTGCCCGAGGCACACGCCGAGCAGAGGCGTCTTCGCTCGCAGCGCGCGCGCGAACCGACGAGCGGAATCGACGCGCCCGCACGCTCGGGGTACCCGGTCCCGGACTTAACAGGACGCCGGCGAACTCCTCGGCGGCCTCGTCACACCGGCGTCGGTGGCGACGAGCGGGCGTCGTCGTTACGCCATACTCTGAGCGTCCACACCCAACTGGCCCAGGTACTGGACCAGGTTGAACACGAAGCTGTCGTAGTTGTCGACAGACCAGAACCTGCATCAGGCCATAGGTTACTAGGCGTGCCTTGCGGCCTCCTGTGCGAGTTGCACACGAGGAGAGAGGCCGAGCTTCGTGTAGACGTGGGTGAGGGTGAGGTCTCCACCGTGCGCGGTGAGATGAACAGCCGGGTGGCGCACTGTCCTTGTTCGGCAACCCCTCGCTGACCAGCTCTGCACCACATCCCGCTCGGCCGGGGTCCGGCGCAGCCCACCCCGGAACTCCGTCGTTGCGTTACGCTCCCGACCGCGTTGCGTGTACGCGATCGCCTCGTCGGTCGACAGTTCCGGCCCCATCGGCCCAGGCGGCCTCGAAGTCGTTGGAGCCCACCGTGTTACGGAGTTCATCGAGCAGTTGCGCGTAGTGGAGTCGAAGATTCCGGAAGCGGACTTCGCCCATGCGTTTCCGCAACGTCCCGGCCGCGCCGAACAGACGCGCGGCCTCGCGGTGACTTTCAGCGGTTGCCGCCAACTCGGCAAGGCACTCCATGATGTTGGGAACTCCCGCGCGCGTCCCGGTCATCAGCGGCGATCGCCAGCGCTTCCTACAGGTCGCTGGGCACTCCTCACCCTGCGATCTCGACGCGGGCACGTGTCGTCAGCGAGGCAGAGATAACAGCCCCTGGGTACCCGAGACATATTCGTCGGCCCACCGCCGTTCAAGTCCCCGCTGGCCAGCGATGCGAGCGCGGCAGCGGACATCGTTCCCCTTCATGACCGGAGGTGTAGATATCCGGCGTGCGCCTCATAGCGAAGTCGGGCCGCTTCTGCATCGCCGCCACCAAGCACGCGGCCGCGGCAACTGAATACGCCCTCAAAGGCGCCGGTCAGCTTGCATTGCAATCCAGCACAGCATCGGCCACCTCAGCGGCAGCACCGGCTTCACCCACGAACGCGGAAAGGCCCTTCGTAGCCAGGCACATCGAGTCACAACATCGTGCTCTGCTGCCGCCTCGTCGATCAACGTCGTACAACGCTCTGCAGCGCGTGCATGGTCAGCGCGTTTGCCACGCTCGCGCCCATCCTTCGCTGAATCGGCAGAGGCGAGCGGTGTGAACCGGCCTGCCGATTGACTCGGCCAACGGCAGTCCTTCTTCGGCGGCAGGAAGCGCCCGCTGCAGGGTCACCGATAATCAACCTCGCCGGCCGACCGGGCCTTATAGAGAACCTGGCTCAGCGGCCAGAGAGTCGCCGATTTTCCGGGCCAGAGTCGCCGCCTCGTCGGGAAGCGGCCGTCGCTGCGTCACGACGGGATCAAGCGCTGGCGGCGCCGGCGCGCGACGAGCGCCCCGAATCACCAGCGCGGGATCGGCGATTTCGCGAGCTCCGTGCCAGTGGCGTGCTCGACTCGGCTTCGTCAACGCTGCCGACGAAACCCAGGGAGCTGAGGCGGAAGGACTTGTCCGCGTGGGCCCGGCACTTGGATCGCGGGACTCACGGTTTTGCGCATTCGCATCGGCCAGCGCGGTTTCCAACCAGGCCATGCCTTCGGTCATGCGGCCCCGCGACATCCACAAAGCGGCTGCAGCGCGACGACGCCACGCGCAGGGCGGTGCCTGGTCTCGGAGTTTTCCAGGCTCCACGCGAATGCGCTTACCGAGAGATTGTCCATCTCGAGCTCGGCCGTCGGCTCGCTGCGCATGACCGGACTGGGCAGGCGCATCGAGCGCCACCCCGGGCCATGGACCTGCAGTGGTCGCGGTGTCGCGACCGCCGCCGTCGGATCGGTCCGACATCACCCAGCTTACCAAGGCATATTGGCGCCCCGTTTCCAGTTAGCCGGTATCATGGCGTTCGCCCGCTTTGTGTTTTCGGCGACGACGGGCGACTTGTCCACCAGCAGCGTCAGCTGATCGATCACCTGATACCGCTCGACCCCGGTGCTTCCTGGGCGTGACGCCCGCCGGCTCGTCCGCAGGCCCTGAACCCCACCGAGGACGGTCGTGCCGGTCGACGCGGTGGATGCCATCGGCGAGTCGGCCCCGCTGCTGCCCCGCGATCTCGACCGCCAAGCGTGTCTTGCCGTGCGCCGTACCGGCTCCCGTCAGATTCACCAACCGGTTGTCGGCCAACAGCTTCCGCACGATCGGCGATCCAGCGCGCTCGCCACCGATGAAACTGGTGAGCTGGACCGGAAGATTCTGCGTCTCAACGCTCTCGTCGGATGTCGCAGCGTGGCGAATTCGTTGCGAAGGTCGGGGTGGCACACCTGCGCTACCCGCTCGGGCCGGCAGATCTCGCAGCGTGAGTGCCCAGATCGGTCAGCCACGCGTCTGCGGGCAGCCAGTCGATGACCAGCTGCTCGGTCGCACCCGACAGCACGCGTCTGGCCCGCCGTGGACCCAGATCGCGCAGTCGCGCAGTCCTGTTGATGGTCGGACCCGCGTAGTTGCCCTCGTCGCGCAGTTGCACTTGGCCCGTGTGCACCCCGATTCGCAGCCGGATCGGCGCAAGCGGTGCCCGCTGTAACTCGAGTGCACACGCGACGGCATTCGCTGGCGCGAGTGAAGGCTAACACGAAGCTGTCACCCTCACCCTGTTCGACCGGCCGCACACCGCGCGTGGGCAGCCACGAGGCCTCGGTCACACGAGGCGATTCGAGCCGCCGTGCAGCGGTCATCTCCTCCGGCTCGGGTCTCCCACAGCCGCGTCGAGCCCTCGACGTCGGCCAGCAGCAACGTCACGGTTCCGGTCGGCAGCTCGCTCACGCCCAGGTCGCTCCATGCTTCGGGTGCGCTCATGCTAGCCAGCTTGCGGAGGCGGGGCGTCCGGAACATCGGGAAACCCCGCATATGGATCGTGGCCTCGCTCAGTACCCGATGGGCCCCGCCGGCTGGGCGAACCGCATCCTGACCGGTTCGGTGTGACCGACGAGGTCGACCGTGCCGCGGGGTTCTTCGGAGTAGCCCAGTCCGAACCGCACCACGTATTGCTTGTAGAGGGTGACCAGCGGCGCCGCCAACGACGCCTGCATTGCGACTGGGTCGCCGACCGCGGTGAGGGTGTACGGCGGACTGTAGGTGCGGCCGTTGAGAAGCAGGGTGTTGCCAACGCAGCGCGGTGCGGACGTGCCGATGATCCGCTGATCCTGCATCTGGATACCTTCGGCGCCACCGCTCCATAGCGCGTTCAGGACGGCCTGGATGTCCTGCTGATGCACCACCAGGTCGTCCGGGACGCGTCGCGGGGAAACGGCCGTTGGCGTCGCGCTGGGCGTCGGTGAGGGTGACCACAAGACCTGGGCCGCGGATCGGGTCCTGCCCGGCGTCGGCGGCCAGACGTACGTTGCGGTTTTGGATCGCCGCCAGCGCGGCGTCGGCTCCTGGCGAGCCGCCGTGGTGGGTGTCGATCTCGGTAACGAGGGCGTCGCGCTGCGCGCTGAGCCGGTCCACCGACTGCTGGGCTTCCCGGACGAGGTCCACCAGCCGGGGTGCGTCGCTGCGCCTGATCTCGTCGCCGCCCGAGACGCCATGGGTGGCCGCCAGCAGCAGCCCGGCCAGCAGGCAAACCAGCGGCACGCCGAAGCGCCAGGCGGGACCTGGGCCCGCGCAAGCTGGGACTGACTCAGCCATCGGGTTACTCCCCTGTCGCATTCTCGGCTAGCGGCCGTCCTACGTTAACCTCGTAGGTGCATCCGCTTTATCGTCGCACCAGCTGGCGCCGACTGTTTCGTGAAGGTACCCATGCCCAAGTCCAAGGTCCGCAAGAAGAACGACTTCACCATCAACCCGGTGAGCCGGACTCCGGTCAAGGTGAAGGCCGGGCCGTCGAGCGTCTGGTTCGTGGTCGTGTTCATCGGTTTGATGCTGATCGGCCTCGGCTCGGCTGATCGTTTTCCAGTTGGCGGGCAGCGGGCGGACGCTCCGTCCTTCCTCCGATGGATGGCCGATCTCGCGCAGTGGAACTACGCGATCGCCTTTGCTTTCATGATCACCGGTTTGTTGCTGACTATGCGTTGGCGGTGACAGTCGCGTTGGTCCTGATGAATTTATCTTGGACTTGGCGCGTTACCCGTTCGGCAACCTGATGGTCACCCAATCACATTGTTGTGATTCATCCCCATTGGGGATAGCACTTGTGGATAACCCCATTAGTCGGGGTGAAGGGGTGTCGGGTACCCGTGCAGCAAACTGAGTGGAGCCCTTCGGCGCTCGGAATCGCAGCGTGTGGCGTATTCGGACTTATGATGGCTACCGCCGCTGTGACCCTTGTCACAGACGCTCCCGGCCGAATTCTGGCGATCATTGCCGGGGCGGGACTTCTTGCGTTTGCAACAGTTTCGTGGCGCGCGCGGCCCAAGCTGGCAATCAGGGACGACGGTCTCTTAATTCGCGGACCGTTGCGCAGACATCGGCTCCAGTAAGCCGGACATCAAGATCATCCGGATCACCGAATTCCGGCGGATCGCACGGAAAGTCCGGCTACTCGAGATCGACACCACCGACGATCGGCTATTCGTCCTCACCCGATGGGATTTGGGCACCGACCCGGTGGAGGTACTCGACACATCACCGCGGCCGGCTACGCCGGCCGCTTAGGTCGGCGCGCGGGGTCACCCGCTTTCAGGAGATGGTGATCGAGTCGATGACCACCGGATCGCTGGGCCGGTCGCGGGCGTCGGTCCCGGTGGTGGCGATCGCGTCCACCACCTTCTGCGACTCCGGTCGACGACCTCGCCGAAGATCGTGTGCTTGCGGTTCAGGTGCGGCGTCCTGCCAACCGTGACGAAGAACTGCGAGCCGTTGGTTCCCGGCCCGCGGTTCGCCATCGCAAGCAGGTACGGCCTGTCGAACTGCAGCTCGGGGTGGAACTCGTCACCGAACTCGTAGCCGGGGCCGCCTGATGCCGGTGCCGGTGGGGTCGCCGCCCTGGATCATGAAGCCGTCGATCACGCGGTGGAACACGGCGCCGTCGTAGAACGGTCCGGACGCGCCGCCCGATGCGTTCTCGGTGCTGTAGTCCTGGTGCCCTGTGCCAATCCGACGAAGTTGGCAACGGTCTTGGGGGCGTGATTTCCGAACAGTGCGATCTTGATGTCACCGCGATTGGTGTGCAGGGTCGCGGTCGCTGTCTGAATGGGACTCGTCACGGGATGTCAGTGTGCCACGCCCCGTTCGGCGCCTAACCGGGCACCGTTGGGTTGCCGTTGATGGCAGTCTGGATGTCTATTGCAAACAGGCCGCAGAGAGGTGGGAGATGAGCTCGAATACGGATGCCCGGCTGACCCCCGGCGAACGGCTGACCCGCGGCCTGAAGTACACCGCGGTCTGGTCCCGTCGACGTGACGAGAGGCGCGCTCGGCCTCGGGCTGAACTCGGCCCAGTCGCTCGGCGGTGTGGATGGGCAACCGCTATCGGCGCGCGCAGGTGGCCAAGAGCCTGGCCGCCGCTCAGGAGACGATCGCGCAGGAGCTCGCCGCCGCGCAGGAAGTGGTCGCGAATCATGCCGCAGGCGCTGCAGGATGCCCGCCAGGCCAAGCGGCGTCGGCCTCGGCCACTGATGCTTGCGGCAGCCGGCGCGGTGGTGCTTGCCGTTGGTGCAGTGGCGTTCTCGATCGTTCGCAGGTCGATGCAACCCGAGGCCGTCGCCGCGGCCACCCAGCGTGGAGGTGACGCCGAAGCCCCAGAGAGCGCCGTATCAGCACCCGGACGCGGGTGTCTCCTGTGCACCAGAACAGAATGGTGACGTGTGCTGTTGGTGTGTCCTCCGGTGCTGGAAAAGGCGCCATTCGTGTGCGGATATCTCGTGGGGATGGCGGTTGAGCGCCTCCATGAAGGCATGGTGATTGTGGTACGCGGCGACCCCTGAGCGAACTGGCGTACTACTGCATGTGGCCCGACTCTAGGGTGGCCTCAATCGGCGGCTGACAATCTCCGCCGCAGCACCTGTCCTTCCGCAACATCAATGTCATCATTTGATGACATTGGTTCGCAGCAAGCACCCGGTTCCTCCAGGGGCGATCGCCCACAACGCCGCCGGGCGGCGGCTGCGTCACGCGCACGGGATGGCGCGAAAGGCCAGGTGCAGTAAGTCGACCACTGCATGCGGCTCCAGATCCCAGTAGTCGACCACTGCATGCGGCTCCAGATCCCAGTAGTCGACTACTGAATGCAGGCCCCCTCGGCACGCGTGAGGATCGGTGACGTGGGCAAGACCGGCATCGGTGACCAGAGCGTGAAGGGTGCCACGGCCTTCGCGGACGAGGACGCAACAACGTCGTGACGGTGCTGGGCGTGTCCTCGGTGAACGGCAAGGGCGACAACGTCGTCACCGTCGGCGGTGGGACCGTCACCGACAAGCAGTCGCACTGCAACACCATCGTCAACGTCGGTGGCTTCACCACGTCAGGCCGACCACATCGAGGTCAGCAAGGGCCTCTGCTAACGGCTTGACACACAGAAACAGGGAGTCTCTGCGGCGGAGGCTCCCTGTTTCTCTGTTCACCCCGCCGGCGGTGATGGCCAGTCGGTCGGCCAATTTCGACGCCGAACTGAGCCAGACCTGCTCTACTGTCCAATTCCAGGCCGTCGTCGGCGGGCTTCTCCGGACCACCTGCCGCCACAATCGGCCCCCGGCAGTGCCGAGCTCGGTCGGCGCTTTTAGCTCGCTTGATTACGGCAGAATCCAACCTTTGCAATGGGAGATCAGCCGGAAAAATGAACTTTTGGGCGAGCCTTGGCAGCCGGGGAAGAGCCATGGCAATTCCGCGCGGGAGTGGCCCAGGGCGCGGGCCGGGTGCAGCAACTGCGGCGGAGGACACTGAGGCGCACGCCAGCCCGCTGTCACCGCGGCGCCGCTCTAAGCCCACGGTGACGGCCCTACTTACATCGACGAGGGATGGCGGCCCGCGGTTCGCCTCCAGCAGTAACTTTCTTTGTGCGGCGCGGCGGTCGGCCACGGTCGGCTCGTAGTCCAGTTCCGTGCGGTCTCCACTGCCGCGTGAGGCGCGCAGGCGTGAAATGGCGCGCCGGGCACGCCTCCGCAGAGTTGTTCCCCGGTCGGACGTCGAGCCTGTCGGGGTCGCCATCAACGATCTCTTTAACACCAAAGTGGCAATGTGGGCAAGAAGCCCGATAAGGGTCGGCGCTACTGAGCGAACCGCTTGAAGTGGGTTTTACTTGTGGAGCCTAGGGGATTCGAACCCCGGACTTCTGCCTTGCAAAGGCAGCGCTCTACCAACTGAGCTAAGGCCCCGTTTCAGGAAGGCTGATCGGCGGCCGCGTGCCACACCTCGACGCCGCGTCGCGACCGCACCACGAGTACCGCCAACGCCACCGCGGCGGCCAGCAACACCAGCCTCATGGTGAACCTTTCCGTGGGCCTAGGAGGACTCGAACCTCCGACCTCTTCGTTATCAGCGAAGCGCTCTAACCGCCTGAGCTATAGGCCCGTAACGCGTAGGGCCGAGCGACGAGATTACCGTAATCGCGACTCATGGCCCAAATGAGATCCCCGGGTCGCTTCGCTCCTGCACGCCGGACCCGGATTCAGTCGCGGTCGGCCAGGGTCACCGATACCGCCGACCAGGTCGGTGGTGAGGTTGTAGATGAACACCCCGACCGTTGCCATCGCGGTCAGCAGCACGATGTTCACCAGGCCGATCAGCGCGGCGCCGCCGAAGATGGTGCCGCTGACACCAGTTCGCCGCCACCTGCCCGCCGGCGCTGGTGAGCAGGTCGCCGACGTTGCTGTTCAGCTTGCTCCACACACCCATGCCGCCGAGCACCAGATACAGGAACGCGACGGCGATCATCCACACGAAGAACAGCGCCACCGACAGCACCAGCGAAACCTTGAGCGCGCTCCACGGGTCGATCCGGCGGATCTGCATGCTGGCCCGTACCGGGCCCGCGTGCGGCCGGTTGGCTACCTGTACTCGGCTGGGGGACGCACGCTCGCGCGGGCGGCTGCGGTGCGTTCGGGCGCAACCTTGCGCTGCGGGGACTGCGGATGGCGCCGGACAGGTCGGGCAGTTCACTGGCGTAGGCCTCGCTGAGCGCCGACTCGTTGCGTGCCGGTTCGCTGCGCGGGGGCGTCTGGTCAGCGACTTCCGGTGCCGAAGCGGGCGCGGCGGACCCGCCGGAGATGAACCGGTTGAGGCGGGCATCCAGACCGGGGGTGTGGCCTGAAACGCCGCTGCCTCGATGGGGCTCCGGGCGGGTTGGCTCCCGCGGCGACCGGGGCTGCGGGTTCTGCGCCCGGGCCGCGGGTCCACGCTGCCACGGCGGAACGTCGCCGGGGTCGGTGATGTGGCCGCGCCCCATCGCATTGCCCAGAGAGCCGGTGTCCGAGTCGGCGCCGGGAATCGAGCCGTTGGCGCTACCGTCGGCCGAGCGCGGGTAGCCCGGCTCGTTCGGTGAAGTCACTACGGCTCCTTAACGTCGGTCACGTCGCCAGCTCATTCAGAGGCCTCGGGCTCGGCGTCGCTCTCCTCGCATTGCGCGCAATCGCAATCAGTGTGTCGCCCTCGCCCAGGTTCATCAACCGAACGCCCTTGGTCTGCCGTCCGGCCTTGCGAACCTGGCGCGCCGCGGTGCGGATGACGCCTCCGCCCGACGTGATCGCGTACAGCTCGGTCTCGTCATCGACCACCAGCGCTCCAACCAGACTGCCACGCCGCCTGTCGAACTGGACGGTCAGCACGCCTTTGCCACCGCGGCCCTGCACCGGGTATTCCTCGATCGCAGTGCGCTTCGCGTACCCGCCGGCAGTTGCGACCAGCAGGAATGTGTCCGGGCGCACGACGTTCAGCGACAGCAGCTCGTCGTCGGTGTTGAACCGCATGCCCTGCACACCGGAGGTCGCCCGACCCATCGGACGCAGCGCCTCGTCGGTTGCCGAGAACCGGATGGACTGGCCCTTGGCCGACACCAGCAGCAGGTCGTCCTCGGCCGAGCAGAGCACCGCACCGACCAGTTCGTCGCCGTCGCGCAGATTCACCGCAACGATGCCGCCGGAACGATTGGAGTCGAAGTCGGTGAGCTTGGACTTCTTCACCAGACCGTTGCGGGTGGCGAGCACCAGGTACGGCGCGACCTCGTAATCCGTGATCTCGATCACCTGGGCGATCCGCTCGTCGGGCTGGAACGCCAGCAGGTTGGCGACGTGCTGGCCGCGCGCCGTGCGCGACGCCTCAGGCAGGCTCGTAGGCCTTGGCGCGGTACACCCGGCCCTGCGTGGTGAAGAACAGGATCCAGTCGTGGGTCGAGCAGACGAAGAAGTGGTTGACGATGTCGTCCTGCTTGCAGCCCCGCGCCCTGAACGCCCTTGCCGCCGCGTTTCTGGCTGCGGTACAGGTCGGTCTTGGTGCGCTTGGCGTATCCGGTCTCGGTGATCGTGACGACGACGTCCTCGCGGGCGATCAGGTCCTCGTCGCTGACCTCGCCGTCGCGCCGCGACGATCTTGCGTGCGGCGGTTATCGCCGTGCTTGTCGACGATCTCGGCCAGCTCGTCGCGCACGATGTCGCGCTGGCGCTCCGGCTTGGCCAGGATGTCTCTCCAGTTCGGCGATCTCGGCCTCGATCTTGGCCAGATCGTCGATGATGCGCTGTCGTTCCAGTGCAGCCAGCCGTCGCAGCTGCATGTCCAGGATCGCCTGCGCCTGGATTTCGTCGATGTCGAGCAGCCCGATCAGGCCGGTTCGCGCATCGTCCACGGTTTCCGACGCACGGATCAGCGCGATCACCTCGTCGAGCGCGTCGAGCGCCTTGACCAGGCCGCGCAGGATGTGGGCCCGTTCGTTGGCCTTGCGCAGCCGGTAGGTGGTGCGCCGGACGATGACATCGAGCTGGTGGTCGACGTAATGCCGGATCAGCTGGTCCAGCCGCAGCGTGCGGGGCACGCCGTCGACGATCGCCAGCATGTTGGCGCCGAAGCTGGTCTGCAGCTGGGTGTGCTTGTAGAGGTTGTTCAGCACCACCTTGGCCACTGCGTCGCGCTTGAGCTCGACGACGATCCGGATGCCCACCCGGTCGCTGCCCTGGTCCTCGATGTTGGCAATGCCGGTCAGCTTGCCGTCGCGGACCTGTTCGGCGATCGAGGTGATGAAGTTGTCGTGGTTGACCTGATACGGGAGCTCGGTGATGACGATCCCGGTGCGGCCGCGAGAGTCCTCCTCGATCTCCACCACGCCACGCATCCGGATCGACCCGCGCCCGGTGGTGTAGGTGTCGTTGATCCCCTGCGAGCCCGACGATCAAGCCGGCAGTGGGGAAGTCCGGCCCCTTGACCCGCTTGGTAACCGCCTTGAGCGTCGCTTCCTCGTCGGCGTCGTGGTTCTCCAGGCACCAGTACACGGCTTCGGCGAGCTCGCGCAGGTTGTGTGGCGGGATGTTGGTCGCCATGCCGACCGCGATGCCGCCGGAGCCGTTCGCGAGCAGGTTCGGGAACCGGCTGGGCAGGACGGTCGGTTCCTGCACACGTCCGTCGTAATTCGGGATGAAATCGACTGTCTCCTCGTCGATTTCGCGCAGCATCTCCATCGCCAGCGGCGTGAGCCGTGCCTCTGTGTTGTGGCTGACGAAGCCATTGGTGATGAAGGCGTGGTCGGCGGTGTCAACCCGCAGGCTGTACACCGGCCGCACACCCGCATCTGCAATCGAAGCGACGCGCGCGTAGTAGAAGCGTCCGTCGGTTAGGTCACTCGCGATCGCTGTGGCGTCTGGGTCGTCGCCGAACTTTTCTAAGAATTCGCCGACAGTACGGGTTATGACAGATTTCGTCCCTTTCCCGTCAGAAACCGTACAGTCGGTGCGCATCACCGTGTAATCGCCGGGACGAATCTCCTCGACCAGCTTCCACAGCAAGGTCGGCACACCAGCCAGATCGACCAGGCACAACAGCGGGTGGTTCGCCGTACCAGTGACCTCGTAGCCCTCATCGGTAGTCACGGTGTAGGTCTGGTGGTCGCCAGAGTGGAATAGACGGTCTGCGACAACGGGATTGCCGTGCCGATCAAGAACTTTCAAGTCGATGATGTTGTCGCTGTTTGGCCGTGCGCCGGGCACGATGTCGGCAATACGCACCGACTCACCCTCCGGGAGTGCTACCAGCGCGTCACCTGTCAGGCAGTACCTCATGGCGGCCGGTGGGTCGTTGCCCGGCGAGCCGAAGTTGCCCTGGCCGTCGACCAGTGGGTAGCGCAGCGACCACGGCTGAGCCATCCGCACCAAGGTGTCGTAGATCGACGCGTCGCCGTGCGGATGGTAGTTACCCATCGTCTCGGCCGACCGACCGCGCCGACTTCGCGTCGGCTGCGGTCCGGGCCGGAAGCCCGAGTCGAACATGGCGTAGAGCACCCGGCGATGCACCGGCTTGAGGCCCGTCGCGGACCTCCGGCAGCGCCCGGCCGACGATCACGCTCATCGCGTAGTCGATGTAGCTGCGCTGCATCTCCTGCTGGATGTCGACCGGCTCGATGCGGTCTCCCGCTTCGTCGCCTGGCGGCAACGTGGTATCCGTCATTTATTTCAGCCCTAGTTGTTGTTAAACATCAAGGAAGCGAACGTCTTTGGCGTTACGGGTGATGAAGCTGCGCCGGGCCTCGACGTCCTCGCCCATCAGGATCGAGAACAGCTCGTCGGCGGCCGCCGCGTCGTCCAGGGTGACCTGGCGCAGCACCCGCACCGACGGATCCATCGTGGTCTCCCACAGCTCCTTGGCGTCCATCTCGCCCAGACCCTTGTACCGCTGGATGCCGTCGTCCTTGTTGATCTTCTTGCCCGCCTTCAGCCCGGCCTCGAGCAGGCCGTCGCGCTCGCGGTCGGAGTAGGCGAACTCCGGCTCGCTGCGCTGCCACTTCAGCTTGTACAGCGGCGGCTGCGCCAGGAAGATGTGCCCGTTCTCGACCAGCGGCTTCATGAACCGGAACAGCAGCGTCAGCAGCAGCGTGCGAGATGTGCTGGCCGTCGACGTCGGCGTCGGCCATCAGCACGATCTTGTGGTAGCGCAGCTTGTCGATGTCGAACTCGTCGTGGATGCCGGTGCCCAGCGCCGTGATGATCGCCTGGACTTCGGTGTTCTTCAGCACCCGGTCGATGCGGGCCTTCTCGACGTTGATGATCTTGCCGCGCAGCGGCAGGATCGCCTGGAACATCGAGTCGCGGCCGCTCTTCGCCGAGCCGCCTGCCGAGTCGCCCTCCACCACGTACAGCTCGGACTTGCGCGGGATCGGTGGACCGGCAGTCGGCCAGCTTGCCGGGCAGCCCGCCGATGTCGGTGGCACTCTTGCGCCGCACCAGATCTCGGGCCCTGCGCGCCGCGATCCTGGCCTGCGCCGACGAGACCGCCTTGTTGACAATGGTTTTCGCTTCGGCCGGGTTGGCTTCGAACCAGTGGCTGAGCTGCTCGTTGCAGATCTTCTGGACGAACGACTTCACCTCGGTGTTGCCGAGCTTGGTCTTGGTCTGGCCCTCGAACTGCGGCTCGGCCACTTTCACCGAGATCACCGCCACCAGGCCCTCACGGATGTCGTCGCCCGTGAGGTTGGGGTCCTTGTCCTTGAGCAACTTCTTGTCCTTGGCGTACTTGTTCACCACGCTGGTCAGCGCCGCGCGGAAGCCCTCCTCGTGGGTGCCGCCCTCATGGGTGTTGATGGTGTTGGCGAACGTGTGCACCGACTCGGTAATAGCCGGCGTTCCACTGCATCGCGATCTCGACCTCATGGCCCTCGCCCTTGCCTGCGAAGTCGACGATGCTCTGGTGGATCGCGTTCTTTGTCAGATTCGATGTGCTTGACAAAGTCGACCAGCCCGCCGGGGTAGTGGAACGTGCGGTTCTTCACCTTCTGCGGCCCCGCGGCCTCTGCCGCCTTCTCCTCAGCGGACTTGGGTGCCTCGGCGACGTCGCTGACCACCTCGTCGACGACCTCTTCGGGGTGACCCGCTCATCGGCCAGGGTGATGGTCAGGCCCTTGTTCAGGAACGCCATCTCCTGCAGCCGGCGCGCGACCGTCTCGAAGTCGTACATCGGTGGTTTCGAACACCGTCGGGTCGGCCCAGAACCGGACCACCGTGCCGGTCTTCTTGGTGGCCTCACCCTCCTTCAGGGTGCCGGGCAGCGCGTGATCGTAGGACTGGAACCATTCGTGACCATCGCGCGAGATGTCCACTTCCAGGCGCGTCGACAGTGCGTTGACGACCGAAACGCCCACGCCGTGCAGACCGCCGCTGACGTAATAGCCGCTGTTCTCGCCGCCGAACTTGCCGCCGGCGTGGAGCTGGGTCATCACGACGTCGACGGTCGGCGCTCCACTCGCATGCATCTCGACGGGGATCCCGCGCCCGTCGTCACGAACCTCGACGCCACCGTCATCGAGCGATCCGCACGTCGACTTTGGTCGCGTATCCGGCCATCGCTTCGTCGACCGCGTTATCGACGACCTCCCACACGAGGTGGTGCAGACCACGCTCGCCGGTGGAGCCGATGTACATGCTGGGACGTTTGCGGACGGCCTCCAAACCTTCCAGAACAGTGATGGAATCGGCGTCGTACGCCGGCTGCGCGCTTCTTAGCGGCAGGCGCAGTCTTCTTAGCGGCAGGCACGGTCGCCAGCATCTCCTCGGGGGTCGCAGCGGCGGTGTTGGTGCCGCCGGCAAGTCACGCGTTCATTCTACCGGGACCAGGCGACAGGACCGATTCTGCGGCGGCGTTTCTTCCCATCTAACTCCGCCGTGTGTGGGATTATCTCGGACAAAGCTAGCGTCTTGACGCTTTAGATGCGGCCTCGCAGCGTTCTGGCCGCTCTCAGCCAACCGGCTCCTGCGGGCCTCATCCGTACGTGTCACGCGGGCCGCGGCCGGCGATGTGGTAATGACCCTTGCGCCACGATGGCGCGACCGGGCCGACGATTTTCAGCGACGTGACGACCCCGTCACCGACGGCCGCCGCGATCTTGGCCAATAGTTGCGCCTGCACCATTCGCAACTGGGTCGCCCATGCCGTCGTTTCGGCGGAAACGCTCAGCACGCCTTCGCGCAGCGCCGTCGGCGTCGCGTGCGCGGCGATCTGCTCCCCGACCACCGTCTGCCATTGTCCGAACACGGTGCCCTGGGCGACGCGCAGCGACCAGCCCCGGGTGCGGGCCAGGTCCCGCGTCGCCGCGGCCAGCGTCTGCGGGTCCCGGCGTCGGGCCCCGGCCCCGACCACCTGCGGCGCCGACCCGCGATGCGTCGGGGCGCAGGGGAGCCGCGGCCACGGCCGACGTCCTTGCCCTGGCTGCGGGCCGCACCCCTGGCCTCGTCCAGGGTGCGGCGCACCAGGTCCATGCCCGTCAGGCCGGCCAGGTGATCCGGCGGAGCGATCTCGTTGCCGGTGTCGGGGATTCGTCGTTAGTCATTTCCTCGACTCACGCTCGCTCCGGTCCTCGCTCGTTCCTCGCTACGATCCTCACTCGCGATCGTCTTCGGGTGGTCACGGTTCCACCACCGAGACTCGGCTGTCGTCGTCGTCGCGCATGCTGATCTCGATTCTGCGAGCATCCCAGTCGCCCGGAATGTCGTCAGCCACGGCCGCCGTCACCAATACCTGTTCGGCCGACTCCGCCACACTGGCCAGTGCCCGACGGCGCGCCGTATCCAGCTCGGCGAAGACGTCATCGAGCAGCAGCACCGGGTCGCCGCCGCCGTCGGCGCGCAGCAGCTCGTAGGCCGCCAGTCGCAGCGCCAGCGCCATTGACCACGATTCACCATGGCTCGCAAAGGCTTTGGCGACTTGGTCGCCGAGCCGCAGCTCGAGGTCGTCGCGGTGTGGCCCTACCAGACACACGCCGCGCTCGATCTCGGCGTCGCGCCGCCGCGCCAGTGCGTCCAACAGGGCCGCCTCGAAGAACTCGGCGCTGTCTCGTTCTGCCGCCGTCGATCTCGCTCGACGTTGCTCCGGTACCGGATTGACACGGGCCGAGACGCTGGCGCCAGCAGTTGGTACGCCTTCTCCACTTCGGGGTGAAGCTGGTTGACCAGTTCAACCCGGGCGGCGATCAGTTGTGCACCGTGGGCGGCCAGGTGCCCGTCCCACACGTCGAGCGTGTCGGAAACCCTCGTCAGCGCGGTGCCGCGCACTGGCCGCGGTCTTGAGCAGTGCAGTGCGCTGTCGCAGCACCTTGTCGTAATCGGCGCGCACAGCCGCGATCCGGGGTCGTCGGTGGTTGCGAGTTCGTCGAGATAACGCCGCCGCTCCCCGGGCTCCCCGCGCACTAGGGCCAGGTCCTCCGGGGCGAACATCACCGCCCGCAGCACACCCAGCACTTCGCGCGGGGTGCGCATCGGCGAGCGGTTCAGCCGGGCCTTGTTGGCCCGTCCGGTCACGATCTCCAGGTCGATCGGCGAGCTCACGGCCGTCATTCACGACGATCGTCGAAATCACCGCCCGCTCGGCGCCCGCCCGCATCAAGGGTGCGTCCGAGGCGACTCGATGTGACCGCAGCGTCGACGAGTACCACAGCGCTTCAACGAGGTTGGTCTTGCCGTAGCCGTTGGGGCCGACAAACACGGTCCGACCGGGCTCGAGATCCAGATCGACCTGCGCCCATGACCGGAAGTCCTGCAGTCCCAGGTGGCGGACGTACACCTACCCGACTCGCTGACCCGCTTCACCGCGTGGCCACCGAACTGGTTACGCAGGGCAGACACGGCCTTCATGGTCGGCGACTCCTGCTGCCGTGACGCGAACCGGGCGAACAGCGAAGCCGCGATAACCGGCGTCGGGACCCGGTGGTGGATGGCCTCCTCGACGGTCCACCGGCCTTCACCCGAGTCCTCGGTGTAGCCGGTGATCTGGTCGAAGTCTGGGTCTTCTTTGAGCGCCTTGGCCAACAGCTGCTGCAGCCAGGACCGCACCACCGTGCCGTTGGTCCAAGCCTGGATGACGGCCTGGGTGTCCTTGATCAGATCCTCGGCCGCCAGGAGTTCATAGCCCTCGGCGTACGCCGTCATCAGCCCGTACTCGATGCCGTTGTGCACCATCTTGGCGTAGTGGCCGGCGCCGACCGGGCCGGCATGGACGAACCCGTCCGCAAGCTCACCGGGTGGGCGCAAGCGTCTCGAAGATCGGCATGGCCCGCGCTACGTCCTCGTCGCTGCCGCCGACCATCAGACCGTAGCCTTCTTTCAGCCCCCAGACACCGCCCGACACACCCGCGTCGATGAAGGATATTCCCTTGTCGCCCAACAGTTTTGCGTGCGGCCCGTCCTCGGTGTAGCGCGAGTTGCCGCCGTCGATGACGAGATCGCCCTCGCGCGAGTTCCTGCGCAAGCGACGTGATGGTCTCATCGGTGATCGGCCCGGACGGCACCATCACCCACACCACTCGCGGCGGGGTCAGCGCCTCGGCGAGCGCCGGCGAGCGTCGGCACGTCGGTCACCTCCGGCCGGGGGTCATAGCCGATCACCTCGTGCTCGCCTTCGCGCAGGCGCTCCCGCATGTTGAAACCCATTTTGCCCAGGCCGACCAGACCCCAATTGCATGTGCGCGCCTCTTTCGTTGCGGTAGGGCCGGTCAGCCCGGGAGCCGCACCGGCATCAGCAAGTAGACGTAGTCGGTTCTGCGCCGCCGGGAATGGACCCGCGTCGTACCGACCGCGCCATCATCCTCACCGTGCCGGGCGCAACACCGCAGGACGACTAGGTGTCGTAAAGCCAAACGTCACACGCTCCGAATGCAACGAACCCAGGCCGTCAGTCAGATACGTCGGGTTGAAGGCGATCGTCAACGGGTCACCCGAGAACGCGACCGGCAGATCCTCTTCGGCGCGGCCGACGTCGTCGGCGCCGGCCGACAGCCGCAACCGCATCGTCGGCGAATTCCATCCGAACCTGTGCGCCGCGGTCGGCCACCAGCGCCACCCGCTTGATCGCCTCGGTGAGTTCCGCGACACCGATGCGTCGCGACCGCCGTGTGTTCGGTCAGGCAGCAGCTGACGGAACTTCGGGAACTCGGCATCCAGGAGTCGCGTGGTGCTGCGCTTGCCGTCGCTGCGAATACCGAGCAGCCCCTCCTTGCCCGACCGCCGACCCTGCGCCCAGCGACAGATGCACGTCCGCGCCATCCGGACCCGGCCTTGGCCGTTTCGGCCAGCGTCTTGGCCGGCACCAGCACCGCGGCTTCGATATCCGGCTGAATCCGTCGACCAGGTCAGCTCGCGAACCGCGAGCCGGAAGCGGTCGGTGGCGGCCAAAACCACTTGTCTCTCCGGAAATCTCGACGCGGATGCCGGTCAGCATTGGGAGCGTGTCGTCGCGGCCGGCGGCGACGGCCACCTGACCGATCGCCTCGGCGAACAGCTCCGACGGGAATGACACCCGTCTCGTCGGGCAGGGCGGGCAGCGCCGGATAGTCCTCGACCGCCATGGTGGGCAGCGAGAACCGGGCGCTGCCGCAGGTCAATGACACCCGGGTGCCTTCGACGCTGACATCGACCGGTTTGGCTGGGAACGCCCTGGTGATGTCGGACAACAGCCGACCGGACACCAAAACGCTTCCAGGAGAGGCTATTTCGGCAGCCACCTGCACCTCGGCCGACACTTCGTAGTCGAACCCCGAGATCGTCAGACCCGTCGTCAGACCCGGTGAGCAACACGCCGGCGAGGACCGGCACCGTGGGCCTGGTCGGCAAATTCCGCGCAACCCAGGCCACGGCGTCGGCGAAGTCCTCGCGCACTAGACGGAACTTCAGATCGGTGAGACCAACGGTTGTTGTCGCCACGTCCATAGCGTCCCTTCGATCCACACTCACAACAAGGTCTAACCAGCGGTTTCTCGGTGTCTCACGTACGCGTCTCGCCCGATGCGTACCGACGACCGTAACGGCTGTCGATGAACCACCGTAGAGCTTTCCGGCTCAACTTGAAAGCTAATCGATCGGGGTGACATCGCGCGTCGCAAAGCGGCTCTGCGACCGCGTCGAATCGATGTGTCCCCAGGTGCGCTTCTTCTGAGAAGAAACTTCGGAGATATACAAGCAACAGTATTAGGGCCTGTGGAGATTGGGGATAAACCGATGTCGGCGCCAGCGTGGCAGTGTGTCGGGTTGTGAGTGGACTTGTGGACAGTTGGCCGCGTGCGCCGGGTGCGTTGTGGACTTCGACCGCCGTTGTGAACGACGCGGCGGGTAATCGCGAGTGGTTTGCCGCAAGTTGTCCACACCGGCATCCACACCGCGTCGGTGTGACAAGTGATGCCGACGGTGCCGAAGTTTTTGCAAGATTTTTCGGCGGATCGCGTCGAGTCACGTGGTGGCACGATTACCCGACGTCTTGCGTACAAAAGCGTGTGGTACGAGACGCTCAGCGCTTGAGCGCTGGCGGATTCGGGTGGTGAGTTCCTTGACGTGATCGAACACCTCGCGGCGTTCGGCCATCTCGCCGCGGATCTTCTTCTCGGCATACATCACCGTGGTGTGGTCGCGGCCGAACGCCTGGCCGATCTTGGGTAGCGAGAGATCGGTGAGTTCGCGGCACAGATACATCGCGATCTGGCGGGACTGCGCCAACGCCCGTGTCTTGCCCGGTCCGCGCAGCTCCTCGACGGTGGTTTCGAAGTACTCGGCGGTGGCAGCCATGATCGCCGCCGTGCTGATCTGCATGGTGCCGGCGTCGGCGATCAGGTCGCGCAGCACGATCTCGGCCAGCGACTTGTCGATCGGTGTTTTGTTCAGCGACGCGAACGCGGTGACGCGGATCAGCGCGCCCTCGAGTTCGCGGATGTTGCGCTCGATGCTGCTGGCGATGAGCTCGAGCACGTCGCCGGGCACGTCGAGCCGGTCCATCTGTGCCTTCTTGCGAAGAATCGCGATGCGGGTCTCGAGTTCGGGTGGCTGGACGTCGGTGATCAGTCCCCACTCGAACCGGGTGCGCAGTCGGTCTTCGAGCGTGGCCAGCTGCTTGGGCGGCCGATCGGAGGAGATGACGATCTGCTTGTTCGCGTTGTGCAGCGTGTTGAAGGTGTGGAAGAACTCCTCCTGGATGCCTTCCTTGCCCTCGATGAACTGGATGTCGTCGACCAGCAGCACATCGATGTCGCGGTAGCTGCGCTTGAACGATGCTTTGCGGTCGTCGCGCAGGGAGTTGATGAAGTCGTTGGTGAACTCTTCGGTGGAGACGTACTTGACGCGCATGCCGGGAAACAGCCGTTGGGCGTAGTTGCCGGCGGCGTGCAACAGGTGTGTCTTGCCGAGTCCGGATTCGCCCCAGATGAACAGAGGGTTGTAGCGCCCGCGCGGGCGCCTCAGCAATCGCGAGCGTCGCGGCGTGAGCGAACCTGTTGGAGGCCCCGATGACGAACGTGTCGAAGGTGTACCGGCGGTTCAGATTGACCGCGGTGGGCTCGCCGGCCGGGGTGTTCGTGCGGCCGGTTGGAGAAGTAGGTCGGCCAGCTTTCCTCGGCACTGGCGAGAGCCTCGGAGTCCTCGTCGACTTCGTCGGGTTCTGCGCTGGCGGGGGTGGCGGCGAACCCGTTGAGGCCGTCATCGGGTTCGTCGGAAGCCGGGCCGGCGATGCGGACACCCAGCTCGACGCGCTGGCCGAGCTGGCGGCTGAGCGCGGTGATGATCGGCTCGCGCAGGTGGCGTTCGATCTCGTTCTGCACAAACGGCGTCGGCACCGACAGCAGGGCAAACCCCTCGGTGATGACAAGCGGCTGAACCAGCTTCAACCAGGCCCTTTGCTGGGGCGTGAGGGTGGGGAGGGTGGAATCGCCGTTGAGGGTCTCGCCGGTGTCGGCGTCGCCGTTGAGTTCGGCAACCACGTTGTTCCAGACGGCGACGAAGGGGGATCGGGGTCAGCTGTCAATGACGAGTACCCCCTCGAGGCCGATCCAGAGACGACCAAATGAACGATGACGAACTGTCCACATAGTTATCCACAGGTTGTGGAGACAGGACAGCCGTCGTCGCTCTGTTGTCTACCGGCGGGGACGCCGCGGGCCGGGGCTCGTCACAGTGGTGGTGCGCACTGTGGGCTCGCGACTGTGTGGGCATCCTCGCTTCGTTGTCTGTCGCCGTTTCGTTATCGAAACGGCATTGGCAGAAGCTAACAGTTTTCTGCCCGGGTGCCAACCGTTCTGCAACATTGCTCGCGGCTTCTGTTGCGCGGTCCTGAAACTGCGTGACGGCTGTGGCGGTTGTGAACCGGTTCGGCCACTGCGGGCCGTGTCGGGCGAGGTTTGACCCAGCGAAATCTCGTCAGTACCCTCGAACAGTCGCCCGAACGTGGCGATACGGCTGCGACCCAGGAGTTTCTGGAGACCGCGCCGGTTAGCAAGCGAGACGGACGAGCTTACCAACGGCAATCGCGTCCCCACCGGTATGAGGATTCATCGGCGTGGGTTGCGGATGCCACACGCAACGAGGAGTGAACAGCCGTGGCCAAGGGCAAGCGGACCTTTCAGCCCAACAACCGCCGTCGGGCGCGGGTGCATGGGTTCCGGCTGCGGATGCGCACCCGGGCCGGCCGGGCGATCGTGTCGAACCGGCGCGGCAAGGGTCGCCGCAAGCTGACTGCGTGATTCGACGCGGGATCTAGCGCGGTGCTTCCGGCGCGGTACCGGATGACGCGGTCGACGGACTTCGGTGCCACCGTCAGTCAAGGGTGCGGGCGGTGCAGCCCGATCTCGTGGTGCACGCGTTGCGGTCTTCGGACGACAGCCGCCGACGACGGACCTCGCATCGGACTGGTGGTCTCGAAATCGGTTGGCAGCGCGGTGCAGCGGCACCGGGTGGCCCGTCGGCTGCGACACGTCGCGCGTACGGTGATCGACGAACTGGACCCCGCGGACCGGGTGGTCATCCGGGCGCTGCCGAGCAGTCAGGCACGCCATCTCGGCGCGGCTCGAACAGGAACTGCGGACGGCATTGCGCCGGACCCGGCCGCGCAGCGGGGCGTCAAGCTGATGACCCCAGTAGGTTCGACTGCGAGATAGGACGCAACGGCTCAGCCGTTGTCGCGGCGCGATCTTCCTCATCGAGCTGTACCGCCACACCGTCTCGCCGATGCGGTTGCCCACGTGCCGGTTCAGTCCGACCTGTAGCCAGTACGCGGTCGAGGCGCTGACCGAGTACGGCTTGATCCGGGGCGGCTGGCTGGCCGGTGGTGCGGCTGCTGAAGTGCGGACCGTGGCATCGGGGAGGATGGGACCCGATACCCGAGCGCCGCGGCGACGCGCGTCACGGAGCGAGGCGCACAAGCCGCCGACGATCTCTGGGATACCCCAGCGCAGCGAGGGAAGAGCAAAACGCGTGTTTGATTGGTTCAGCCTCGACTTCATCTACTGGCCGGTGTCGGCGATCATGTGGGTCTGGTACAAGGCGTTCGCCTTCGTCCTCGGCCCGTCGAACTTCTTCGCCTGGGCGCTCGTCGGTGATGTTCTTGGTCTTCACGCTGCGCGCGATCCTGTACAAGCCGTTCGTCCGGCAGATCCGCACCACGCGGCAGATGCAGGAACTGCAGCCCCAGATCAAGGCGCTGCAGAAGAAGTACGGCAAGGACCGCCAGCGGATGGCGCTGGAGATGCAGAAGCTGCAGCAGCGAACACGGGTTCAACCCGTTGATGGGCTGCCTGCCGATGCTCGCGCAGGTGCCGGTGTTCCTCGGGCTGTATCACGTGCTGCGGTCGTTCAACCGAACAGTGGCCGGCGGTTCGGCGGCAGCTTCGGGCCGCACCTGTCGGTGGAGCAGAACCGGGCGACGGGCAACTACATCTTCAGCGCCGACCGACGTCGGGCACTTCCTGGACGCCAACCTGTTCGGCGCGCCGATCGGCGCATCGATGATTCAGACGACCGGCCTGGAGGCGTTCACCGAATTCAGTCGGGGCGCCGTGATCGCGGTCGGCCTGCCGGTGATGATCCTGGCCGGCATCGCGACGTACTTCAACAGCCGGGCATCGATGGCGCGGCAGAGCCCCGAGGCGGCGGCCAACCCGCAGACCGCGATGATGAACAAGCTGATGCTGTACGTGTTCCCGCTCGGCGTCGTGGTCGGCGGGCCGTTCCTGCCGCTGGCGATCATCTTGTACTGGTTCGCGAACAACATCTGGACGTTCGGCCAGCAGCACTACGTGTTCGGCATGATCGAGAAAGAGGAAGAGGCGAAGAAGCTCGAGGCGCAGGAGCGGCGGGCGGCCAACGCGCCGCCACCGGGCGCCAAACCGAAGCGCGCGCGCAAGGCGCAGACCGCCGTCCGACGTGGACGACGACGTGTCAGACGCCGTGAGCCGACGGCGAACCGAGTTGAGCGACCGACGGCAACGCGCCGAGTCGAGCGCAGGCAAGCCGAGTGGTGACAGTCGCGGCGGGCAACACCGCACCGCGCCCAGGGGCGACACCGCGCCCGGGCGCGCGGCCCAAGAGACGGAAACGTTGACCGGAGCAGTATCCGGTGGATGAGGGAGAGACAGACATGACGGACGCCGAAACGACCGAACGCAGCGACGAGTTGGCGGACGAGGAGAACGGCACGGACAGCACGCCTGCGACGACCGACGACGATCTGGAAGAGCGGTTGGTGGCCGAGGGCGAGATCGCCGGCGACTACCTCGAGGAGTTGTTGGACCTGTTGGACTTCGACGGCGACATCGATCTGGACGTCGAGGGCGACCGCGCGGTGGTGAGCATCGACGGCGGCGGCGACCTGACCAAGTTGGTGGGCCGCAAGGGCGAGGTGCTCGACGCGCTCCAGGAGCTGACCCGGCTGGCGGTGCATCAGAAGACCGGTGAGCGCAGCCGACTGATGCTCGACATCGCCCGCTGGCGCCGGCGGCGTCGCGATGAGTTGGCCGCGCTGGGCGACAAGGTGGCGCACCGGGTGCTGGAGACGGGGGAGCGAGAAGAGCTCGTCGCCGATGACGCCGTTTGAGCGCAAGATCGTGCACGACGCGGTGGCGGCCGTCGACGGTGTGCACAGCGAGAGCGAGGGCGTGGAGCCGTCGCGGCGCGTCGTGGTTCTGCTCGACTGAGGATCAGAGTTACATCGATGTAGTTCGTGCCGCGGCTACCCGTTCCGGCCCGCGAGATCCGGAGGATGTTTCACGTGAAACATGTGGAGGTGTCCGCGGCGCCGCGAGCGGCCGAGGCCCTCTTCGGATCCGGGATGGATCGCGCCCAGCGGTACGCCGAGATCTTGGCCGGCGCCGGGCGTCGAACGGGGGCTACTCGGGCCCCGCGAAGTGGACCGGCTGTGGGACCGCCACATATTGAATAGCGCCGCGGTCGCGGAACTGCTGGGTCCCGACGAGCGGATTGCCGACATCGGTAGTGGAGCGGGCCTGCCCGGGATACCGTTGGCGTTGGCCCGGCCGGACCTTCGGCTGACGCTCATCGAACCACTCCTTCGCCGCAGCGAGTTCCTGCGCGAGGTGGTCGACGATCTCGGTCTCGAGATCACGATCGTTCGGGGACGGGCCGAGGATCGGTCCGTGCGACAGCAAGTGGGGGAGATGGACGCGGTTGTCTCCAGGGCGGTGGCGTCGCTGGACAAGCTGACGAAGTGGAGCGTGCCGCTGCTACGTCCCGATGGACGGATGGTGGCGATCAAGGGCGAGCGCGCGGAGGAAGAGATCCGGGAGCACCGGCGTGTGATGGCGTGCGCTGGGTGCGGTCGATGTAAGGGTGATGAGATGTGGCGCGGACTACTTGGATCCACCCGCGACCGCCGTCGTGGCGCGGCGCGAGGCATCGGCTCGGGTGGCGAACCGGTCGCCACGAACGGGCAGGAGGAGAGGATGAGTCCGGTCCCCGAGGGCGCACCGACGCCCGGCGGAGCGCCGCCCGAGACGACGCAACGCCCGGATGTTTCACGTGAAACATGGGACTCGGCCCAGCACGGAATCGTGGGCCGACAAAGCCGGACTGGATACCCCGATCGGAGCCGAGGCGGAGCGCGCGGTGCAGCTGCTGCACGCCGCCGCCAAGGCGGACTACCGCGTCCAGCGCGCCAGCGCGTCTTCACCATCGCCAACCAGAAGGGCGGCGTCGGCAAGACGACGACCGCGGTCAATGTCGCGGCCGCGCTGGCGCTGCAGGGGCTGCGGATCCTGGTGATCGACCTCGACCCGCAGGGCAACGCCAGCACCGCGCTCGGGGTCGAGCATCGGGAGGCACGCCGTCCTCGTACGAAGTGCTGATCGGTGAGATCCCGCTGCAGCGACGCGATCCAGCGCAGCCCGCACAGCGAGCGCCTGTTCTGCGTGCCGGCGACCATCGACCTCGCCGGCGCGGAGATCGAATTGGTCAGCATGGTCGCGCGCGAAGGACGGCTGCGCACCGCACTCGCAGAGCTCGCAGAACTTACGACTTCGATTACGTCTTCATCGACTGCCCGCCGTCGCTCGGGACTGTTGACCATCAACGCACTCGTCGCCGCGCCCGAGGTGTTGATCCCGATCCAGTGCGAGTACTACGCCCTCGAGGGGTGGGGCAGCTGCTGCGGAACATCGAGATGGTCAAGGCGCACCTCAATCCCGAACTGAACGTGTCCACGGTCATCCTGACGATGTACGACGGCCGCACCAAGCTGGCCGACCAGGTCGCCGCCGATGTGCGGGCACACTTCGGCGACAAGGTGCTGCGGACCGTCATCCCGCGCAGCGTCGAAGGTGTCCGAGGCGCCGGGATACGGCATGACGATCCTCGACTACGACCCCGGCTCGCGGGGGCGATGAGCTATCATCGACGCGAGCCGCGAGCTCGCCGAACGAGGCACGCCCAGGGCAGGCCGATGAGCGACCTGCGCGAAGAGGAGACAGCACCGATGAACCGTTTCGCGAACAGGAGACGGCATGACCCAGCCGACACGTAAGCGAAGCGGCCTCGGCCGCGGCCTGGCGTCCCTCATTCCCACCGGGCCCGGCCGACGGCGAGGCGGTGGTGCCTGGCCATCGGATGGGCGACGCGGCCGCCGACGTCGTCATCGGCGGCGCACCGGCCGCGCTGACGCGCGCCGACGTCGGCGCCGTCTACCGCGAGATCGATCCGTCGGCGATCGACCCGAACCCGCGGCAGCCCCGCCAGGTCTTCGACGAGGAAGCGCTCGCCGAGCTCGTCCACTCCATCCGCGAGTTCGGCCTCATGCAGCCGATCGTCGTGCGCGCGGTGCCCGCGACGTCTCCAGGCGTCGCCGCGATATCAGCTCGTCATGGGGGAGAGGCGCTGGCGCGCGGCCCAGCAGGCCGGCCTGGCCACCATCCCCGCGATCGTGCGGGAGACCGCCGACGACAGCATGCTGCGCGACGCCCTGCTGGAGAACATCCACCGCGTCCAGCTGAACCCGTTGGAAGAGGCGGCCGCCTATCAGCAGCTGCTCGACGAGTTCGGGGTCACCCACGATGAACTCGCTGCCCGCATCGGCCGGTCCCGCCCGCTGATCACCAACATGATCCGGCTGCTGCGGCTGCCGATCGCGGTGCAGCGGCGAGTGGCCGCCGGCGTGCTGTCGGCCGGGCACGCCCGCGCCCTGCTGTCCCTCGAGGGAGGGCCGGAGCAGCAGGAGGAGCTGGCGGCGCGCATCGTCGCCGAGGGCCTGTCGGTGCGCGCCACCGAGGAGGCGGTCACGCTGGCGAACCGCGAGGACCACCGCGGCACCGTCCGCGCCGCGCCGCAAGCCGATCCACATGCCGGGTCTGCAGGACGTTGCTGAACGGCTGTCGACGGCATTCGATACCCGCGTGACGGTCAGCCTTGGCAAACGCAAGGGCAAGATCGTGGTGGAGTTCGGATCGGTCGAAGACCTGCAACGGATAGTCGACCTTATGAGTTCGTCGAACGAGCTGACCTACGACACGGCGTAATTACGTCACTGTGACACAAACCGTCCCAGCAGCACGCCCTCACGCCTCACGAAGGAAAATCCATGTGTAGCAACGGGATTCGATCCGAGCGGCCGCGCGCCGATGAGCGAAGCCGGCGAATGCGGGCCTTCGGTGGCGCGTCCTTCTATCCTGGAGTGGCAGCCGTGCATTTCAGCACCGCGTAGAACTCGGGGAGTTTAGTGGCAGCGCGAATCACGCCTCTGCGGCTCGAAGCGTTCGAGCAGCTGCCCAAGCACGCACGCCGATGCGTGTACTGGGAGGTGGATCCGTCGACCCTGCGCGCCGACGATCACCTGAGCGACCCCGAATTCGAGAAGGAAGCCTGGCTGTCCATGGTCATGCTCGAGTGGGGGTCGTGCGGTCAGATGGCGGTGCACTGCCGAGACAGCGATGCCGACGGTCGGCGACGACGAGACCCCGCGATGCCACTCGGCGTCGGGGACAGTCCATGCCTGGGGTACGCGTTCTACGCGCCGCCGGGTGCGGTGCCGCGTGCGCGTCGGTTCCCCACCGGGCCGGTGAGCGCCGACGCCGTCCTGCTCACCTCACTCGGCGTCGAATCCGGCCAGGATGCCGACGGGTTGTCCCGGCACCTGATCGCATCGGTGGTCGGCGATCTCGTCCGCCGCGGCGCGCGGGCGCTCGAAGCGTTCGGGCATACCGCCGAGGTGACCGAACTGCTGGACCCGCGACTGGTGTCGCCAGAGTTGCGTCCCGTCGTCGAGGTGCTCGGCGACTGCTCGGTGGACCAGTGCGTGCTGGACGCCGACCTGTTGCAGGACGCCGGCTTCGTCGTCGTCACGCACCACCGGTACTTCCCGCGGCTGCGGCTCGAACTCGAGCAGGGGTTGGGCTGGAAGGCCGATGTCGAGGCGGCGTTGGAGCGGCTGCTGGAAACCGCGCAGCTGCAACAGCCGGTCGGTGCGGGTGCGAGCCTCGTGCTCCTAGCGATTGATCAGGTCGGGCTGACGCGACCGGCCTGCTCGACCGACAGTTCGTGAGCCAGCAGCTCGGCGAAGGTGAATGTGCCCGTTGGGCGGTCGTTCTTGCCGAGCAGGTACAGCCGCTTGACGGCGGCAAGGACGCCTTCGGCGACCGAGTCGCGGGCCGAGCGCGTGCACAAGCATGTCCCGGTCGCGCGGATTGGTGATGTAGCCGACGTCGACCTGGACGGTGGGCATCCGGGTCAGCCGCAGCAGGTCCCAGGTCCGCCCGTGGGTGCGGCAGTCACGTAATCCGGTGCGCGCCACCACTTCTCGCTGAATGAAGTCGGCACAGCATTGCGCCCGATGGTGGACACCGACCCGTGCGAGTTGCCGAAGTGGAACGACGCCACACCGTTGGCCGCCGGGCTGGCCTGAGCGGCGCAGCGCAGGCTGAGCATCAAGTCCGCGCCGACGGTGTTGGCCGTCGCGGCGCGTTCGGCGTCGGACGGGGCACGGTTGACCGGCCGTGACAGGAACGTCTCCATGCCGATGGCCGTCATCCGGCCTTCAAGCCGACTTGCCAAGTCCCACAGGATGTCTGCCTCGCTGATCGGTCCCGCCGGGCCGTTCATGATCAGGCCGTGATCGTTACCGCCGCGGCCCGGATCGATGATGATCCGCTTGCCGGACAGCCGTGGCCCGGAGCGGCGGACCAACTCCTCTTCGCGGATGGCGTGAGGGAGCCGCCGGTAACCCGCGAACCCAGAAAGTACAAGGAGCGCAACGTTTCTGGGCCGCAGATGCCGTCGGGATAAAGGCCGTACTCGCGCTGGTACGACATCAGCGCGTTGTGCGTCTGCAGGCCGAAGTGGCCGTCGACGAGCCCGGTGTAGAAGCCGAGATCCTGCAGCCGGGCCTGCAGCGTCGCGACGTCGTCGCCGTACATCGGCGCACCGAACTGGTGATTGAGCGTGCGTGCACCCAAGCGGTACGAAGCTTCTTTCAGCGCACGGAAAGTCGCCTCGCCGACGATGCCGTCGACCAGCAGTCCGCGGTGCTGTTGGAACGCGCGCACGGCGTGGTCGAGTTCGTCGTCGAACACATCCACGGCGACGTGCTTACCGGTGGTCAGGTCCTCGTCGGGGCTGTCGATCATCCCCAACGCCGCCAGTGCCGCCCGGATCTCGGTGACCGCACCCCCGCGGTCGCCGCGACGCAGACTCGACATACCAGCCCTTTCGGTCACGGTGGTTGTCAGCGGACAATGGCGCTGACGAAGCAAAGACAGGCTAGGCAGCATTGTCGCAGACGGTGCCCACTTTCGAGAAAACCCCAGGCGGGTGTCCGGCCGGCGGATCGCGGCGTTAGACCACGTCAGCGAGCTCGCGCAGCAGCGCGGCCTTGCCCTTCGCGCCGACGATCCGCTTCACCGGAGCGCCGTCCTTGAACAGGATCATCGTCGGGATCGACACCACCTGAAAGTCGCGCGCGGTGGCGGGGTTCGCGTCGACGTCGATCTTGGCCACCGTCAGCGCGCCGGCCTTCTCGTTGGCGATCTCCTCGAGCACCGGAGCGACCATCTTGCACGGCCCGCACCAGGTGGCCCAGAAGTCCACCAGCACCGGGACGCTGCTCGACAGCACGTCGTCGGAGAACGAGTCGTCGGTTACGGCGACCGTTGCGGAAGTCTTCTCGGTCATAGCGGTGCTCCAATCAGATCGGTGCTGTCATCGGTTGTGGCGGAAGCGGTTTCAGCGAGCCAGCGCTCGGCGTCGATGGAGGCCGAACAGCCGGTGCCTGCCGCGGTGATGGCCTGGCGGTAGGTGTGGTCGACGAGGTCGCCGCACGCGAACACCCCTTCGACCGAGGTGCTCGTGGTGCGGCCCTCGACCAGCACGTAGCCCTCCGGGTCGAGGTCGACCTGGCCGCGCACCAGTTCCGAGCGCGGGTCGTGGCCGATCGCGACGAACACACCGGTGACGGCCAGCGTCGGACTCCTCGCCGGTGACCGTGTTGCGCAGCCGCACACCGGAGCACCTTCGGATCGCCCTCGATCGCGGTCACCTGGGTGTTGGTGAGGAACTTGATCTTCTCGTTGGCGCGGGCGCGCTCCAGCATGATCCTGGAGGCGCGGAACTCCTCGCGGCGGTGGATCAGGGTGACGCTGCGGGCGAACCGGGTCAGGAAGGTGGCCTCCTCCATCGCCGAGTCGCCGCCGCCGACCACCGCGATGTCCTGGTCGCGGAAGAAGAACCCGTCACAGGTGGCACAGGTGCTCACGCCCATGCCGATCAGCGCTTCCTCACCGGGCACGCCGAGGTGCCGGGCGGCTGCACCCATCGCGAGAATGACGGCGCGCGCCTGATACGTCTCGTCGCCGACGGTGACGGACTTGACGGGCCCGTTCAGGGAGACCGCGTCGACGTCCTCCATCCGCAGATCCGCGCCGAAGCGCAGCGCCTGCTCACGCATCTCGTCCATCAATTCGGGTCCGGTGATGCCCTCGCGGAAGCCGGGGTAGTTCTCCACCTCGGTGGTGGTCATCAGCGCGCCACCGAACTGGGTGCCTTCGAACACCAGCGGTTTGAGCTGGGCGCGGGCCGCGTAGATGGCTGCCGTGTAGCCGGCCGGACCTGAGCCGATGACGATGACGTCATGAACGGTGGATGAGGAGGTCATGCGAGCCTTTCTGCCGTATCACGTCGGCATGGGTACAAACACCAGCGTATGCCCGGGTGTTCCCCGCGGCCTGCAGGACAGATTACGGACGAGTGACCAACGTGTTGGCCAGCAGGCCGGTGTGAGCTGAATTGCAGTCCGGCTCGACGACCAGCGCCCGGACCGTCCTGCGGCGTGTCGGCAGGCAGCAGCATCAGCACCGCGGGCCGCCCGTGCATGTCGACCTGTCGCGCGCCAAGCACCGTCGTCGCCGCCGAGTAGCCCAGCCCGGACAGACAGGACGCGCGCCGTTGCGGGTCCGCGAGCGGGCCGTAGTCCGGGCTCTGTGACAGCAGGCCGACGATCTGTGGATCCGACAGCGGCAGCGTCGCTCGCCGGCCGCGACACCGTGATGCTCTCCGCCGTCGGCCCCGCAGACCGGGTCGGCGCCGGTTCGCGCACCAGCATCACCCGCCGACGACCACGCCCACGACCGCGGCTCCGACACCGGCCACGAGCCCGACCAGCTGCCACCGCGGGGTGTGCCGAACCGAATGCGCGGGCTCCGCCGGGCGGTCCGATGCGGCGGCTCGGCCTGCAAGCGCAGCGCCAACCGCGCCGTCACCTCGGCCGGGACGTCGGGTGCGGAGGCGTCGTCGGCGCCGAGGTCGGCCAGGTCACGGCGGACCCGGTCGAGTGCCGCCAGCATCTCTGCGGCGTCGGTGTCGGTGCGAATCCGCTGGCGCAGCGCCGCGGCGGTGGCGTCGTCGAGCAGGCCCGCCTGCAGGTCGGCCAGCAGCTCGGGCGTGATCGGTTACGCGGGTTCGTGGCCCGCGTCGTCGTCCATCGCTGCCCCCGCCGGTTGTGCCACGCCCTGACGCAAGCCAGTCTCCACCACGGACGGTTAGACGGCCGCACTGCCGTCACGGTTCCCCGCATCACTCGCTGAGCCGCTCGGCGGCCGCGGCGGCGCCGGCGTTGAAGTATTCGAGCGCCTCGGCCAGCTTGGCCCGGGCCCGCGAACAGCGGCTCTTCACGGTGCCCTCGGCGATGCCGAGCATGCGCGCGGTCTCGGCCACCGAGTAGCCCTGCATGTCGACCGCGACCACCGCGGCGCGCTGTTCGACCGGGAAGCCGCATCAGCGCACGTTCCACCACGATCGCGGTGTCCACCCGCGGTGTCGGATCGCCGACGTGGCAGACGTCGTCCTCGAGGCGGTCGTTGGGTGTGTCTTGTTGCGCCGCAGCCGGTCGAGGCAGGCGTTCACCACAATGCGGTACAGCCAGCTGCTGACCGCCGAGTCGTGGCGGAAGGCGGGTGCGCTGCGGTGCGCCTTGAGCATCGCGTCCTGCAGCGCGTCCGCGGCATCTTCGGGGTTGCGGCTGGTGATCTGCGCCAGCCGGTACGAGCTGGCGGTGGTGACGGTAGAACAGCTCCTCGAACGCGTACCGGTCACCGGCGACGTGCGCTGCCAGCAACTCTGGGTCTGACCGGTCGATTCCCCGAAGCTCCCCACAGCCGAACACTAAAGCGGCGCCAGAGGTGGCTCCTGACACAAGTTTGCGGCGCTGGGGATGGAGCCGTCAGTCCGCCGGCTAAGACGCGGCCTTGAGCGTGATCTCCGCGATGTCCGACCGGCTCTGGCCGTTGACCTGTCCCAGCGTGGAGACCCAAACCAGCACGTTGGACGTCGGGCGCGCGTTGTCCACCTTGATCGTGTTCGGGCCGGGCTTGAGCGTGGTGGCCGGCGTCAGCACGGTGGTGTCGTCCAGCGACGCCGGTGTCGGCGTCTGCGACGAGCGGATCTGCACCGCGGTGCCCGTGCTGTTCAGGTTGATGGTGACCTCGCCGATCTTGGTGGGCTGCGGCAGCTGCAGCATCAGCCCGACGCCGTTCTTGAAGCTCGGGAACGGCACGGGATCCGTGTAGGTGTCGATGGGCCACACGGTCGACGGATTGCCGTCGATGGCCAGTTCCCGGCCGCATCGGGCGCGTCGGCCTCCGCCTTCGGGTGAAAACACCGTCGCGCGAACGGGTTTGACGATGCTGCCGGCTGCGCTGCCGGCTGCCGCCGGCGCGCCTGTGCCGACGACGTCGGGGCGTTGAGTCCCAGCTGGTCGCCGCCGAGGCCGCCGCCGACGTCACCGAAGATCCGGCTCAACACGGACGCCAGCACGATCAACGCGACGACGATGATCGCGCCACCGACGCTCAGCCCGATCGATCAGCCCCTTGCGGCGGCGCGCCGCGGACTCCGGATCGTCGGTGGGCGCGCCGCGGAAGCGCGGCGGCGGCGGCGCCTCGGGTTCGTCGACCGGCGCGATCAGCTCGGTGCGGTCGGCGATCGCGGTGGCCTGCTGCAGCAGGTTCAGCAGGGTGGGCGCGCTGCGGATGCCGCCGCCCTCCTGCACCGCCCGCGCGGCCGCCGCCGAGATCTGGAACGGGATGTCGCGGTCGACGGCCCGCGGTTCGATGGGCTGGCCCGCCGCGTCGAGCTCGGCGGGCGCCAGCCCGCTGCGAACCCCGGACTCGGGCAGCGGCCAGCGGTTGATCAGCAGCGCGTAGAGCGCGGCGCCGATGCCGCGGATGTCGTCCTCCGGCGTCGCGTCGGGCAGCGTCGCAGGGAACGCCAACGCGACGTCGCCCTCGATGCTCACCCGCACCCGGCTGGGATGGTCGATCGACAGCGCGACGCCCGAGCGGTGGGCGGCCTCGGCGGCCGCGGCCAGCGATCTGGATCGCGCGGGCCCCGCCGATCGGCGACGGCGACGTCTCGGCCACTTCGGGCAGCGAGCCGCCGCGGATCCACTCCGAAACCACCAGCCCGCCGGAGCCGGTGCTGGCCACGTCGAGCACCCGCGCGACGCCGGGCATGTCCAGGCGGCTCAGCTTCAGCGTGCGCGACAGGATCTCCTGCAGCTGCTCGTCGGGCAGCGTCGCGTCCGGGTCGACGAACGTCAGCGCGACCTGCCGGTCCAGCGCGGTGTCGAGCGCCTGCCAGAACTGCAGGTTGGGCGGGCCGCCGTGGAAGACCAGCAGCCGGTAGCGGCCACCGCCGATGGTGGCGCCGGGAATGAGGTGGACGTCCTCGTCGACGGTGTCGCGGCCTCGATCGGCGGTTCTCGCGGCACGTGCGAACGCGAGCGGCTCGCGGGTGGGATCGCCGCCGTAGTCGGCGGGCGGGCGGCCGGAGACCGGCATCGGCGCCGTGCCGTTCGGCCGGCCTCGGCGAACGCCGCGGTCTGCGCTCGGGCGCCGGCGCGATGTCGTCGGGCGGCGGCACGTCGGGCGCGAAGTCGTCGGCCGGCGGGCGCGGGATCTTGGTCGTGGCGGTGCTGTCAGGGCCCGGTGCGGCGCCGGTCGCTTGGTCGTCGGTCACCGCTGGTCCCTTCCGTCATCCAGTCCCCGGCAACGCTGCGCCGGAGGCCCGCGCCGGGCCGCCGCCGGGAATTGACGATGGCGTGACGCGAACGAATTCCTCTGATCAGAGTACGTGAGGGGCCGGCCCGGCCGTGGCCGGTCGGGCGGCGCGGTCGGCGGTACGGCTACCGTCCGGCGCGCCGGCCGAGACGGCGCCGCACGGCGGCCAGGGCGGCCTGCGGCGTCGGGCACCCGGGCGGCCAGCATGACCCCGCCGATGATCGGCACCATGATCAGCCCGAGCACGAGCAGCCGCAGCAGTGAGCCGGCGCCGCCCCAGTTGCGGGTCAGCGACTCGAGCCCGAAAAGCTGATCGACGACGTGGCCGAGCGAGGCCGGCGATCAGCGATGCGGCGATCGTCACGAGAATGGTGCGCACCACCTGCAAGGCTGATGAGCCGCCCGCCGGGGATTGAGGCTGGCGCGCAACAGGAAGTAGCCGACGGTGGCGCCGGCCAGGAAGCCCAGACCGTTGGCCAGGCCGAGATAGCCGGCGACCAATTCCCGGTCGTCGGTCAGGTAGGGCGCGGCCAGCGACGCGGCGATCTTCACGGTCGTGATCACGACGATCAGCACGATCGGCGTCCACGGCTGCTCGCGGGCGTAGAACACCCGAAGCTGAAGCAGCACACAGGGCATACGGGATCAGCGTGAACGCCGACAGCGTGATCGCCATGCCGAGGTAGCCGGCGTCGACCTCGCCGAAGTTGCCGTAGGCGAACAGCGCGCTGCCGATCGCGGGGCCACCGACGGTCATCATCGCGACGATCGGAATCAGCGTCGACCATCGTCAGCCGGGTGGCCAGCGACAGATCGGCCAGCACTGGCGGGGATGTCGTCGGCAGCGGCGTTGCGGCTCAGCCGCGGCATCACCACCGTCAGCACCGTCACGCCGATCATGCCGAACGGCAGCATCAGCACCAGCCAGGTGTAGTTGTAGATCGCCGGGCCCGGAAGCCGCTGCGCCACTGGCGATTCGGTTGCCGACGATCAAGCCGATCTGGCTGATCACCACGTAGAGCACCATGGCCGAGGCCATCGTGCCGAACTCCTTCAGCCGGTCGTCGATGCCCCACAGCGGACGCAGGCTGATCCGTTCGCGACGGATGGCGACGAAGCAGCACCGCGACCTGGGTGACCGTGCCCAGCGTCATGCCGATACCGAGCACGAGCAACTTGGGATTGCCCATCCGCACCGGATCGACCGAAAGCTCGCCCGGGACAAGCACATAGAGGGCCAAGCGTGGCGATGGCCACCAGGTTGTTGCACACCGGTGCCCACGCGGGCGGCCCGAACACGTTGCGGGTGTTGAGGATCGCCATGAACACCGACGACAAGCCGTAGAAGAACACCTGGGGCAGCAGCAGGTAGGCGAACGCGGTCGTGAGTTCGCGGTTCACCTGCGGGATCGCCGCCCAGCATCAGCCCGACGAGCAGCGGCGCAGACGCAACCGACAACATCGCGTGGTGATCAGCAGCAGCGTGGTCGCCGAGCGTGACGAGTCGGCGCACGAACCCTGCGCCGCCGTCGGGGTCGTCGCGTTCGGCGCGGGCCAGCACCGGCACGAAGATCGCGGTGAACGTCGCCTCCAGCACCAGCGCCGCGATCAGGTTGGGCAGTTGGTAGGCCACCGAGAAGGCGCTCGACAGCGCCGCACCCAGGATGGTGGCCAGCAGCACGATGCGGGCGAAGCCGGTGAGCCGGCTGACCAGCGTCGCGAACGCCATGCCCCACGACCGCGACACCACCGCCGCGTCGGACAGCTCAGGCCGACCGGCCCGCCGCCGCGGTGGCGGGCCCGCGGGGCAGCCGCGGCGGGGGCGTGCGGCGAGTGGGCCGGCCGGCTGCTGCGGTGGCGGCGTGGAGGTGGCGTCGCGGCGGGGCCCTGCTGGAACGGCGGTGGCTGCGGCCGGCGCGGCGCCGCCGGCGGTGCTCACTGTTCACCGCCTGCCGGGCCGGCGATGCCTTCCGGTCGGGGCTCATGGCGCGCGCGCGGCTCGTCGGCGTCCTTGCGCGTAGGCGATCGCGACGTCGATGGGGTCCGGCCGGTCGAGGTCGGCGCGGTCGGGCTGGCCGCGGAACCGGTGCCACAGCCGGCGACCGGCGAGCAGCGACCAGCACCGCGCCCGCCGACAGCGTGATGAAGAACAGCACCTTGCCGTACGCGTTGGAGTGCACCGACAGCCGCACCGGCTCGCCGAGCGGCAGCCCGTCGGCGGTGCGCAGCGCGACGTCGACGGCGACGCGCTGGGTGAAGTGCACCTCGATCGGCACCTGCAGCGGCAGGTAGCCCGGTGGCAGTTCGATCTCGCCCATGTCGGTCACCGACATGCCGGGCGGCGCGTCGATCTGCAGCCGCACCCGGATCGGCACCGGCAGGTCGTTGCGCAACGCCAGCGGCAGCGGGGCTGCGCTCGGTGGCCAGGGTGTAGGAACCGCCGGGGTTGACGATGGTGACCGGCGCCGAACAGGTCGTCGACCGTGCGGCCGACGGTGGTCAGCCGCTGCTGTGCCAGACCGTTGCGGGCGTCCGGCGGCACGGACTGGCTCAGCGCGCGCAGCATGTCCTCGCGCAGCGGCGCGGTGTACTGCGTCCCGGTCAGCCCGGTGCGTTCGTCGGTGGTCAGCGCCGAGCCGTCAAGCCCCACAGCCGCCCGGTCGCCGCCGGCGATACCCGGAGACGACGCCGTCGTCGAACCGGCCGCGCGGGTTGCCCAGCGCACCGTCGGGCAGCGGGCGAGGTCCTGCGGCGGCACCGCGTTGGCCTCGGCGATCACGGCGGCCAACGGCCGCGGCACGGCCAGCCCGGCGTGAATGGTGGAGGCCACCGCGGTGAGTATCGCCTGCGCATCCTCGGGCCTGCAGGCTCCACGCCAGCGGCGGTGATCAGGATCTGGCTGCGCGGTTCGGCGTCGGGATGCAGGCCTCGCCACAGCAGCGAGCCCAGCGCGTCCTGGCGGCGCGCCACCTCCGAGTCGTGTTTGACCGGGATGTCGAGCGACGGGATCCAGGTACGACGGTGACGCACGGGTCGGTTCCCGCGCCCGCCAGCGCGGCGCCGACGGTCGGGTCGAACGGCGCGGCCACCACTTGCGGCGTGTACCGCAGCGGCGGGACGTCGGCGGTCGCCAGCTCGCCGGTGGCGGAGTCCTGCGGCCGTGACTGTTCGCGGCGCCGATCGCGACCGTCGGACCCTGCGCCGACGAGCAGCTCGACGGCGGGCCCGGTCAGCGGGCCGTCGCCGACCAGGGTGGCGCCGCGGGTCGACGTGATGCCCAGAATCTGGTCGACGATGTCGCCGGCGCCGTTGGTGGCGATCGCGCTCAGGCCCGGATCGCCGACCCGCTGCAGCGCGTCGAGGTCGGCCTGCGCGTACGTCGTCGGCGCTACGCACATCCGCTGCGCCAGCGCCTTGAGCCGATTCGAGCCAGCCAACCGCGGCGTCCTGGCCGGCGCCGGGATGCGTCGGGGTGCCCGGCCCGGCGTCGGGGCCGTCGTTGACGACGTAGCCGCCCGTCATCGCGTTCACGGTGACCAGCAGGTCGGGGTCGACGGCCAGGCACATCGCGCTACGCACCTCGTCCGCCGGGATCGACCTGCGGGCTGGTCGCGAAGTCGACCGCCGACAGCAGCGATGTCGAGCCGACCACGCCGGCGCCAGCGAGGTCGCGAGGTCGTCGTCGATCAGCCGCACCGGCGTGGTGCCACCGGGCGCGCCCGCCGCCAGCCGCGGCCGGTCGGCCAGCGGCCACAGCATGGTCAGCGCGACGGGTTTGGAAGTGTCCGGCGGAACCACCGGCCGTCAGCGTGTCGCCGGAGTCGGCGGCAGGCTCTGGCGGCACACCGAGCACCGGAAGCAGGAAGCGGGCGTCGTCGAGGCGGGCGGGTGCGCCGTAGTCAGGGTGCCGTTGACGTTGACCATCACCGGGTACACGCCCGGCTCGCTCGATGCGCAGCGACGGCAGCTCCGTCGGAGCGCAGCGGGTAGACGCCAGGGTGAACGGAACGTCTTGTCCGCGAAGCAATTCCGGCGCGACGGGTGGTGAAGTCGGCGACGGGCTCGTACTGGTCGACGTTGCCGCTGAGGTTGGTGCGCAGGCCGGCCGACGAGGTGACGGCGGCAGCGTGCTCGAGGCGGACCATCACATCGCGGACGGGTCGGTCACCGACGTTGAGGATCGGTTCCGGCTGACGGTGACGACCGGCTCGCTGGTGGTGGTGACCACCTCGGGGGTGACGCGGTCGATGCGCACCTGCAGGAACGGCACCGAACTCGGCTCGCCCGCGGCGGCGTGGGGGACCGCGGCGGGCGCGGCGATCAGCATCAGCAGCGCGCAGGGCGGCGAGCAGACGCGCCAGCACTGTGCGGAGCTCGAATTCGCGCGCACCGCCGCGGTCCTCACGGCCCTTGTCCGCAGCCGTTCGTCCGCCGGCGAGATGTCTGTTCGTCGGGACGACGGTTGCGGGTGTGCGAGTGCGTCTGGGCGCGCTGGCGCGGCGAGGTCCGCGGCAGCGGCGGCAGCGCGGCGGGCCCGTCCGCATGCAGCTTGTCGATCAGCTCACCGGCGACCTCGGCGAGCCGGCGTTCGTCGGCGTAGGCCAGCCGGGACGGCAGCTCCTTGAGAGGCACCCACGCCACTTCACTGACTTCGACGTCTTCGTCGGAGAGCTCGCCGCCGAGGAACCGCATCAGATAGTGGTGCACGGTCTTGTGCACACGGCGCCCTCGGTGACGAACCAGTAGTCGATGCTGCCGAGCGCGGCCAGCACGCTGCCCTGGATGCCGGTCTCCTCGGCGACCTCGCGGATCGCGGTCTGTTCGGCGGTTTCACCGAGTTCGATGTGGCCCTTGGGCAGCGACCACAGCATCCGGCCGCGCCGGTCGATGCGCCCGATCAGCGCGGCGACCTGACGTTTCCTTGGGTCCGTCGATGCCGTCGATCACCAGCCCGCCCGCCGAGGTCTCATGCACCGTGCGCAGCCGATCGGCGCGGCCGGCGCGGGCGGGACTTCTGCGGTTTGTTCTGACCGTCCGAGCGGGTGTTGGCCTCGGCTGCAGCGCTCCGTTCTTGCGCCGCGCACCGCAGTTGTTGTTGTGGTGCTCTGTGGATTCGGGCGGACCGGCCGCGCGTCGGCCGCGGCGCCGCCCCCGGCGCCGTCGTGGTTTGGCCTGTTCGCCGTCCGACACCCAAGCGATAGTAGCTGCCACGAATATTCGCTCCCGCCGCACTCACCGGTCGTGACTGGGCCGTTGCACATCTAGGCTGATCCGAACGTGCCCGACTCCGCCGCTGATGCCGAACTGCTGGCCGCTGCCGCAGGTTGCGCTGAACCGGCACGGCCGACGTGTTGGGCGACCTCGGACGCGCTGTTCGCTGACGCGGGCCACGAGCTGTACCTCGTCGGCGGCAGCGTGCGCGACGCGCTGCTGGGCCGCCTCGGCACCGATCTGGACTTCACCACCGACGCCCGGCCCGAGCAGATGCAGCGCAGTTGCTGCGGCCGTGGGCCGACGCGCTGTGGGACACCGGCATCGAGTTCGGCACGGTCGGCGTCGGCAAGAGGCGGCGACCGGCGTCGAGATCACCACGTTCCGCGCCGACACCGTACGACCAGGTGTCGCGCAACCCGGAGGTGCGGTTCGGCGAGCGCCTCGACGACGATCTGGTGCGCCGCGACTTCACCGTCAACGCGATGGCGGTGCGCATCACGCGCCGACGGTCCGGGCGAATTCCTTGATCCGCTGGGCGGTTTGGCGGCGCTGCGCGCCCGCGTGCTGGACACGCCGTCGGCGCCGGAGGTGTCGTTCGGCGACGATCCGCTGCGGATGTTGCGGGCGGCGCGGTTCGTCTCGCAGCTGGAGTTCACCGTCGCGCCGCGGGTGCTTGAGGCGCTGGCTGAGATGGCGCCGCAACTCGGGCCGCATCACCGCCGAGCGGGTGGCCGCCGAACTGGACAAGCTGCTGCTCGGCGCGGAACCCGGTCGGCCGGCATCGATCTGATGGTGCAGACCGGCCTCGGCGATGTGGTGCTGCCCGAGGTCGGCGCGATGCGGATGGCCATCGACGAACACCACCAGCACAAGGACGTCTACTGGCATTCGCTGACCGTGCTGCGGCAGGCGATCGACCTGGAGGACCGAGCGAGCCCGGATCTGGTGCTGCGGCTGGGCGGCGCTGCTGCACGACATCGGCAAGCCGGCGACCCGCCGGCACGAGCCCGACGGCGGGGTGAGCTTTCATCATCACGAGGTCGTCGGGCGCCAAGATGGTCGCGCAAGCGGATGCGGGCGCTGCAGCTACTCCAAGCAGATGATCGACGACGTGTCGCAGCTGGTGTACCTGCACCTGCGGTTCCACGGGTACGGCGACGGCGAAGTGGACCGACTCGGCGGTGCGCCGGTACGTCACCGATGCCGGGCCCGCTGCTGCCGCGGCTGCACAAGCTGGTGCGCGCCGACTGCACCACCCGCAACAAGCGGCGCGCGGCGCGGCTGCAGGCCAACTACGACGACCTGGAACACCGCGATCGACGAGCTGGCCGCCAAGGAGGATCTCGCGCGGGTGCGGCCGGATCTCGACGGCAACGAGATCATGCGAGATCCTCGGCATCCCGGCGGGTCCCGCAGGTCGGGCGAGGCGTGGCGGTATCTCAAGGAGCTGCGGCTCGACCGCGGGCCGCTGAGCCACGACGAGGCCGTCGCCGAGCTGATGAAATGGTGGAACGCGCGAGAGCGACCGCACCGTCTGATACGTCATGGAGTACTGCCTTGGCGACGCGGACGGCTCGGCGACCATGTGGACCGCCGACCCCAACACCGATGTAGACGGCGACGGCGTCGCTGGACGCGGTCGGGCTGGATTTCGACGGCGACGGTGTGCTCGACGACGCGATGGCCGACCTGGACGGCGACGGACTGGCCGACCACGCCGCGCTGGATCTCGACGACGACGGCCGTCCGGAAGCGTTCTTCACCGACGACGGGACGCGGCACCTGGGCGGTCAGCGTCGACCGGGCGGGGCAACTGCGGTGGTTCGGCCTGGACGGGGTTGAGCACACGGGCGGACCGGTGGTCGACCTCGACGGCGACGGGCAGACCGACGACCGGCTGCTCGACGCCGACGGCAACGGGCTGGCTGACCGAGCGCTGTGCTGGCGACGCGGCGTACGTCGACTCCGACGGCGACGGCCACTGGGACATCACGCTGGCCGACTCGGACGGCGACGGCAAGCGCTGACGCCGCCACCGAGTTGTAGCGAACCATGCCGTGGTCAACGACCGCCGCGGGTCTGACTGTTTCGGCGATACAAGGCGAACTCGGGAGTTGGTTGTTTCGTGACGTAGTCGCGCGTCGGCAGAATGCGTAATTTTCATCACGACCGCGACGCGCGAATTCCAAGCGAAGCGTCGGAATCGCCCCATTCCCAACTGATCCGCTGCGCGGAGAGATAGTGAACCATGTCCTACTTGACTCCGATCATCATTCTTCTGCTGGTCCTGTTCCCAGTGCTTCTCCAGCCGCCATCACCGCGTTCCACGCAATGGGCGCAAGGCGGCGGAAGCGTGTTGCGCGAGCTGCTGCGTGAGCCGACCACCGATGAAGACGCCGATCTCCCGATACTCACCGCGCGGTTCTGCGGACGCTCGCGGACACCAGTTGTACCGTCGCTCCGGCGGCCCAGACGACACCGACCGGCTTCTGTGGCCCGCAGCGGCAGCGATCTGCGCGCGAACATCGCCGTCGAGCATGCCCTGTCCGGACTGCCCGAGGATGAGCTCGCGCGGCATGCTCGCGTTGCTCGACGGGCTGCACGTGCTGGGGTTCGTCGACGGGATCGCGGACGCTCGCGAGAGCAGCTGATCCGCAACGTCGCGCTGACGGGCGCTCGGCGCCGGCTGCCGCGATGAACGCGCTGATCTCGCTGACGCTGGCGTTCGCATATGCGGGACCTGATCCGCGGACCGCGATCAACCCGATGTGGGCAGGCTTTCGGTTACCCAGGGGCGCGCCCGGCATCGAGCCGGGGGCGTGCGAGGCACCCACGCCGTTCGTGCCCGCGAGTTCCCAGCCGTCGCGGGCCGACGTCTGCATCGTCGGCTTCTGGCGCCGGCGGCGGCCTGATAGCGGGCATGCTCGCGCAGGCGGGCCTCGACGTCGTCGTGCTCGAGGCGGGCGGGAACTTCAACGAGCCCGACTTCAGCGGGCTCGAACTGCCCGCGTTCCAGCAGCTGTTCTGGCGCGGCGGACCGACCCCGACGGCCGACTTCAACGTCACGTTGTTGGCCGGGTCGACGCTCGGCGGCGGGCCGACCGTCAACTGGTCCAACTGCCTGCGCACGCCCGCGAAGGTGCGGGAGCAGTGGGCGCGCGGATTCGGCCTCGAGGGCGATCGACGGGCCCGATTTCGACCGCCACATCGACGCGGTCTGGACGCGACTCGGTGTCAACGCAGCGACTGCTTCGGATCTCAACGGTCCGCACCGAGCGCATGCGCGACGGCGCGGCAGGCACTCGGCTGGTCGTTCACGACCCTCAGCCGCAACGCGGACCCGGCCGCGCTACTCGCCCGATACGGCCGGCTACATCGGCCTCGGCGACCGCTCCGGCGCCAAGCTCGACGTTCGTCGCACCTATCTCCGCGACGCCGTGAACGCCGGCGCCCGCGTGATCGTGCGCTGCACTGCCGAGCGCGTGCTCACCGAGAACGGTCGCGCGGCGGGTGTGCAGGCGACGTTCGCCGACCCGCAGACCGGGGTGAATCGCGCGCATCGAGGTGCAGGCCGCGCGTCGTGGTGGCGTGCGGCCGCTCGAGTCGCCTGCGCTCCTGCTGCGCTCTGGCATCGGCGGCCCGGCGGTCGGACGCATACCTGCACCTGCACCCGTGATCGCCACGTTCCGGACTGCACGCCGAGCCGCAGCGTCCGTGGTGGGGCGCGCCGATGACCGCGATGGTCGACGAGTTCGCCGACATCGAAGACGGCCACGGGTTCCTGCTGCAGAACGCGCAGTGGGCGAACCTCGATCGTCGCCGGCGGCCGCGGCCCCGCGTCGGGCGCGGAGCTCAAGGAGACCATGGCGCGGCTGGAGAACGCCGCCTGGTTCATCGGGCTCCGCAGCGCGACCGCGGCCACGGCACGCGTGACCATCGATGCGCGCCGGCAACGCCGGTCGTGCACTACGCGCTGACCGACGAGGTCGACGTGCGCATAACGCGCGGCGCTCGATCGAAGCCCAGATCCGCCTCCACGCCGCCGGCGGAGCGCAGAGAGATCGTGCCGTTCGCCGCGACGGCGACACGCTGGCGGGCGGGCGACGACCTCGAGGCGTTCATCGCCGGCGATGCAGCGGATTGCCGCTTGCGGCGCTGGGCGGGCACCGCGTGTTCTCGGCCCACCAGATGAGCAGCTGCCGAATGGGCTCGGACCCGGCGACCTCCGGTCGCCGAACCGTGGGTGAGCTGCATGACACGCCTGGGCGTCTACGTCGGCGACGCAAGCGCGCTGCCGACTGCCACCGGCGTGAATCCGATGATCTCGACGATGGCGATCGCTCACCGCACCGCGGAGGCGATCGCCGCAGACAGCGCCGGCCGCGCGCCGCGGCCGTCCATGGATGACAGGAGACGCCGAATGACTACCAGGCACCGTGACCAGCGTCCACGATCGGCTGTATGTCGGCGGCGAGTGGAGTCAAGCCCGCCGGCGCCGAGACGATCGCCGTCGTCAACCCCGGCGACCGAGGAGGAGATCGCGCGCATCCCTGCCGGGGACGCGCCGGAGGACGTCGACCGTGCGGTGACAGCTGCGCGAGCGGCCGTTCGACGGCTGGGCGGCGAAACCACCGCCAGCGAGCGTGGCGTGCTGCTCGCCGCGGTAGCCGAGCGCTCAGCGAGCGTGGCGACGAGCTCGCTGTCACGATCAGCCACCGAGCTCGGCATGCCGCATGCCGCTCGCGCGGCTGATCCAGGTCGGGACTGCCCGACGATGACGTTCGCGTCCGATGCGGGGCTGCTGGATGAGCTGCCAGGCGAGGAGGAGATCGGCAACTCGCTCGTGGTGCGTGAGCCGTATCGGCGTTGTCGCCGCCATCGCGCCCTGGAATTACCCGCTGCACCAGATCGCCGCCAAGGTCAGCGCCGCGCACTGGCCGCCGGGCTGCACCGTCGTGCTCAAGCCAAGTCGAGGTGACGCCGCTCTGCGCGTTCGCGCTCGCGGAGATCTGCACGATGCGGGGCTGCCCACCGGGGCGTTTTGAACATCGTCACCGGCTACGGGCCGGTGGTCGGACGAAGCGCTGATCGGCAACCCCGGCGTCGACATCGTGACCTTCACCGGCTCAGGGGGTCGGCCGCCACATCGGCGAGGTCGACCGGCGCACAACCTCGTGCACCGCCGCCCTCGAGCTGCGGCGGCAAGTCCGGCCTGCGTCGTGCTCGGAAGATGCCGACCTGCGAGCTCGCAGTCACGGCGTGCGTCGACCCGCTGCCTGCTCAACATCAGGCCAGACCTGCATCGCGCAGACCGCGCTGCTCGTTCCCCGCGAGCTGCTCAGCGAGGCCGAGGCGATCGCAGCCGCAGTCGCGGAGGCGCACACGCTCGGCGATCCGTTCGACGCCGACACGAAGATGGGCCCGCTGGTGTCCGCAGAGCAGCGCGAGCGCGTGCCGCGAGCACATCCGGCGCCGGCATCGACGGGGGTCGCGCGGCTGGTCACCGGCGGCGCCGACCGCCCCTGAGCCTGACGGGGCTGCTTCGTCGCCCCGACCGTCTTATCCGCACGTCCGCCAGCGACATGGCGATCGCCCAGGAGGAGGTCTTCGGCCCGTGCTCGTCGATCACTCGCCGTACGAGGACGAGGAGGACGCGATCCGGATCGCCAACGACTCCGCGCTTACGGGCTCTCGGGCGCGGTGTGGTCCGCCGACGAGGAACGCGCCGCTGCGGTGGCGCCGCGGATTCGCACCGGACAGGTCGATGTCAACGGCGGTGCGTTCAACCCGCTCGCCCCGTTCGGCGGCGTCGGCTGCTCCGGCAACGGACGCGAACTCGGCAGGCACGGCTTCGACGAGTTCTCCTATGTAGAAGTCGATTCAGCTGTAGGTCTGGCCAACCGGGCACGCATCAGCGCAGCACCGCGGTGTGGAACCAATTGCAGAGCAGCAATGCGATCTCGACGTCGAGCCGATCCGTGGTGATCGGGCAGCCACGACGTTGCTCGGCGCGTTGCACCGGTATCTCACGGAGTTGAAGTGCAGATGCAATTCCGCTGCGGCCGCCTTGTAGCTCGATCCGGTCTGCAGGAAAACCCGCGGCGTTTCGCGTAGCCGTTCGTCACTCTCGGTCTTGAAACCCGAAACCCGGATAATGCCTAGCAAGCCATGCGCGCGCCGCTTGCGTTCTCCCCGAGCAGGAGCGGCGGCAAGACAGGAAGCGAATCGTCGTTGGTGACGATCTGTTGCGCCCCGTCCGGCCCGGCCCGCGATGGCGACCGCATGCGCGCAGTGCCTGG
>ERZ1370068.10238-contig-8954_pt1 | contig 46829 bp, 45 predicted proteins | sample MGYA00561227_ERZ1370068 | MGnify/ENA primary metagenome ERZ1370068 (study PRJEB38410, sample SAMEA6850437) | metagenome | study: Metagenomic assessment of the ecological functions of the soil: analysis of the soil microbiota associated with the... | reverse complement strand
TATTACGTATTGCTCCATTCGAGCGGCCGTCCAGACGCCGGATCCCAGCGGCCACGGCCTCCCAGCATCGACTCGGCCCCGAGCAGGTCTCCCTGCCCGCCGCGATCGCGGCCTTGGCCCTGAGCGCCATCGCGATCGTCCACGGCCGTTCCGAGCCGGCGCGCGTCTGATCCCGTCAGCGCGACGAGCGCGGTCGGCCTCGCCGAACCGCCCCAGTGCCGCGAGGGCCTCGGCCGCGTCGGTCACCTGCGGCGCCGGCTGGTCCAGTCCCAGCGGCACGATCCGCGCCACGCGCCGGCTCCAGCCAGCGCCACGCCGCCGGGGCGTCGTCGCGGGACGAGCTCCAGCAGGCCCGAGCGCGGCTCGCGGCGCCCGGCCGCCTCGACCGATCCGATCTGCCACCTCGAGTCGCGTGCTCGCCGAGGCGGCGCGGCCGCGTCCGACGTCGCCTCAGCCCGCCCCGCACGAACGCGAGCGTCGTCGCAGCCAAGCACCTCGGTCGCTTCCCTACCCGCCGTCACGGACAGGTCGAGGCTCTCCGCTGCCACCTGGTCGGCTCTGTCCCAGTGGCCCATGGTCGTAACTCGATGTAGGCGAGCAGCGACAGAGCGGATGCGACACCGCCGGGTCCCCGGCCGCCCGGGCCCGCTCGGCCAGCCGCTGCACATGATCCCGCGCTGCCTCGAGGTCATCCCGAATCGGCGAGCATGTCGCCGTAGACGATGGATGGCCCACCGTCCTCGTCGACCCGCGGCGGCACCGTCCGCCTCCGAGGACGATGGCCCGCTGCATCAGGTCGTGCGGAACGCTCTCGCCCGCGCCGGAGCAGCACCGCGCCCAGCAGGCCGAGCGACTGGTGCCAGCGTCGCGTGATCGCCGGCCCGCTCCGCCAGGTCGATCGCCTCGCGAGCGATCCGCTCGACCTCGTCGATCCCCAGTGCGGAGCCACGACGGGAAGCGCGCGCGAGGTCCGGACAGGACCCGCGCCCGCAGCGCGATGTCGACGTCACCGGCCTCGGCCTCGGCGGCCTGAGGAGCTCCACGGACCGGTCGATGTCCTCGGTCTGGGCGATCGATCCGAGCCTGGCGAGGACCTCCGCACGCCTGGACCCGCGTCGAGTGACGCTCGGACACCCTCGAGCAAGACCGTCGCTCGTGGACCGTCACCGGCCTCGAACGCCGCCTCGGCGAGCGCGATGGTGCGTCGCCGGATCGTCCGAGGGCTCGTCGATCGGCGTGCGCCTCGAGGCGCGCGCTCACGCAGCTCGAGCGCCCGATCGCGCGATTGCCCTCGGACGACTCGCCGGGCGGCCGCGCGCTCGAGTCTCGACCGCCAAGACTCGTCCGGGGCCGTCCGCGGCCAAGGCCTGGTGATCAGGCGCACCTCGGGATCGTCGCTCACGTCGGCGATCCGACGATGGACCGCTCGCCGGCGGCTCACGGGTGCCCGCGGTGATCGACGGCCGTACCGAGCAACGGGTGAGTGAAATGGATGGCTGCGCCATCGTGGGTTCCGACGAGGCCCGCCGCCATCGCTTCGTCGGTGGCAGTCGATCCGCGACCCATCGTCGAAGACCCGGGCCAGCGTCGGGACGGTTCGGTCGCGGCGAGCGCTGCCAGGACCGGCGTCGCCCGCGTGGCCGGCGTGACGGCATCAACCCGCTCGCCGAGGAGGGTCTCGAGGTCGTGCGGGATCGGCAGCGCTCCCGGCCAACCGTTGCTCGCCTGCCGCGATGAACGCCGGTCGCAGCTGGAGGGCGTAACGGGTTCCCCGCGGGAGGCCTCGTCGATCCGCACCAGGGTCGGGCGCGCGAGGGCCACACCAGTCCGCGTCCGATCAACTCAGTGGAGGGCCGCCATCGACAACGGCCCGACGCTCGGAGGTTGGCCTGCGGTGGTCGTCGCAGGCCGCCGAGGCAGATCCGTCGGGAGACGCGAAGCTGCGCCGCCGCGATCGCGGACGGTGACGACAACGCCGAGCCGATCTCGCTCGAGGCGACGCACTGCGAACGCCAGGAGTCTGCGTGGTCGCGGGATCGAGCCATGGAGCATCGTCGATGGCGATGAGCACCGGGCGTCATCGCGAGCGAGCGATCGGACGAGGGCAGAGGACGCCCGCCGCCAGAACGCTGATCGTCGACCGCCACGACCAACGAAGACTCACGACCCGGATCGGACGGGGCGGCGCGCAGGAGAGCCACGTCGTGATGGCGTCCCGTTGCAGCCTGGCAGGACGGCGAACGCGCCATCGCGGGCAGATCACCGAGCAGGTCTGCCAGCCCGCCGACAATCGGTCGTCGCATCCGCTTGGCGCTGCCTGCCGACGAGCGCTAGCCACCCGTGGCTCGGCCAGGGCGCAGGCAGTGACGCCAGAGTCGCGTCTTGCCGATCCCCGGCCTCGCCGTAGAGCGACCATCGCGGCAAGCCCGACGGAACCCGGTCGAGGAACCGGTCGATCTCACGGATCCGGCGATCCGCCGATCGGATCGGCCGCGACAACCTCGCTGGTCGAGGTCGTGGCCACGAATCACACCCCTGGTCTCTGGAGGCCGGCCCTACCTTACCGCTGTCAGTCGAGCGTGATCCGCTCGTGCCAGTGCGGGACGTGGGTCGCGAAGCCGAGGTCGCGGACCTTCGGCTCGAGCGCGACCTGCGCCTCCGGATCGCCGTGGACGAGGAAGACCGCGCGCGGATAGCCGGCGGTCGCCGGGCGCTTGCCCGCGGCGAAGCTGCCGCAGCCAGTCGAGCAGCTCGCTCTCGTCGGCGTGCGCCGAGAAGCCGCTGATCGAGCGGACCTGGCAGCGGACCGCGCGGATCTGGCCGTCGATCTTGACCTCCGTGCGCGCCGGCCTGGAGGTGCGCGCCCGAGCGTGCCCTCGCCCCTGGTAGCCGACGAACAGGATCGTGGCGCGTCGGGTCGTCGATGAGGTTGCGGAGGTGGCCGACGACGCGGCCGCCGGTCAGCATCCCGTTCGAGGCCACGATCATGTACGGCCGCGGCGACGTGCTCGATCGCCTGCGACTGCCTTCACGTCGTTGGTCACCGTCTGGTTCGGGTAGTCGAGCGGCGACGTCGCCCTCGCGCAGGAGCTTGGCGGTCTCCTCGTCGTAGTAGTCGGGGTGGTGGCGGTAGATGTCGGACGCCTTCGAGGCCATCGGCGAATCGAGGTACAGCGGCAGCAGCGGGATCTCGCCGCGCTCGATGAGCCGGTCGAGCTCCCAGACGACCTCCTGCGTCCGGCCCGATCGCGAACGACGGGACGAGCAGCACGCCGCTCGGCGTCGGCGACCATCCGGACCGTCTCGGCGAGGATCCGGATCGCCTCGTCCTCGGGCTCGTGCTCGCGGCCGCCGTAGGTCGACTCGACGAGGACGTAGTCGGCGTCGGTCATCGGCCGTCGGGTCGCGCAGGATCGGCGTGCCCGGGCCGGCCGAGGTCGCCGGAGCAGACGATCGACCTGCTCCTCGCCGTCCGGCCGTCCGTGACCGCGCAGCCGGATGATCGCCGAGCCCGAGGATGTGGCCGGCGTCGACGAACGTCGCGTGGATGCCCGGCGCGACCTCGAACTCCTCGCCGTAGCGCGAGCGGCCGCGAACTGGTCGAGCGACGCTCCGGCGTCCTTGGCCGTGTAGAGCGGCGCGTCGAGGTCGACCTCGAGGTGCGGCGGCTGGGCGCGGAGGCTCGCGCCTCCAGGGTCGCGCGGCCACGTCGCCGGGTCGCCCGACGGCGCTGAGGACCGGCTCGACTCGCGTCGTCGGGACGTGCTCGCCGGCTCTCGGCAGCAGCGGCGGCGCGGCCGCTGCCCGCGATCGCGTCGCCGACCGCCGCGCAGGTCGACGCGCCGCCTGCGTAGTCGTCGGCCTCCTTGCGCGTCGTCGGCCGCGACCTTGTCGGGGTGGCGCGTTCCCAGCGCGCCTCGCGCTTGGCGAACTCCCCGTGGAGCTTGCCCGGAGTCGAGCAGGATCGAGCGTCGCAGCTCGATCGTCCCGGCGGTCGCGTGGATCGGCCCGCGATAGCCGCCCTTGACCAGCAGCGGCAGCAGGCCGCAGTGGTCGAGGTGGGCGTGGGTCAGGAGCGACTGGCGTCGAGCGTCTGTCGGGTCGAACGCGAACGGGATCCGGTTGCGGACCGATCTCGTTGGGGCTGCCCTGGAACATGCCGCAGTCGATGAGGACCCGCGCCCGACTCGGTGACGAGCAGGTACTGGGAGCCGGTGACGGTCGTCGCGCCACCGAGGAAATGGATCTGCATCGGCGGTCAATGGTGACAGCCCGACCGACCTGCCGCGTATCCTCCCGGCGATGGGCATTGCAACGGTCGAGCGAGACTTCGGCGAGCTGCTGGCAGCCTTTGGCGACCTGGTCGTCGCGCCCACGCCCCTCGGCCGGCCTGCGGATCCAGACGGTCCGTCCGTCCGCCGCCGCTGAGCAGCGCTGACCGCCAGCGACGCCGGCGCGTTCGCGGTCGCATTCTGGCGCGCAGGGCTCCGGCAACACCGACGAGGAGCGGCGCGCGACCCGCCAACATCCGCGGGCGCACCGCCCTGGCTCGACGAACTGGAGCCGACGCCGGGTGCGCCGAGGACCCCCGGCCAGGCGGAGCCCGAGGATCGCGTGACGGCGGCGGCCCGCGCGTCGCTCGTACCGGCGGTACGGCGTCGGCGGGGATCGCTCCGGGTCGGGTCGGACACCGTCGACTCGCCTGACCGTCATGGCGCGGCTGACGAACGAACCCGACGCCGACACCCGGCGCGCGCTCTTCGAGTCGCTGGGACCGTTGTGGCGGACCGTCGACGGCGATGGCGAGGACGCCAGCCCGTACCGGCGGATTGCTGCCGCTCGAGCGCAGCGCGCTGGGCAGCCCACGGTTCGCCCGTCGAGCGGAACGCGGTCGCGCTCAGGATGCCGCCGGCCTCGATCGAAGGGATCGCTCCAGGCGATCCTCGCCGAATGGCGGCGGGTCATCGGGCCCCGCGCGCGTCGAGCCGTGGGACTACTGGTACACGGTCGGCGCAGCAGCGCGCCGGGTCGATCGGTTGATCCCGGTCGATCGCCTGCTCGAGATCAACCACCGCATACCTCTCGTCGCTCGGGGCCGACCCGGCTGCGCTCAGGGTCACGTACGACGTCCGGCCCCGAGCGGGCCGACCGCCGCGTCCCCGTCGCGTTCACGATCGCGATGGGCGCCTGGGCGCGCGACCAGCCGGCGGACGGACCGTGGGCCCCGCGGCCGCCGTGGGTCTTTGCGAACTACGCCGAGGGTGGCCTCGGCAACCTGTCCGAGTTGCTCCACGAGAGCGGCCACGCGCTGCACGTGGCCGCCGTCCGGGCCCGCCCGGCGTTCCTCGACTGGTCGATCGACGACGCCGCTTCCTCGAAGGCACGGCCGACGTCGTGGGCTGGGACGCCGACGAGCCCGCATGGCAGCGCCACTGGCTCGGTGAAGGCGCCGATCCACGGGACGCACTGCTCCTCCGCTACGGGGGCGTGGTCCTCGACATCGCCTGGGCGCTGTTCGAGATCGAGCTGCACCGGCACCCGACCGACGCCCGAACGACGTGTGGACCGAGATCGCGACCTACGGCCTGGGGATCGAGCCGCACCCGGAGTGGTCGTGGTGGGCGATGCGCGGCCAGCTCATCGACCTGCCGGGGCTACCTCGCCAACTACGCGCTGTCGGCGATGATGGCCGCCGCGATCCGCGAGCGGATCGCGGGACGTGCGCGGCTCCTGGTACGCGGGCGATCCCGAGTGGTACTCGTTCATGTCGGAGCACCTGTTCCGAGCCCGGCGCGTCGCGGTCCCCGGCCGAGCTCGTCGGCGCGTACCTGGGCCGGCCGCTGACCGCCGGGCCGCTGCTGGCCGACCTGCGCCGGGCGCGCTGAGCGGCTCGCGCGTGCCTGCCGACGCGCCGGGGCCCCCTGCCCCGCGCTCGCCGCGCCGCCCGTCGGGCGCCCGACGGTCCGCGAGCGGTTCGACCTGCGCTGGTGCCTGCCGCGGCTCCCGGGTCTGGTCGTCGGGTTGGTCCTGTTCGGGATCGGTATCGCGCTGATGGTGGTCGCGGACTTGGCCTGGGGCCGTGGGAGGCGCTCAACCAGGGCATCGCCCGCCAGACCGGGCTCTGGCGATCGGCACAGTCAGCATCCTGCTCGGGATCCCGATCCTGCGCTGTGGTGGCCGCTCGGCGAGCGTCCGGGGATCGGCACCGTCATCAACGTCGTGCTGATCGGGACCTCGACCAACGTTGCCCTGTCGGTGTTTCCCACGGCGACCGAACCCGCGGCGCAGGTGCTGGTGATGCTGGCCGGCGTCGTGACCGTGGGGTTGGGCAGCGGGCTGTACCTCGCCGCCGACCTCGGCCCGGGGCCACGCGATGGGCTGATGACGGGGTCCATCATCGGTTCGGCTGGTCGATCCGGCGGTCGCGGACGGTCATCGAGCTGACGGTGCTCGGGCTCGGCTGGGCGCTGGGCGGCACTGGGTCGGGATCGCACGGTGGTCTTCGCGCTCGGGATCGGGCCGCTCGTGCAGGCGTTCCTCGGCGTCTTCGACCGCGATGGGCGCGTCGGCCGAGGCCGGCGTGCGCGACTCGAGGCGGAGGGCGTCGTCGGGGAATGAGGCGGTCCGGGCCGCTCGCGACCCGCCTCAGACCGGGATCAGCACCAGCGCATCGATGCGCGATCGCCAGGAACAGCAGGCTGAGGTAGCGAGATCGAGTACTTGTACAGCCGGATCGCGCCCGGCCGTGGACGCCTCCTCGGACGAGCCGCGCCGCCACAGGCTGTACGCCTGCCACAGGAAGATCCCGCCGAGGACGACCGCCGCGACGAGGTAGATCAGCCCCATCCGGGCGACCGCGAACAGGACCAGCGAGATCGCGACCATCAGGACGGTGTATAGCGCGATCTGGCGGGTCGTCTCGGGAATGCCCTTGACCACGGGCAGCATCGGGACCCCGGCCGCGGCGTAGTCCTTGCGGATCCGCAGCGACAGCGCCCAGAAATGCGGCGGCGTCCAGTAGAAGACGAGCGCGAACAGCAGGAGCGCCGGGATGCCCGACGCTGCCGGTGACCGCCGCCCAGCCGATGACCGGCGGCAGCGCCCCGGCCGCGCCACCGATGACGATGTTCTGGGGCGTCGTCCGCTTGAGCAGCACCACGTAGACGACCACGTAGAACGCGATCGCCAGAAGCGTCAGGAACGCCGCGACGAGGTTGACGAAGTAGGCCATGACCACGAACGAGAGGACGCCGAGCGCCAGCCCGAACACCACGGCGCGCTCGGGCTCCACCTGGTGGGCGGGCAGCGGGCGTCGCCGCGTCCGGGTCATGAGCAGGTCGATGTCGCGATCGAGGTAGCAGTTGATCGCGTTCGCGCTGCCGGCGGCCAGCGTCCCGCCGAGCATCGTCCAGAACACGAGCCCGAGCCAGTCGGGCCAGTCGACGCCGCCCGCCGCGCCCGGCAGGTCGCGGGTCGCGAGGACCATCGCCGGGACCGTCGTGACCAGCAGGAGCTCGATGATCCGCGGCTTGGTCAGGGCGATGTAGGCGCGGATCGTGTCGCTCGCGCGGACGACCGCCTGGCACGGCCTCGGCGCCGTCGTCGCCGGCGGCGAGACCAACGCCCGCCCCGGCCTGCGCCCGCGCCGTGTAGTAGCTCGTGACCGTCAGCCCGGCGAGCAGCGCCCAGATCGTCGCGCCGAGCGCGAGATGGAGCGTCTGGGTCCATGCGGCCAGCCCGGTCAGCACCTGCGGCGCCGCCGATGACGACCTGGATCGCGTACAGGGCAGCGGTGCCCAGTGCCAGTCGGACGAGCGTCGGGTGATCGCGCTGCGTGCGCCAGGCGACGACCGCGATCGCCGCCACGATCACGCCGACGATCGCGGCGACCCAGCGATGCAGCACCTGGGCGCGCGGTCGCGTCGGTCAGCGGCGGGAAGAGCGAGCCACCCATCAGCGGCCAATCCGGGAAGACGAGCGCGGTGTCGGTCGCGGTGACGTGCGACCCGAACAGCAGCAGCGCGAACGTGACGCGCGGCCCTGAACGCCGCGAGGAGCGTGAACCGCTGGCTCGCGCCGCGACCGCGAGCCGGGCCGGGTAGCCCGGCCGGACCGTGAGGAAGACCAGCAGGCCGACCAGCGTCATCGCCGCGGCCAGGTGGGCCGTGACCGACTCCCCGCTGTTGCCGAGGCGGACCGTCTCGCGCCCGAGCCACGCCTGGAACCCGACCAGGCCGACCGCCGCGAGCGTCGGCCACAGGATGGATCGCCGGTCGCGGTGGTCGACGAACGCCAGCACCGCGAGCCCCAGGATCTCGAAGCCGATGACGACCGCGACCGTTCGATGGACCCATTCGATCCAGGCCTTCGGGTCGTCGAGCGCCGGGATCAGCTGGCCGTGGCACAGCGGCCAGTCGGGGCAGCCAAGGCCGGAGTCGGTGGCTCGAACGATGACGCCGATGGTGACCAGGACGAGGGCCGTCCCGAGGCGTCAGCGCAGCGAGCTTCTGGAAGCGGTTCACGGTCGCGCCATTGTAGCGGCCGACCTCCGCTCGACACCGTCCTCGACTCTGAGAAACGCGCAGTTGAGGCCTCGGCGCTACCCTGTCGCCATGCCACGTCCCCGTCTCCTCGTGACCCTGTGCGCGCTCGCCATCCTGCGTGGCCGCCTGCAGCACGAACGCCGCCAGCTCCGCGCCCTCGACCTCGCCCTCGTCCTCCTCCGCCGCGGGGGCCTGTGCGACCGCCCCAGCACCCGCCGACATGAGCGCGTGGGGCCCGCCGTCTACGACCCCTAAGCTCGTGCCCGTCCTGGTCACGAACGCGGTGGCCTGTGGCAAGGCCCGGATCCTGATGCTCTACCTCGATCCCAAGAGCGTCCCGGCCAGTGCCCCGGATCGGACGGTCAAGGCCGCCTTCTACAACCTCGCGCGGCGACCCGAACAAGGCGGTCGCGACCGTCAACGGCGCCTTCGTCTGGACGATCCAGGATCAGCGCGGCATGTACGTCCTCGACGTCAACCTGCCGGAGGCCGGCACGTGGGGCATCGAATTCACGACGCGAGGCACCGAATTCGCCGGCCGAGACCGTTCGCCTGACCTTCGACGTCGCGCGACTCCTGCCGACCGTCGCAGGTGGGCCAGGCGGCTCCAGCGTCGAAGACGCCCACGGCCGCCGACGTCGGTGGTGACCTCGCCAAGGTGTCGACCGACACGACGCCCGGATCCGGCGTTCTACCAGACGTCGGTGGCCGACGCGCTCGCCGCACACAAGCCGATCATGCTCATCTTCGCGACGCCGAAGTTCTGCACGAGCCAGCAGTGCGGCCCGACGCTCGACCACTTCAAGCCGATCGCCGCGGCCAATCCCGACATCACGCTTCATCAACGTCGAGCCGTACCAGCTGCAATACAAGGACGGCTCGCTCCAGCCGGATCCTCGACGCCCAGAGCCAGCTCCAGGCCACCGCCGATCACCGACCAGTGGGGCTGACCTCCGAGCCGTGGATCTTCGCGGTCGATCGGAAGCGGCATCGTCCAGGGCTCGTACGAGGTCACGATCACGCCCGGCCGAGCTCGACGCCATCCTGCCGGTGATCAGCGCGGCGGCTGACCTTCCGCGCCGCTAGGTCGCGTCCTCGAGGCGGACGGCGACCTTGGCATCACCCTCGGTTCGATACCAGACGCGGACCGGCTGGGCGGTCGCCTGGTGCTCGACGAGGTGGCCGGGCGGGAACTCGGCGCCGTTCTCGAGGTCGCCGATCTCGAACTCGACCGAGGCGCCGATCGCGTTGTCCGAGCGTGAACCCGCGGACATCGGTCAGGCTCGTCGGCATCGACCCCGACGATGACACCGACCATCTGCTGCGCGCCCGGCGGCGCCGTCCGGGTCGCGGAGTCTCGATGCCGCCCAGCAGGAAGGCCGCGCCCGCGGTCAGGACGACGACGATGCACGAGGGCAAGCGCGAACAGGTTGCGGGTTCGTCGATCCACGGAAGGGCGTCAGCCGCCCGCGGCAGTCGCCGGCCGTTCCGGCGACGCCCGTTCCCGGTGCTGCCGGGGCGTACAGCGGCGTCCCGTCGGCGCAGCGCGGGCAGGTCTCCGGGCCCGGCTCGTAGGTCGGCAGGTCGAGCTGCCAGAGCGACGCGAAGCGGATAGACGCGCCCGGTCGACGGCGAGGTGCAGCGTCGAGCGCGCCGCCGCTTCGGTCGACGAGCACGACGCATTCGACGATCTCGCCGCCCATCGCCTCGACGGCGGGCAGCATCGCCAGCAGCGACCCGCCGGTCGTCAGGATGTCGTCGACGAGGAGGACCCGCTCGCCGGGCTCGATCCGGAAGCCGCGCCGGAACTCGCGGCGGAGCGTGCCGTCGTCGTCCCGGACCTCCTCGGCGAAGATCGCCCGGACGCCGAGCTGGCGGCCGGTCTCGAAGGCGAGGATGACGCCGCCGGTCGTCGGTCCGGCGACGAGGTCGACCAGTCGGCTCGCCGCCGGGCTCGCGGCCGTGCGGCCGCCGCAGAAGCCGCACAGCTCGCTCGTCGCCGCCGGATCCTGGAGGACCTGGAACTTCTCGACGTAGGCGTCGCCGTGGCGGCCGCTCTTGAGCAGGAAGTGGCCCTCGCGGAACGCGCCGGAGGATCGGAACAGCGCCTCGGTCCGCGCGCGCGATGGTGGCGCGCAGCGGCCACCTCCAGCGCCGGGCTTGATCGTGGTCACGCGCGAAGTCTACGCCCCGGGGTCGTCGGTTGAAGCCGCCAGGCTCGGCTAGCTACCTGCGCATGACCAGCGCCTTCGTGTAGCATCCCAGTCACCCGTGCTCACTTACGACGCGCATCGATTAATTTGCTCCATGAAATCAGGGCAGCCCATGGACGGGCGCCGCGATGGTCGGTAAGCCGTTGAAGAGGAGTACTTGACCAGGAACGGCGAGTCGGTCGCCGTTGGGTTCGATCAGCACCGCATTAGGCTGCGAACCCGGCAGCGCAACCTGCTCCTGGCCCGCATGTTGTAGTCGGCGTACGACCTTGGTCGGTGAATTCGTACTGCGGTGGCGGTCCTCTCGATCGCGTCAAGCTGGATCAGCCCACGTGCAATCCGCCCAGGATCCGAGTTGCGACCTGCAGATCTACTTGCGGCGACGGTGGTGTCGTGGCTTCGATACCTGCGAGTCACGAGGCGATCCTGCCAAGGATCTGCCAGGCGGGCGCTTGTGTCCAGCCAGTTGGGACCCACGGAGGCACTCGGCGCCTGCAGGCGCGTCTCGTCTCGGCGTACACCGCCGCGCTGCGCTGAGTGTGCGCGCCGAACGCTTGGCGTCGTCCGGACACCGTTTCGTTCGGGATAGGGCGCCAGCGCGTCGTAGCTCCCGGCCTGGACCGGTAGCCTTTGCGTCTGCTTTCCGGCGACCGGACCAGGCCGTATCCGAGAAGGGCCGATGAGGCCACGTCGGTCTCAGCAGTTCGCCCGATGGTGCAGCGTGGGTACGTGCCTGGAGCCGGACCGCCTGACGGCGCGGGACCACCGGCGAAGCCCGGCCCTGAACGACGAACCACTCCAGCCGGCATCGCCGATGTCGTCACGCCGAATCATCGTCCGGGTCGCCAGACCGTCACGCATCCACGTCCGGGATCACCCGTCCGACGGAGTCCAACGACCGGTTCGTCCACGCGACCTGGGGCTCGGAAGACCCAACCGCGCCGCGGTCTCTTAGCGCAAATGTCCCGCTGAGTCTCCCGAACTCCACAGCGTTGGATCGGTTTCGGATCGTCCACGACGCGGATCCCGGCATTCTCGACCTGTCCGACTGGCGCCCCAACGACAGAACCGGCAAGGCAAGGGACCCGTAACGCAATGCAATTGAGGCTCGGTTTGAGGGAAATCGTGCCGTCGAACAGCAGGATGTCGGCTTCGTGCATTGGGGGAGGGCCGATCTGGTACGGATCGATCCTGGGTCGGTGATTCAAGGCCGACAGGAGTCCGGTCAGCGGCGTACGCCTTCGCCTCCGCACGTACGCCCTGGGACGCGGTTGAAGAAGCAACTGCTGCCACTGACGACTCGGTCGGGGAACCGAGGGTCGGGGCACCGGAAGCGGGAGCGTCGACGACGTCAGCGGAAATCGCAGGATCTGTCCGAACACGACCGCCACGAAGATGACCGCGGCGACTGCCCCGATCGGCGCCCATCGTCGGATCCCACCTGTCGATGTATTCCGACCACCGTTGGCTACCGAACGAACGATTCCCAGCGCGTCGGGCGGTGGGACGTCTCGCGAGCGATCGGCACGGGTCTCCAACAGTTCCGCAGTTCGTCGTCGGAGAATGTCATCGATCCTCGCGCTCCAGCGCGTTCCAGTCGCGGCGGGCGGCATGCAGCCGCGATTTCACCGTACCTACAGGGATCCCCAGGACGTCGGCGAGTGCCGGCAAAGGTCGCTCCTCGAGGTGATGCAGCACTAGCAACGTGCGTGCATCGACGTCGAGCCGATCGAACGCCCGCTCGAGTGAACGTCGACGAACGACCGCTTCGTCGAACGCCCCAGCCACGGCCGGCTCAGAATCCCCTCCAACAAAAGCGATCGATCCGTGTCTCGCGCACCCGCGCACGCCCGCGTCCGCCGCGCAACCTTCCGACACGCGTTGACGAGGATTCGTGTCGACCACGCTTCGAAGCGCGCCGGATCACGGAGTGCCGGCAGCTGGCGCCAGATGACGGTCAGCGCCTCCTGCATGGCGTCACGGGCGTCGGCTTCCTGGCCCAGGATGGCCATCGCGGTTCGCGTCATTGCCGGTGTCCTCTCGGTGGCGAGCTTGGTGAATGCGTCGACGTCGCCGCCCTGGGCCCGCCGGATGACTACCGGGTCCAATCGCCTCTCCCGAACGACGTCTCACCCATCCAGAGTCTTCGGAATGGGTCGCGGTTCACGCCAAGTTGGCTGGGGCCGGTAGCTCGACGCCCTTTGACGACGGCCGCTCCGGCCTTCTTGGGCAGCGCCGTCCCGATCAGGTCGCGATACGAGGCCATCCCCGCCGGCCGCGCCTCCCCGGCCAGCTCGTCCACCAGGCGGACCGGCAGCGTCGGGTCGGCGAAGATCGCGGTGCCGACCTGGACGGCGACGGCGCCCGACGGCGAGGAAGTCGAGCACGTCGGCCAGCTCCGTGACGCCGCCGATCGCGACGACCGGGATCTTGACCGCCTGGACCGCCTCGTAGACGACCCGCAGCGCGACGCGGCTTGACCGCCGGGCCGCTCAGGCCGCCGTAGATGTTGCCGAGCAGCGGCCGCGCCCGGCCCGGCGCGACGGCGATCCCCGACAGCGTGTTGATGGCGGTCAGCGCGTCGGCGCCGGCGTCGGCGATGGCCCGCGCGATCGGCCGGATGTCGGCGACGTTCGGCGACAGCTTGACGAGCAGCGGCAGGTCGGTCGCGCGCCGGACGGCCGCGGTGACCTCGGCCGCCGGCGCCGGCGTCGATCGCGAACTGGAGCCCGCCCGCGCCCGACGTTCGGGCACGAGATGTTGAGCTCGATCCCGGCGACGCCCGGCACGCCGTCGAGCCGCCGCGCGACCTCGACGTAGTCGTGGACGGACTCGCCCGCCACGTTGACGATGACCGGCACGCTGCCACGTCGGTCCAGGTCGCGGCGTACTTCTCGATGACGGCGTCGACGCCCGGGTTCTGGAGCCCGATCGAGTTGAGCATCCCGCCCGGCGTCTCGGTTACGCGCGGCGTCGGGTTGCCGATCCGCGCCTTGAGCGTCGTGCCCTTGCAGCAGATCCCGCCGAGCCGATCGACGTCGACGACGTCGCCGTACTCGACCCCGTAGCCGAACGTCCCCGAGGCGACGAGGATCGGGTTCGGCAGCACCAGCCCGCGCCCGAGGTCGACCGAGAGGTCGACCCGATCGACAGCGACGACCGCGGGCCGGCTCGACGGCGCCGCCACCGACCCAGCCGGCATCGACGATCGGCGATGGCGGCCCCAGAGCCCGCTGCCCGGCCTTCCGGGCGGCCGGGTATTTCTGCTCGGCGACCGCGCGGCGACGACGGTCACCGCACGCCGCTTGGCCTTCACCAGCGTCCGTCATCGAGGCGTCCGTCACGCTGCCAGTCTGCGACCCACAACCGCGGATCCCCGGCCCCGAGATCCGTGATCCCGGCGTCGATCAACGCGCCCGCGACCAGCGTCCGTCGATGTGCAGCGAACGTCAGCACGTGGGCGATCATCCCGCCGTACGTGAACACCTCGGCGGGCTCGCACTGGGGCGTCCACGAAGGTGTCATCCAGACGACCCGCGGCCGACACCTCGCGCACCAGCTCCAGGTACCGCGGTCCTTCGACGGCGAGTCGGCGCTGCATCGACTCGACCGGCTCGTGATTCTCCACGGACCAATCGTATTCGCGGCTGGCCATCGCGGCATTCCACATCCCCATCTGTCCGACGAGCCGCGACAGCAGCGACCGAAGGGTCGGGTCGTCGTCGACACCTTCCACCGAGATCACGATCGGCGTGTCAAGGACGGCGTCGTCGAGGCGGGCGGCGCGGGCGACCATCTCGCCGGTGAGCCAGACGTGGTGTTCGACCATCTTGCTGATGAGGTCCATCGGAGTCTCCTTCGCTCGCGCCGGCAGCCGCAGGCCGCCCGGCGGGTGGAAATGGACGTCGCTCGGTGCTTCGATCTGGGTCTGCGTCGGTTTGCCACGCCAGCGCTGCGGGCCGCAGCCGTAGGCGCGGGTGAACGCCCGGGCGTACGCCTCGTGCGACCCATAGCCGGCCTCGACGGCGATATCGAGGATGGTCCGGCCCGTGGTCAGGAGACGGAACGCCGAGCGCTCGAGGAGGATCCGCCGCCGGAACGTCCGGGGCGGCTCGCCGGCGACCGATGAGATCAGCCGATCGAAGTGGTAGCGCGACAGGTACAGACGCGCGGCAAGGTCCTCGCTCGTTGCCTCATGGTCGTCCAGCGCGTCCGCCAGGACGTCGACGAAAGCCACGAATGTGTCACTTGCTGTGGTCATGACCCGATGATGGCCGGAGCCAGATCCCGCGCGCTTGATCGCATTTGCTGATTCTCGCGCTCGCCGGTGCCGCCGATCACGTCCAGGCGCCCTCCCAGGCGATCTCCTCGGCGGCGAACACCGGCCCCTCGCGGCACACCCGCTGCGGCACGCCGCTCGTGCTCATGACCACGCAGCCGAGGCAGGCGCCCACCGCGCAGCCCATGTTCTGCTCCATCGAGACCTGCAGGAACGCCTTCCGCCGGGCCGCCGGCGAGCCGACGGCGTCCTGCTTGCCGCCGCCGCGCTTTCGACCGAGCTTGGCGACACCGAGCCGCTCGCGGCGGCCGGCCGGCGAGCCGCGCCAGCGCGGCGAGCATCGGCGCCGGTCCGCAGGCGAACGCCTGGTCGGCCCACGCCTCGTACTCGGGACGAGCTCGGTGACGTAGCCGTGGTGGCCGATGCGAGCCGTCGTCGGTCGCCACGACGTACTCGACCTCGTCCGGGAGCAGGCGTCGACGGGTAGACCTCGCGCGCCGACGCCGCCCCGAACAGGAGCGTCACCTGGCGCCCGTCGCGGATCGCCTCATCGGCCAGCATCCGGACCCCGGCCATGCCCAGGCCGCCGGCGACCAGCAGCAGGTGCCGGCTGCGCGGGTCCACCTCGAACGGCCGCCCGAGCGGTCCGAGCAGGTCGACCGGATCGCCCGGTCGCAGCCGGGTGAACCAGTCCGTCCCGCGACCGATGACCCGGAAGTGGATCGTGACGATCCCGGTCGACGGATCGGCCGTGTTGAGCGAGAACGGCCGGCGCAGGACCATCCCGGAGAGGTCGCCGGTCCGGACGTGGACGAACTGGCCGGCCCGCGACCCGGCCGCGAGGTCCGGGGCGTGGTACGCCTGCAGCCACTGGCCCGGCAGGATCTCCCGATGCTCGACCAGCTCCGCCGCGGCCAGCCGCATCGTCACGCGGTGGGTTCGTCCTCGGCGTCCCCGCCGTCGTCGGCGGGTCGCCGTCGGCCTCGCCGTCGTCGTCCGTCGGTTCGCCCGCGCCGTCGCCGGCGCCGGTGCCGTTGGTCGCGCGGCCAGCTCGGGCGCGACGGACGGGAAGGCCTCGGCGAGCGCGTCGGCCAGGTCACCGAACACGTCGGTCGGGTCGTAGAACTCGACCAGCTCGTCGGCGGCTGTCGAGCGTCCGCCATTCGTCCTGCGGCATCCTCGGGGATGACCTCGGCCTGGAACTTGCCGGTCGCCGTCAGGGTCAGCCGCTCGTCGTCGTCGTCGACGATGATCAGGTCGCCGATGACGCTGCGACAGGCCGGCCGCGGCGCCCTCCGAACTCGTCGAGCAGGCGCGCCTCGCTGCGCTGGCTGCGCTCCTGGTACTCGAGGGCAAGGTCGTACAGCCGACGCGCGGCGGCCTCGTCATCGTCCGTCTCGAGCGGTCGACGCGGCTGGCTCGGCGGCCCACGAGTCGGCGGCGGCGGCGTACGGGTCCTCGCCGAGCGACGACGCGTCTCCTCGGGCGAGATCCCGGCGGCCTCGAGCGATCCGCCCTCGGCGGTCGGCTCGGCCGGCAGGCCGGCGGCCTCGCGGGCGGCCTCGGCGAACGCGGCGTAGATGTCGGCCGGGTTGTAGAGCTCGACGAGCTCGGCCGCGGACTCGAGCACCTCGGTCTCGCTCACCCACTCGCCGGTGACCTCGTCCAGGTAGCGGCTTCGGCTGCGGAAGGTCAGGTCGGGCGCGATCGACAGGTAGTCGGGCTCCTCGTCGATGAGCGTCAGGCCACCGAGGACGGCGATCCGGTCGCTGATGGTGATCGAGGAACTGCCGGCAGCTGCTCGGTCGACTGGAAGATGAAGTCCGGATCGCTCGAGCGCGGCATCCGACGCCAGCTCCCCGAGCAGATCGCATGTGGCTATCCATGCTGGTTCGCCTCCGCTTGTGTCGGGAAGTCTAAGGGTGGTGACTCGAGATCGGGACCCATGCGCTCGCGCAGGAACATCGAGTGGTGGCGTTCGAAGATCCACTTCACCGGCCCGATGGCCGAGGGCGCGGGTGCCTTCGTCTGCTTCGAGCTTGTCGAGCGTCGCGTAGTCGGGCAGGTCGAGCAGGATGACGTTGTCGAAGTCCCAGCCGTGGGCGACGTTGTACCAGCCGAGGAAGCGGATGCCGAACTTCTCCTCGTAGTCCTTCACCTGCTTCGGGAAGATCGTGCGCATGAAGAACTTGAAGAACGGGTCGCGGCCGCGGCGGACGCTGAAGTAGGTCGCGAGCACGGGCACGTCGTGCAGTCCTCCCTGGCGAACGGTCCGGGTCGCTCGTCGACCCGGCGGCTATTGTCGCACGGCGTCCTGTGGCGGGGAGGTGTCGCCGTCGTCGGTTGAGGCGGCGTCGGGAGCGGGTTCGGCGGTCGCGTCGGCCTCGGCGCCCGCCGTGTCCTCGAGCTCGCCGACCGTCTTGGTGCCGCTCGCCAGGGGGCGTCGCCGTCCGCGCCGATCAGGCTCGACACCAGCCGAAGCAGGAAGATGATCGTCTGGCCGGTGACCAGGAGCAAGAAGATCACCGCGAAAGCAGGGCTGCCGACACCCACGATGGCCAGTCTCCAGGCCACGCTGAGCGGCGTCAGGACGATGAACACGACGAGCACGACGACCTGGAACCGGAAGCAGCCGAGACCGGGCCGCGCGCGGGTTCAAGGACGTCGCCCTTGTAGGTGACGGGGCCGGTCGATCGCGGGCGTCGCGGCGGTGTGGGGTCCGCGTTCGCGGTCGACGGGCTGATCGGTCACGAGGCGGAACGATACGGGAGCGGGCCTCGATGCGCTCCGGACGCGCTCCCGGCGTCAGTCGAGCCGGTGGATCGACTCGCCGATGCCGTCCTCCTGCGACCGCTCCCGCCGACGCCGACGAACCCGCAATGCTCGAGGACGCGCCGGGATCCGACGTTGTCGAGAGCGACATGGGCGCGAAGACCGGGCGATCGGGGATCTCGGCGAGCAGGAGCCGCAGGGCGTCCGTGGCGTAGCCGCGACCCCAGTGCTCGCGGCCGATCCAGTAGCCGACCTGCCGGCGGCCGTCATCGAGCCAGCTCCCGATGTCGCCGACGACCGTGTCGCCCACGACGATCGTCCGAGTCATCGCATGGTCGGATCGGCGCGGATCGTGGCCCAGTGCTCGAAGAACGCGTCGGGGGCGCGCGTTGGAAATGCGGCCATCGCGGCGGCGACCGGTCCCTCCTGGTGGGCCAGGAAGATCGGCAGGTCGGCGTCCTCGACGGGGCGGAGGCGGACCGCTGACGTCACTGGCTGGCCTGGGCTCGGTCGCCAGGCCGTCGACCACCTCGACGCCCGGCAGCGCCGCGCAGGATCGCCGGCGTCGACACGACCTTCCAGCGACCGCGATCCGCCACCGAGCACGATCCGCTCACGGGTCATGACCCGGGCGTCCACCCAGATCGGCAGGTCCGGCGGCAGCCCGAACACCGGTCACGCCGCCCATCTGCATGCCGGTCAGCTCGGCGGTGGCCTCGGCCGGCGCGAACGACGCCTTGCGCGTGCCGAGCCGATCGCGCACGGCCCGGTTGACGTCGAGGCGGTAGGGCGCGAGCGTCACGCAGGCGGCGGAAGCGCGGCGGATCGCTCTTGCCGATGACCACGATCGGTGTTCGCCGGAGTCTCCGGGGTCGAACCCGTACGCCGCGCAGAACGCCGCCGTGTCTGCGAGGGCCGGATCGCAGGCGAACAGCTCGTAGGGCACGCCGAGCGGCGCGACCGCCAGCGTCGAGTCGAGCGCGTCCTTCGGGGTCGTGCGTCGCCAGCTCGTCCATCGATGCGAAGGGTACGATGCCGGCCATGTGCGAGGCAGGTGGCCGGCGACCGGTCGACGATCCGCGGCTGCGCTGCCGGGCCATGCGCCGCCCACCCGACGGCGCCCCCGACATCGACGCCTACCTTGCCGCGCTTCGGCTGGCACCCCGAGCCCGAGCTGATCGGCTACCGCGACGAGGGCGCCTCGCGCGACGCGCATGCGAGCGAGCTCGGCGACGGACACCTGGGCGACGGCGCTCGACTTCCTCGTACGAGCACGCGACCGAGCGCGCGATGGGCGACCCCGGCGCCGTACGAGCAGATCCTGCCGCGGCTTCTATCGGGACCGACCGACGGCCCCGGCCCGCGCCGCGCCTCCCCCACCCCGGCCGCCGACGATCCTCGACGAGTTCCGCGACGCGCCTCGCGGGCGGCCAGATGAACGCGCAGCACCCGCGCCAGTTCGGCTACTTCACGCCGCCGCCGCTGCCGATGCTCGATCATGGGCGAGCTGCTCGCCCAGATGACCAACCAGGGCGTCGACGTCTGGCACGCCGGGCCGCTCGCCGCCTTCGTCGAGGAGGAGGTCGTGCGCTGGCTGTGCGACCTCGTCGGCTACAGGCCGACGGTCGTTCGGGCTGCTGACGTCGGGCGGCGTCATGGCCAACTTCATGGGCATGGCCCTGGCCCGCGACATCCGACCTCGGGCGGCTGCTCGGGGCCGGGCGGCCGCCGCGCGGGCGATGCTCGAGGGCGTTCGCGTCTACACCTCGGACCAGACCCACTTCTCGATCGCGCGGGCGCTCGACCTGCTCGGGTTCCCGCCCGAGACGCTCGTCGTCGTCGCGTCGGACGAGCGGTTCCGGCTCGCGTGCGCGCCGGTCGCGGCGGCGGTCGCGCGCGATCGCGCGGCCGGCCTCGACGCCGTTCGCGATCGCGGCGGTCGCCGGATCGACCAACACCGGCTCGGTCGGACGCCGATCGGCGAGCTGGCGGACGTCGCCGCGGCGGAGGACCTGTGGCTCCACGTCGACGCCGCCTACGGCGGCGCGGCGCGGCTTCTCCGCGCGCGACGCGCGACCGCGTGCACCGACCTCGACCGCGCCGATTCGGTCACCGTCGACCCGCACAAGTGGTTCTTCCAGGCCTACGACATCGGCGGGCTGCTGGTCCGCGACGGCGCCGCACCTCGGCCACGGCCTTCGGCGGCCGCGGCGCCCGAGTACTACCGCGGCGGCGAGAGCGCCGGCCGCCGGCGCCAGCGCGGCGGCCGACGGGCACGACGACCACGACGACACGGACCAGCTCAACTTCTACAAGCTCAGCTTCGAGGGCACCCGCCGCTGGCGCGCGCTCAAGCTCTGGATGTCGTGGAAGCACCTCGGCACCGAGGGTTTCGGCCAGCTCATCGAGGCCAACGACGACCTCGCGGCGCTACCTCGCCCGCCGCTGCGCCGGAGTCCGACGACTTCGAGGCGATCCCCGAGGTGCCCGAGCTCTCGGTCGTCTGCTTCCGCCACCTGCCCGGCGGCCGCGGAGGCGGCGCTGGCGCTGCCCCGGCCGAGCTCGACGCCCACCAGGACCGACTCCAGCGCGCCCTCGAGGTCGTCCGGCGACGGCTGGCTCACGACGACCCGCCTCCGCGGCTCGACCTGGCTCCGAGCCGGGATCGTCAACTACCTCTCGAACCGAAGACGCACATCGACCGGCTGCTCGAAACGTCGCAGGACGCTCGGCCGACGAAGCCTGACGCTCGCGAAGAGCGAGCCGCCGCCCCGCAGCGCACATTGGGACCGTCGGTAGGTCTCTGCTCGCGCATCGCTGCGCGGCGCCAGCGGACCGTCACTTCACATCGCGTTGACCCGTCCCTTCGGTGAGGCGGGACCTGGGCAGATGGCGCTTCGCGCTCGGCCATGGCGATGCGGTCCTGGCATTTCGCGCCAGCCGAGCAACGCGTCCAGGAGATCACCCCGCCGCGACGTTGGACGTCTCCACCTGGCATCGCCGTCGCTCCCCGGTGACCGACCGGATGCCTATCGCCGACCGCCGCCGCAGTGGTGGCCCCTGCCGACTTCACCGGTCTGCAATCGCCGGCACCGTCGGGCGCTGCCTCCGCGCTGCGGCCGGCCAACCCGTGAAGTTATGGCCCAACTGAGCGGGCGCAGCCAGCCGGGACCTTCTATGCTCAACCGTGGCATCACGGACGGGAAACCGGCCCAGCTCGGCTCCGTTCCAGAAGACATCTGCCCCAGGCCCGTCGATCGTGGACTCACGAGGCGTCATCGTCCAGATCCAGCGTCCGGCTACCGACCGCGCCGTCGTGGACCGAACGCTCGCCACCGAACTCGGCTGGTCCTCTTGGTGCAGGCTCCTCGCCGGCCGTCGCCCCGCTCGCTGCTTCGCCCTCACCTTCTCCGCCCTGGGTCGGTCGCGGATCGATGACCTGCCCGACGGTCTCGGTGCGTCCCATGGATGTCGCAACCCATGCCTTCTGAATCGTCCGTTCGATCCCACCGGGAACCAAAGACACCGACCTCGTCCAGCGTCATTGACGCACGCTTGCGATCGGCATCGCCAGACTCGTTCGAGTCTCGCCTTTGACGTTGCCGCCTTCGGCGGCGCCAGACTGGTCGGATGAACGCCAACCAAGACGGCCGGTTCTCGGCGTTTCCGTGGGCGCTTGCCTTTGTCGGCCTCGCTGTACGCGATGATCGGCAGCGGCTTCATCGGCTGGCCGTTCGTGATCGGCTGGCTGGTCATCCTCCTGCTGCTTTGGTGGATCCGTCCGCTGCTGATGCTGACCGTAGCGAGTCGGATCGCTCGGCGGCATCGCAGCACTCCTGTCGCTGGCTCTGCTCAGCACGTGTTTGGAGGCCTCTACTTGGATGCCCGCGGTCATCGTCTGGTTGGTGCTGGTCGCACGGCGTCACGACCCGGAGCCACGGCCCACCCGCTGAGATCGGGACGTCGCCGCGCGGGTGACTATTGGAGACCCTCCTGTGGACCTCTCAGGCGACATTGACGAACACCGAGTGGACCCCCGGGTTCTTGTCTCGCGGCGTCGTCAACTCATCCGTGGATCACCGGCTCGCCGGCTATCCCTGGCGCCCGTCAGGGATCGACCACGCACATCAATGATCCCGGCCCCGACGATCAAGGCGATCAGGAGCGCGGACGGCGAGACCGAGTCCGAACGCGGCCACGGGAGGATGGCAGAACGGCAGCGACGGGGATGGCAACCGCAAGAGCGACGATCGGCCAAACCCACGCGACTCGGTCGTAGGGATCAGCCTGCCGGTGGTTAACCCGAAGACGCGGATCCCGATGGGAATGCCCAAGAACAGGATCCACCACCACGAGCCCGGACAAGGCGATGAAGCTGCCGAGACCGATGCCGACGACGACACCGGCCGCGATGGCAAAGCCGACGACATACTCCGGTAGGCCGTCGTCTGTGTGCGACCGCTCGTGGGCCCGTCCATCTCCGAAGTGTGCGCCGACATTGGGCCCCCAGTGCGACCTCAGCGCCAGCGCTCTGGCGTCATTGGCGAACGCTTTCCGATCTCGACTTCTTGTCTCAGCCGTTTGCGCCTCGTCGCGTGCTCAGCCGATCCAGTCGCCCCAATGCCCTGGAAGCGGTCGCTCGAGCGCGCGCAGGTACGAGCCGACGCCTTCCCGTAGAAGATGAGCAGCGCCTCGCGATAGACATCGAGCTGCAGCCTTGGGCAGCGGCGCGGAGTACTCCTCCTCGAAGTCGCCACGGATGATGCGGTCGATTGGCGATGTCGTCCTCTGACAGGGCCTCGACGCTCGCCTATCAATTCGCGGTCGAGCTCGGCGAACCAGGCGTTCAGGGCGGCGACGCTGCGTCCGACTTCCGGGTCTGCGTTGTGGTACGAGAAGTCCTGTCGGAATGTCCGAACGATTGACGTAGGCGTGCTCGATCTCACCGGATCTCACGGCAGAGCGCGCCGAGGCTCGCGGTCTCGCCCCCGAGATGGAGGCCGAGATCCTCATCCGTGAGGATCTCCATGAGATCGTCGCGCAGGCCCTGGTACTCGGGAAAGAACGTTCCCAGCCAGGTAACCGGCTGTGATCGAGGTTCACTCCCGGAGTATGCCGGTGTTCATTGCCTCAGACACAAGGATGGCGCCGACCGTATCGCATCGGATGACATTGACGCACGCTGACGGACGGTGGCGTCGTATCGTCATCAAATGACGCCCGCCGAGTTCAGACAGTAACACGTTTCGCCAGCATCGTAGCGAGCCTGCCTACGTGCTGACCGAACAGGAAGCATTTGTCGAGCAACGATGGCCGAACCAGGCGTGAGAGATGTCCCGCTGGCGCGCAGTTGGCGGCGTCAGGTCGAGTCGCCTCAGGGCTCGGCCTGTCGGTCAGACGAGGCGATCGTTGCTTCACGCCTCGAATCGGCTCGCGCTTCGCCTGATGCCGTCCGACGCTTCTTGCGCGCGTCGCGTCTGCGCACCGCATCGAGGCCGCCGCAGCTCGAAGTCGGACCTTGCCGCGCGGCTGGCTGGTACCGGACACGCCCGGTGGCGCTTCTCGATCCTCGAGTGGCGCGCGCGCGTCTGCAGCGAGTCGACGGCTTCGCGATCACGCTCTGGACCTACTACGAGCCTCCAGTCGGCTCGCGAGCTCTCACCAGCCGATTACGCTGACGCGCTCACGCGGCTTCACGTCGGTATGCAGCACGTCGGACTGTCACCACGCCGCATTTTCACGGATCGCGTCAAGGAAGCTCAGCGACTCGTCGGAAACCGCGACCGGACTCCGGAGCTCGGCGAGGCGGACCGATGACCTTCTCATGAACACGTTCACGTCGCGCGATCGCGCGCGATACGCCGGCGAGGAGCGCCGCGGAGCAGCTGCTGCACGGCGAGCCACACCCAGGGAACGTCCTCAACACCAAGATACGGCCCGCTCGTTCATCGACCTCGAGACTTCGTTGTCGCGGTCCGGTCGAATTCGACCTCGCCCACGTCCCCAAGGAGGTGTAGCGAGTGCTACGCCGAGCATCGATCAGGCACTGCTCAGACGATTGCCGCGTCCTCGTCCTTGCGATGGTCGCAGCCTGGCGGCTGGACCCAGAAGACCGGTTCCCGAGCGGAGTCGCGCTGCCCCGAGAGCTCCTCAGGGCTTTGCGGTCGGGTCCACCGCGCCCGCCGCTCGGCACAATCACGGGCCTCGAATGACGCTAACGGCCTGCGCCGGGGCCTGAGGTCCCGTCGGACTGCCTTCCGTGACCACGTGATATTCGCGAACGCTTACTGAGGTTGGAGGACGGTAACCTCGCTTGACATCAATCGATACGAACAGAGCTTACTGAGCCGTTTGGGCTCGCGAGGCTCGATGCGACCTCCTATTTTCGTATTCCCGTAGGAGTCTGCGGTGAGCAATGACCAGGACCGTCCGGCCGACGGGTGGACCACCGACGATGCCGTCATGGCCGACCTTCGGAGCTGGCTCGTCGAGCGAGGATCTCGTCGTCCTGAGTGACAACTACGACTTCGAGGCGTTTGGCAACCAGGAAGTCATGCTGACCCGACCGATCGCGGTTCGACTCGTGCGCGACCGGGGCCAATGGTGGGTGGATGTGCTCGGCGCGGATGGGCGTTGGTCGGGAATCCAACGTTGGCGTGACGCTTTACGCGAGAACGGACCCCAATTGCTTCTCCGCTGCGATCAAGCCGACATCCTGCGGGCGCTGCTCGATGGATGGAGGCGCGCTCCACGCTTTGATGTCCTAGACAGGACCGGGGCGTCGGCCGATGGCTCAGCTAACGTCGACCGCCAAGAGCTGATACGGAGGAACGAGTTCTTCCCAACGCGCTTCGACTGTCGCCGGGCGGACGGCCGCGCGAGATAGGCGGCGAGGTTCTCGGCGTGGATCTGCCACCCGGCCCCGTAGAAGGCGATCTTGTCCAGGGGCATGCCCTGAACCTCGATGACCAGGATGGTCTGGTCGCCGTCGGCGCGTCAGCGTGGCCTCGATGGTCTGCGTCGAACGGCGGCGCGCCCTGGCCCTTCCGCGTAGGACTCGTCGGTTTCCCTGGTCGTCACCAGCAGCCGCCGCGGCGGCTCGCACGCTTCCACGCGCCCGGTGCTTCTCGATGTCGTCGGCTTCGATGTACACGCGGAACTCTCCGCCGGGGCCGAGGTCGCCCTCTACCTGGCCGTACCAGCGGGCCGAGGCGGCCGGGATCGGTGAGTGCCGACCACAGGTCGTCGATATCGGTGTCGTAGCGGTCCTCGATGCGCACGACGCCTGCGCCGTCGGCCGATCGCAGGCTGCCCAGGATGCGGGTGCCCGGACGTGCGTTGCTGGTCATCTGGTGCTCCTTCGTTCGCGTTTTCCCCGCGCCACCTCGGTGTGCAGGGCGTCCAGCCGCTGCTCCCACAAGGCCCGGTACCGGCCCAGCCATTCATCGACTTCGGCGAGCGGCTCGGGGCGAAGGCTGTAGACCCGCCGCTGCGCCTCCTGGCGAACCTCGACCAGCCCCGCCTCCCGCAGCACCCGCAGGTGCCGCGAGACGCCCGGGCGAGCGATCGGCAGCAGCGCCGCCAGCTCACCCGCGGTTGCCGGGCCGCGGGCCAGGGTCTCCAGCAGCGTCCTCCGGCTCTCGTCGGCCAGCGCCCGCAGAACAGCTTCCATGCCGCGTAACGTACCAAGATCGGTTACGTAACTGTCAAGGTACATACATCGGACGCACGGCGACCTATACCCACGGGCATCCGGGTGACGTTGCCGCATCGCCAAGCGATCGCACGGGGTGCTGCCGAGATTACTGTTGCCTCAGCCGCCTCCGCGTCCGGCATGGACGACGTAGACGGTGGTCGGCTGCGTCTTTCCCTTGAGTTCGAGCCGGCGCAGCTCGAGCGAGCCGGTCTCAAGGCCGGCCCGTTCTGCAGCCCGGTCGTTGACGAGGATCTCGCCGGGCCCGGCCGCGGATGCGAGCCGTGCGGTGACGTTGCACGATGTCGCCGAGGGCCGTCATCGCCGCCGTGTGGGTCTCGCCGACCGACCCGACGAACGCGGTTCCGGTCGCCACGCCGACTCCTACTGGCAGCCACGGCCCACCGGAATCGCCGTGGCCCGTTGCGTCGAGCAGCGCGCGCGCCGCAGCGATCGCGCGCGCCGGATGCTCGTCGTGGGCGAGCGCCGGGATGAAGATCCCGACGACCTCGTCGCCGACGAACTTGTCGACGATGCCGTCATGGGCGACGAGGACGCGCACGGCGACGTCGTAGAAGCGGTCGAGAAGGGTCCGGAATGCCGTCGGCGAGATCCCCTCCGCCAAGGTCGTCGAGCCGCGGATGTCGGCGAACAGGAAGGACGATCTCGATCTCCGGCGCCGCCGTGGTATCGATCAAGCAGCTGGAAGCAGGCGCCGCAGTAGTCCGGGTTGTTCGGCCACGGCGCTCGACCCCGCCACCGCATCAGCATGCCGGCAGGGCCACCGAATGGCGCGGCGCACATCTTGCAACGCGGCGTCCCCGGGAGGTGCTTCAGGCGGCCCCGATTTCGCGCGTAGACCGGATCGGTGCCGTCGAGGATCGCCCGCCACATCGCCTCGTTCGGGTTCGGATCGGGATCGGGACCGCTGTCCACGGCACGACGATCGGTATCCACGCCTGCTTCGGCTCCCTCTCGCGAGCGCTTTGAAGGTCGCAGAGTGTACCGCTACCGAGGGCGCCGACCGAAAGCGGCCCGACCGAATGACATGGTGCGCGCTTTGCGGCGAGCGTATGTTGTCTCCCGAGGCAGGAGGGCGATGACTGCGGAGCTGGCAACCCTTCGCCCTGGTCCATGGGGCCTGGCATGGCGGTTGGTGCTGGGACCTGCTCGTGGACGAGACTCACGAGGCGAGGCCATCGATGTGTTGCCCCTGACCTGCCGTTTGACGACCCGACCGCGACCTGGGACTCATACAGCGGAGGTCATCATCGACGCGCTCTCGGGAGTGGACGACCCGGTTCTGGTCGGCCACTCCGGGGAGCGTTGACGATCCCGTTGGTCGCCTTGCGTCGCCCCGTGAAGCTCCTCGTCTATCTGTGCCCCAGCACGCCGATCGCAACCCCTCGTTCGGATTCGCCCACCTCGCTCCAGGCGGGAGCGTGGGATGCCGTCAAGACCGACGAGCTCGGGCGGAGCTGGTGGCAACCCGAGGACGCGATCAAGGGCATGTATCGCCACCTGGATCCGGCGTTGGCGAAATGGGCCGCCGAGCGATTGCGCCCCGACGCGGACCCTGGCCCGTACCCCCTGGAGGCTCCGCCGCAGGCTCCCGTCTTCTGTACATCTATGCGGCCGAAGACGAGTTTTCACGCCCGAGTCCCGCAGATGGGCCGCCCGGAATGTCTTCGGCATCGAACCGATCGAGATGCAAGGCTGGCCACTTCCCGATGCTCGAGCGACCCTCACAACTCGCAGACGTCCTTGTCGCGAACCTGCTCCAGGGCGCGCAACGTCAACCCGCCTGAACCGCTGCTTTCGCGTCCAGGACGATCCGATACACCTTGGCGGCGTCCGGCAGGCGGCGAACGCTGGAACCGGCGCGTAGGAGCCCATCGTCGGCCAACCGATGGCGGACGGAATCCGGCGACCGGCACGCCGAACGTGATCGTCCCGAGACCCGAACCGCTCTGATCAAGCTGGGTCGGAGGCAAGTCCGTCAGCGCGATCTCGATCGTCCTTCGGGCGAACGCGCACCGCCAGGATGAAGACGCGCCGATTGGTCACCGCGTAATACGTCCGCCGGGCTTCGCGACGCGCGACGAGGATGCGGCCGAAGATCAGGTAAAGGCCGATCACGACGAACGGGATGCCCCAGAGGGCGAAGAACGGTCCGGCTCCGGAGCTCAGCACGGTGACTTCCCAGAAGATCGCGAACCCGCCCCACAGGCGCGAGAACGGGATCAGGTACCAGGCGCCGCGCATGCTGAACGCCCATACGTCGGGCTTGCCCCAGCCACAAGACCCGTCTCCCTGGGCCAAGCAGAGGCTCGATAGCGTCTCGGCCGGCAAGTTGTGATCGGGCCAACATCGATCGAAGGATGGCACACCGCCCGAGGCGCGAGCAGCATCGAGATTCGTCTCGATGCGCAGTTGATCGACGTGACCCGCCAACGGTTCGGACTCGCCGCGCATGGTCATCGTCATCACGGGCCCCATCGCTAGCGGCAAGAGCACCGTTGCTAGAGAGCTGGCTCGGGAGCTGGAGCGCGTATGGATGTCCGCGCGGAAGTCATCGACCTCGACCTCGTCCAGCATGGCTGTCCGAGGACGAGGCCATGTCCGACGATCTCCACCTGGACTGTTGGCGCGACGGAGAAACGGCGACCATCGCCAATGCATTCCTCGAGGAGGGTGTCGCTGTCGCGTCATCGCGGACGGCTCGTTCAACCTGCCTAGTGACCGGGCGGCCTTCGCGCACGCACCTTCGGCCGAGCTCCGATCTCGTCTTCGTGACCCTTGCAGGTCTCGTTCGAGGAGGCACCTCCGACGTGGCGCAGGGCGACCCGGACCCGCGGTGTATCGCAGGACCCTGAGTTCCTCGGTGCCCACTTCGCGGCGAGGCACGACGTGCTGGCGCCGTCCCCACGACCGACATCGTGATCGAACACGGAGCGGACGACGCCGACAGCCGCGGCGGAGATGATCGCGCGGTTGCTGGTCGATCGACCTATTCGGTCATGAAGGACCTGCCTGGAGGAGTTCGACCCTGGCGCGATCGTCGGATCGCTGGCTGCGGACTGGGACTTCGACGTCGGGAGACGATCGAGTACGCGCCGGTCGGCTTTGGGAGCTATCACTGGATCGCAACCGGATCGGAGGGAAGCGAGGCTTCGTCACCGTCGACGACCTCGACCGGAAGCCCTGGCTCGGCGACACTCGGGACTCGGTGTTCGACGGCCTGCAAGCGAGCCTCTCGGCAGCGCCGTCGCGCTCCCGCGACAGCGGCCTCGACTTCGTGGTCGCGCCGATCCTCACCGCGGGACGGCGAGACGGCGCGCCGTATCGGGGCGCGGCTATCGCGATCGCGCTGTTCCCGTTCGTGGAGGGTCACGCCGGCCGCCAGTTCAGATACGATCGGCCGACGATCGCGCGTCGTCCTCGCGATGCTCGCCCAGGTCCACGCGGCTGGCAGGGCGATCCATCCGGAGGTTCGCCAACGTCGATCTCGATGTGCCCGGCCGCGGTCATCTCTGAATCGGGACTCCGGGAGGCCAACGAGCCGTGGGTTGGTGGGCCCTTCCCGGAACCCGCCCGGCAAGCCGTGGCCAGAAACGCCGTCGATGTGGCCGATCTACTGGACCTGTCTGACCGTCTCTCCCGCGAAGTCGCCAGCAGCAGCGCCGATTGGGTCATCACGCATGGCGAACCACACCCCTCAACGTCATGCGAACCGACGACGGTTACAAGCTCGTGGACTGGGACGCGGCGGCGCTGGCCCCGCCGGAGCGAGACCTCGTGGATGCTCGTCGGCGATAGCGGCGACGATGGGAGATCTACCGCGAGAAGACAGCCACCAGCCCGACCCGCTTCGCGATGGACTTCTTTCAGCTCGGCTGGGACCTCGCCGACCTCGCCGCATACGTCGACGTCCTTCGATCGCCCCCATCGCCGCACCGACGACGCGGTGGAAGGCATTAGAGGGCTTGACCAGGTGCGTGGCGATCCGACATCAATGGGACGCCATGCTCGCGTAGGCCGCAGCACCCAAGGAGGCAGACCGTGGACCAGACGAATCTCGACATCTATGGCCATGCGGCGCTGGCCTGGTCGCGCGTTGAGCATCAGATGGATGCCGTCGTCGGCCAGGACATCCGCATTTCGGCTACGGTCCGCCCGGATGGACGCCGCACGTCGCGGGTGTCGGCGCCCTCTGGGTCGATGGCAAGTTCTACTTCGTGAGCGGTGCCGGGACGCGGAAGAGCCGAAACCTCGCCGAGCGGCCGGACTGCGTCATCTCCGTCAAGTTGCCCGAGCTCGACCTCGTGGTCGAGGGGCACGGCAAGGGAAGGTGACCGACGAGCCAGACGCTCGAACGTCTCGCCAAGCGTTACGACGCGCAGGGCTGGCCGGGCGACCGTCGAGGACGGCGCGTTCCACTGCGCCGTACAACGCACCGAGCGCCGGGCCACCACCGTGGGACCTCTACGAGTTCACGCCAAGGACCGCATTCGCCGTGGCGAGCGTCGAGCCGCACGGCGCCACCCGCTGGCGCTTTCCTGATTCGTCGATTTCGGTCGCCGACGCCAGCGGCTGCCATCCGGGATCGCATCCTGTGGATAACCGCCTTGACGGACAGCTCCAGAAGCCCATACCCGGCGCAAGCGACAAGAGGCGTCGGCACGCGGCGAACATACCGGCCGCTGGGACCGCGCCGAGCCAGTAGGTCGTCCACAGGAGGAACCGCGATGCCCAGGTTCATCACGTTCTTTCGTACTCGGCCGCGTCCGCGACGGCGATGATCGACGGCATCCGAGCGACCGGTCCGCCGCGGCGAAGGCGCTTGTCGAATCGCTCGGCGGCTCCATGGAAGCCTTCTACTGGATGCAGGGAAGCACGACGGCTTCCTCATCGCGAACCTTCGTGACGGCGTGACCGCGTCCGCCCTGGCTGCGGCCGTCGGAGCCAGCGGCGCGATCGGTGTCGAGACCCACCAGATCTTCGACCGCGACGAGCAGTCGGCGATCGTCCAGCAGGCGGCCACGGCCCGCGCAGCCTACAATGCCGCCTGCCTGAGCTGAACGACGCCGGGCGTCCAGGAGCGCGGGCCGAGCCGGTCAGTTCGTGGGGGCTCTGCTGGAGGTCGGAGCCTCGGTCGCCTCGGTTGATCTCGAGCGCCTGGTGCGCCCGCGTGTGCCAGGAGTCGAGCATCCACACTCGATCTTGGGCGGCAGCCGGAAGGCGGCGCGCTGCTCGGGTCGGTTTCGGCGCCCCATGAACGGACCACTGTGGTGGCCATAGCCGTGGCCCGCGGGTCCCGGCGCGCCCCACGCCGACTGCCACATCGCCCGGCGGCGACTCTCGCCCCTTGGCGATGATCACGACGGCTGGAATGAGCAGGAGGAGCGCCCAGTTGGGGCCTCTGCTCGCAGATCTCTCGTTCACGGTGTCCTCCGGACGCTGGGTCTGGTTGGCCAGAATCAAGGCCGCTTACCAGCCATCACATGTGGCAGCGATTCATGGAGCACCCGTGGAGGCCGCACGGAGGACTTCGGGCGACCGGCCGACGACCGGCGGCGCCCGTCAGCGAATGAGCAGGACCAGCACCACCGCGATCGCGAGGACGACGCACGCCGCGACGAGCAGCCAGACGTTCGTCCGGCTGCGCCGGAGTTCCTCACGAAGGCGATCGACCTCGGCCGCGTTGGCGTCCGTGCTCACGCGTCGATCGAGTCGACGCCGGCTCGAGCGACGCGGTGCGTCCAGCAAGCCCATCCGTTCCAGCTGCTTGTCGAGGCGCGGGTCGGGCGCCTGGTGAACCGCCTCGCGAGCGATCCGGGACAGCTCCGCGTCGGTTTGGCCGGGGTTGGGAGCGGCTGAAGCCGACTGCGGCTCGCCGTCTGGGGGCGACGTCGTCCATCGCGTCCACCCTAGCAGGCGGCATGCATCGGGGCCAACGTCATCGCGATCGCCCTCATCGTCCTCAAGCTGATCCTCGTTCTCGGGTTCGTCGCGGCGAAGATCGCGATCGAGCCGACGACCTCGAGCTCCACGTGCTCAAACGCGGCCGACAGGATCTCGCGCAGCCCGGCCTCGGTGTCGCCGAGGTTGTCGAAGGCGCCACGCACGGTTGAAGGCGGCGAGCACCCGTCGCGACAGCCACGTCTGGGGTCCCGCGGTCCCGAGCGACCGAAGGCGCCGAAGAGCACGCCGTGTGGGTGCCAGGACGGCGGCCACGTCGTTGACGGCCGCCGCCTTCCGGGACATCGGACCGGGCAGGCAGTGGATCACGAGATGCAGCGCCGCCGAGTCGAACGGGCCGTCGACGGGCAGCGGCTTCAGCACGTCGCGCCTCGACGGCCGTGACCGTCCAGGCGCTTCAGACGCCGTGGCGGCGTGGTCGAGGACGTTCCGGTTCGGATCGAGGATCGTGACCCGGCTGCCGTCGGGCAGCCCGGACGCTCGAGGAGTAGCCGGTCCCCGGACCGACATCGAGATGACCGTCGCGGATGTGCTGCCGGTAGCCCTCGACGAGTCGGCTGGTCGGGCATCGCCAGATGAACCCGCGCGGCGAAGCCGAGGACGAATGGGTCGTACACCCTGAGCAGCGACCGCGTAGTAGTCGGCCTGGCCTCGATACGCGGGATCGTCGCGATCCATCGGGTTGGCGTCCTCGATCGGAGTCAGAGGTAGATCGACCCGCCCAGCGTAGCGGGCCAGCAGCGCCCGGTTGTGGGCGTCGCCGCCGTCCACGTTCGAGGACGTGAAGACCGGTGGCCCGATGCCCCGCTCGATCAGGACTCGGCAGCCCTCGACCATGATCGAGTGGAGGACGACCGCGCCGAGGATCGTCGAGACCGGGCCAACGGCCGCGTCGAGACCGGGAGACCGGACTGTCGCGTCGCCGATCGGGCGTCCCGTCGTCGATCGCGAGGTCGACGACCTCGTCGAGCCGCAGACCCAGGGCGCGTTCGGGGCGGACCTCGCCGTGGCGGCCCCGAGGCTGGTGATGCCCACGGTCCGGACCGCCGCGGTCGTCGAGCCCAGCGGGCGACCTCGACGGGGCAGCGTTTCGCCCGACACTGAGTGGACGATGACCAGGTCGCCCGGATCGAGGCGCTGCGTCGCGAGGCTCGCCTGGACGTAGCCGTCCTCGCGTTCGCGCTCGGTCGTCTCGGTGATCGGGCCGGACTGTCGTGAGGAGGCCCGGGGACGCGGATCGGCGAGACCGGCGGCGAGCCCGCCGGCACGGTAGAACGCCTCGTCGGCGAGGATGCCGGCGTGGCCCGAGCCGAAGACCCGGACGATCCCATCCGCTTCGATGGTGTCGCGACCCAGGTGCCGGCATGAGCGCGATCCCGGCGGATGCCTCGGCACGGAGGGACTGTCAGCAGGCGGCCACGACGGCGTCGAGGTAGTTCCACGGTCAGAAGCCGAGTGTCCGCGTAGCGAGCCCGCGCCTGCTCGACGAGCGCCAGCCCATCAGGGCAGGTTGACGCTCGGGCAGACCGTCGGCGCCGTGCCATCCGCGGCGACGAGCTCTGATGGCGCGGGCTACCACCGCCCACAAGCGCGGTCACCGCGCCGATGCCCCGAGAACGGACAGCACGGGTGCTCGACACCGTCCATCCGCAGGAGGCCGTCACCGTACGGGGCCGCCGAGTCGATCACGATGTCGCCCACGTCGGCGAGTCGCTTCCGGACGGATGGCGCGGCGCGAGCTGCGTCGAGTACTCGATCGACGGTGAGCGCCACCGACGTCAGGCCACGCTCGGCAGCGCGCAGGCAGAGCTCGACCGGGAGCGCCGCCGTGCCAGACGTGCTCGCCACGATCAGCACGTCGCCGGCTCCAGCCGGCTTCGAGCGAGGGCCGCGGTCACGAGCTCGGGACCGTCGACTCGACGGCCGCCACATCCAGCCTCGCGAACGGGATGCGGGTCGTCCGACGACGACGGAGATCCGCAGCGGGCACGAACGCGGCGAGGCCCGCCGGCCCGGGTGAAGAACTCGTCCGACACGAGATGCCCGGTATCGAAGATGTGGATGACGCCCTTGGCCTCGAGGGCGTCGCACGCGCACGCGACGGCGGCGGCCTCGATCGCGGCGCCCGAGGTGCGCTCGAAGGAGGTCGAGCCGGTCGGCCAGGACGTCGAAGTAACGATCACTTGCGGTCACGGGGTCTCCTGTTCGTAGAGGACGCGCCGCGCAACGCCCACGGCGGGCGGGCAGACACTGGCGGTGGAACCTGGCGTTCCGGGTAGGCCGCTCGAACGCGGTCGACCGAACGACGTCTTGACGACGGCGCCGGCCTTCCAGACGCCGCCGGACATCGCGACGTCGGGCGCGGCGGCAGGAGTGAACACGGACGTTGCGCGCCGCGACGGCGAGCGACGCCAGGTCGCAGCCAGCCTCGCTCGAACCGAGCCGCGATCGCCGGATCGTCAGGGGCGTCGGCGGCGGAGGACCCGGCAGAGTGTCGGCGACGTTGCTCGCGGCGCACGCCCGAACCGTGGAACAGCCCGACGAGATCCCACCAGGATCTCGATCCGAAGTGCTCCCGGACGCTGACGTTCGAGCACCGGCAAGGCACGCCCCGATCCCCTCCGACGACCGGATCGCGTCGCGGATCGCCGAGATCGCGATGTCGTACCGCGCGCTGCCCTGGTCGCCGGAGAATGGCGCTCCCCAGCCACCGGCCGTGTGGCTTCGCCCGTCGTGCATGGCCACGGCGCTCGAACCGGTCCCGGCTACGACCGCGACGCCCTCGGACACGAGGATGCCGCAGGGCGGCGAGCGCAGCCTCATGTCTCGCTGTAGCGGGTGGATCGCGCCGGTCCGCATGGCCCAGCGGCGCGAGCACCACGTCCGCGTCCGGATCACCCTCGTCGGCGACCCCGCCGAACAGCGACAGCCCGGCGGCCCAGCACGGCCCGATCCGCATCGAGCGCCGTCTCCAGCGCCGACGTCACGTTCGCCCGCGCTTCGGCGATGCTCACGAACGTCGGGTTCGAAGGCCCGGTGCGGCTCTCGGCGAGCACCTCGCCGTTGCGCATCGAGGACGCGCATTCGGTGGCCGTGCCCCCGCCGATGACCGCCACCACCGGCAGGTCGGACGAGCCGCGTCGCTGGGCCATCACCGGTCCGGCCGCCCTACGGGTCCAGGCTGGTGCCGTCCGGCCAGCGGGCCCTGGGTCCATTCGATGACGGGGTTGGTGATGGGATAGCGTGCGGCGGCGGTCTCGTCGAGGTCGACGCCCCAGCCGGGGCCGTCGTTCTGCGTAGACGTAGCCACCGCGCATCTCGGGCGTGCCTGGGAAGACCTCGCGAAGCGCGTCGCTGAACCCGGGACCTCCTGGATGCCGAAGTTGTGGCAGGCCAGGTCGAGATGGACGTTGGCGGCAGTGGCCGATCGGCGACACGTCGCCGGGTCCGTGCCACGCGGTCCGGACCCCGAACGACTCGGCCAGCGCGGCCAGCTTCCGCGCCGGCGTGACGCCGCCGATCTGCCGAGACGTGCGCGCGCACGAAGTCGATCAGGCGCTCGGAGATGAGCGTCCGCCACTCGACCGGGTTCGTCCACAGCTCGCCCATCGCCAGCGGCGTGCTCGTCTGCTCGCGGATGCGCCGGAACCAGTCGAGCTGGTCAGGCGGCAGCGCGTCCTCGAGGAAGAACAGCCGATGCGGCTCGAGCGCCTTCGCCAGCCGGACCGCCTCGATCGGGACGAGCCGCTCGTGGATGTCGTGGAGCAGGTGCAGCTCGCGGGCCCGACGGCGCCGCGAACGTGGTCAGAACAGCTCGACCGTCGCGCGGGCGTAGGCGTCGGGGTCGTAGTAGGCGCCCGGGAACGCCTCGCCAGCGGTCGATTCGAGATCGGCATCGAGCGTCAGGACGTCCCGGCCGATCTTCGTCACGCCCGCCGTAGCCGCCCATCTGGCAGCGGACGGCCAGGACCCCGGCGTCTCGGTAGCGGCGCACGTTGTCGAGGACCTCCGCGGGTTCTGCGGCCGTCGGCGTGGCGGTAGACCATCGCCGCCTCGCGGTTCTTGCCGCCCCACAGGTCGTACGACGGGCAGACCCGCGATCTTGCCCTTGATGTCCCACAGGGCGCCATGTCGACGCCCGGAGATCGGGCGTTGTTGAGGACCGGACCGTTGCGCCAGTAACGAGTTCACGTACATGAGGTGCCACAGGTCCTCGCTGTTGCTGCGGGTCGCGACCGACGAGCAGCGGGTCCAGGTACTCATCGACGGCCCCGACGACCAGCGTCGCGCGCTGCGTGAACGTCGCGCAGCCGAGCCCGTACAGCCCGTCCTGGTCCCGTCTCGACCTTGACCACGATGAGCCCGATCCCGTCGGGCGCGGTCGTGATCGCGCGGACGCACGAGTGATCTTCATCGTGGGCGAGTCCTCGCAGCCAGCCGGTCCTGGAGCCGGAACCACTCGCCGGCGAGGGCAGTGAACCACGGGCGACCTTCGTACGGCGCGCCGGGACGAGCGGGAAGGTGAGTCGCGCGAGTGCCGGCGCCTCGCCGCCGGCCAGCCAGGCCCCGGCCTGCGTGCCGAGCTGGGTCATCAGCGCGACGCCCGGTGCCGCAGCAGCCCATCGCGTAGGCGACGCCGTCCTGGTCCGCCCGACATGCGGCATCCGGTCGAACGGTGAACCCGACGTTGCCGCCCCAGGCGTAGTCGATCCGGCGGCCGGCGAGCTGGGGATGGACCTCGAGCAGGCCGCGGTGCAGGATCGCCGCGCGTCCGGTCGACCGATGTCGGCAGGAACGACGCCCGCCCGCCGAAGATCATCCGGCGGTCGGCCGACACGTGCCAGTAGTACAGGAAGTTCTTGCGTGTCGAAAGAACGCCCGGCCCTTGGGCGAGAGCTCGCGACCAGGTCCTCGGGCAGCGGCTCGCTCGCGATGATGTAGCTCCCGATCGGGATGACCCGGCGGCGGAGCGCGGGAGCGACCCCGTCCGTGTAGCCGTTGGTGGCGACGAAGACGTCCCGGGCGAGGATCGCGCCGCGGTCGGTCTCGACGACGAAGCGGCCGTCGGCCTGGCGCCGGATCGTCGCGCGCGGACGCCCTCGTGGAGGTCGGCGCCGGCCGGTCGGCGGCCGCGGCGAGCCCGGCGAAGTACTTGCCTGGAGTGGAGCAGGCGCGCTGCTCGGCGACGACGAGCGCCCCGTGGTAGGCGTCCGACCCGATCTCCTCGCGGATCCGCTCGCGCGGGACGAGGCGTCGTCGTCGACGCCGACCGAGGCGAGGCCTCGCCGGCGTGCTCGGAGGTCCTGCGACGTGCGATGGCGCGTAGGCGAGCTCGAGGTGGCCGACCTCGCGGAACTCGCAGTCGATCGCCTCGTCGGCGATCAGCCGCTTGACGGTCTGCGTAGCCATCGAGCGTCTCGCGGTACAGCGCGCGACCGGTCGTCCTCGCCGTAGCGCTTGATCGAGCTGGCTGCGGACCCCACTTGTAGCCGGCGTGGACGATGCCGCCGTTGCGGGTCGAGCGCCCCAGCCCGAGCGTCTTCGCCTCGAGGAGCGTGACCGCGGCGCCCGCGACGCGCGAGCTCGCGAGCCGCGTTGATCCCGCGTACCCGCCGCCGATCACGACGACGTCCGGCGGCGTCCGGCAGCGGCGTCGACCCGATCGATCCGGCAGCGCCGGCATCGTCGCGCTCCAGTACGAGCGCCGCTCGAAATCGTTGTTGAGGGTCCGCGTCGCCATCCGGCCCGAGCGTACCGGAGCGGGGTCAGGCCTCGGGCGCCTCGTAGGCGACCGCCCGCCGGCCATCGTGACGAGCACACGGCCGGACAGCTCCATCCCGAGCAGTGGCGCTGTTCTTGCCGCGCGACAGCGAGCGCATCGGCGGTCACGGTCCAGCGCTCCGAGCGATCGAACACGACGAGGTCCGCCGGTGCGCCCTCGACGAGACCGAGGCCGACGCCGCGTCGCGATCGATCGCCGAGCACCGCCGCCGGCCCGATCGTCAGCGCCTCGATGGCGCGAGCGAGCGTCAGACCCACCGTGCGTCGACCGCGGCGAGCAGCAGACCCAGCGCCGTCTCGATGCCGCTGATCCCGTTCGCCGCCGCAGCCGAACTCGACGGCCTTGTCGACCTCGGTGTGCGGCGCGTGGTCCGTGGCGACGGCGTCGGCCGTGCCGTCGATGAGCGCGCGCGAGACACGCGGCCGCGTCCTCCAGGCCGATCGCGAGCGGCGGATTGACCCGCGACGCGGTCGACGTACGGCGCGGCGACTGAGCGCGCCGTCGGCCCACGGGTCGCCCGCTCGCCGTCCACGCCCAGCGGCGTGCGCCCGCGACCCGTTCGTCGGTCAAGCGCCAGGTGATGCGGCGTGACGTCGCAGGTCACCGGCAGGCCGGCCGCCTTGGCCGCGCCGGATGAGGTCGAGGAGCGCCCGTCGTCGGAGACGTGGGTCAGGTGCAACCGGGCGCCGGCACGTCGCGGACCACGTCCGCGAGGATCGCCAGGTCGCGGGCGACGGTCCCTCCTCTGCTGCCGCCCGTGACCGCAACGATCCCTCACTGACGTGCCAGAAGTTTGATTACCCGTCGCGACAACAACGAGATCTCCGGTACGATCTCACGCCGCCCGCCGTTTGAACATGTGAATTAAGCGACGCGCGCCTTTAGTGGTTGACCTCAGGCCATCAACATGGCGTACCACGCGGTTACGGCGAAACATCAATGCCGCTCCGATCGACTATCGGCAAGCCATCATCGCCGCAGCAATATCGGTTCGGCATGCGGCAGGCCTGACGATCGGCCGGCTCGCCGATGCCGACTTCGTCGCGGCAACCTGATCGCGCGACGCCTCTGCTCAGGCGTAGTGATAGCGTGGCCGGCGAGCTACGTTCGGTAGCTGGCGATCAACGCGACGTCGCTTCGCCCGTCAGCCGGCAGCACCAGTGCGTCGTGGTCATCGGCACGACGACATCAACGCGGCTTCGCATTAGGCTCGCGATCCTCGGCGACGAAGGCTTTGCACGGCGTCGGCGACGGATCTGCGGGCTGGCAGCCAAATCAACGACCGGCAGGAACACCATTCCAGCGCGCACGAACGTTTCTCGAAGCGACGTCGTCGAAACGTGTGCATGATCGCGCGTCGACTTCCATTTAGCGACCTCTCGTCCCGCGCGACGACACTGGGTTGGACGCCAGATAATTCGACACACGGATCGCCGGCATGAAGCAAACCGTTATATTACGCGGACGAATCCCATGCGATCGGGCTTTTATCTTGCCCAGGACCTGATGCCGACACGATCGATGGGTCCTTCCTTTCGCCGGGCGGCGGATCGCCGTGAGATTCCTGTCGGATGCCGCACATGTCTTGCGACTCAGCTGCCGGCTGGCTGCAACAGACCGAGACTTTGGCTGAGGCGCCGGCCGCCTCCTTCCCCGCTCGCTCCAGCCTGCACGAGGCACCGGCCGTGGTTAACGCGCCTCGCCGTCAACTCAGAGATAGCCACACGAGATCACTCGTGTCCTGACCGCACCGTGAGTTCAGCTCTCGTGTCAGGCAGTTTGACTCGTGTGCCGCATTGATTCTTGGCTGACACTGAGGACCTGTGTGCACCTCTTCATCAGCTCATGCTATCTCAGTGTGTGGGATATCAGGCAGATCTGGGGCGGCAAGAACAAACGGTGCCATGGGCGACGTTATTGGCGTGCACCGCATGCGGCGGACCGGGATCCGGTCGATCTATCGACCGCTGGCGGCGTCGACAGCGCCAGCCTCGCCGGCAAGTCGAGTGGCGCAACCGTCACCGAGCGACAAGATCCCGACTGACATCGAGCCGCTCACCGGCACCGCCGATCGCACGATCAGCCGCTGTCTTGAATGAATTCCGGTCAGTGGCAGACATCGGAGCGCCTTATCGTGCGCAGCGCCCCGCCATCGATCGACGTCACACCGGCAGCAGCAATGCGGATGGCGTGAGCGCGACATCACCAGCAACGTCGTCTGGCCTGTCGGCATCAGTCCCGGGGTTGGCACGACAGTCTTCCCATGCGAAGTTCGCTGCATGTTCAGCTCTCCGCGACGTCGACTCGTTTTTGCATCATTTTCGAGACGGACCCCGGAACCCGCCAGCAGATTGCTGGCCGTGATGACATTCGTGGCGTTCATCGGCTTTGTACGGCCAGTGTCTCCGCCAACGGCAGAAGGTGTCGCGGCACCTTCAGCACCGACGTTCGTGAGTAACACCGAAGCATAGACAACCAACGACGAGCGGCGGCATGACGCAGACACCGATACTATGCCTTCGACCAAATGAATGATAACCGCTGAACGACAAACAGCAGCATGAGCGCTCGCCACCAGGGCGCGACGTCGCGTCGCAGCCAGGATTCAGCGGGCAACCACATTACGTGGGCGCCATTCAGCGACCGAAGCGGCATGCACATTATGTCTTCGGCGCGGTCACGGCGCGATCATCGATCGTCGCATCGGGCTGTTCGAGGCGTGCGCCTGCCTCTCGCCATGACTCCGCGACGCCGGCTGCATTTGATCGCTTCTATCGCGGCGGCTAATGTCCGGTTGCCGCCCGAAACGTCATCCGGCGTGCCGGCATCAAGACGTCGTTTAGTCGGCTCAGCCAAACTGCCATTACCACCAGACCGCCGTGGCATGGCGCGTTATGACATTGTTGCTCTGCCATTTCTGCACTGGCGCGTGCGATCATCATCTTCTACCTCTCGAGTTGAAGTTCCTTCGCCGAGGCTGTTTATTCGTGCCCCTGCCGTCAGATCGACGACCTAAATCGCGAGATGTGGTAGTCGGGTCACGAGGCACGACCTTGCAGCTGGCTAGCGCGGTCTATTGCTCGATCCTCAGTGGCGCCGATCGTCTCCTCCTACCGGTGTCAGCCTTTGTTCTCAGGCATCATTTTTAACGAGCAACCCGCCATCGAACTCGTCTGCATATTCAAATCATTACAGACATTTCAATGTTTGCTGTCTACGCGAGTAGTCTCACTCGATATCATCTGCCCGATGTTCCATGCCAGTCGGGATTCCGCCGACCTGATCTCGACCATCGAGGATGGATCGTCGGGTGCATACGTTACATAGAGCAGCATCTCAGCCCAGTGAGTGTCGTGCCAGGCGAGGCTGTGTCATGGGTCTCACGATCCCGGAGCATCGCTCACGATGATCACCAGACTGGCACTCGAGCAGGCTACGAGGGCAGCAACCTCTGCATAGTTCAGGCCTGTTAATCATCACGCGTAGAGCAGCCCTTGCCCCAGAACCCGCTGGGCTGGGATCCGGCGTGAGCATCGGGCCACTTTTCTGGCAGTATCACTGAACCTGGGCCCGGCTCGGCAGTGTCAGACTGACGACGTTGTCGACATCCAGCGACCGCCGATGCGCGATCGATCTCCCTCGTCATGGTCGAATCAGTCTGATCGAGGGCTCGAAGCCACGCCACCAACTCTCGAACATGGATTTTCGGCATTTTCGACGGCGATACTCGACAACCAACAATGGATCGCAGGCGCGATCGCTGCCAGGTGTACATTTATTCGTCGCTGCCGCGTAGTACCGATGGGGCAGATCCCGACCGTCCTCTCGGTCCGAGGACCAGCCTCACTCAGCAGCCAGTGCAGACAACGGCACCGGGAGTCTCGTCCGCCATCTCATTTCACGCCGCCGTGTCTGAAACTGGAAGAACATCTCTTAGACTGATCATATATACGGTCGATGAGCGAAATACCATTGACGCCATCGACTATATCCACGGCGCCCCTCGATCAGGGGGACCGTGACCGCGACAGTACTTTCGCCATCGTGACCTCGTGGCACCTCGGCGGGGCACCAGGCGCCAGCTGGATCTCAGTAGAGCAATTCGAAATGCATCGTCAATTCGCGTCTTCTACGGTGAGTCACGACGTTGGCCCCAGTGTTTGTGTGTCACCCGGCTGGCAACCGGCTCATGCCAACCATGGCTGCAGTATTCCGAGATTCGTGGGCAACCACAGCCCGACCCATCAGCTAAGCTGGGACTGTGAACGCGCACCGTCATCGAGCCGGCGTCGTCGGCACCACAGCTCGCGCGGGGTCGTGCACGCTGATATTCCGACGGCTCAGACATACAACGCTGCTCGATGAACCTGATCTCATCGCGTGATCGCCTCCTGCCGTCGCGACATTCTGCCGCTGATCCATTTGGCCATTCCACGGGCCTTTCCATAGTCGCTGCCACGACAACGTAAGTAACTGATCAGCGCCAGCCGTCCAGGCAGATCTCGACAAGACTGGCTGGGCGCTCATGTTCCGGCAAGTCGTGATCTCGCCGAACCGCCGTAATTTCTTCGCGGGCCATCGCCGCAGCGTGTTGCAGCGAATGGCTTATAACGCTCATAGAGTGTCGACTCTGGCGCGGGCACCAGCTCGAATCCAACCAGCCAGGAGAAATCGATCGGCATTTAATTTTGTTGACTCGAAACCGCGCGATCACGATTTCGGCGATAGTTCGCTCAGGCGGAGAAGCGAAGCTGTGAACTAGCAGGAGGCCGAAACCACTCTTTGGGTGCGATCAATGTTAGTCCTGCCGATATCGCCGCTGCAACTTCCGACGACACGGCTCAGGCCGACGCGTTTACCGTCTGGGTTTCGATGAGCAAATCCAGTAAAATTCCATCCTCGGTGGCGCCTTCGCCGGCATTCGTCGCTTCATGCTCGATCATGTCCGTCACCGGACGCGGTAGCCAGAACCCGTGATGATTTGAATCATGTGGGACCTTTCTATTCATTTGATCACCCACATCGCGCGTGCCATTGCGCATGCGATCGGTGGCATGAATCGAATTTCACCGCGGCTCGAATACGGCCAGGGCATCGATCGCGTGAACAAGGGTCCCAACGATGTGTGCAGAACTCTCGGCCAGCCCGCGATATCACTGCGATTCGATCGTCGTCACCGTTGCCCTCCCCACTTTCGGGTGTTTTATTGATCCTGCGTCCCGGCACCGCTCACGAGTACTGCGCCGTCGTGCCGGTCCTGGCCGACGACGATCCGTCTGATGCTCGGCGGTATGGCGGTCTCGGTCACGGTCACTGCTCGCTTATTGCGACTATCCCGTCGCCTTCGCCGTCGTCAGTGATCGAGGACGTCGGTGTATTTGGTAGATCTCCCATCATCGCGCATCGCTCAACGGCATCCGGAACGCCATCGGCATTCCCGAACACATCTGAATCATTACGATCTCGCCGTTGTCGGCGCCCACAGCAACGACCTGCAGTAACGGCGTTTCTGTACCTGCGGCGTCGGTCAGGCCGCGTCAGATCGTCGGCCGGCTGCAGGCAGCTTGTCATATTTGCATATCGTATGGCATTCGACCTCACGAGGTAACACCGCGATCTGCCGCCCCGTGCGTCTCAGTTTGTGAGGATCGGCGCGATGAAGTCAGAGCCATCGCGAGGCCGCGTTTGCTTGCTACGCGCGTCCCGGAGGAGTGTCCAGCTGGATTCGTAGGCCCGCAGAACAATCAGGATCCGGTGCGATCCGGTGATATGCGACCGTCGTCTCGGGATGCGACGACCAGCGGCAGACGACGTGGGTCGATCTCCGCGCGAAGCTGTCGTAAGATTCACTCCGTGTTGTTGTGTCGTCGTGAGACGGCATGCTCGCGTCTGTTGCAGGCTCGGAGATCACCGCGAGATCGGAGTGTAAGCATATCGACTCGGGTAGTTACGGGCGGATCGATTCTGCGGCAAGCAGCTGAGTCTGGCGACTTCGAGGCCTGGTTGCGAAATGCCATGTCGCTGTCGGGTGCCAGAATCATGTCGTCGAGGTCAGCCGGTGTCACGAGATCAGATCGATGACTCATACGCGTTTCTTTACACTCCAGCTGGCAATGAACCCCTTCTTGCTGCATCGCGATGGAAACCAAACGACGACGACTGCATGGCTGTCAGCTGCGTCAATGATCTGTTGGCAAACTCAGATCACTCTTGGCGTTATCGAGCTCTGCTGGCCGGGCTCGCGCTGAGGAACAAGCACCCATGCTGTTTGGCTCGTAGCGCATTTTGATCCAGGTGCAGGTCGCGATGACCTGGCTGGAAGTCACCGTGCTCGACCATCTTCGCCGTCGTGTTCTTCGGCTGCAGCTCGTCTGCTGCGGCGGGAACATCATGCGTAACAGAGTGTCACGCTGTTTGTCGAAGTAAGCGACTTATTCAGGCGGTTCGGGGCTCGGAATCACGTTTATACCGGAACCAAATCCGCCGTCGGGTTGGCCGGTATTCCGGTTTGGCGTGCCTCAGTCTGGACGCGAGAAATTGTGCACCTAAGCCCTCTCATTGGCAGGCGGCCCATCTCGACTCGAAGTCGTCTTCATCGCTGGCTCTCGAGGCGTCGTCGGGCTCATTTGGCCCTCACTTCCAACGTCGACCAGTTATGTATCCGCTGCGGCGGGAGCAATTGTCCACCAGAAGGTCGCGATCGGCAGTCTGAGCGCTCGAGCAGCTTCAACGACCTCTTGCTCCCGATGGGGCGTCCGGAAGGCGTGTATCCGGGAACAGCGATAATACTCGTGGCGTGATCACAGGCAGATCTCTAGCTACAAGTTTCAGCGTCATACTCCTCGGGGAGACCGCTTTAAACCGCAAGCGCCACCGCTGTCGCCGATCGGGCGCTCGGTCGGCTTGCGTACTCCTGCGACCTCAGCGCTGAAAGAACCGGGCGTGGATTCAGTCGTCGTAGTCGGTCCCGATCGATCCCCAACGAACGGCGGGCGATCAGTCACTACCCACGCGCCTGGCTTCCCGGGTTCCGTTGCAGATGCTGCACCAGCGTGACAACCAGATTGGCTCTGGGCGACATCGTCTTCCTCCTAAATGAGCACGTTCTTTGTCTCGACGGCGCTGCTCTCCACTTCCCGATGTCATGTGCGCGTCGCATTGACTGAGTCGACATTGATGGATCCGCGCTCATACGGCGCTCCGGCACCGCAGCCGGGCCACGGCATTCAACTGACCGTGACTTCCGAGCAGGGTAACGGTGAAGCTGTTCATGGGTCGATCGGCGCCTGCATTTCAGCCATCTGCAGCCATCGCGGCGGGTTATCAACGAACTGGCGCCACGCTTGGGAGGCACTGGCGTTCGGCCCACTCATACGGCGACCACCCCGTCGTGCCGGGAACCTCTGCGGCTCCCAAACGGCGTATTACCGGCAGTACCTGGAATAAGCGCCAGTACGCCTCCACATGCGTAGCCACCTTGACGATTAAATAACAGAACGATACACGAGATAGGCATTAACGGCAGCCGGAGAATGCTGCTGGCCTGGACGGGGCTGCCGATCACCGGAAATGATCAGCCTGCGGGTACTGGCTGGTGGCGGCCGGGGCGCGCGATCGCTGAATCGATGGTGTGAGCCACCGTCCTTGTGGAACGCTGGTTACCTCACCGCAGGCGCAGCGGGAGCGTGGTGAATTCAGAACTACATCAGCTGGCCGGCGGCGCGATCGCGGGTGTTCTATCTATATCTGTACGGAGGTGAGGCGACCTCAGGCTGGATGAATTTTCGCGTTCAGTATCGAACAATGAGCGAGGTTGTGCGGCGCAGTGACCGAGCGAATTCCGGAAAGGGCGATTTGCCGCCATTCATTCAGACAAAAATCAGGCTGACATGACGCGGCGACCAGTGATCTGTTGTCGGCGCGTTCGAGTGCCCGACGCAGGCAGTGATCCGCTGTCTCCAACCGACGCGTCCGCCCAGACCCGATCGGCGTTGAGAATCTTCCTCGTATCGTGGCGGTCGATGGCGGCGTATTGTCTGGCATCCAAGCGTGGGCGCACTCATCTAAATCGGCATCCCTGGGATCGTCGACTTTGACCTTTCGACAACTTCCATCACACCGGCTACCCACCGACCCCGGTCGCCTGGATCGACCGCGATCGGTCATCATGAGCGCGAAAGCGCCTCAGTCGTAGTTGTCGCGAATCCTCGACGCGAGCCGGCTCGACCGCTGTTAATCAAATCGTCGAGGACGACCGAACTCTGCGGATCGAATGGGAGATTAAACTCGCTATTGAAGCTCGGTATTGATGGTCCGGCACTCAGCTGGACGTGACTTTTAATTATGTCATTCAGCGACCCGTGATCGACGGCAGTGGTTTAGCCTGGCCTTCTCGGGCAGCGAGAACCGGTCAGCTCCATATTTCGCTCGTTGTACGCTGGCTAAAATGGGTAGTCGACGTTCGGTAGCACCGTTGGTTGTGAGATTCGATACCGGGCCGCGTATTCGGGTCGATGAAAATCTTCTATTTGGGAACCTGGTTGGCTCTCATCACATGCTTTACTCTGAGCTCTCCACTCAGCCTGCTCGTGGTGCTGTTCATGAGGTCTCGGTCCCGGCCTGCGGCTCCCGGCCTCGCGTGGCTTGCGACGAAGTACACTCAGCGGCCGGTCCGTGTGAAGGGGGGCGTCATTTGAGCCGGCATCACGACGTGAGAGTCGCGAGGCGTCACTCCAGGCAGCTGTCACGAGCTCGGAGAGCTGGGTCCCATGGCACGATCAGCCGTCAAGCTCGTGCATGACTGCCGAAGGTCAGGCACACAGGCATGATGCATCATTGCTGTTTAAATCAGGCCTGAGCGATCGCCTCATTGCAGAGACTAGGCACCTGAGGCTTGATGACACGCTGGCTCTGCTGCCCGGGCTCTCCTGGTTCGGCTGCATCGTTGCTCGACAAACTCTTTCGATCTCACGTGCTGGCGAAAAACTGACCGATTTGATGTTGCGATACATTCGCATCGGCGTCCGATGCGATTACGATCGAATACCGGGCTATCCGGGGTAACAACCTGGTTTGGCACTAACCGCGTTTGCCGGGCCTGCGCGATCTCGTAGTCTTGCGGATGGACTCGACTCCATCGGGCGAACGCGCCTCTCCAGGCAATGCCTACGTCAATCGTTCAGGCATTCCGAATTCGTACGCGGAGGCGGGTCGGCGTCCTGTATCGGCTGGAGTCGGGCCGCGCAAATCTCTGTGACAGAAGGAGAACACTGCGCCGCTGCCCCAATTTTGGCTCGTGTGCAACATAGCGGGAAAAGCCACTCTCTCCACGGGTGGCCATCTGCCTCGGCAGCATTAATTTGACTAGATCATGTACGACCCGGACGAGATCATCGCCAAGCCAGCATATTTACTGGCAGGAGATTTGATGGAAACGACAGCGACTATAACTCTTCGGCGTATTGAATCTATTCGAGATCCTTCGAGTTGACTAATCTGTTCCGAGGGAACAGACGTCTGTAACGTTCACGTGCGTGTGCAACATGCGAAATCTTGATATCGTTAA
>ERZ1370068.5516-contig-4540_pt1 | contig 46830 bp, 70 predicted proteins | sample MGYA00561227_ERZ1370068 | MGnify/ENA primary metagenome ERZ1370068 (study PRJEB38410, sample SAMEA6850437) | metagenome | study: Metagenomic assessment of the ecological functions of the soil: analysis of the soil microbiota associated with the... | reverse complement strand
TTGTACTTCGTTCCGGTTACGTATTGCTGTCGACGAAGCGCAACTGCACGCTGAGGAGGCCGCGGCCCGGCAGGGGAAAACACAGGCGGAGCTCCAGGTGGCCACGGCCCGCGCGGCGCAGCTCGCATCCGGAGGTCGACCGGGCACTCGTCCGCTCTCAATCGAGTCCGACGCGCGTCCCGCTGCCGTCGCAGAGCAGCTGGCACAGCTCGTGCGCGGCGTCCCGCTCCGCCGCGGCCGAAGCGCGTCGGCTCGACGAAGCTGGCGCCGCTGCGGAGCAGGCTCGTGATCGCGATGTGGCCGGCCTCGCCGACCTCGAGGAGCGGCTTCGGCTCAGCCGGACTGGAGCCCGAGGACGACGGCGAGTCGCGCTGGCCGGACGCGATGCGCTACGGGAAGCGGTGGTTCCGGCGCGCGGTATCGAGGCTCGACGCGCGACTCGCCGTTCGGACGAGTGAGGAGCGGGTTCGGGCCATAGCCGGCCGCGCCGACGGGCTGTTGCAGGCGGCGAACCAGGAACGGGCGGCGCGGCTGGAGCATGAGGCAAGGCCTCGGCACCATCGCGGCGCGTGGTGCCGCGGTGGCGGAGGCGAGGTGCACGACCTCGCCCGCGAGGTGTGCCGGCGGGTCGAGCAGTCGATCAGCGGCGCGCGGCGGCCGAGTGGGACGCCATACAGCAGGCCCATGCGCAGCGAGAGGCTGAAGCTGCGTCACGCCTGCGCACGGTCTCGCGAGCTCGACGAGGAGATCGTCCGGCTCACGCGACGCGCTGCACCGCGGACGAGATCGCGCGGGCCGAGCACCGGCTGCGCATCGAGACGCTCGAGACGCGGGTCCTCGAGGAATACGGCGTATCGATTGAGGCGCTCCTCGCGGAATACGGCCCGAGACCGGCTCAGCGCCGCCGAGCGCGCAGGAGATGGCCGAGTTCGAGCAGGCCCGCGACCGCGGCGAGCAGGTGAGCGCTCCTCAGCCCGGGCCGTACGACCGGCGTACGCAGGAGAAGCGGGCCGCCCGCGCGGAGCGCGGTCTGGCCTTGCTGGGCCGAGTGAGATCCGCTCGCCCTGGAGGAATTCGCGGCGCTGGAAGAGCGCCACCAATTCCCTGTCGACCCAGTTGGAGGATCTCAAGGCAACCCGGCGGGATCTGCTCACCGTGGTCAAGGAGGTCGACGAGCGCATCCTCGAGGTGTTCACCCGCGCGTATCAGGATGTCGCCGCCGAGTTCGAGACGATCTTCGCGACGCTGTTCCCCGGTGGCGACGGGCGACTTGTCCCTCACCGACCCGGATGACCTGCTGCAAAGCGGCGTCGACGTCGAGGCTCGACCGCCAGGCAAGAAAGTGAAACGCCTCTCACTACTGTCCGGTGGCGAACGGTCACTTCACGGCGGTGGCGCTGCTCGTCGCGATCTTCCGGCTCGGCCCAGCCCGTTCTACGTGCTGGACGAAGTCGAGGCAGCACTGGACGAGATCAACCTTGGACGGCTCATCGGACTCGTCGATGAGCTGCGGGTGAGCAGCCAGCTCATCGTCATCACGCACCAAAACGCACGATGGAGATCGCGGATGCGCTCTACGGCGTGACGATGCGGGGGATGGCATCACCAGGTGATCAGTCAGCGACTCGCGAGACCGTCGGCGATGAACCAGCTGATAGCACACGACGCGCCGCGAGCCGGTGACCTCCAGTTCGTAAGGTCCGGGTGGCGCTTGGTGCATTCTGGAGTCACTTACCCTGGTCCGGTGACATCGACCCCCCGGCTCCGCCCGCCGCGGCCTGTTCGTCTCGTTGTTCGCCATCGCGGGCGTGGTTCTCGCCGCCTGCTCGTCCACCAGCAGCCGGTACCGGAAGGGGCCCTCCTCGAACGGACAGTCGTCGTCATCTTCGTCCGCGGCATCGTCGAGCGCGCATCGCTCGTCGAAGCCACCCGTGCCGACGAAGCCCGTTCACCTCTCGCTGTTACAGGGTGATGGGGTCACCTACGGCGTCGGGGAACCGATCATCGTTACGTTCAGCGTGAAACCCACGGACGCCAAGCCGTTCGTGCATGCGGTCAAGGTCACTGTCAACGGGCAGCCCGCCGACGGAGCGTGGTACTTCGAGCGGCCGTATGCCGACGTTGCCATGGAGGCGCACTACCGCCTGCGGGACTACTGGCCTGCGCACGCTCACATCCACGTCGACTCTACCAGTCAGGGAGTCAGCGCCGGACCGGGATTGGCCTACGACGACAGCCTCACACTCGACATGCTGATCGGCGATCAGCACATCTCCACGGTTGGACGGCGGCTCGTTGCGCATGAACGTGCGGAGCAACGGCGCCCTCAGTGAAGACGATGAAGGTCTCGCTCGGGGCAGCCGCCACTCCGACCTACAACGGCATCAAAGGTCGTCATGGAGAAGAAGAATCCGCAGCGGATGATCGGCGATGGTCGCACCCCGTCGTCGACGTACGACGAGCTGGTGCCCTGGTCGGTCCGAGGTGACCCGATCCGGCGAATTCATACACGCCGCAGCCTGGAACGGCGGCAATATCGGGCATCCGCAGCACGTCGAACGGATGCACCAGCCTGAACGTCGCGGACGCGCAGTGGTTCTACCGATTCTCGGTGTATGGCGACGTCGGTGACATACCAGAACACCACTGGCGGACAGATGCCCGCGCTGGACGGCCTGGGCGACTGGAACGTCGCCTGGTCGCAATGGCAAGCCGGCGGACAGCTCGCCACCAGCTGATGGCGTCGCCCGGCCGGCTCGCTACCGGCCGAGCGGTTGACGATCCGCGACGACGCGCCGTTCCGACGATGAGGATCGCGCCTGTGTCGCGGCTCGCCATCGTGCGACCCGGGCTGAAAGGATGCCTCGGTGACCTATCTCTGGATCATCATCGCGATCGTGGTCGTGGCGGCGATCGGGCTGACCTGCTATCTCGTGCCGCGCGGCGTGGCCAGGGGGCGCAGTGCCCCCGTCACGCGGCCAAGCTGGCGAAACTCGCCCTGGCGCCGCAGACGAAGCCGAGGAGCGACGTGACGACGTCCGGCTCGGGCGTCGGGACCCTGCGCCGCCACCTCCTGGCCCGGTCACGACGCCGCCCGTCGAGGGGCCTGAGGTCCTGCTGCCCCCGGCCGAGCCGGTCCCTGAGCTCGAGACGCCCGAGCCTACGGCTGGGCGGATGCAGCGGCTGCGCGCCCGCCTGGCCAGGTCGCAGAACGTCTTCGGCCGCGGTCTGTTGTCGGTCCTGTCCGCGAACATCTCGACGAGGAAGCCTGGGAGGAGGTGGAGGACGCGCTGCTGAGCGCGGACGTCGGAGTCGGGGCAACGGCCGAGATCGTCGACCGACTGCGGGATCGGACCAAGGTGCTCGGCACCCGATCTGACCGGCGAGCTGCGGGCGCTGCTCGCCGACGAGCTGCGTCGCCGCCATACGAGCCGGACATGGATCGCACGCTACGGACGTTGCCACACGACGGGCATCCGGCCGTGCTGCTCGTCGTCGGGGTCAATGGCACCGGCAAGACCACGACCTGCGGAAAGCTCGCCCGGGTGCTCGTCGCGGACGGACGCACGGTGCTGCTCGGCGCGGCCGACACGTTCCGCGCCGCCGCGGCCGACCAGCTGCAAACCTGGGGGTCGCGGGTCGGCGCCGAGACGGTGCGGGGCCCGGAGGGCAGCGACCCGGCGAGCGTTGCCTTCGACGCCGTCACGCGAGGGCACCGAGCCGCGCCGTCGACACGGTGGTGATCGACACCGCCGGTCGGCTGCACACCAAGGTCGGGCTGATGGACGAGCTCGGCAAGGTCAAGCGCGTCGTCGAGACGGCAGGGTCCGGTCGACGAGACGCTGCTGGTGCTCGACGCGACGACCGGGCAGAACGGCATGATCCAGGCCCGGGTGTTCACCGAGATCGTCGACGTCACCGGCATCGTGCTGACCAAGCTGGACGGCACGGCCAAGGGCGGGATCGTCATCTCCGTCCAGCGGGAGCTGAACGTTCCGGTGAAGCTCGTCGGGTCTGGGCGAAGGAGCGGACGACTTGGCCCCATTCGATCCCGAGCAGTTCGTGGACGCGTTGCTCGGGGATACCGTCTCGACGCTGCTGGTCGGTGGAGCCCACCGAGCTACTCCGCTAACTCGCTGATGATCTTGGACTTGCAGGCCGAATAGCGACGCTAACTCCAGGCTCACGAATCTTCGCTGAGCCCAAGATCACGCCGTGAGTGTCCGCAGGTGTGGCAGGGTCGAAGACATGAAGGCGTTGTACAAGCCGGCCGCGCAACCGGGGCTCGAGCTGGTCGAGCGGCCCGAGCCGCACGCGGGTCCCGGCGAAGTGAAGATCCGGCGTGTTGCGCACCGGCATCTGCGGCACTGACCTGCACATCGAGGCGTGGGACGACTGGGCCGCCGGCTCCGTCAACGCACCGCTCATAGTCGGCCATGAGTTCTGCGGCGAGGTGGTCGCCGTAGGTGACCGGCGTGCGCGACGTCCGGGTCGGCGATCAGGTGTCCGGTGAGGGTCACATCGTCTGCGGTACCTGCCGCAATTGCCGGGCCGGACGACGCCATCTGTGCATCCGCACCGAGAGCGTCGGGGTGAACCGCGACGGGGCGTTCGCCGAGTACGTCGTGCTGCCGGAAAGCAACGTGTGGGTGCACCACCCGGCGCTAGACCCCGACCTCGGTGCGATATTCGATCCGTTCGGCAACGCGGTGCACACCGCGTTGACATTTCCGCTCGTCGGCGAAGACGTGCTGATCACCGGCGCCGGACCGATCGGATTGATGGCGGCAGCGGTCGTACGGCACGTCGGCGCGCGCTACGTCGTGATTACCGACGTCAGCGAGTCTCGCCTGCAACTCGCCGCGTGGACTGGGCGTCGACCTGGCGCTGAACGTGACCACCGACTCCATCGCCTCGGCTCAACAACAGCTCGGCATGGTCGAGGGATTTGATGTCGCGCTGGAGATGAGTGGACACTCCCACTGCGCTGCCCGCCGTGATCGACAACCTCAATCACGGCGGGCGCATCGCCCTGCTCGGCCTGCCGGCGGGTTCCATCGATATCGACTGGGCCAAGGTCGTGACCGCACATGATCACGATCCAGGGATCTATGGCCGGCAGATGTTCGAGACCGTGGTACGCGATGAGTGCGATGTTGCGCCACGGGGCGGAACTGCAGAAGGCGATCACTTCTGTCGTCACTGACCGATTCCCGGCATCGTTCTGGGCGGATGCGTTCGCGGCGGCCCGGGCGGCCGATCGGGGCAAGGTCGTCATCGACTGGACACATTGAGGAGCCGGAATGTACGGAGCGACCAGGGACGAGCTGCAGGCCACGCTGGCTGAGATCCGGGACGCCGGCTTGTTCAAGGATGAGCGCGAGCTCTCGTCCCCGCAGGCGGCGCGCGTGCGCGCGAACGGGCGCGAGGTGCTGAACTTCTGCGCCAACAACTACCTCGGCCTGGCGGATCATCCGCGGATCGTGGCCGCGGCCAAAGCAGCGCTCGACGAGTGGGGCTTCGGCATGGCGAGCGTGCGGTTCATCTGCGGCACCCAGACCCAGCACACTGAGCTCGAAGCGCCGGCTGTCGCGGTTCCTGCACACCGAGGGCGACGATCTTGTTCTCCTCCTGCTTCGACGCCAACGGCGGAGTGTTCGAGGTTTTGCTCGACGACTGGGACGTCGTGATCTCGGACGAGCTCAACCACGCGTCGATCATCGACGGGATCCGGCTGTGCAAGGCGGCCCGGCGGCGCTATCGCAACCGGGACATGGCAGACCTGAGGTTCAGCTCAAGGAGTCCGACCGGCGCCCGGCGGCGACCTGATCGCGACCGACGGCGTGTTCTCGATGGACGGTTACCTCGCGCCCGTGGACGAGATCTGCGACCTGGCCGACCGCTACGGCGCGCTGGTGCTGGTCGACGACTCACACGCCGTCGGGTTCGTCGGGCCGACGGGCGGCGGGCACACCTGAGCTGTTCGGCGTCGCCGATCGGGTCGACATCGTCACCGGCACGCTGGGCAAGGCGCTTGGCGGGGCGTCCGGCGGCTACGTGAGCGCCCGGCCGGAGATCGTCGAACTGTTGCGCCAACGGTCCCGTCCGTACCTGTTCTCCAACGCGGTCGCGCCGCCGGTCGTTGCCGGCTCCCTGGCGGCGCTCGACCTGCGTGGCCGGTAGCGACGAGCAGCGCGCGGCCTTGCGTCGCAACACGACGATTGTTCCGCCGCCGGATGACTGACGAGGGCTTCGATGTGCTGCCCGGCGAGCACCCCATCACGCCGGTCATGTTCGGCGACGCCAAGCGGGCGACCGCGATTGCCGACGCGATGCTCGACGAGGGCGTCTACGTCATCGCGTTCTCCTACCCGGTCGTGCCGAGGGACAAGGCCCGCATCCGAGTGCAGCTGTCGGCCGCGCATTCCGAGCGAGACGTCGAGACGTGCGTGCAGGCGTTCGTCGCGGCGCAGTCCGCGACTTAGCGCCTGCCGCGCTTAGCCAGCGCCCGCGCTATCGGCCTCGGCGACGAAGGCGTCGCGGACATACCGGGCGAGACCCGGCTCGATGGTCTCGTAGTGGACGGTGAACCGTTCGTCGGTGACGCGACATCTCGCCCAGCCGCGGGCATGGCCGGCGGGCAACGGGAAATCGAGCTCGCAGTAGAACACGATCTGCCGAAGCCGGAGCAGCTCGGCATCGTCGTAGAGCCGATAGCCGGCGGGCGACCGGGCCGATGGGCTTAGCAGGCCGATCTCGTCGTAGTGATGCAGTGTCCGCACCGTCACGCCCGCGAGGTCGGCCAGCTCTCCTACCGTGCGCATCTGCTCCTCCTCGCTGGCCACGAACCACTCTGCGCCCTCACGTTGCGTCAAGGTCAGGCGATATCCGCGATGCGCTCCGACCGCAGATACGTCCGACCGGCGGGCGCTTACGCCATGTCAACGGCGCTGGTTACACAGGCGAAACACCACGGCCCATCGCGTTAACAGGCACCCCGCAACCTGTCGGCAGCGCGCTCTCCGGCGCGTTGAGACCTGACCCAAGCGGGAGCCCCTGTGTCACAATCTAGCGTTGGCGGCGACACAGTACGTGCCGTTCGATTCGAAGAAGAGTCTGAACTCCGGAGACACCGCGTGGGTACTGGCTTCGGCCGCTCTCGTGTTGTTGATGACCCCGGGGCTGGCCTTCTTCTACGGCGGCATGGTGCGCGCCAAACACATCCTCGCCATGCTGATCCAGAACTTCGCGGCTATCGCGGTCGTGAGCCTCACCTGGATCCTCATCGGCTTCTCCCTAGCCTTCGGCGGGGAGGGCAAGTTCCTCGGCGACCTGCACTTCTTTGGCATGCAGAACGTCAACGACGTCGTCCCCGCGCTGGGTACCGCGCAGACGATCCCGACTCTCGCGTTCGTCGCTTTCCAGGCGACGTTCGCGATCATCACCCCAGCATTGATCACCGGCGCGGCGGCCGACCGTTGGAAGTTCGGCGCGTTCGTGGCCTTCGTCGCGGTGTGGTCGATCGTTATCTATGCCCCGGTCGCGCACTGGGTGTTCGACGGCTACGGCTGGCTCAACCAATCCATGCGACCGGCCGGAAAGTTCTTCGCTGAAGCACTTCGCGGAGGAACCGTCGTCCATATCAACGCGGGTGCCGCGGGTCTCGCCATGGCGCTCGTGCTGGGCAAGCGCCGGGGCTGGCCGCGGAGAAGATGCGGGGCAACAACATCCCATTCGTCATGCTCGGCGCCGGCCTGCTGTGGTTCGGCTGGTTCGGATTCAACGCCGGATCCGCACTGACAGCCGGCAACCTTGCGTCCTACGCCTGGGTCAACACCAACACGGCGACCGGCGACGGCGTTGCTGGGCTGGATCATCGTGGAGAAGCTCCGCTACGGAAGTCCACGGCTCTCGGCGCCGCGCGTCTGGCGCAGTCGCCGGGCTGGTCGCGATCACCCCTGCGCCGGCTTCGTCAGCCCGATCGGTCAATCTTCATCGGTCTGCTCGCCGGAAGCATTTGTGCGTTTGCTGATCAGCCTGAAGAACAAGCTCGGCTATCGACGACTCGCTCGACGTCGTCGGTGTGCCACCTCTTCGGCGGCTGGATCGGCACGCTGTGCATCGGCTTCTTCAGCACCACCGGCACCAACTGCGCTCGCGAACGACGGCATCCTGTACGGCGGCGGGGGCAGGTACGGCGGGTGGAACCTTCTGCTGCACCAGTTCATGGCCGCCGGAGCGGTGACGATCTTCTCCTTCGTCGCGGTACTCTTCGTCATCGCCAAGGTGATCGGGCTGTTCTTCAAGACTCGGGTCAGCGAGGACGAGGAACTGTTGGGTCTCGACGTCGCGATCCACGGTGAGTCGGCATACGACTTCGGCCCGATCGGTGGGTCGGTGCGCGGTGACCTACGTGCCCGGCGCCGGCGGGAAGTAAAGAGAGGGTGGATGCATGAAGCTCATCACCGCGGTCATCAAGCCGTTCAAGCTCGATGACGTGAAGGCCGCCTCGAAGTGCTCGGCGTGCAGGGGCTCACCGTGAGCGAGGTGCAGGGCTTCGGGCGCCAGCGCGGCCACGTCGAGGTGTATCGGGGCGCCGAGTACACGGTCGACCTCGTGCCGAAGGTGCGGGTCGAAGTGCTGGTCGACGTCGTGCGATGCGGACAAGGTCAGTCGATGCCGGTGCATCGAGGCACGCGCGAACGGGCAGATCGGCGACGGTAAGGTGTGGGTCACCGATATCGACACCGTGATCCGGGTAGGACAGGTGAGCGGGACGCCGACGCGCTGACCGACCCCTACGCGCGCGTTGCGTCGCACGGTTTAGGGCACAGAGTCCGGGCTGGCGTGTTACGCCGGCCCGGACTTGTCGGTGCGGCACCTTCAGCTGCGAGCGCTGTCCGATGCCTACGACGCCTGGCTGCAAGGGCTGGACGCCGGCCACTTGGCTGGGTGCCGGCAGCGCTGGTCGCCGTCGGCGGGTTGGGTCGCCGCGAACCCGCCCCGTACTCCGATGTCGACCTGCTGCTCGCAGCTACACCGGAAGGGCCGAGCAGGTCAAGGACGATCGCCAGGCGAAGCTGGCCGGTATCCGATCTGGGACAGCAAGGTTGGGCTCGATCCACGCGGTGCGCACGCCCGGACCGAGCGCTGCGGTTGCGCGGAGACGATGTGAAGGCGCTGCTCAGCCTCCCGCCGTCCGGCATGTCACGGGGGATGCGGGTGTGTCCGGCCCGTTGCGGGGAGCGGCTCTCGATCTGTGGCGGGCCACCGCGCCCCAAGCGGGTTCCCGAACTACGCGAGATCTGTCCGCCCGCTGGCGGATCGCCGCGATGCGGCGATTCCCTGCTCAGACCCCAGCAGAAGGACGCGGGCGGCCCGGGACCGCCTGCAGATCTGCATCTTACGCCGCTCGCCATCGCGCAGCTCGTGGACTATCACGAAGCGTTGCGGGAGGCGTACGGCACGTCTGCTCGACATCGCGTGCGAGCTGCATCGACGGCTCAGCAGGCGGGGACGTGCTCCGGCGGCAGCGAGCAGCTCAGCGGCGCGGACCTCGCCGCTGGCCTATCCAAGCGCCGACGCGTTGCTCCGCCAGGCCAACGAGGCGCGCACGGTCGGGCTAGCGCTGGACGTCGCCTGGCGCCAGGTCGAGATCCGCCGCCGACCCTCCTGCGCGCACTGTCGCCCGCCGGCTATTGCCCGGAACGCTTCGGCGGAGGCTGCGGCCGATCGCACCGCTCATCAAGGCGTGATCGTCGCCCAAGACGGCGAGGTGGTACCCCTGGCGCGCGACCGCACGTGGGCCGACCCGGTGCTGGATGATCCCGCGCCGCTCGGGCGGCGCCGCGGCAGACTGCCTGCCGCTCTCCCGTTCGCGCGCTGGAGACGGTTAGCCACGGAAGCTCCCCGCTCTCGCTCAGCGGCCCGGCCAGGCCGAGGCGCTGGACGGTTTCGTGGCGTCGCTCGGCACCGGGCGCACGGGCGGTGCCGGTCCTCGAATCTTTCCGACCAGGCTGGGCTGCTCGTTCAGCTGGTGCCCGGAATGGAATCACCGTCCGCTTCGCCGCCGCAGCACAACCCGGTGCATCGCGGACCGTCGACCGGCACCTGCTGGAAACGGCTGCCAACCGGCCGACCTGATCCGCCAGGTGTCGCGGACCGGACCTGCTGCTCATCGGCGCCCTTGCACGACATCGGCAAAGGGGATACCCCGGCGCTGACCACTCGGAGACCGGCTGCCGTCATGGCGGAGAAGATCGCGAGTACGCATGGGTCTGTCATGCGGAGACGCCGCGACCGTGACGGCACTCGTGCGTCATCATCTGTTGCTCCCGAACAGGCAACCGGCCGTGATCTGGCCGATCCGATGACCGATCGCGACGGTGGCCGGCTCCAGTCCGGCGCGGTCGGTCGAGCTGCTCGAGTTGTTACGGCCCGTGTGCGCTTGCCGACGCCCTGGCGACCGGCGGCCCGCGGTCTGGCAGGCGACTGGAGGCTGGCCGGCCCAGGTCGATGACCTCGTGCGCCGCACTCGCGCCGTCCTCGGTGGCGCCCCTGCCGCCGCGCCGGCGCTGGACGATCGCGGACCGTCGCCTGGCGAGGCGGGCGCGCTCAGCCCGTCGAGATGGTAGACGGCAGGTCCTGGTGGCCGCGCCGGACTCGCCTGGTGTCCTGTCCCGCAGCACGCCGGGCGTGCTCGCCCTGCACTCGCTGGACGTGCGCTCGGCATCGATCCACACCCACGCCGGGATGGCCGTCAATCTCGTTCGCGTGTCGGCCGGGGTTCGGGAGAGCTCCGGGCGTCGCGATCCTGCAGAAATGACCTGGTCCCGATCGCTCGGGGTTCGCTTCCGCTCGCCGAGGCGGCTGGCGGCCAAGGAGCGGGCTATGCCCGCGGCGACTTGGCCAGCTTCGTCAACCCCTTAGCCAGTCGCTGGCTGGACGATGCGGCCACGGATGTGAGCCGTGCTCGAACTCCAGGACTGACGACGCCATCGGTCTGCTGTGCCATCGGGTTACGGCCGTTCTCGAGCGCTGCGGGGTGGACATCCGCTCAGCCGCGTCTCATCTCTCGGCAGCTCCGTCGTCGACGCGTTCACTACGTGACTGGCGGCGGATGGCACGCCAGGTGCCATCGCCTCCGCAAACACTCGAGGGCGGCGCTCAGCGAGATCTAGCGTGTCCCTGCGCAGGGCTCGACCCACCCGTCGTCTCGCGCGTGCGTGGTACCCGTGGGACAGGTGAGCACCCACGGGAATGCTCGCCGACCAGCGATGCGCGCGACGCCGCGCACGCCGGCGGCGTCGGCAAAGTGCGCAGGAGGTGAGTACAGGCCGTGGTCGATTGGCCGCGGCACTGAAGGTGGTCTCGCGGGCCAACGACGTCCGGCGGGGTCTCCGCCGCATCAGTCACAGCCGAGTGCGCTGCCGGCGAAGCTTCGCTCCGTTCCAGCGCACCGAGGGTGCCCGTGGGATTCTCCGCCGTGCCGTCTGCGAGAGAGCTGTACGACCCCGCGCTACGAGTCCGACTCGTGCGGCGTGGCCTCTCGTCGCCAGATCCGCAGGGCCGGGCCAGCCACACGATCAGTCGCGGCACAGCGCATCGCCGCGGCCCTGCACACCTCCGCTCACCGGGGTGCAGCCGGCGCCGAGCTGATCGTCGGGAGACAGCGCGCGCAGTCATCAGTGCAGATCCCCAGATGCGTTCCTTCGCGACGGTCAGCGGGCGTGCGGTTGCCGCCAGCCGCCTGCGCCTACTGGCATACGCCTTGCTTGCCACGTCGATTCCCGGGCGGCGGCGGACGCGGTCGCCCTCGTCGAACAGGTCGCCGACCGAGGAAGGACTGATCGTCCTGGGCTGGCGGGACGTCCACCAACCCGCGCCGGAGTAGGGCCGACGGCACGGCGGGTCATGCCTGCGTTCCGGCAAGCGCTGTTCGTGCGCGGTGCGCCATAACGAATCCGGCCTCAGAATTGAGCGCGCGCATTTTGCTGCAAAGTCGCTGAACGACGGGCTCGAGACCGCAACGTCGGGTTGTATTTCCCGTCCTTTCTGCGCGCACCACTCGTCTACAAAGTGGATGCTCACCGCCGACCGCAGCTGCCGACATATCTTCCCGGATCTCACCGACGAGCGATTTCAGCAGCGCTTATCGGGACTGGTGCATAGTCGATTCTCGACGAAACACATTTCCCATCCTGGCCCCTCGCGCATCCGTTCCGCTATGCATCGCCCACAACGGGGAAATCTAACACGATTCGCGGTAACCGGAACTGGATGCAAACGCAGGCAGGCGTTGCTCGAGTCTGACCTCCATTCCCGGTGACCTGACTCAGGATTGTTCCCGCATCTGCACGCCTGAGGCGTAGCGACTCAGCTGTCCTTCGATGAGGTGCTCGAGCTGCTCGCATCTGGGCGGCCGCAGCCTGCCCCACGCCGTGCTGATGATGATTCCACGGAAGCCTGGGAAAACGCCGACCCGAATGGACCCGGCGCGACGCGATTTCTACGCATTCCACTCGCGCTCTGATGGAGCCGTGGGACGGTCCGGCGTGCGTCAGCCTTCACCGACGGCACGGTCGATCGGCGCGGTGCTCGATCGCAACGGCCTGCGGCCCGGGACGGTGGTGGCAAACCGCCGACGAGGCTGGTCGATCCTCGGCCAGCGAGTCCGGTGTGCTCGACATCGATCCCGCGCGGTCGTGGCGAAGGAGCCGGCTTCAGCCGGGCCGGATGTTCCTCGTCGACACGAGGCCCGCGGGCGCCATCGACATGACGACGAGATCAAGTCTGAGCTCGCCGCCGCTGACAGCCGTACGGCGACTGGCTGCTACTCCGGGCTGCTGCAGCTGAGCTGCCCTGCCCGGACCGCGAGCACATCGGTTGCACACCGCACGAATCGGTCATGCACCGGCGGCAGCGGAATGTTCGGCATACACCGAGGAAGAGCTGCGTGCTGCTCATCGCACCGATGGCAGCGCGGTGTCGAGCCGATCGGGTCAATGGGCACCGACACCCCGCTGGCGGGCTGTCGCAAACGTCCCCGCTTGCTGTTCGACTACTTCGGCGAGCTGTTCGCGCAGGTGACGAATCCGCCGCTCGACGCGATTCGTGAGGAGATGGTGACCTCTCGCCGGCACGATCGGGCCGGAGCAGAACCTACTCAATCCAGGACCGGCGTCTTGTCGACACATAGTCGTTCCCCATCCGGTGATAGACAACGACGAGCTGGCGAAGATCTGGAACATTAACGCCGACGGTGATCTGCCCGGCTTCGGCTGTGCGCTCATCGACGGGCGTTACCCGGTGCACGGTGGCGGTGAAGCCCTGGCCGGTGCGCTGGATCGGGTGCGCCGAGAAGCCTCCGAGAGCGATCAGCGCCGGCACCCGAATCCTTGCTGCTGTCCGATCGCGGATGCGACGAGAACTATGCGCCGATCCCGTCACTGCTGCTGACGTCCGCGCGTACATCACCATCTGGTCTCGACCGGACAACGTACTCAGGCCGGGCTCGTCGTGGAGACCGGTGAGGTGCGCGAGGTGCACCACGTCGCATTGCTGGTCGGCTACTGGCGCCGCCGCGGTAAATCCGTACCTCGCGTTCGAGACCATCGACGACCTGTGGTCGCCCAGGGTGCGATATCCGGACTGGCAGCGCTGAGCAGGCGATCGGGAACTACGTCAGGGCGCTGAGCAAGGGCGTGCTCAAGGTGATGTCGAAGATGGGCATCTCCACGATCGCGTCCTATATCGGCGCCCAGGTCTTCCCGAGTCGTTCGGTTTGGCCCAGGACGTGGTTGACGCTTACTTCGGAGGTACGCCGTCCCGACTCGGCGGGGTTGGCCTCGACGTGCTCGCGAGCGAGGTCGCCGCCCGACACGCGCGGGCTTATCCGGTCGTGCCATCCGCGCTCGCCCATCGCCGGCTCGACGTCGGTGGTGAGTACCTGTGGCGCCGCGAGGGAGGCTGCACCTGTTCAATCCGGAGACGGTGTTCCTGCTCCAGCACGCGACCCGGCAACGTCGATACGACGTGTTTTGCGAATACACCGACACGGTGGAGCGGCTCAATCGAGAAGGTGGCACGCTGCGCGGGTTGTTCGCGTTGCGCGAAGGCGTTCGGCCGGCCGTCCCGCTGGACGAGGTGGAGCCGGTGTCCGAGATCGTGCGCCGGTTCGCGACCGGCGCCATGTCCTACGGCTCGATCTCGGCCGAGTCGCACGGGAACGCTCGCGATCGCGATGAACCGAATTGGCGGCAAGTCGAATTGCGGCGAGGGAGGCGAGGACGCGCGGCGCTTCGCACCGGATCCGAACGGCGATCTGCGTCGATCCGCGGTCAAGCAGGTGGCATCGGGCCGGTTCGGTGTTACCAGTCACTATCTCGTCAACGCCGATGACATTCAGATCAAAGGTCGCGCAGGGCGCCAAGCCGAGGAGGGCGGTCAGCTGCCTGGTTTCAAGGTGTATCCCTGGATCGCGCACGCGCCATTTCGACCCTGGCGTCGGGGCTGATCTCCCGCCACCGCACCGACATTTCTATTCCAGATCGAAGATCTGAAGCAGCTCATCCACGACCTCAAGAATGCGAATCCGCGGGCCTGGGTACACGTCAAGCTCGTCGCTGAGACGGTCAGGACCGTCGCGGCACAGCCGGCGTGTCGAGGCGCACGCGGACGTCGTGCTCATCTCCGGTCATGACGGCGCGGACGCGGGTGCCGCGCCAGCATGACCTCGTTGAAGCTACGCCGGCCTGCCTTGGGAACTCGGCCTGGCCGAGACTCAGCAGACCCTGTTGCTCAACGGGCTTCGAGACCGCATCACTGTCCAGGTCGACGGCGCGATGAAGACCGGTCGCGATGTCGTCGTCGCCGCGTTACTCGGTGCTGAGGAGTACGGCTTCGCGACCGCCCCGCTCATCGTGTCGGGGTGCGTGATGATGCGGGTTTGCCATCTCGATACCTGTCCGGTTGGCATCGCGACCCAGAACCCCGAGCTGCGACGACGGTTCACCGGCGAGCCGGAGTTCGTCGTCACCTTCTTCGAGTACATCGCCGGAACAAGCGCGGGAGAGATACTCGCGCCTCGCTCGGGCTTCCGCTCCCTGGACGAGGCAATCCGGGCACGTCGAGATGCTCGACACCGCGCGGGCAATCGCCCACTGGAAGGCCGACGGACTGGATCTGACGCCAATCCTGCAGCCGCGCACCCGGTACCGGATGGCATGCCGCTGCGGCGATATGTCGAGCAGGATCACGGTCTGGACGGTGCACTCGACAACACGTTGATTCAGTTGTGTGAAGGCGCATTGCTGGACGGCCGGCCGGTTCGGCTCAGGCTGCCGGTACGAAGTAGTGAATCGCCGATCGGCACGATGCTGGGTTCGCTTGTCACCAGCCGCTTCGGTCCGAGTGGCCTGCCACCGGAGCGATCGATATCACCTTCCGCGGCTCGGCCGGCCAATCCGTTCGGCGCATTCCTACCCGGCGGCATGACCATGCGACTGTTTGGCGACGCCAACGACTATGTCGGCAAGGGATTGTCCGGCGGCCGACTCGTCGTGCACGTCCCGACGAGTCCGCGCCGTTCGCCGCCGAGCGCAACGTCATCGGTGGCAACGTGATCGCCTACGGCGCGACGGGTGAGGCGAGATGTTTCTTCGCGGGGGTTGTCGGCGAACGGTTCTGCGTTCGCAATTCCGGGAACGCGCACCGTGGTCGCGGAAGGCCGTTGGCGACCATGCTCTGGAGTACATGACCGGCGGCTACGCCGTGATCCTCAGCCCGACGGGGCGGAAACCTCGGCGCGGGAATGTCAGGCGGCCTCGCGTTCGTCCTCGATCTCGACCGCGACTTGGTGAACGGTGAGCTCGTCGACGTAGAAGACGTCACTGGCGAGCTAGCGGACGTGCTGCGCGAGATCATGTACGCGCATGCCACGCTGCACCGGGTCACCCGTCGCGGCAACGTTGCTCAATGGCTGGCCGGACGCGCTGTCTCGGTTCTCAGCGATTGTGCCGCGGGATTACCGGCGGGTCCTGGACGCCACCCGGCGGGCTCGAGCCGCGGGCGAGGATGTGGACGTCGCCGTGATGGCCGCCGCGCGTGGCTGACCGGGTGGTAACCCTTACGCTGAGGGCGTGAGGCGTCGCGCGAAGATCGTCTGCACCTTAGGACCGTCCACCGACACGCCAGAGCGGGCCCGCGCGCTCGTCGACGCAGGCATGGACGTCGCCCGCTTGAATTTCAGCCACGGCGACCATGCGGAGCAGGGGCGCCGATTCCACGAGTTCGTCTGGCGGCTGAGGCCGCCGGCCGCAATATCGCCGTCCTGGCGGACCTGCAAGGCCCGAAGATCCGGCTCGGACGGTTCGCCAACGGTCGGTCGACTGGCGGACGGGAGAACGTGTCCGGATCACGATCGAGGAATGCGAAGCGCACGCACGACCGCGTATCGACGACATACAAGCACTTGGCTGACGATGTTCGGCCGGGCGATCGGCTCCTGGTGGACGACGGGAATGTCGCCCTGGTCGCGGTCGAGATCGAGAATGGCACCGACGTGGTGTGTGACGTCACCGAGGGCGGCCGAGTCAGCAACAACAAGGGCTTGTCGCTGCCGGGCGTCGCAGTTAGCGTGCCGGCGATGTCGGACAAGGACGCCGATGACCTGGAGTTCGCACTTCGGCTCGGCGTCGATTTCGTTGCATTGTCCTTCGTCCGTGCGCCCGAGGACGTGAAGCTCGTCCAGCAGGTCATGACATCCGTCGGCATACATCGCCCGGTGATCGCCAAGATCGAGAAGCCCGAAGCGGTCGACCGGCTGGCCGAGATTGTGCTGGCATTCAACGGTGTCATGATCGCGCGCGGAGACCTCGGGGTGGAAATGCCCCTCGAGCGAGGTGCCCGTCGTGCAGAAGCGAGCGGTCCAGATATGCCGCGACAACGCCAAGCCCGTGATCGTGGCAACGCAGATGCTCGAGTCGATGATCACTCACTCCCGCCCCACCCGCGCCGAAGCGTCCGACGTCGCGAACGCGGTACTCGACGGTGCCGACGCGGTCATGCTGCTCCGGCGAGACGAGCATCGGCACCTATCAATGCAGGCGGTGGCGACGATGTCGCGCATCATCTCCTCGGTCGAGTCCTCGGGCTCGCTGGCGCCGGCGCTGCAGCACGTTCCCCGGACGTCCGGAGGAGCGATCGTCAAGGCGGCCAAGGACATCGGCGATGCGTTGGGCGCGGTTGCTTTGGTCGCGTTCAGTCAGACCGGTGACACCGCTCGGAGACTTCTCGACTGCATCCGGGGCAACGTCTCCTCGTCTTCACGCCTGATGAGAATGTGCAGCGCCAAATGGCTTTACAGTGGGGGGCCGAAGCACACCTGACCTGGACGGTCCGCACGACGGACGAGATGGTTCGCCAAGTCGACTCCGCGCTGGTACAGCGCGGTGTCTGCCATATCGACGACCTTGTCATCATCGTCGCGGGCACGCCGCCGACGACGCCCGGAGCAACCAACACCATCCGGGTGCATCACATCGGAGACGTCCTGCAACGTGACCGCTGACATCGCACTCGTAGAGAACCAGCCGGTCGTCGACGCGCTGGTAGATCTGCTCGACCTGGAATTGGTCGAACCCGACGTGTTCGTCGGGCGCAGTCCGCAGATCTCCTTGCAGCGCGTATTCGGCGGCCAGGTCGCAGGGCAGGCGCTCGTCGCGGCGGCGCGCACCGTCGACCCGGACCGACCGGTGCACTCGTTGCACTCCTACTTCATCCGACCCGGGGATCCGTCCGTCCCGATCAGGTACCGAGTCGACCGGGTGCGGGACGGACAGTCGTTCACGACCCGTCGGGTCATCGCCATCCAGCACGACAAGGCGATCTTCGCCCTTGCCGCCTCGTTCCAGCTGGCCCAGGGCGGAGTCGATCACCAGCTGCAGATGCCCAATGTGCCCGCTCCGGAGACGCTACCGACGCTGCAGGACCGCTACGAGGGATTCGAGGACGTGGCCGCGGCCTATGCGCGGCTACCGCGGCCCTTCGACATCCGTTACGTGGACGACCCACCCTGGATCCAGCGGTCGCACGGTCCGCGGGAACACGCCCACATCGCGTATGGATGCGTGCCGCGGGGACGTTGCCAGACGACCCGGTGGTGCACGTCTGCGCGCTGACCTTTGCCTCCGACCTCACCGTGCTCGACTCGGTGCTTATCCACCACGGACTGGCCGCTCGCGCTCGACCCGGTCAAGACGGCGTCGCTCGACCATGCCATGTGGTTCCATCGCGGCTTCCGCGCGGACGAATGGTTCCTCTACGTGACGACCTCGCCCTCCGCCTCGGGTGGCCGAGGCCTGGCGGAGGGCAAGATCTTCGCCCGAGACGGCCGGCACATCGCCAGCGTCGTCAAGAGGGCATGCTGCGCGTGCCCAGCGCCTGATCACGCGTCGGCGGCCTGCTGCAGCTCGGCCCACGCCGCGGCGACATGCCGGCGCTCCGTCTGGGGCGAGCCGATGGCCATCCGGGTGTCAACCGACCCCCGCCGCAGTGTGGGTGAGATACATGCGGCCGGCGGCGTTGACTCGCTCCATGAGATGACGAGTTGCATCGTCGCCGGACCGCAGCCGGAACGTGACGAGGGAGAGCGGATGCGGACCGACGAGTTCGAAGCGATCGTCGTCCCGCAACCCACGAGGCGAATTCCTGCGCGAGGGCGACGTCGGCACGGACGTGCGCGCGGAGACCCTCGGCGCCGTACCACCGGATCACGGCCCATAGCTTGAGCGCGCGGAAGCGCCGGCCCAGCGGCACATGCCAGTCTCGGTAGTCGATAACCTGCCCAGATTCGGTCGCGGCATTGCGGAGATACTCCGGCAGGATCGACAGGGCCGCGACGATGTCGTCTCGTTCCGCGACCCACATCGCGTCGCAGTCGAAGTTCGTCAGCAGCCATTTGTGCGGATTCGTGCAGTAGGAATCGGCGAGATTCGAGTCCCTCATTGAGCCAACGCAGCTCGGGGCAGACCGCAGCAACACCGGCCCAGGCGGCATCGACGTGCAGCCACGCGCCGCAGCTGCGCGCGATCTGACCAGCTCCGCCACCGGGTCGATCGCCCCGACACCAGTGGTACCGACAGAGGCCACGACGAGCACCGGCGTGTAACCCGCGGCCCGGTCGGCCTCGATCAGGTGACGCAGGTGATCTGGTCGCGCGGCCCAGGTTGCCGGATCGATGTCGATCGTGCGCAGCGCGTCGCGTGCCGAGGCCGGCCACCCGGCACGCTTTCTCCACCGACGAGTGCGTCTGGCTCGACGTGTACACGGTGAGCCGCTCGGTGCCGACGCCGGCGCGCGCCGTTCGCCCACCCGTCGCCCGGTGAATCGCGGCCAGCAAGGCGACCAAAGCGGCGTCCGATGCGGAGTGCTGTATCACGCCGGCGCCCGGTCCGTCAGAACGAAAACCGTGACGGTAGGTCGAGCAGTGCGGCCAGCCAATCGAGCACGTGCGTCTCGAGCTCGGTCGCTGCGGGGGAGGTCGCCCAGATCATCCCCTGGACACCGAGGCCAGACGCGAGTAGATCGCCGAGGATCCCCGGTCCGCTGGCGTTCGCGGGGAAATAGGCGAAGAAGGACGGGTGCTGCCAATGGGTGATGCCAGGCAGCACGATCGCGTCCAGGTCGCGCAACACGGCGTCGAAACCTTCGCCGTGTGAGGGTGGGTCGGCCGGCAGGGCGGCCCGGATTTCGCCGGGCTTGACCGTGGACAGCACCGGAAAGGACTCCAGCCGCTCGTAGTACGCGGCGATCCACTCGACGGCCTGGTGGCCGTACTTCCGGAACTCGTCCGGCGTCATGTGATCGGTCACGCCAGCCAGTCTTGTCCTAACCCGCACCGGGAAAGCCCGTCCTGGTGCGCTCGGTGTAGCCGCCCGGCGGCAGATCGCGCGATGATCTTTGACTTGCTGCCGGGGAGCGACGATAAGTCCAAGATCACGACAGTTGGTGCCCCCGGTGGGATTCGAACCCACACTGGACGGTGTTTGAGACCGCTTCCTCTTCCGGTTGGGATACAGGGGCTTAGACCACCGGAGATGCTACCGGGGCTAGGCTGACCCACAGCGTTGTCGTCGAACCGGAGGGGCGCACCAGTGTCTGCTGCGTCATCGAGTAGACGTGCTAGCCCGACCCGGGCCACCGATGGCAACAGCAGGCCGCGAGTACTCATCGCGGAGGACGAGGCCCTCATTCGCCTTGACCTGCGGGAGATGCTGCAGGAGGAGGGTTACGACGTCATCGGCGAGGCGGCCGACGGTGAGCAAGCTGTCGCCTTGGCGATGGACCTGAACCCGGATCTCGTCATCTGCGACGTCAAGATGCCAAAAATGGACGGAATTGCCGCCGCCGCCCAGATTGCCGACAAGCGCATCGCCCCGGTGGTCATCCTGACCGCATTCAGCCAACGGGACCTGATCGAGCGGGCCCGCGATGCCGGCGCGATGGCCTACCTGGTCAAGCCGTTTCAGAAGCGTGATCTGCTGCCGGCCATCGAGATGGCCACCTCACGATTCTCCGAAATCCGGGCGCTAGAGGGCGAAGTTAGCGATTTGCGCGAGCGCCTGGAGGCTCGCAAGCTCATCGAACGGGCTAAGGGACTGCTCATGTCCAAGCATGCGATGAGCGAGCCGGAGGCGTTCCGCTGGATTCAGCGGGCGGCTATGGACAATCGGACTTCGATGCGCTCCGTAGCCGAGCTTGTACTGAGCGGTGATGCAAGTGGTTAGGTTTCGCACGCGTGGTGGAGATTTGGTTACGACCGAGACCGCGCATGCTCCGGAGGCTGTCTTCGTGATGTGCGTGTATTAACCTCCGGCCCACGAAGGCGCAGACGCCAGGTCTGCTCGACTCCTCGTAGGAGGAATGCAGTGCAGAAGAGATATCTGATCACGATCGCGGCTGTGGGCACGGCCGGTGTGCTCGCCCTCGCGGCCTGCTCCAGCTCAGCAAGTCGTCGGACAGCGGCGGAGGGGCCTGGGCGGCGGCGGTTCCAGCTCAGCCGCCGGCGGCGGAGGCAATTACAAGATCGGCTTCCAGGGGCCGCTCTCCGGCGACAACGCCCAGCTCGGCATCAACGAGTACAACGCGTTCGTCCTCGCCGTCCAGCGAGGCAAACCAGAAGAACACCTTCGGCTTCAAGGTGACCGTGGTGAAGTCCGACGACGTCGGTGACGCCGTCCAAGGCGACCGGCCGCGGCGACGACGTTGCAGCAGGACCCGGCCATCCTCGGCGTGATCGGCCCCGCCTTCTCCGGCGTGACCAAGGCCGTCGGGCGTCCTACGACGCCGCCCACCTGGTGCTGATCAGCGGATCGGCGACCAACCCGACGCTCACGCAGCCTGGGCTTCAAGTCGTTCCACCGCGTCGTGCCGCCGGACTCGCTCGAAGGCAAGGAGGCCGCCGACTGGCTCGCCAAGAAGGCCAAGTCCGTCTTCGTCGTCGATGACCTGACCGACTACGGCAAGGGCGCCGCCGACGCGGTCGAGGCCGAGCTGAAGGCCAAGGGCATCTCGGCGACGCGTCAGGGTGTCGCGCAGAAGACGACCGACTACAGCGTCATCGCGCAGAAGGTGAAGGCCTCCGGCGCCGGCGCGCTGTTCTACGGCGGCTACGACACGCAGGCGGCGCTGTTCGCCAAGGGGCTGAAGACGGCCGGCTACACCGGCATCACGATGGCCGGTAACGGTGGCAAGTCGTCGAAGTTCACCGGAGGGCGCCGGCGCGGCAGGAGACGGCTGGTACTTCTCCTGCGGCTGCCTGGACGCCACCGTCGCCCCGCAGGCGAAGGCCTTCAACGACGCCTACACCAAGATGTGGAACACCCCGCCGTCGACCTACTCCCCGGAGGCGTACGACGCGACCAACGCGATGCTGACGGCGATCAAGGACGCCGCGAGCTCCGGCACGCCGACGCGCCAGTCCGTGTGGGACGCAGTCAACAAGGTGGACTACAAGGGCATAACGACCGAGGTCAAGTTCCAGCCGAACGGTGAGGTCGAGGCGCAGGTCATCAACCTCTACCAGCAGAAGGCCGGGAAGATTCTTCTGGTCGGCAACATCACGTCAGCCAGCTGACCGACCGCACCTAGCATGTGGCGACCAGGGGCGCCTCGTTCCGATTCTCGGCGAGGCGCCCCTGGTCGCTGCGCTGGTGCGTAGAGTCCGTTTGACGCGCACGTTCCGGTGGCCCCTGGAGGTGGGTAATCGTGAGCCAGTGGTTCAACGAACTTCCGGCCTACATCCTGCTGGGCCTGACCCGCGGATCGATGTATGCCCTCATCGCTCTGGGCTACACGCTCGTGTACGGCGTGCTGCAACTGATCAACTTCGCGCACAGCGAGGTGTTCATGTTCGGCGCGTTCGGTAGCTATATCGTCGTGCACCAGATTGTCGGCGCCGGCGGCAAGCAGAACTCCTTCGGGGTCGTCGCAATCATCGCCATCGGCCTGCTCTCCGGAGCGCTCGTCTCGGCGGGCATCGCCTGGTTGCTCGAGCGGGTTGCTTATCGCCCGCTCCGACATCGGGGCGCACCGAAACTGGCCTTCCTGATCAGTGCCATCGGTGCGTCGTTCTTTCTCGTTCAGCTGGCCGGGAAGCTGTTCAACCGGTTTCCGGGCAACGCCTTTCCGTCCTACTTCCAGACCGACCGAGGCTGTTCAGCATCGGTACGGCCGATGTTCGCGTGCTGCAAGTCCTGATCATCGTCACCGCGGTTGTCACCATGTTCGTGCTCGATCGGGTCGTCTCGAAAACCAAACTCGGGCGCAGCATCCGCGGGGTCGCGGAGGACGCGCCGACGGCGGCCCTGATGGGCATCGATATCGACAAGACGATCTCGCGCACGTTCGTCATCGGCGGGGCGCTGGCCGGTGTCGCCGGCTTCCTGTTCGCGACGGCGTTCGGTTTCGGCAACACGATGGGCTTCGACCAGGGGGTCAAGGCCTTTGCGGCGGCCGTGCTTGGTGGTATCGGCAACATCCGCGGCGCCATGCTCGGCGGTCTGCTGCTCGGGTTGTGTGAGGCGGTCGTCCCACCGCTTCCGGTCGTCGGCATCGAGTGGACGGACGTGGTCGCGTTCGTCGTGCTCGTCCTGGTGCTCGTCGTCCGGCCGACCGGCCTCCTCGGCGAGCGGCTGGGGCGGGCGGCATGAACCGCAGCGAGTTCACCTCTCCTGCCGCGATCAAACGGCTGATCGCCTGCCTGGGCCGGGTCCTTCGTCCTGGCGCTGATGTGGGGCCCGCAGGAGGGCGTGCAGGAGGACTACGGGTACGCCTTCCGCCAGGCTATCTTCAGTCCGCGCATATTGGTGTTCCTCGGCATCGGCGTGCTCGTGTTCCTTGCGATCACGTTCTGGCCGTTGGTGAGGCCCAATCTCGTTCGGCCGGGCGCTCCGTCCTTCTTGGTCGGAGCGCATCACGGTGGTGGCCGCGTACACGCTGCTGCGGTGGTACGACCCGCTCGGCAAGTTCGGGGCCGTCGCCTCCGCCGTGGCCAGCACGTCGGACATATCGCCGATTGCCTCGGCGTTCTTCGGCTGGCTGCACTGGACGGAGCTCATCGTCACCTTCTTGCTCGGTGGCGTCGCCATCGCGCGTCGAGACCGGCGGCTGGCTCTGGATCACGGCGGCGCTGTGCATCGTCGCCGGCGTGATCGTGATCATCGCCCACCAGGAAGTCGTCTCGAAAGGCGGTGGCGTCGACCACTCGCTCGGGTCCGTTCGTCGCGGCGTTCGGGTACCTGCTCATGGCCGTGGCGTGCGCGGCCGCGGCCCTGACTCACCAGCAGGTCGCCGCTACGCGCGACAGCATCGAGCCGCTTCCTGAACTGGCGCCCCGGCCTGCCCGTGGCGGTGGCCGGCTTCGTCGCGACCTTGATAGCCATGACGTATGCCGCCTGGTTCTCGCCGCAACGGCTCGAAGCCAAGTTCCCCGATCTGCATACGCTTTTCAGCGGATACGGGCTCGCGCCGCTAGCCATGCAGTTCACGATCTGGCTCGGCTGGGCGCTCCTCGCCGCCGGGACGATCACGGCCGTGGTCGCGAGCTATCTGCGGCGTCGCGCGCTGGCTTGGGTCGCCGCAATGCTCGGCGTCGTCGGCGTGGTGCTCACCCTGATCACGCTCTATGGGATCAGCAAGATCGGCGCGGACAACAATGTCGACTCCGCGAGTGGGCCGTGGCAGAACCTCGGTTCAGGCGGCTGGTTGGCCTGCCTGGGGTTCAGCCTGCTGGCGACCGCGGGCGTCATCGCCGCGACCGCGAACGGTCGGCGGTACCGAGCCGCCGACCCAGCGTTGCCAGTCACGAGGGATACCTCGGACGCAGCGAACCTCCGCCGGTCCACGACCAAGACGGCGCTGATGATCGGAATCGCGATCGCCCTGTTCTTTCCGCCGACGATGACCGAATTCTGGCAGAAGGTGCTCGTCTCCGAAGTAGGCGTGTATGTTCTGCTCGCCGTCGGCCTGAACGTCGTCGTCGGCTGGGCCGGCCTCCTCGACTTGGGGTATATCGCGTTCTACGCCATTGGGTCGTACACCACTGCGTATCTGGTGGGTTCGCTTCCCCACAAGCCGCCCTCCTGGCTGCACATGAGCCCGCTGCTCGCGATCCCGTTCGCCATCGGAATCTGTCTGCTCGCCGGCGTGGCACTGGGCGCCCCACCTTGCGACTACGCGGTGACTATCTCGCGATCGTCACCCTCGGGTTCGGCGAGATCGTCCGCATCATCGCTGTCAACAACCCCGCGAACATCACCAACAGCACCCGCGGACCGTCGCCTGCGGTGCCGCACCCGGTCATCAACCTCGGCCCGATATCCATCACCTGGGGCTTGAACAATCTCCAGTACTGGTATTTGCTCCTCGTGCTCATCACCATCGTGGTGATCGCGTTCTACCGCCTGGAAGGTTCGCGGCTCGGGCGGGCGTGGGCGGCGGTCCGCGAGGACGAGGTCGCCGCGCAGGCCACCGGCATCAACACGCCTCGCGTGAAGCTCATGGCCTTCGCCATCGGCGCGTCGACCTCCGGCCTGGCCGGCGTGTTCTTCGCGAGCCAGATCGGCTACTTCAACCCGGACAACTTCATCCTGAACAACTCGATCCTCGTCGTGGCGTACGTCGTGTTCGGTGGCATGGGATCGCTGCCAGGGCAATGGCCGGCGCGGCCATTCTCACCTGGCTGCCGTGGTTCCTTCAGGACCAGGTGCCCGGGCCGGACCGGCAGATGTGGGTCGGCGCGTTGCTCGTGCTCATGATGATCTTCCGGCCGGCTGGGCTGTTCCCGGCGCGGCGTCGTAAGGCCGAGTTGACCGGGGACTGGAACGTGCGCCGACGGTCGAACGTGAGGCGGTTCCCGCGGGCGAGGGGCTGTGACGCCATGACCGCGACGATGACCAGGCCAGAGATTGGCGCCGAAGACATTGTCTTCGACATCGAGCACGTCACCTTGCGGTTCGGCGGCGTCGTCAGCCTCAACGATGTCTCCGTTGCGCATGCTGCGCGGCGAAATCCTCGCCATCATCGGACCGAACGGCGCCGGCAAGACCTCGCTGTTCAACTCGCTTACCGGCGTTTACACGCCGCAAGAGGGCCGGATCGTAGTTTCTGGTCGCCCGGGCGAGCCGCCGACGAGCGTCATCGGCATGAAGACGCACAACGTGAATCACCTCGGAGTCGCACGGACGTTTCAGAACATTCGACTGTTCCCCGCGCTGACCGCGTTGGAGAACGTGAAGATCGGCGTGGAGACGCGCCAGCGCGCTGGTCCCGTGTCAGCGATGCTCGGCCTGCCGTGGCAACGCCGCGAGGAGAAGCAAAGCACCATAGACGCATTCGCCTTGCTCGACGCCGTAGGGCTGGCTGATCGGCCCAACGAACTCGCGGGATCCTTGCCGTACGGCGAACAGCGCCGACTGGAGATCGCCCGAGCGCTCGGCACCGAATCCCGGCGTCATGCTGCTGGACGAGCCCGCGGCGGGTACCAACCCGGTGGAGAAACGCGAGCTCGCGCAGCTGATCCAGCGCATCAACGCCGAGCGCGATGTCAGTGTGCTGCTCATCGAGCACGACATGAAGCTCGTCATGTCGGTCGCGCATCGCATCGTCGTGTTGAACTTCGGTGAGAAGATCGCCGAAGGCACGCCGCAAGAAATTCAGCGCAATCCGGCCGTGATCGCGGCCTACCTCGGCACTTCCGCCGAGGAGGTCGAGCAGGCCGAGGACCGCCAGCCGGACATCCTGCACCTCATCGAGACGGACGACCGGACGGCCCACGAGGAGGAGCCATGACCCATGCGGCAGCTGCCGAGCTGCTCGAGGTCGTCGACCTCGAGGTGCGCTACTGGCGCGATCCGCGCGATCAAGGGCATCTCGTTCCACGTGGGTGAGGGCGAGATCGTCGCGCTGCTCGGCGCAAACGGCGCGGGAAAGACGACGACGCAGAAGACCATATCCGGCATGCTGCGGCCGTCAGCCGGACGAATCACCTTCCTCGGCCAGCGGATAGATGGCGTTCCGGCCCACGAGCTCATCCGGTTGGGCATCTGTCACGTGCCGGAAGGGTCGGCACGTGTTTCCCAGGATGACGGTCGCCGAAAACCTCGACATGGGTGCGTTTCGATTCAAGAAGATTGATCAGGCCGATCTCGATCGGGTGCTCGAACTCTTTCCACGGCTGCAGGAGCGCTACCGCCAAGTGGCGGGCACGTTGTCGGGCGGCGAGCAGCAGATGCTCGCGATCGGCCGCGCACTCATGGGCAAGCCCCGCCTGCTGCTGCTTGACGAACCGTCCATGGGGCTCGCGCCAATGGTCGTCGCGCAGATCTTCGACATCGTCCGTGAGATCAACGAGTCAGGGCGTCACCGTACTGCTCGTGGAGCAGAACGCTGCTCAGGCACTCGCGCTGGCCGACCGCGGTTATGTACTTCGAGACGGGCGAGCTCGTGCTGCACGGCACGGGCTCCGAACTGCTCGCTGACGATCGGATCCGAGCGGCGTATCTCGGCGAGGAAATCGCCGCGTCGTAAAGGCGTGTTACCTGGACGAGAACGACACCGACACGAAGAGGATCCCCCTTTCGGCAGAGGGTTTGTGCCCGCTAGGGTGTCGCTTGTTGTCGCAAGGAATTGCCATTTGGGAGGCTCGTCCGCGGGGAGAGTCGGTGTCACGTACGCACGTACGAGTCCGTCCTGCTGAGTTCGGCGACGTATCCGCACTGGTGCTTCTACTCAGAGCAACCGATCTGCAACTCGGTGCATTCGGCGCCCGAATGTTCCAGGCCGAAACGATTGAACATCTGCCGGAGCGGCTCGCGCACATGTTGTCGGGCACGGACCGTGACGTGTTGGTAGCAATCGATGACGGTAGCGGCGGCGTTGTCGGCATGATCGTGGTAACCGACGACTCGGTGGGCGAGGTGACGCAGATACCGGTGCTGAACGTGACGCACCTCGTCGTCTCCCCACAGCATCGTCGCCGTGGCGTCGGCCGCGCCCTGCTCGCGGCTACTGTGCACCTCGCGGATCAACGGCGGATCGAGAACATAGTCGCCACCGCCGTGACCGGGTCGCGGGAAGCTAACCGGTACCTCGCCCGCCTCGGGTTCGCACCGCTCGTCGTGCGGCGCATCGCGCCAACGAGCGTCTTGCGCCGGTCGCTCGGCCTCTCGGATTCGAGCGAGCGGGTGGCGCTACTCCGCCGCGCTCGCATCGTGCGTCGCGGAGCGAGAGCAGTCGGCCGGATCTGATCGCCGTCCGGCTCCGCACTGTCCGCCACGCGTACCTGGGGCGTGTTGCAGTCCCACACTCTGCTGCGCGGCACTCGGATCGGCGCCTGGCTGCGTTATCGCCACCCCACGAAATCGCTGCGCGATTTCGTGGGGACAGCCATCCTCGGCGGTGACTCCGCCGCAGCTCGTCCTCCGCCTTGCCAGCCCGCCGCCCGACCGCCGCTCGCGACGAGCAGGGACTGCGGGACACGCCCTAGACTCGGCCCTCGTGACGGCCAGTCGACTCACCCCCCGCGCTTGCTCCTGCTGGACGGCCACTCGCTTGCCTACCGCGCCTTCTACGCGCTTCCGGTAGAGAACTTCTCTACGACCACCGGCCAGCCGACGAACGCGGTCTACGGCTTTACCGCAATGCTCATCAACCTGCTCCGGGACGAGGACCCCACGCACCTTGCGGTGGCGTTCGATGTCTCGCGAAAGACGTTCCCGCGCCGAGACATACCCGGAGTACAAGGCCGGCCGCGGCGACATGCCGGCGGACTTCCGGGGACAGCTGTCGCTCATCCAGGAGGTGCTCGAGGCGCTGCGCATCCCGTCGTTATCCGTCGAGGGATACGAGGCCGATGACGTGATCGCGACCCTGACCACGCAAGCGGCGGACGAGGGCGTCCAGGTACTCATCTGCACTGGCGATCGGGACGTGTTGCAACTGGTCAGTGACGCGGTCACGGTGCTCTACCCGCGCAAAGGGGTGAGCGATCTGACCCGGTTCACCCCCAGCGAAGTTTCGGCGAAATATGGGTTGACGCCAGCTCAGTATCCCGATTTCGCCGCCCTGCGAGGCGATCCGAGCGACAACCTGCCCGGCATCCCAGGGGTGGGCGAGAAGACGGCGGCCAAGTGGGTGCGCGAGTTCGGATCGTTCGACGCGCTGGTGGCCGGCGTGGACACGGTCAAGGGCAAGGTCGGCGATGCGCTTCGCGAGCACCTGGCTGCAGTGATGCGCAATCGCCAGCTCACCGAGCTGGTTCGTGATGTGCCACTTGACCTCGAAATCCCTGACCTGGCCCGGCAAGCGTGGGACCGCGAACGGGTGCACGCCCTGTTCGACAATCTGCAGTTCCGGGTACTGCGGGAGCGGCTGTTCGCGACCCTGACGGCGGCCGAGCCTGAGGCCGAGGAGGGCTTCGAGGTCAGCTACGAGCCGCCTGGGGGTCGACGAAGTCGCCCAGTGGCTCGAGGAGAACGCACGGGACGGCACCCGGGTCGGGGTCTCGTTCCGCGGCAACTGGGGTCGCGGGAGCGGAGTGCTCACCGGGCTGGCGCTGGCCGCGACATCGGGCCGAGCCGCCTATATGCAGCCGGCCCAGCTCACCGAGAACGACGAGCGAGCCATCGCCGCCTGGCTGGCCGATCCGGCCGCGCCCAAGGCGGTCCACGACGTCAAGGGCCGCTGCTGGCGCTACGGCAGCATGGGTGGACGCTGGCCGGGATCACGAGCGACACGCAACTCGCCGCCTACCTGGCGCTGCCGGGCCAGCGCTCGTTCGACTTGGCCGATCTCGCGCTGCGCTACCTGCACCGTGAACTTCGCGCCAACACCGTGGGGACGACGAGTCCGAGCAGTTGACCTTGGACGGTGGCTTCGACGAGTCGGAAGACGTTCGAGCCGAGGTCGAGACCGTCCAGGCGAGTGCCATCCGCGACCTCGCCGACGCGCTGGATACCGACCTCGTCAACCGGGGAGCGAGCCGGCTATTGGTCGACATGGAGCTCCCGCTCACCTTCGTGCTGGCCGACATGGAGGCAACCGGCATCGCCGTCGACACCGATCTGCTCCTGGCGCTGCAGAGCGAGTTGGGCGCCGACGTGAAGAGCGTCGAGCAGGACGCCCACGCGGTCGTCGGACGTCCGTTCAACCTCGGTTCGCCCAAGCAGTTGCAGGAGATCCTGTTCGATCAGTTCAAGCTACCCAAGACGAAGCGCATCAAGACCGGGTATACGACGGACGCTGACGCGCTGGCCGCCCTCTACGAACAGACGCAGCATCCGGTCCTCGAGCACCTGCTGCGGCATCGCGAGGTCGCTCGATTGAAGACGGTCGTCGACTCGCTGCTGCCACTTGTCGACGACGAGGGTCGTATTCACACCACGTTTAATCAAACGATTGCGTCGACCGGGCGACTCTCCTCGACCGATCCGAACTTGCAGAACATTCCGGTTCGCACTGCCGAAGGCCGTCGCATTCGAGAGGCATTCACGGTCGGGCGCGGCTACGAATCGCTGATGACCGCTGACTACAGCCAGATCGAGATGCGGATCATGGCGCATTTATCGGGTGACGCCGGATTGATCGAGGCGTTCACCACAGGGGAGGATCTGCATTCTTTCGTGGCGTCCCGCGCGTTCGACCTCCCGCCGGAGGCGATCGACGCGGAGTTGCGCCGTCGAGTCAAGGCAATGTCGTACGGGTTGGCATACGGCTTGTCGGCGTTCGGATTGGCGCAGCAGCTGAAGATCACGCCAGATGAAGCTCGTGGGCAGATGGACGCCTACTTCGCACGATTCGGTGGCGTGCGGGACTATCTGCGCTCCGTCGTCGATGACGCCCGCCGAACCGGGTACACGGAGACGATCATGGGTCGGCGTCGGTACCTCCCCGATCTCACGAGCGACAATCGGCAGCGCCGGGAGATGGCCGAGCGAATGGCACTGAACGCGCCCATCCAGGGCAGCGCCGCGGACATCATCAAGGTAGCCATGCTCGGAGTCCACGCGGCACTCGCCAAGGAGGGCCTGGGGTCTCGCCTGCTGCTACAGGTCCACGACGAGCTGGTGTTGGAGATCGCACCGGGTGAGCGCGACGCCGTCGAGGAGGTCGTCCGGCAGGAGATGGGCGCGGCGTATCCGCTCGACGTGCCGCTCGACGTGTCGGTCGGGATAGGCGTCAACTGGCACGACGCCGCACACTAAGAGGCTCTGAGCCGCTCGGCACCGGTGGCCGCGCGAGTCAGCCGCGGGCGCTCGAATCGTGTCGTACGAACGGGAAGGCCAGCGTAGAACGGATATTCGTCCCGGTCAGCATCATGACGAGGCGGTCGACGCCGACGCCCAGCCCGCCCGTCGGCGGCATTGCGTACTCCAATGCGGTGAGGAACGACTCGTCGATCTGCATCGCCTCGGGATCACCCGCCGCCGCGAGCAGCGACTGGGTGGTCAGCCGTTCCCGCTGGTCAACTGGGTCGATCAGCTCCGAATACGCCGTGCCGATTTCCGCGCCGAAGGCGACGAGGTCCCATCGTTCAGACAACAGAGGGTCCTCACGGTGGACCCGGGTCAACGGCGAGGACTCCAACGGGAAGTCAACGTAGAACGTCGGTTCGTACGTATGTCCCTCGACCAGCTCGTCGTAGATCTCCATGATCATGCCGCCCGGGGTGGCCCGGGCTGGCACCGGGATTCCGTGTTCCTCGCAAACCGCCCGCAACTTGTCGCTCGACGTTGATGTCGTGAGCTCGACACCCGTAGCCACGCTGGCCGCGTCGTAGACGGTGACAGTCGGCCAGTCGCCGCCGATGTCCACCTCGGTCCAGCCGCCACTGTCGTCGGGGCGGCGGGCGATCGGCCGCCCGTGCACCGCAGTCGCGACCTCGATGATCAGCTCCCGAGTCAACACCCGCATGTCGTTGTAGTCCGACCAGGCCTGGTAGGCCTCGAGCGAGGTGAACTCGGGATTGTGCGTGGCGTCGGCGCCCTCGTTGCGGAAGTTGCGGTTCAACTCGAAGATCCGCGACATCCCGCCCACAGCCAGCCGCTTGAGGAACAGCTCCGGCGCGATACGCATATACAGATTGGTGTCATAGGCGTTGATGTGCGTGATGAATGGGCGAGCGTTGGCACCGCCATGCACCGCCTGCAACATCGGCGTCTCGACCTCGACGAACCCGCGTCGATCGAACCCGTCGCGCAGTGCGCGTACCGCGACCGATCGGTGGCGCAACATGGACCGAGACTCGGCGTTGACGATCAAGTCCAAGTAGCGCTGCCGGACCCGGGCATCGGCGTCGGCCAGTCCGACGCGATCATCAGGCACGGGACGCAGGCACTTGGCGGCCATCGTCCAGGTATCCGCCGCAATCGACAGTTCCCCGGTATGACTGGTCGCTACTTCGCCGCTGACGCCTGACGTAGTCGCCGAGGTCGACGGTGCGTTGCCACAGCGCCACCGCGTCGCCGCCGGTCCGCGCGTCGGTCAACATGACCTGAAGCCGACTGTCCCCGTCTTGCAGTTCGGCAAAGACTAGTCCGCCGAAGTCACGAACCGCGCGGACTCGGCCGGCCACCGACACTTCCTCCCCGGTATAGGTGTCCGGAGCGAGATTCGGGTGCCCGGCACACACCGCTTCGAGCGACGTCGACCGGGTCGACCCCTACGGGTAGGCCGGCATGCCCGACGCCTCCAGCGTCGCGATCTTGCGGCGTCGTACCCGCTCCTGCTCGGTCAGCCGTTGTACCGGTCGGACCGGTCGGAGCAACTCGTCCGCCTGCGCAGCCACGGCCTCCGCGAACGGCACCCCGCTGTGGCCCTGGAAAGTGACGGTGTCATCAGGTCCGCGCGAATCGATCGGATCCTTCCCGGGCAAGAAGCCCTCGGCGATGCCGGCCGCGATGGCGGCTCGGGTGACGTTCATTGACTGGCTGTGGCACAGGTATCGCGGAACCCACCGCGGCAAGTACTTCGCATTCGACCGATACAGGCTCTCCAGCTGCCAGAACTTCGAAGCAACGGACAGCACCGCGCCGGTCAGCCGCATCACCGGTCCCGCGCCGACCCGCTCGGCGGCACTGAATATCCCGCGGAACATCGCGAAGTTCAGTGAGATTCGCACGATCCCGAGATCGCGGCAGGCGTCGACGAGCCCGGCGACCATGAATTCGGTGAGCCCGTTCTCGGCGGCCCGGCTGCGGCGCATGAGGTCGAGGGATAGCCCGCGTCGTCCCCACGGCACAAAGGACAGCAAACCTTTGAGCTCGCCGTTTGCATCCCTGGCGAGCACCGCCACGCACCGTGGGTCGGCCGGATCAGCGAGGCGGGACAGCGCCATCGAGAAGCCACGCTCGTCGCCTTCCGACCGCCACTGGTCGGCGATCGTCTCGAGGTGGGTCAACTCCTCCACGCCCAGGTCACCGTGCCGGGCGACGGTCAGGGTGTAACCGGCCCGTCGGACCCGCTCGACGGCGCGCCGCACCGGCGCCATGGTCGGACCGACGAGCGAGAACGACTCGACTTCGATGATGGCCTCGTCGCCGATCTCCATCGCCTTCAATCCGGACGCGACATAGGCGGAAGCGCCCGCCTCGCTCGCCGATAGGGCGGCCGGGAACCAGCCGAACTTGCGAGCCTCGGCGATCCACGCGTCGATCGCGCCGGACCACGAGTTCATGTGCCCGACCGGATCCGCGCTCGCCAGGCTCACTTCGGCGACGACCCGGTACGTGACCGCAGCTCGGCCGTCGGGAGAGAAGATGACCGACTTGTCACGGCGGGTCGCGAAGTAGGCCAGCGAGTCCCGGTCGCCGGTCTCCAGCACGAGACGACGGATCTCCAGTTCATCCTGCGGGCTGACGAACTCCTTTGGCCCGCGCAGAGCGGAAGAACACGATCGTGGCGAGGATCAGCGCCGCGGCCGAAATGATGCCGGCGATCACCGCGATCCAGTGGGGGCCGTGATGGCCGTGGAACACGGTCGAGTTTGGGGGCGGAGCTGGCCGATCGCGGCCCGGAGCGCCCACCCAATCCGTTCCCAACCCGGCTCGAGATTATTGGGGAACGCCGCGGTGAGGCCGATCGCCACGAGCGCCGAGACGATCAATCCACCAACGAACACCAGCAGCGCCCGCGAGCCGCGAACCTCGTCCGACTCGCGCCGGAAAGGCGCTGCGAGCCTTCCAGAGCAGGATGCCGAGGACGAGGCCGGTCCCGCCTTCGAAGACCGTTAGGCCCAGCCGAACCCGATCGGAAGTGTTGTTGATCGTGATCTCGCCGCTCTGCCCAGACAGCAGGTAGATGGCGACGATCAGGCCAAGGAGAACCGCGACGAGCTGGAACACGAAGATGACGATCCACAGTGCGAAGCGGATCCGTCGGCTGAGCGCGTTTCCGAGGACGAACAGCAGGACGACGGTGAACAGGCTTGCGTCGGTGGGATGTTGACCAGACCGAATATCTCGTCGATCCACTCCGCCCAAGCTCCGGTGATCACGATGCTGATCAGCGACCAGAAGGCCGCGAGCGTGACCACGCGGGCAGTCCAGACCGCCACGGTCTCCTTCCACCCGCGGGCGCCTTCGGGTTGGCGTGGCTTGTCGACCGTCGCCTCGGGGTGACGCTGGTGGTGGTCATCACGCGATCCCTCCTCGCGAATGGGCCGCACACGCGGTGCCGCGAGGCCCTGTCGCCGCCTGTTCGGGCAATCACGTGCGGGGCTCATTCTAAAAGGCAGGATCTGTTCGCCTCGGCAACGTTCCGCCCGAGGATGAGCACAAGCGGCATAGGACCGTTGTTACGGACGGGTAACATTCGCGGGCCGGGTCATTGCGCCGTGGCTGTGGAATGGCGACTGTGGCCAGGTTGTACCTGCCCTCGAAGGACCCGAACTCGGAAGGAATCTGCCGTGATCATGCGACGCGGAATGGCTGTGTCGGTCGGATTACTTGCGGCCGCCGCCGCCGCGCTTTCCGCCGTGTAGGCTCGGGCTCCTCGTCGTCATCGAAGTACTACATCGTCGGCGTCCGGCCGCGAGCGACCAGCTCCGCCGCAGAGTTCGTCAGCAGCGAGTAGCTCCGCGACCACGAACGACCAGCCTTCCGTGGGGCCAGGGTGCACGGCGCTGGGCGTGACGCCAGCCCGGCTCACTGGCAGCAGCGGCGCTGCCCGTAGGCGCTGCCGCGGCCACCGTCCCGCAGCTGAAGACGGTCGTGACGGCGGCCACGGTCGGCGGCGTGTTCACGACTCTCAATTCCGCTCCGTCCCTGACCGTCTTCGCACCCTCAGGACTCGGCGTTCGCGAAGGAGCCGGCCGGTCTGCTCCGGTCCTGATCACCGACCCGAGCAAGAAGGCTCAGCTTGTCTCCACACTCGAGTACCACGTAGTAGAGGGTGAGCTCACGAAGGACCAGTTGCCCGGCACGCACAAGACACTGCAGGGTAGCTCGATCACGATCACCGGCAGCGGCGACAGCTACACCATCAACGGCACGGCGAAGATCCTCTGCGGCGGAATCATGACCAAGAATGCCGTCGTCAACGTGATCGACGCCGTGCTGCATCCCTCGTCCTGACCGTCGATGCGGCGGGTACTCGGAGGCGTTCTCCTCGGCCTGGGCGTCTTGCTGGTCGTCGGTGCCGCCCTCGTGAAATGGGTGGCGGCGCCGGCGCTGGTCAAGATCCCCGACGATGTGAATCTCACGACGGTCGCGCAGGGCAGCAGTCAGGTCTTCGTGCTGCAGGCCCAGAGCGGTGCAGACCGTCCCGGTGATCGCCACACGCATTGTGCGCAGTGATGCCAAGGCGGGTACCTCCTCGGTGGGGTGTTCGACGAGACCCTCTGCTTGCGTAACGGCGCGGGTATCACCCAGCCCGGCCCGGACGGGTGCGTCCCGGACACCGATCCCGCTTTCGTCCAGCGGACGACCGACCGGGTGGCGTTCGATCGCAAAACGGCGCTTGCCGTGCCAAACGGTCAGCAGTAGCGGCGCCGCCGTGAACGGCGACCAAGCATCCGGCACGTGGGGTTGTCTTACACGTTCCCGATCGACACGGAGAAGAAGAGCTATCCGTTCTTCGACACCGTGGTGGGCAAGGCCTATCCCATGAACTACCGCGGGACCGAGAAACTCAACGGCCTTGACGTCTATCGCTTCGAGCAGGCGGTTCCAGAGTCCGACATCAAGATCAAGATCTGCTACCAGGCAAGTACTCGAATGTCCGCGTGGTATGGGTCGAGCCCACGACCGGTGTCATCGTCAAGGGATCCGAGCAGATCAAGGAGGCATTCGCGGCCGGTGGGCAGACCGCGTTCTCGGGAACACTGGTGTTCAACGACGCCTCGGTCGAGTCGCAGGCCGACTACGCCAAGAAGCAACTCTCGAAGGTGCACTTGATCCGCATCTGGATCCCGCTCACCCTGGCCGTGCTCGGCGGCGTACTCGTCGTGGTAGGCCTGCTCCTGTTACTCCGCCGCCGTCGTAGTCCGCTCGTGGACGAGGCGCCTCAGGTGAGCTCGCAGACGTAGATTGCGGTGCCCGGCAAGATCGCTCTCGCAAGGGTGACCATTGCCCCCACTCCCGGTCAACTCATCCGGCCATTCCGGTTCGATCAACGCGACAAACCGGAAACCGGCCGCGTTGATCTCGGCAACTCGATCGCCGAGCGTGCGGTGGTGTTCCACGTACGTCGCCTCACCGCGCCCGTCGAACTCCACGTATGGCGTCCGATCGAAGTAGGACATCGTCGCCGTGAGCCCGGCGGGGCCGGGATCGTCCGGAAATACCCAACGGAAGGGGTGGCTGGTGGCGAACACCCACCGCCGGCCCGGGCGTAGCACGCGCGCCACTTCCCGCATCACTCGCGCGGAGTCGGCCACGAAAGGCACCGCCCCAAAAGCGGTGAACGCTAGGTCGAAGGTGGCGTCCCGGAACGGGAGATGCTGCGCGTCGGCCTGTACGAGTGGTACCTCGATGCCAGTGGCGGCGGCGGCCGCCCGAGCGTGGCGCAGCATCCCGGCCGAAAGGTCGACCGCCGTCGGCCGGGCGCCGTGGGTGCCTAGCCACCGCGAGCACATCGCCGAGCCGGCACCAACCTCGAGAATCCGCTGGTCGGCCACATTGCCGAGCAAATGGGCGTCGGCTTCGCGCAGTCCCTCGGGGCACCACACGAAATCGGCCACACCGAGGAATGCGCCGTGCTCGGCGTGGTAATTGTCGGCATCACCGTCCCACCAGTGACGGTTCGCGCGCGTCGTCGTCGAGGCGTCGGCGGATCGTCGGCCGACACCTCCGGCGCCACTCACTCGCGGAAGGTATGCATCATCCGTTGCTGAGGCCACGGGTCATGCACATACCGATAGTGAGACTACTGCGGCCAGCGTGTCACGTAACGGCCAGCGGCGGCCGCGCGGCCAGCAATTCGACCTGGAACAGGCAGCCACCGAGGGAATGTGCCCTCCAGCGCGCGGTAGCCATGTACGCCGCCTCCGCCGAATCCGGCCGCCTCGCCGGCAGCGAAAACCCCGGAAAGGGGCTGACCGTCCGAACCGAGGACCCGGGCCGACAGGTCGGTCTCGAGCCCACCAGCGTCTTGCGGGTGAGCACGTGGCAGCGCACCGCGACGAGCGGGAATCGCCGGAACCATCGAGGAGCGATGGGGCCGGACGATTCGGGTCAACCGATCGCCGCACGTATCTCGCGCGCGGCCGCGGTCGCGACGACCTGTGGATCTTTGCCCAGGCCGGAGGCAACCTGCTGGTCGCGCGGCCATGATGAGGCGCCGGAGCGCGCAGCCTCGATGAGATCGGTGCCGGTGAGCTCGTTCATGCCCTTCGCGAGGCTCGGCGACGGTGGCGCGCACGACGAAATCGGCACCGCGATCGAGGAACGCCTGAACCGGTCCGGTCGGTCCGCCACGGGCCCGGCCGAGCACCTGGCGCAGATCTCTTGCCGGTCAGATCCGGATTCTGTTCCGATCCGGACAGCGCGAACTCGGTGGACAGCGTCCGGCGGTCGAGCACCAGCCAGGAGTAGTCGTATCCGGTTGAGGTGATGTGTCGCAGTGCGCCGAGCGAGTCGAAGCCTGGGAACAGCGGCGGCGGCAGCCGCTCACCCGCGGCGTCGAGCCACAGGGATGACGGGCCCGGACAGAATCCTGATTCCGTGCGCGGTCCACACCGGTGAGTGGTTCAGGACGCCTTCCGGGTAATGCCACATCCGATCAGCGTTGATAATCCGGCCGCCCGCGCGTTCGGTGACGCCGAGCATCGCGCCGTCGACGTGGTCGGGCACGCCGGAGATCATAGCGGGTCGGAGCGGCGCCCCAGCTCGCGGGCCAGTTCCGCCGGACCAGGTCGTGATTGCCGCCGATGCCACCCGAGGCGACGATCACCGCCTGCGCGCCTGAGCGCGAAATCGCCGACAACCTCCCGCGTACTGGCGCACCCGCTGGACGTTGCTCGGGATCCAGGATCTCGCCCGCTACACCGGTCACCACGCCGTCGTGCCGTCGCCAGGGCGGTGACCCGGTGCCGGAATGCGCAGCTCGATCGTCCCGTTGTCGACGGCCGTTCGCACCGCGGCGGAGGAACGGTTCGAGGACGCCGGCCCGGTGCCCCACGTCACGTGGAATCGAGGTACCGAGTTGCCATGGCCCCGGCGCCCGAGACCCCGTATCCGCCGCGTTCGGCCCACTGGACGATCGGGAACCAGCGCATACCCTGGCCTGCCAGCCAGGCGCGCTTCTCACCGGCGGCAAAGCTCGACATATGCCTCGGCCCACTGCCTGGGCCAGTAGTCCTCCGGGCCGGTCGAACGCGGCCGAGCCCAGCCAGTCCGCCAGGGCGAGGTCTGGGAGTCGTGCACGCGCAGGCGGCGCTGTTCGGGGAGTTGACGAACATCAGCCCGCCGAACGACCAGAACGCCTGCCCGCCCAGAGACGCGGCTGGCTCCTGGTCGAGGACGATCACCCGGCGGCCGGCGTCAGCGAGCTCAGCCGGAGGCCACGAGGCCGGCAGAGGCCGACCCCACGACCACGACGTCCGCGTCCATGCCGTTACGACCGCGTAAAGAATCCGACGCACCGCATCGGCTCAGCCTAGCTTGAGAGGCCCGCGCCCGTCCGAGCAAACCTGCTGAAACCCCATAGCCCCGGAATACAGGGGCCGCGTTGACCGCTTATAGTGGTGATTCCGTATTCTGTGAATCGCGTCGCAGGGTCTGCGTGCCTCGACCGGGAGCAGGCCACGCTCGTCATGCACGTTTCTCGCTCGTCGACCGTCCCCCGGGGCAGCGGCGGCTCGGCACGTTCACCGGCGAAAGGGTCCCTGCAACGTGCCGCTACGAGACATTTGGACACCCCCTCCTTCATGACGTCCACCACCACCGTTTCACCCGCTCCGCTCGCCACGACGTCCGTCCCGACTGTCGCAGTCAACGACATCGGCTCCTGCTGACGACTTCCTGGCCGCGATCGATCAAGACGATCAAGTACTTCAACGACGGCGACATCGTCGAGGGCACCATCGTCAAGGTCGATCCGCGACGAGGTCCTGCTCGACATCGGCTACAAGACCGAGGGCGTCATCCCCTCGCGCGAGCTGTCGATCAAGCACGACGTCGACCCGAACGAGGTCGTCAAGGTCGGCGACGAGATCGAGGCCCTGGTCCTCCAGAAGGAGGACAAGGAGGGTCGGCTGATCCTGTCCAAGAAGCGCGCCCAGTACGAGCGCGCCTGGGGCACGATCGAGGCAGAAGAAGGAGAACGACGAGGTCGTCGAGGGCACGGTCATCGAGGTCGTCAAGGGCGGCCTGATCATCGATATCGGCCTGCGCGGCTTCCTGCCCGCGTCGCTGGTTGAGATGCGCCGGGTTCGTGATCTGCAGCCCTACGTCGGCAAGACACTCGAGGCCAAGATCATCGAGCTGGACAAGAACCGCAACAACGTCGTGCTGTCCCGTCGCGCCTGGTTGGAGCAGACCCAGTCCGAGGTGCGCAGCGAGTTCCTGAACAAGCTCGTCAAGGGCGCCAGGTCCGCACCGGTGTCGTGTCTTCCATCGTCAGCTTCGGCGCATTCGTGGACCTCGGCGGCGTCGACGGCCTCGTGCACGTGTCGGAGCTGTCCTGGAAGCACATCGACCACCCGAGCGAGGTCGTCGAGGTCGGTCAGGAGGTCACCGTCGAGGTGCTCGACGTCGACCTGGACCGCGAGCGGGTTTCGCTCTCGTTGAAGGCCACGCAGGAAGACCCGTGGCGCCAGTTCGCCCGGACCCACCAGATCGGCCAGGTCGTGCCTGGGCCGAGTCACCAAGCTCGTGCCGTTCGGTGCGTTCGTGCGCGTCCAGGACGGCATCGAGGGCCTCGTCCACATCTCGGAACTCGCCGAGCGTCATGTCGAGATCCCGGAACAGGTCGTTCAGGTCGGCGACGAGCTGCTGGTCAAGGTGATCGACATCGATCTTGAGCGGCGCCGGATATCGCTGTCGCTCAAGCAGGCCAACGAGGGCGCCCTGACCGAAGAGAGCTTCGACCCCGCGCAGTACGGCATGGAAGCCCAGTACGACGACAAGGGCAACTACATCTACCCCGACGGCTTCGATCCGGACAGCCAGGAATGGCTGCCCGGCTACGAGGAGCCAGCGCGAGGCGTGGGAGAAGCGGTACGCCGCCGCTCGTGAACGGTTCGACGCGCACCGCAAGCAGCTCGTCCGACGCCCAGCGGGCCGACGCGGAGGCAGCCGCCGAGGTCGGCGAGGCGACGTCCTACTCGTCTGAGGCCGCCGAGAACAACGGCACCCTGGCCACGGACGAAGCGTTGGCGGCATTGCGGGAGAAGCTCGCCGGCCGCTGAGCGCCTTAGCCACAAGGGCCTCGCTAGAGGTGAACGTGGGGCTGACCGGCGGTCTCGGATCGGGAAGAGCACCGTGGCGGCGCTGTTGGGCGAGCGTGGCGCGGTCATCATCGATGCTGACGTCGTCGCTCGAGAGGTCGTCCGGGCGGGCACGCCGGGCTTTGCCGCCATCGTCGCCCGATTCGGTCCTGGCGTCGTCGGCCCGGACGGTGAGTTGAATCGCGCCGAGCTGGCTCGAATCGTGTTCGCCGACAGCAGCGCCCTCGACGACCTGAATGCGATCGTGCATCCCCTCGTCGGGTCCCGATCGGCCGAGCTGCGCCGCCGCGCGCGCCGCCCGGGGCCGTCGTCGTCCACGACATCCCACTCCTCGCCGAGAACGGACTGGCCGATCGGTTCGATGCGGTCGTCGTGGTGCAGGCCGATCGAGAGATCCGACTCGCCCGGCTGGCCGAGCGGGGATTGACGCGAGCCGAAGCGGAAGCCCGCATGGCGGCCCAGGCGAACGACGAGCAGCGCCGCGCCATCGCCGACGAGATCGTGCGCAACGACGGCGACTTGGACTCCCTTGCCCGCCAGATAGATCGGCTGTGGGATCGCCTCAGTGGCTCCGCGGGTCGGTGCCGCGTCGACCTAGCGCGACTGGTTTGGTGGCCTAAGTAGCATCGGATAGAGTCATCGGCCGGCGGGCGGTGCAGGTACGCGCTGCCGTCGTCGCGCGGACGTAGCGCAGCTGGTAGCGCATCACCTTGCCAAGGTGAGGGTCGCGGGTTCGAATCCCGTCGTCCGCTCGAAGACGCCTCCCGGCGGCTGGCAGCTCCGACCTCCCGGTGCGCGGCGGCTTGTCAGGCGGCGGGCCGCGGTGATCGGATCTCGGTCGCACCCGGCGGCGTGGCCGAGTGGCTTAGGCAAGGGCCTGCAAAGCCCTGTACGCGGGTTCGATTCCCGCCGCCGCCTCGCAACAACGTCGCCTCAGGCGGCCACATACGGGCGATTAGCTCAGTGGGAGAGCACTACCTTGACACGGTAGGGGTCACTGGTTCAATCCCGTATCGCCCACTCAAAGTGATCTTATTCCCCAGACCCGGAATCATTGGCCTACAGGCACTTAACGCAGGAAACAGGGGGCAAGATCTTTTGCCCACCTCAGACTGCCCCCGACACGCGAATAGCGATCACGGTCAGGCTTCGCCTTCGGCGTTATGGGGCCGGACGAACATGCCGCCTGCTCCCGGTAGGCGGGTTCGCGGCAGTTCGGATGCGACTGCGGCGAGGAACGTCTCAAACTCCGCGGGGGTGAACTCGACCACCCGCGTAACCGACCCGGCCGTCCGCGGTGAGGCACGACGACCGTAGCGGGACAAGGCCGCTCTTCCGGCCCGCGCGGCACGGGCTCGTAGCCTGCTTGCCTCGGCTCGGAGTTGACCGGGCGAATTCCACTCGACCAGTTTAACAGCCGAGGAGTCGCGCTGATACTGTTGCCGACCCGCACCGCGGAGTGTGCCGGGCGACACTCCACACCGGAGGTCGCCCATGCCCCCTCTCAGCGTTCGCAGTCAGCCGCCCGCCGCGCACGTTGGGCGACCCGCGCCAGCACTGCCGCGAATACGTGCACAAAGGCGAGCACCGTCGACACCTGGATCGGCCTCAGGGCACCATCCGCGCCTACAAGGTGCCAGGCAGCCAGTCGCTGCTCATCGATCTCAACGAAGTTGACGACGCGATCCGTTCAGCCGGCCCGGTCGTGCCCGGGCGTCATGACTGGCCACCTAGGGCCACGGCGGGAATTCACCGCCAGCAGGAGCCGAGAGGGCGCGCCGCCCAGGCGGCAACCCCAGCTCACTGATCCCGATGGTCCCGACCCATTCCCGTAAAGTCGAGGCCACTGCCGATTATGGCAAGAGCGTCGGATAACGGGGAAGCAAGCGCGCCGAGCGCCGCTACCTGCCCGGACTGTGCCGCCGTAACCGAAGGCTGGGAACTCACTCACGAGCCGGCGTGCCCGCTCGGCCGTCGGTCAGAAGGCAACCTCCGGTGAGGATCACCCGCTGGTTCACGCTGCATTCCGGCAGAGCGGGCGGCGTCGCCAGTCCGGGCGGACGAGATCACGCTGCTACGGCTGGTGCACGGACTGCCCGACGACCGCCGACGTGTCAGGCATGGTCAAGTGACGTCTCGGCGACGGACTGCGCACCGGGGCGTTCGACGGTCACAGTCCATCCTCCCGCGGGGCGGTAGCCGATGACGCCCGATGCCGCGATCGAGGCGGCCAAACAAGACCTGTACGCTCTTCCCCGAGCCCGGCCAGATACGAAGCCCCGTTCGTGCGGATCGGCGAACGCTGGTCACTCACCAATTCTCAGTGTGAGCGCTCCGAAGCGACGTCATTGCTCGACGACGCTGGTCAGCCTGCGTGGGAATGGCGTTGGTACGAGCGCTCGGGCTGCGACACGGTCAGCCACATCTTGCCCGGGGACCGCACGCACCAGACATACCCGGCCGACCGTTCGCCAAGGCATGGCCGCAAGAGAAAGCGCAGGCCGCCGCAACACCTGCCGGACTTTCTGAAGGGCAAGCTGGTCGTCGCCCTCCGATGGCGAGACAGCGAGGACGCTCAATGGACCAGGCGCTGCGGCGATCAGGAACCGAAGGCCGGTCGGTGGCGTGAGGAAGCGCAGCTCTCCGACACCCTCATGAGGCCACGTGGACGCTTCGACCTCATGTGTCGACGGGTCGTACTAAGTAGAGACAGTATCGCCGAGCAGACAGCTGGCCGACGCCGGCCAGATAACCGAGGTCGAGCAGTGGCTTCGCGGGCACGAGGTCCGACACGCTGACCGACTCGCGGCGGCCTGCCGCCGTTCGGGCTGCCGCGACCCAGCACACCCGCGGGTCGTCGGGTGAGGCGCACCGCCGCAGATCCGATTGCGCGGCTGGCACGAGCCGTGCTCGACCTGGACCGACAGCTCGCCGACATCGACAAACGGATCTCGACCCGTTTCGAGGTCCACCGGCACCACGCCGATCATCACCAGCATGGTCGGCATCGGGAACCTGCTCCGGGGCGGAGTTCCTCGCTGCCGCTGGCGGCAGTCTCGACGGGTTCGCCTCCGCAGATCACCTGGCCGGCTACGCCGGACTTCCGCGCCCACACCCGGGACTCGGGACGACGCACTGGCAACCTGCACCGGCCGAAGCCCGCTTTGCTAACCGCCAACTCCAGCGCGTGTTCTAAAGCCACCTCGGCGCTGATCGGCATCCAGACGAAGCCCGGCGTCCAAGGCGTACTACGACCGCAAGAGAGCCGAAGGCAAACGACACAGCCAGGCCGTGCTCGCCACTCGCCCGCCGGCGCGTCAACGTCCTCTGGGCCATGCTCCGCGACCAACGCACCTACCAGGAACAGACCACCAAACATCGCCGCCGCGCCTTGACAAGAAGATTGAGAATCAGGCGTCGGCGACCTGGCCAAACAAAGCCTGGAATCGACCAATCGATGTATCCACCTCTCGGCCTTGCCACCTAGCGACACTAACCTTCCCGAACCCGAGACCTGCCAACTTCTTGACGCGGGACACCGATACGTAACCTCGACACCGATCCACATCCTCAGACACCCACATCAGCGCCGCCGTAAATTATCAGGGCTAGCCACCCTCTTGCTCCGTGGCGGTCAGGCGAGGCGCCTAGGCAGCCGCCTCGCAATGGCAGTGTCTCTCCGAGGACTTCCTCTCATCGACTAGGGCAAACCAGAAGGAGACAATCGCGATGGCCGAACGCATCGTTGGCGAGATGAAGCGTGTCGACGTCGGGATCGAGAGTGTATGACCTCCATTTCGAGGAAAGAGCAACTCCGGGGAGTACCGACGAGACCCGAACGGCTTCATGCGCCGCTTTCTCGAGCAACAAGGGCACGGGTGAACCAGTTCAATTCATCGAAGAGGAGCGCCCGCACGAGGGTCAACAGGAAGACGCTGGCGATGGCAGTCCGATCGAACAGCGGATGCCCGACCGCAACTATCACATCGTCTACCCCGACAATGAAGCCTCCGGCTGGATTTGCTGCTGCGCCTGAATCCGGGCAACACTCGACACCCACAGAGGTAAGCATCCACACCGGCCGTATCGACCTGTCACGAAGTGCGCAGCGCACACGACGCACGGTAGGGCATGCCGGCGGCACCGGTCGCGACAGGTGTCGGGGTCGACGGTGCAGCTCGCGCCGCCGTGCGACCCGCACGGCCATTGTGTCTCAGCCGACCATAAGCTGATCCGGATAAGCAATCCGGTGAAGGTAGATTGCGGCGCACCCGACTAACTGCCACCGCAGAGAGTTCGTGACTGCCAGAGTCGTGCAGGAAGGACGCACATCCAGGCGCGCCACGGCCACGGCCGGCGCCGAGCGACCCCAGTTGCATCCGGGTTTAGTCGTGTCGGCTGCGCGACGTCGACCCCGACCACCTCATACCGCACCGCCACACCCGCCTGAGCCTGCGCCGGGGCATCCAACCCGAGCAGCTTCGCGCGCCGTTCCCCGGTCCTCAGCAGCCGGTCGATGGCGCGAGCAACACCACGCGCGCCATCCATCACGCCTCACACGGGCCGCCGCTCCAGATCGTCGAAGCCACGCTCCGAGACTCCATCCCGGTGCAGCGCGTCACCACTGTCCGGCTTCCGGTTGGTGAAGGCTCTTTTCTGATGCGTTTGTGGACGGTGCCGACCCGCCAGGCGGCGGCTAACGCTTGCTCAGATGTGTTGGAATTTGCCAGAATCATCCACCCCTCAAGGCGGCGCTGCAAACCACATGGTCTCCTCAGCGGTGACCGCGGTGTTACGGCGTTTCATGGCGCTGTCGGCACGGCTTGCCGGTTCGGCATTGTTCACCCTTTACGTTCACCGTCAGGTTATCCGGGATCCAGCTTATGGCCGGTAGAGACAATGGCGGCGCACGTTCCGGGTCTGTCGCTGGCGTCACCGGGGTGCCGTTGTAGTCGCCTCAGTGAAGTGGCCGAGGCGGGGCCTGCGCGATCTCCCGGCGTTTGGCGTGGTCTGTCATCCTTCGCCGCATGCAGCCAACTGGCACTACCCGAGTAGATCGTTTCGAACGCCGCACCAGTGGCCACTCGCCATCCTGGCGCTAGTCTTCCTCGGCCGCCTACGCCTGGCCCATCCTGCAGACCGGACATCAGCCCCTCGTGGAAACATGTCTGCACGGTGACCGACATGCTGATCTGGGCGGTGTTCGTCGCCGAATTCATCAGCCCGCGTGGTGCTCGCCGAAAGGCGCGGCCAGTACGTCGCCAGGCACGTTCCGGACGTGCTCGATGGTCGCTCCTTCGGTGCTTCGACCGTTGCGGCTGCTCCGGTTCCTGGTGTTGCTGCGCATGCTCAACCGCCGCGCGCCACCGCATACGCTGCGAGGCCGGGTGGTCATCTATGTGGTCGCATCCGCCGGCCTGGTACTGCTGATCGCCGCGTTGGCCATGCTTGAGACCGAACAGCACAACCCGCAGTCGAACATCAAGACCTTCGGGGACGCGCTGTGGTGGGCGGCCGCCACCATGAGCACCGTCGGCTACGGCGACCGATACCCCCTCACCGCAGACGGCCGCGTCATCGGCGTCGGGTTGATGGTGGCCGGCATCGCCTGCTCGGTGTCGTCACCGCGTCCCTCGCCTCCTGGCTGATCGAGCAGGTACGCGACGTCGGGACCGAGGCGCACACCGCGACCCGCGGCGACATCGAACGACTGCGAGCCGAAATTGCGCGTCTTCACCTGCGGGCGCTGGCGCGAGCGCGGCGGAGCGACAGCCGGCAACCGCCCAGGCGTGAACCTCCGGTGCACTCCCCACGGTTCGACTTACTTCGGGCAACGAGAACAGTCAGACACGTGCGGCGTGCCGGCAAACCATGGGGATACAACTTCTGCGGACCGGGGCAGCTACATCTACAGCCCGGCGGCCGGCGTGTGTAGCTACTTCTCTGTATCTGCCAACTTCGCGAACGGCAGCGGCTGCAGCGGTCCAGATGCACCGACGCCAGGTACAGCATGTCCGGAGGACGCGTCGCGGCGCATGCTCATACCATGGCGGCGAGGCGCGGCCGGTCTACAGCGGCAACACGCACCCCACTAACGCCACCGCGGCACCGGTCAAGCGTCACGCCACGTGCGGAACCGGCGACGATCCGACCACCACTGGGTGACACTCCCACACGAGGAGATCGTCCGGCGGCAACGACAACGTGCGCACACCGTCACCGAGACGCGCCGGAGCCCGCTGGTACCGAGAGCACCGTAGTGAGGTCTTGCGGCGCGCGCCCGGGGACGAAGACCATCCCGCCCGGCCCAATCACATACCACTGTTGGAACCGAAGGAGGGGACTGATTCGCGATGGCCGCATCACGAGACAGCAATACGTAACCT